>OOCD01000754.1_pt1 | contig 22383 bp, 23 predicted proteins | sample 1671791 | NCBI WGS metagenome assembly OOCD01 (sample SAMN06348193, study PRJEB24527) | human gut metagenome | biome: human gut; feature: ankylosing spondylitis patient; material: feces | host: Homo sapiens | place: China | collected 2015-10
CAAACCAGAATGAGCAGAACGCCAAGTCCTATGCCTTCCAAAATCACCTGTAAAAGCATTACCGATTCCTCCTGAAGCCCGCCTCATCCCGGTATTCGGGATGTTCCTTTACATACGGGTCCTGATTGCCGCAGATGGTATAGTCACATCGGCAGCCGTCCACACAGGTGGTCGTCCGCACGAGCTTGGCGTGGAGCAGTTCCATAGACGCATAGTCCACATTGCAGAGGGCAGGCATGATGTCCGTAAGACCGTGTCGGACAGCAAACTCCGCCGCCGGACACGATGTAAATTCATAATAAATAGGCTTGTCGGTTTCATAAGGCGCAACCGACATCTCGTAATCGTGCCATTTATCGCAGCCGCTTTTCGCACGAACAAACGCCTTGTACACTAGCTTCCTCCAGAACGGCTTGTTGCAGTCCACAAATTTCAGCTTGCGGAAAGTCGGCAGGATCAGATTTTCCTCCATCTTCTCGATCTCGCGGAAGGATGTGACGGCTTTGCAGACTGTGTAGTAGCTCATGATGGCGATGCAGTCGTAGGTTCCGCCTACGCCGTTGTGGAAGTTCTTTTTGCCGCCCAAGTCGGTGCGCCAGTCGGAGAGAAAGTCCACGTACTGCCGCTGCACCTTTTCCCATACTGTCTCCCGCTCTGCTTCCGGATAGTGCAGGACGATTTTCGCCAGAATTTCTTTCTTGCAAGGCTTTGAATACAGCACATGGCTTTTGCGGTCGAATAGAAGTTCGTTGTCCTTCATCCGATTACCTCCTTCCTTGTTCTTTCTTGCGTGCATGAGACCATCTCGGATTTAACCCTCTTTTCGGCAGATAAACCACGCCATGCTTTTCAGGTTTCCCATGTCCACATCCGCATACATTCCATCCAGCCGTGCTTTCAGACTGGAAACCGTCTCATAAGGCGGTGTGAAAAAACCCGCCTTTTCATAAACGTGCCGGACGAACCAATCCGTCCGCTTCTGCTCGCCCTTCACATAGAAGCAGTCGCAGAAGATCCCGCCGGGCCGCAAGACCCGGAGAACCTCCCAGTAAGCGGCCTCCTTGTCCGGAAAAGCATGAAAGCCGTTCAGCGACAAAACGATGTCAAAGGCATCGTCCTCATAGGGAAGCGCACCCACATCACCCTGCCGGAAGGTTACATTTTTCAGGTGCAGGCGGTCAGCCTTTTCCTGTGCCTGACCCATCATGTCCGGGGAGTAATCCAGACAGGTGATGTCCGCTTCCGTCAGTGTCTGATAAACCGGCATGGTCGGAATACCAGTTCCGACAGGTACCTCCAACAGCTTGCCCGAGAAGTCATCGGGAACACCCGACAGTGCTTTTTCAAGATAAGCATCACATTCCGCCTTATTCATTGCCCACACCAAACGGCACACCGCTTTGCCGCTCAGGGTAGAGCAGGTGATCATGCCGTCATAAAAACTGTTTCCGCCCGTCATTCGGTACGCACCGCGAATGGCTTCTTCTCGTTCCATGGTTCTTCCTCCGTGTGTCAATCATCACACGACCGTTTCCGATCTCATTTTTTCAAAATGTCCACGATTTTCGCAAAGTCCTCTTTTGCCTCCTTGAAGATCGGCAGCATACAGTAGCAATGCACCATCTTCGGGCGGGCAGACACCGTATAGGGGACATTTGCCCGTTTGCAAGCGTTTTCAAAATCGGGCAAAGCACCGTAGAGCACTTCGTCGGCAGAATAGAAGAAGTGGATATCGCCTACGCCGGTAAAATCTCCCCGAGAGCCGGAGAGCATATAGTCCGGCACATTCTCGCAGCCGTGCCGCATGAACTTCTCCACCGTCACCATAAAGGCATAATCGATGGAAACGTCCCTTTCATTGAGCGCCTGCATCCGCGCCCTTTCCGCATCATTCCACGGCACCTCGCCGGGGGATACGGCAACGATGTGCCTTGGCTGCGGCAGCGGCTCGGGCTGCGCGTTGTTGTGCGCCGCAATGCCAAGCGCCAGCGCACCGCCGGAGGAAAAGCCGCAGGTACTGACATTTCCGCCGCCATACAGCCCAATCATTTTCCAGTAACATTCGTAAACCATCGCATAGGTTTCGGTAATGCAATGCTCCATGCACAGCGGATAAAATGGGAACCACACATCACAGCCGGTCTCACGGCACAGCTTGCGCATCACAGGCAGGTCACCCTTGTCCGGGCCGATCACCATACCGCCGCCGAAAAAATAAAGAATAGCGCGCTCGGACGGCTTCGGATGCTCTCGCACGATCAGGCAGGGAAAGCCGTTCACCGTGATCGTTTCATAATATGCCTTGCGGTCGGTGGGCGTAAAAACGCCGCGATGCCGGTTCTGCTTTTCGATTTCCTTTTGCAGCGCATCCTCCGGCAAAGCGAACGCCTTTTTCGCGCCGGAGAGCTTATACGCCGAGCGCAGAATGGATGCAACAATGCTCATGCTTAATCTCCTCATTTCCGCGCCGTGATGCACAGCCAACTTTTCTTTTTGTGTATCTGCACCTCGTAAAAGCCCGCCTGCTCCAGATACGCCTTTAATTCAATGTCTTTATAGATGGTCATGCCGCCGATGATCTCCGTCCACTTTTCGTCCTTGTCCGAGTCGCCATTGCTCTCGTTGCAGATGAGAAATGTCCCTGCGGGCTTCAGCACCAGGTAAACCTCCCGGAAGCACTGCGGCAGATCAGGCCAAAAATAGACGGTTTCAAAGGCCGTGACCGCATCGAACTGTTCCGATTTAAACGGTAGCTCCGCTACGCTTGCACGCAACACGGCACAGCGGCCCTCCGCTATGGCGGCCTCGTTGACCTTTTTGGATTTCTCCACACTGACGGGCGAATAGTCGATACCCTTAACGATGCCCTGCGGGCATTTTTTCAGCAGCCTTTTCATGTTCGCCCCTCCGCCGCAGCCGCAGTCCAGCACCTTGGCATCCGGCGCAAGCTCCAAAAATTGAAGTCCCCACCGGGCTACGGCGCTGTGCCCAACGTTCATCATGGCGACCATGATTTTCCCTCCAAGCCCCACAGGCTTTCTGGTGTTCTCAAAAAATGACATCTTATCACACCTCCGATTTCACACATTCTGCATAGGTCAGCGGGAAGGACGCCTTTAGAACAGCGCTTCTCCGCACCGCCCAGCCGTTTTGCCGTAGGAAACGCAGGTATTCCTCGCTCGTCCACTTGCTGTGGAGAGGGAAGCCTGCCATCCACATAAAAAATGCCCTGACCATGCCGGAAAAAGAGTTTCCGGCATGGGTGAAGGTCGGCGCAATCAACACGCCGTCATCATTCAGAACCCGCTTGATTTCTTGCAGGGCTTTCTCCGGCTGCGGCACGATATGCAGCGCGTTGGACACGATCACCACATTAAAGGAATGGTTCGCATAGGGCAGGCGGAACATATCCTGCACGGAGAAGTGCAGCTTGGCAGAGCGGGTACGCTTTGCCTCAGTGATCATCTCCGCAGAGGCGTCCGTTGCCTCGATGTGTGCCGCCGCGTTCACGATGTGCTTTGCAATCAATCCCGTGCCGGTAGCCAGCTCCAGCACCGTTTTTGCTTTCACCACAGGCCGGATCAGCGCATACATCTCCTCATACGCCGCCCGATCCTTTCGCATAAAGCGGTCGTAACGTCCGGCATTTTTGTCCCAGAAATTCTTGTGTTCCTGTATCGCTATCATTCCTTTCAATGTTAGATTAACCTAACCGATGCGTGCATCCGAGAGGTTAGATGACGCTAACCGTTGTGCCTTGGAAAAGCCGCATCTCTGCGGCCTTCCGCTTATTTAAATAACTCCCTGCAAGCGCCGTACACCAGCGTTTCCAGCACCTGCGGGTACAGTTCCCCAATCTGCTCCTTGTGGGAGACGGTGAGAATCAGTCCCCGTACCGTGGCGGCAGCCAAAGAGATGCCGCAACTCGGCACAAGGTCATATTTCTCCAAAAGCTGACGAATGTGCGTCTCGTCATCGTGGTAATGGACATTTTTGACGTCCTCCGGCAGTCTCTGCAAAAGCAGCTTCGCATCGTTTTCAATGAAAACCATGTCGCCGGTATCGGACAGCCGCCGACAGACGGCAAGAACCGCCTTTGCCGCACGCTCCGACGGCGGCAAGCCGTTTGTTTCGCTCAGTGCATGGTCAGCCACTCCGTAAAGATCGGAGTGAACATTCTCCAAAACCGCGAAGAAAAGCATTTCCTTGGATTCGTAGAATTTATAGAACGAGCCCTTTGCAATGCCGACCGCCTTCGTCAGCTGCTCTACGGAGGTTTTCTTCATCCCCAGTGTGACAGCACAATGTCTCGTTTCCTTCAGCAACGCCTTGCGGAGCTGCTCAGTTTCGTAATCGGTAAAAGCCAAGGTCGCACCCTCCCTGAAATATGACCATTTCGGTTCTTCTGGTCATATTATACCGCGCTTTTTTCTGGTTCGCAAGGGGTGTAGAGAAAAACATACGCATTTTAACAAAAAATTATTTTCCATTAACACATTATTTCATGAAGGCGCTCCTCTTCCTTTGGCAAAGAACTGCACCCTCTAAAGTCTAAAATGCACCCTTTCCAAACCGTTATTGCACCCCCTCTTGAAATTCTATTAAAGTTAGGGTTATTTGCCAAATAAGAACCGCAATTTTGATACAAAGCGTATCTTAATTGTGGTTCATTTTTTTGTGTTGAAAACGGCATTTTTTCAGTGATTACGGCACTTTTAACCTTTAGTAAAGTGTCAGAGTGATTGTTAAATATGGCTGTTTTGCAATAAAAAAGTCATTCTTTGAGTGTGCTTTTTATGCCCGCTTTTTTATTCTGAAACTAAACTTCTTGACCGTTTCATTTTTCAAAATTCACAAAAAGAAAGGGGCTTATCCATCCCCGACTTCGATGCTTGTTGCGTTTTTAAACAGGAATGTTATTTGCCCGTCCTTGTGTACTGTGGCTGTTTCCAGAATGCTTACCCAAAGCTCCTCGTCCCATTCTTCAATAACGAGTGGTTTTTCCGCTAACTCGGAAAAGAAAATCCGAAGCTCTCGTTCTCGGTTTATTCGTCCGTCACGCTCCTGTGTTACCTCAGTAAGCCGTTTGTTGGCTTTTTCATACCTTCTGACAAGGAAATTGTATTTTTTATCATAGTTTGACTGCGACTGTTTTGAGCCGGCGTTTTCTTTTACGCACTGATTGACCATTTCAGCAATTAACTGTATTTCATCATTCAAAGCGTCGATTTCTTTATTTAAGGCAGAGCAATCACTTACTGCTTCACACATAATCTCGCAGGCTTCCAACAGTTCCTTGCGGTTGCCGAGTAGCTGATTATACGCAATAATAAACTTTTCTTTGATTTCGTCAGCGTTCAATGTCGGAGTTTCGCACACATATTTTTCGTTGAATTTTCTATTGCAACGCCATACGACTTTGCGATAAGGGTCGTTGGAATGCCAGATTTTCTGACCGTAAAAGCTGCCGCATTCACCGCATATTACCTTGCTCGAAAAAATAGATACGCCGCTATAGGAGCGACCGAGCCTTTGCCGTCTTGCAATTTCTGCTTGCACCATATCAAATTCCAAAGGATCAATTATTGCCGGGTGGTTGTCCTCAACATAGTATTGAGGAACTTCGCCCTCGTTGACCTTTTGCTTTTTTGTAAGAAAATCTACTGTGAACTTCTTCTGTAAAAGTGCGCACCCTTGTATTTCTCGTTGCGCAGGATACTGTTGACCGTTGTCTGGTTCCAGGCTTTCTTTCCGGTTGGCGTGGATATTCCAAGTCCGTCAAGGTGTTTGCAAATTCCGGATGCGGTCTTTCCTTGTAGAAACAATCGGTATATCAGCCGTACAATTTCAGTTTCCTTTTCATTGATGACCGGTTTGCCGTCCTGGCCCTTATCATAGCCAAGAAAATTCTTATAGGGCATAGTTACCTTTCCGTCAGCAAAACGCTTTCTCTGTCCCCAGGTGACATTCTCCGAAATACTCCGGCTTTCTTCCTGGACAAGAGAAGACATAATTGTTATGAGAAGATCGCCCTTGCTGTCAAATGTATAAATGTTTTCTTTCTCAAAGTAAACCTCAACACCGCATCTTTAAGCTTTCGTACAGTAGTAAGGCTGTCCACCGTATTTCGTGCAAAACGGCTGACTGATTTTGTAATAATAAGATCAATCTTTCCGTCAAGTGCATCCTTGACCATGAGGTTGAAACCATCACGGTGCTTTGTGCTTGTTCCGGTAATGCCCTCATCGGTATAAACCTTTACAAATTCCCAGTCGTCACGCTTTGTTATGTATCGTGTATAATAGTCGATTTGTGCTTCGTAGCTTGTGAATTGCTCATCACTGTCTGTTGATACACGGGCGTATGCCGCCACACGCCGTTTGGATATTGACATCGTCGGCATAGCTCTAAATATGTTTTTAGTTGCCGGAATGTATTTTACCGATTTAGCCATCGCTTTTTCTCCTTCTAATAGCACTTTGTCTTGCCGCTTCACGCATCTCAGGTGTCCAGGATTCAGACCTTGAACGATCTTTCCTTTGTCGGCTGATTGTCTGTCCATCCTTCATAACAAAGCGCAGAGTGTTTTTGTCAGCAACTATAATTTCCTTAATCGTTGTAATATCAGAAGTTACTGCTTGAACTTGATTTTCAAGAACGGTTTCGGGAATTTGCTTTGACGGACAATATTCCTTTCCGAGTGTGAGGTAACCGGCACACATCCATACCGCCTGAGTCTTAGTTATCTTGCGGCGATAGTGCTTACCGCAGTTGTCGCACTTCAAAAGTTCTGTGAACGGATATGTTTTGTTGCCGTCATATGACCTGTCGTATTTCTGCGCCCTGCGTTTTATCTCGGACTTAACCTTTTCAAAAGTTTCAATATCTATAATTGCCTCGTGGGTATTTTCAGCAAGGTACTTCGGGAACTGACCGCTATTTATGCAGTTTTTTTTGTTATGTGGTTTTCACGATAGGTCTTTTGTAAAAGAAGATTTCCCGTGTATGAGTAGTTGCGAATGATTTTTGCAATCGAATTTGTGTGCCATTGTTTGTTGAAACGAGAAGGAACATTGTCCTTGTTCAGACCTTTTGCAATTTTACCGCAGCCATAGCCGCCGAGATATTCGGAAAATATATGGCAGATAATTTCAGCCTCTTCCGGAACAACCACATATTTTCCGTTTTTAAGACGGTAACCGAGCAAAGTACCGTCCCAGGGAATCCCTTATTCAAAGTTCTTTTTGATGCGCCACTTCTGATTCTTGCTTGCAGAACGGCTTTCTTCCTGTGCATATGATGCCAGAATAGTAAGCATAAGTTCACCGTCAGTGCTGATAGTATGTATGCTTTGCTCTTCAAAATAGACATCAATTCCAAGCAGCTTTAGTTCTCGGACTGTTTCTAATAGGGTGACAGTGTTTCGTGCGAACCTTGATATAGACTTTGTGATAACCAAATCAATCCTGCCGTCACGACAGTCGTCTAAAAGCCTTTGAAAATTTTTGCAATTTTCTTTGGTGCCTGTGATAGCCTCGTCAGCGTAGCCACCGACATATTCCCAGTCGTTATGCGCCTGAATAAGACTGCTGTAATAGCTGACCTGTGCAGAAAAGGAATGTAGCATAGCGTCCTTTCCGCTTGATACTCTTGCATAAGCTGCAACCTTTTTCTTTGCTGTGGGTATCTTAGGAAATGTGAGTTTTGTTATTCGCTTTTGCATTATTTCGCCTCCTTTGTATCAGACATATTACCTCTGAACAAGGTATTTATCCACTCATTATCCCAAAATATACTGCACGAATTGATACCAAACTTTTCGCACATTTTTGTTTCTATTATTTCGTATTCTTCAACAGTAATTATGCCTTTTGAGTGCATCAGTTTGGCTGTGATATAGCCGATTTGTATGAAATCAAAGAGGAATATTGTTCGTCAATCATTCTGGCTGCCTCTTTTCTGATAGCAAATGCGTGAGCAATACTTTCTTTGCGTACTGCTATAATCAGCAAATTCCTTACCGCATACATTACATTTGAACTGCTTAATTAATGAGCTGTTCTTGTGGTCATAACGATGAAGATTCCACCACGCTGTTTTACAGGCGTCAGAGCAGAATCGTCTGGGGCGAGTTTTAGACGGAGTAAGTATAGGCTTTCCGCAGTTTTTGCAGAAACCACTGCTGCTTTTAAGAGATTCAGTGTTGAGTCCGTTACGGTAACAATAGGATTTGATTGCACCGACTGAGAGTCCTGTCTTTTCGGCGATTTGTGTATAGCTGCATAATGCACGACGCATTGTAAGAATAATTTCCTTTTGGCTTTTTGTCATTATGGGTATTCTCCTTTGTGAGCTTATTCTCAATAACCCATCTGGACAAAAATTCTAATTTTAGCCGAAAATAAGGCAAAAAAAATGCCCGTCAGAGAAATCAATCTCCGACGGGCATTTTTTGGGTTTGCCCGTAATGGGCAGTAACTAGGTGGTGAAAGTCCACTTCTGGTTTGTCAGTAGGAACTGTTGGCTGAGAGCAAGTGCGTCCATCGGGAGGTGGAGTATGAAGTAAACCTAATGCAAACTCTCGGTCTAATGAACAGAAATCACATATAAGGCATATGCAGAGCAGACGAGCTTGCCACACAAAGCAAAGTCCAATACTGTCCGAACTCTGCGGCGTAAACGTGGCAGAAGTATGAGAGGATGATTACACCAATTCGGTGAAAATATTATAAAAGACTGCCAACGAGATTTTATGTTCAGCGGTGTCTGAACTATGCTTTGTTTAATTAATCAGAGCTGTATTTATCACGCCATTGACGGGGTGAAATGCCGTATGTGTTTTTAAATGCTCTGGAGAAGTGGAGCGGGTCGTTATATCCCACAGCACAGCTTATTTCTCCGATTGAAAGTTGGGAGTGTTCCAAAAGCTCGGTTGCCTTAGTCATTCGGAAGCGCATAAGAAATTCCTGCGGTGTTTTTCCGAATTCTTCTTTAAACTTCTTTCCAAAATAGTTTCTGTTAAGTCCGCAGTTTTCAGCAATGTCTTCAACAGTAATATCTTTTTGATAATTCAGCTCAATAAAATTGATTGCTTCACTGATATAATAATGACTCGAATTATTCTTTCTTTTGTTTTGCGATTGGCTTGTTACTGCAGAGCGAGTCAGGTAATCAAGAAACAAATAAAGATGCCCCATAAGATGCAGAGGAGCAGCTTCCTTGTGCTCAATAATGTAAATCATTTCGTCTAATGCGAGTTCACGCAACTCAATTGATAACGGATGGTATATAGGCTTGTCCTGCGATAATCCGGTTGCATTGATAGCAGCTTTTGCCTGAAATCCATCAAATTCCAGCCAGATATATTCCCAAGGCTCGTCGTTATCGGCTATATATGTAGATACCTGACCCGGGAAGAGCATAAAGCCTTCGTTGGCATTTATTTTATAGACATCGGTTGTGCCTGATGAATTATTGGCATACAGAGTGCCCTTACCTGATATTACGAAATGAAAAAGATAGTGGTTTCTTGCAGCCGGACCAAAGGAATAGCCGCCCTTGCAGATCTCTCTGCCAAACTGTATTAGGGTAAGATCCATATAATTATTCTGTGGAAATACCTTAAATTCAAAATGTTGCATATGATTTATTAACCTCGTTATATTTTATTTATGCTAAATATACCATAAAATATGCCAAAATGCAACTTATATATTATAAAAACGGACATAATTGCAGATTTTTTACATAATTATGTTGCAATTTGATATTTACCGTATGCGAAAAAATTGGTACAATTTATACAAAAGATACAGATTAATATGAAAATTAAAGGAGGAAATGCTATGAGAAAGACAAAAAAACTGTTGAGTTCATTTTTGATAGTTGCTATGCTGTCCTCGCTGATGTTGAGCGGTTGTAATTCAGAAGGTACAGATAAAATCGAAGTTGAGCTTGTACAGTACAAACCAGAGGCGGTTGCTGCGTTTGAGAAAATTGAGGAAGGCTTCAATAATACTCACGACAATATCCACCTCACAATTCAATCTCCAAATGAAGCAATGACTATATTAAAGACACGTTTTATTCGTGAGGATTATCCTGACATTGTTGGAATAGGCGGAGATATTAACTACTCAAATTTCCTTGACGCCGATATGTTTATGGATATATCAGATTTTGAGGGTGTATCCGATATTAAGCAGGCTTATATGGATATTGAGGACGAGCTTGAGTTTATTCCTACAGACGGTGTGTACGCATTGCCCTATGTAGCAAATGCGGCAGGTATCCTTTACAACAAGGATATGTTCGAGAAAAACGGTTGGAAAATACCGCAGACATGGACGGAGTTTACAGAACTTTGCGAAACAATCAAGGCTTCGGGAGTTCAACCGTTATATTTTGGCTATAAAGATACGTGGACTTGTCTTGCTCCTTGGAATGCTCTTGCTGTCGGTCTTTCACCATCTGATACCTGCGCACAGGTGAATGCAGGCAAAACCACCTTCAGCAAGGAGTACAGAGAAACAGCCGAAAAGATAAAAACTCTGCTTGACTACTGCGAACCGAATCCGTACGCTTACGGCTATAACGATGCCTGTACAGCTTTTGCAAGAGGACAGGCAGCGATGTATCCCATAGGCAGCTATGCCGTTCCCCAGATTAAATCAGTTAATCCCGATATTAACATTGATTCATTTGTATTCCCTGCAAATGACGATGAGAAAGACAATGTGCTTAATTCGGGTGTTGACCTTCAATTCTGCGTTATGAAGAACAGCAAGAATAAAGAGGCTGTGTATGAGGTGCTTCGTTATCTGTATGAGGATGAAACAATACAGATTTATCTTGACGAACAGAATTCAATCCCTTGCAAGAACGGAGATTTTAAGCTGCCATCAATGCTTGACGGAATGAGCAGTTATATTGAGGAAGGCAGAATGGCTGACTATCAGGATCACCATTATCCCAGTGAGATGAGCGTTGACGCTATGATTCAGACCTATCTTATGGACAACAGCAGTGACGCAACCGATAAATTCCTGAAACGATTTGATGATGAATGGGTACGCTATAACCGTGACCTGATTCAAAAGGTTCAGGACTATGAAAAGGAGGCTAAAAAATGAAATCCGGAAGACGATTGTCAAGTAAGAGCAGAACATATCTTGGTATGCTTATCCCGGTAGTAATTCTGTTCTTTGCGTTTAATACTTTGCCGCTTATAATCGGTGCTTTCTATAGTTTCACAAACTACAGAGGCTACGGCAGCTGGGATTTTGTAGGTTTAAGAAATTACTTTGATTTGTTTACAGATTCAAGGGTATGGAATTCTTATTTCTTTACATTTAAATATGCGATTGTAGGAACAATACTTGTAAATGTTATCAGCCTTCTTATGGGACTTGCATTAAACAGCAAGATTCGATTTAAAAGCACATTAAGAGGTATCTACTTTGTTCCGAACATTCTCGGAGGATTGATTGTAGGTTACATTTTCAGCTTCATTTTTACATACATTATTCCTGCTGTCGGTGAAACCTTCAACATTGAATGGATTCAGAACAGTATTCTTGCAGATGAGCGTTATGCGTGGATAGGCGTTTTGATAGTAGGTGTATGGCAGGCGGTTGCTATGAATACGATTATTTATATTTCCGGCTTGCAGACCATTCCCGAGGATGTGTATGAGGCTTCAAGGATTGACGGTGCAGGAAAATTTCTTACATTCAGAAAAATAACGCTTCCGCTTTTGATGCCGTTTATCTCAATAAATCTTGTTTTAAGTACAAAGAATATGCTTATGGTTTTCGACCAGATTATGTCCTTGACCAAGGGCGGACCTGCACAGAGCACCGAATCAATATCTTACCTGATTTACAGAAACGGTATGGACGGAGGTCAGTTTGGCTTCCAAAGTGCAAATGCCGTAATATTCTTTATTCTTATTGTTACTATTTCCGTTATTCAGATGAGAATGACAGGTAAAAAGGAGGAACAGCTATGAGAAGACTAAAAAGAAAACAGGGAACGAACTGGTTTTTGACCTTTGTGCTTATATTAGGCTGTCTTACAGTTCTGTTTCCTCTTTATATGACGGTTATTATCGCCTTTAAAAATCCTTCGGAAATGACAAACGATGTTGCCGGTGCGTTAGCTCCGCCGAGTAGCTGGAGTTTTGATAACTTTGCAGAGGCAATGAGGGTGACAAACTTCTGGAGCGCACTTGCTAACAGCTTGATAATCACAGGCATCACAATTATTTTATCAGTTCTTATTCACTCAATAGCCGGTTATGTTATCGGCAGAAATATGAGAAGAAAAAAGGGCTACAAGTTAGCTTATTTCTACATAGTAAGCGGTATGTTTGTTCCGTTTGCAATCCTTATGATGCCTCTTGTAAAGGAAACTGCACAAATCGGACTTGCAAATCCTATCGGTGTAATTCTCCTTTATCTTGTTTTCTATATGCCTATGAATGTTATGCTATATAGCGGCTATCTAAAGAATATTCCTCTTGCTATGGAGGAAGCGGCTGAAATTGACGGCGCTTCAACATGGAAAACATATTGGACGGTTATTTTCCCGATGATGAAGCCTATGCACGCTACCGTTGCAGTGCTTACGGCATTGGGTACATGGAACGATGTAATGACACCTCTTGTTATTATGTCAGGCTCGGAGAATACAACGCTTCCGCTTGCACAGCTTAATTTCCAGACGCAATTCGGAACAAACTACAATCTTGCGTTTGCATCATATCTGCTCTCGTTAATTCCTATTCTTATATTCTATGTAGTCTGCCAGAAGCAGATTATCGGCGGAGTTGCAAACGGCGCAGTAAAGGGTTAGTAAAAGGGGAGGAGTTTTATATAAGCTTCTCCCATTGAATTAATATGAAACAAAAAGGTGATATTTATGGCTATCAGAGTTACAGAACAAGGCAGAAATTTTTATTTGGAAACACTTCACTCTATGTATCAGATAAAGGCAGACGAATACGGAGTGCTTAAGCATATATGGTACGGCTCACGCACGGAGTGCGATATGGAATATCTGCTTGATTATCCCGATCTCGGTTTCTCGGGTAATATTTATGAGGCAGAAAACAAAAGAGACTATTCTCTTGATACAATGCCGCTTGAATACTCCTGCAAAGGAATAGGCGATCACAGAATTCCGGCGGCGGCAATCACTCACCCGAACGGTAGTGACGCCCTTGATTTGCGTTTTGACGGTTATGAAATCAGAAAGGGAAAGTATGCAATTTCAGGGTTGCCTGCTGTTTACGCTGATGAAGATGAAGCGGAAACACTCGAAATATATCTCAAGGATACTTCGTCGGATATTCGTGTGATTCTAAAGTACGGCGTACTTGAGAAGAAGGACATAATTACCAGAAGTGCGGTTTTCTGCAATATGGGTGACGCTCCGTGTAAAATTACAAAGGCGTTCAGCTTGTGTCTGGATATTCCTCATGGCGATTGGGATTGGGTGCATTTTCACGGCCGTCACATAATGGAGAGATTAGTTGAACGCAGAAGGCTGTTTCACGGTGTTCAGGAAAGCTCAAGCAACAGAGGAACTTCAAGCCACCAGCAAAACCCTTCTGTTCTGCTTTGCAGTAACGATTGTACGGAAACAAGCGGAGAGTGTATAGGTGCGTTACTTGTTTACAGCGGTTCTTTTCAGACAAAAATTGAGCTTACTCAGCTTAATCAGGTGCGTATGCTTATGGGCATAAACAGCGAGTGTTTCAGCTGGGAGTTAAAGCCGAATGAGCAGTTTAGTACACCCGAGGTTATATTGTCTTATAGCGACAGCGGTATGGAAACGCTTTCACATAATTTTCATAATGTAATAAGAAACAACATTTGCAGAGGTGAATATAAGCAGTCCGAGCGTCCCGTACTTATTAACAACTGGGAAGCTACCTACTTTGATTTCAATGAAGAACGCTTGGAGAACATTGCAAAGGAAGCGTCAAAGCTCGGTGTTGATATGTTTGTAATGGATGACGGCTGGTTTGGTAAGAGGGACAGTGATACTTCCGGTCTTGGCGACTGGTTTGTCAATGAAGAAAAACTAAAAGGCGGCTTGAACACTCTGGTTGAAAAGGTCAAGTCCTATGGTATGAAGTTCGGCATATGGTTTGAGCCTGAAATGGTATCCGAGGACAGCGAGCTTTACAGAACTCACCCTGAATGGGCGATTCAGATACCAAACAGAAAGCCGACAAGAAGCCGTTATCAGCTTGTTCTTGATATGACACGTCAGGATGTTCGTGACTATTTATTCAAGGTTATCAGTGATGTATTGAGCAGTGCCGATATTTCGTATGTGAAGTGGGATATGAACCGCAGTATCTGCGATTGGTACAGCGCAGAGCTTCCTGCTGAAAATATGGGAGAAATGCAGCACAGATATGTTCTGGGATTGTATGAACTTTTGGACAGACTCACTTCTGAATTTCCGCACATTCTCTTTGAGGGCTGCAGCGGCGGCGGAGGTCGTTTTGATGCAGGCATACTTTACTATTGCCCGCAGATTTGGTGCAGTGATGATACCGATGCATACGAGAGGACGAAGATTCAGTACGGAACCTCATTTTTCTATCCCATATCAACAATCGGTTCTCATGTTTCAATTGTACCAAACCATCAGACAGGCAGAATTACTCCTTTTGAAACAAGAGCAGTTACGGCTATGAGCGGCAGCTTTGGCTATGAGCTTGACTTAAACACGCTTTCGGAAGAAGAAAAAAATGCGGTTGTTGAGCAGAATAAACGCTTTAAAAAATACGGCCCGTTAATTCATAACGGCAGATACTACAGATTAAGCAATCCTATGACGGATAAATTTGCAATCTGGTCGTTTGTGTCTGAAAATTCCGGTGAGGTACTTGTTCACGGAATGATATTCCGTACAGAGCCTAATATGACAAGATATTCCGTAAAGCTGCGTGGATTGATTTCCGATAAGAAATATGTTGTTGACGGTGATAACACAATTTATACAGGAAAGGCATTAATGGAAGGCGGTATCCTTCTTCCGAAGCCTTGGGGAGATTTCTTCCCGATTGAACTGCATCTCAAAGAAGTATAATTATACGGAACGGAGAATACAATATGAAACCACAAGCTTTTATTGATAGACTAAACAGCGGTGAATTTGACAGTTTACTGAAAAAATTATACGGTGAGTCACAGCTTGAAATTGAGAAACAGAAGAAGCGTTACACAGAAGCGGTAAAAAGCTTTAAAGAGCTTTATCCGGAGCGTGAAGATATAAAAATCTATTCTGCCCCCGGCAGAACGGAAATCGGAGGAAATCACACAGACCATCAGCACGGATGTGTATTGGCGGCAGCAGTGAATCTTGATGTTATTGCGGTTGTATCTTTTCATAATGACGGAGTAATAAGACTGAAATCAAAGGGTTATGAGAAGGATTTAATAGATTTATCCGACCTCAGTGTTCATACCGAAGAAATGGGAAGGTCAGCCGCAATCATCAGGGGTATAGCGTCATATTTTAATGATAAGGGCGTTGCTATGGGCGGTTTCGATGCCTACACGACTTCAGATGTGTTGAGCGGAAGCGGACTTTCATCGTCAGCAGCGTTTGAAACGCTCATAGGTACAATTATTGATTTGCACTACAACGGCGGCAATGCAGGCAGTGTTGAGATTGCAAAAATCGGACAATATGCGGAAAACAAATATTTCGGCAAGGGCAGCGGTCTTATGGATCAGATGGTAAGCTCGGTCGGAGGATTTGTTTATATCGACTTTCTCAATACATCAGAGCCGATTATCGAAAAACACAGCTTTGATTTTGAAAAGGCAGGTTACAGTATTTGCATAACCGATACAAAGGGCAGTCATTCTGATTTAACCGAGGACTATGTTGCCGTACCGTCCGAAATGAAAAAGGTTGCAGCTTATTTCGGAAAGAATGTTTTGCGTGAGGTTGATGAGGAAAGCTTCTATGAGGCTGTTCCGAAACTACGAAACACCTGCACAGACCGTGAAATTATGAGAGCCGCACACTTTTTCGGTGAAAACACAAGAGCTAAACAAGAGGCACAGGCACTTGAAAACGGTGATACCGACAGATTTTTTGAGATTGTTCGTCAGTCGGGTGAGTCGTCTGCAAACCTTTTGCAAAATCTGTATTCCTGCAAAAAGCCGACTGAACAGGGAATACCGCTTGCAATAATGATGAGTAAACGAATTTTACAGGATAGCGGTGCAGTAAGAGTTCACGGAGGAGGCTTTGCAGGAACGATTCAGGCATTTGTTCCTGTTAAAAAAATCAAGGAATATTCCGATGAAATGAACAGGATTTTCGGCGAGGGCAGCTGTTATGTTCTTCGCATAAGACCTGTAGGCGGAATTGAAATTACTGCATAAGGGTGGTTTTTATGATTTGTAATGAAATTCAGAAACTGATAAATTATTCAATAAAAAGCGGACTGATTGAAAAAGAAGATGAATATGTAATAAGAAATCAGCTTATGGACGCACTCTGCGTTTATGACTGGGAAGAACCGGAAGTTATGGAAAATAACTTCGTAATTGATGATATTTTGAACAGGCTTACAGATTATGCTTGCGAAAACAAAATAATTGATGACACAACTGCATCACGTGATTTGTTTGATACAAAGCTTATGGGAATTGTCACACCATTCCCAAGGGAGATCATCGGCAAGTTCAATCAGCTCTGCTCACAGTCGCCTGAAAAGGCTACTGATTGGTATTATGATATAAGCCAAAAGCTTAATTATGTAAGAGCAGGAAGAATAGCAAAGGATATTCGCTGGCAGTATGAGTCGGAATACGGCACGCTCGATATTACCATAAACCGTTCAAAGCCGGAAAAAGATCCTCGTGATATTGCGGCGGCAAGAACAGCAAAGGCAACAGCATATCCGAAATGTCAGCTTTGCCCCGAGAATGCAGGCTTTGCCGGTAACAAAAATCACCCTGCAAGACAAAATCTCCGTCCGATTCCTATTGATATCTGCGGTGAAAGTTGGCAGCTTCAATATTCTCCTTACGGCTATTACAACGAGCATTGTATTGTGTTCAATGAAAAGCATATTCCGATGAAGATAGACTCAGCCGTATTTGAAAAGCTGTTTGATTTTATAGATAAATTTCCCCATTATTTTGTAGGCTCAAATGCAGATTTGCCGATTGTCGGAGGTTCAATTTTAAGTCACGAGCATTTTCAGGGCGGAAATTACACATTCGCAATGGCTAAAGCGGAGATAGAAAAAGAGTTCTCCTTGTCGGATTTCCCTGAAGTAACAGCAGGCATTGTAAAATGGCCTATGTCCGTAATTAGACTGAAAAGCAAGAATAGGGAAGAACTTTCAATGGCTTGCAGTTATGTCCTTGAAAAGTGGAGAGGTTACAGTGATCCGAATGCAGGAATATTTGCCGAAACCGAAGGAGTGCCGCACAATACGGTAACTCCTATTGCGAGAATGAACGGTGATAACTACGAGTGTGACCTTGTACTTCGCAATAATATTACTTCCGATGAGCGTCCTCTCGGTGTGTTCCACCCAAATCAATCACTGCATCACATAAAAAAAGAGAATATAGGTCTTATTGAGGTGATGGGACTTGCCGTTCTTCCTGCAAGGCTTGCAGTTGAATTAGAAGAAGTGAAGAAGGCAATGCTTGCAGGAGCAGACCTTAACTCAAATCCTGCAACAGCTTCACATGCCCGGTGGGCAAAGGATATTTTATTGAGTTATTCGGAATTTTCCGAAGCTAATGCAGAAGACATACTTCGGCTTGAGGTCGGAAAAGTATTTGAACAGGTGCTTTGTGATGCCGGAGTATTCAAGAGAACCGAAAAGGGAATTTCCGATTTTATAAGGTTTACAGAGGTGCTTTAAAATGTTTGATATTACTACTGTGGGAGAAATACTGATTGACCTTACACAAACGGGAATTTCGGATAACGGAATTCCGATATACACTGCAAATCCCGGCGGCGCACCTGCCAATGTTGCAGTAGCGGCTTCAAAGCTTGGCGCAAAAACTGCGTTTATCGGAAAGGTCGGTAACGATTCTTTCGGAAGATTTTTGTGCGATACACTAAAAAAATACAATGTCAGTACAGACGGCGTTATTACCGATAAAAGTGCCAACACAACGCTTGCGGTAGTTTCGGTAAACGAAAACGGAGAGCGCAGCTTTGCTTTCTATAGAAAAAACAGTGCCGACACATTGTTATCTGAATACGAAATAATCGATTTGCATCTGAGCAATACGCATATACTTCACTTCGGCTCTGTCAGCCTTACCGCTGAACCTTCAAGAACGGCAACAATCTCAGCAGTCAAGCGTGCAAAATCGTTTGGAGCGGTAATTTCATATGACCCGAATTACAGAGAGAGCCTTTGGAGCAGCTTAGATGAAGCAGTTGAACAGATGAAAAAACCACTTGATTTAGTAGATATATTAAAAGTATCAGATGAGGAATTACCTCTTATCAGCGGAAAAACCAATGTTGAAGAGGGAGCAAAATACTTATGTGACAAGTATAATATTAAGCTCGTTCTTGTAACTCTCGGTGCAAAGGGTGCATATTATCGCTTTAAAGATTGCGCAGGAATTGTTGACGGCGTAAGCGTTACGGTTGCAGATACAAACGGTGCAGGCGATACATTCTTCGGCGCATTTTTAAGCCGTATGGCATATATGGAAAAATACAACCCGTCAGACCTGACGGAGGACGAAATAAAGGATATGCTGGCATTTTCAAACAATGCGGCGGCAATTACAACAAGCAGAAGCGGTGCGATACCTGCTATGCCTACTATCGGAGAGATTGACAGATTACCATAAATTGAGGTGATGAGTAGTGAATAAATCAGCTAAGTGGGAAAAGGAATTTGTTGAACGCTTTTCAAAACGCTATGATGAGCTGAAATGGCTGTATTGTGAAGTGTATAACAATGATATGAAAGCCTTTTCCTGGTTATGTAATTCATTATACGAGTATTACAAGAGCCGAAAAAGCTCATTGAAAAAGCTTGACAGAGAAAAAGAGAAAAATCCCGATTGGTATAAAACGAAAAATATAATCGGTATGATGTTGTATGTTGACGCTTTTGCAGACAACCTTGAAGGTGTAAGAGAAAAAATTGACTATCTGAAGAAATGCGGGGTTAATTATTTGCATTTTATGCCATTACTGAAAACTCCAAAGGGCAGGAGCGACGGTGGATATGCCGTATCTGATTTCAGAAAGGTTCAGCACGAGCTTGGCACAATGGCTGAACTTGAAAAGCTGACAGCCGAGTGTCATAAAAACGAAATAATCTGTTGTCTTGATTTCGTTATGAATCACACAAGTGAGGACCACGAGTGGGCAAGAGCAGCACGAAACGGCGATACTGAAGCTCAAAAAAGATATTTTTTCTTTGATGATTGGGAATATCCCAATAAGTTTGAACAGACTGTTCCGCAGGTCTTTCCGACAACAGCACCGGGTAATTTTACTTATCTTGACGACTGCGATAAAATTGTGATGACTACATTTTATCCCTATCAATGGGATTTGAACTACGGAAACTGCGTAGTGTTCAATGATATGGTCGGAAATATGCTTTCAATTGCAAACCGAGGAATTGATGTTATAAGACTTGATGCTGTTCCGTATATCTGGAAGGAGCTTGGAACAAGCTGCCGTAATCTTCCGACAGTTCATTCGCTTGTCAGAATGATGCGAATAATAACGGAAATTGTCTGTCCCTCCGTACTGCTCTTGGGTGAGGTTGTTATGGAGCCGTCAAAGGTTGTGCCTTATTTCGGAACTGTTGAAAAGCCCGAATGTCATATGCTTTATAATGTAACAACGATGGCAAGTACATGGCACACCGTTGCAACAAAAGATGTAAGACTTCTTAAACGTCAGATGAATCAGCTTTCCGAATTGCCGAAAGATTATATCTTTTTAAACTACCTGCGTTGTCACGATGACATAGGCTGGGGACTGGATTATGATTGGCTAAAGCAATTCGGCATAAGCGAGATACCGCATAAAAAATTCCTTAATGATTATTTTACAGGAAAGTTTCCCGACAGCAACGCAAGGGGAGAGCTTTATAATAACGACCCAAGGCTCGGTGACGCTCGGCTTTGCGGCACAACGGCAAGTCTTTGCGGAATAGAAGCTGCACTTGAAGATAAGGATACGGACAAGCTTGAAAAATCAATTGACTGTGATATTATGCTCCACGCATATATGCTCACGCAAAGCGGTATTCCCGTTCTTTACAGCGGTGATGAAATAGGACAACTCAATGATTACAGCTATCACGATAATCCCGAAAAAAGTGTTGACAGCCGTTATCTGCACAGAGGAAAGTTTAATTGGAAGCTTGCCGAAAACTGCGATGACTCAGATACGGTTCAGGGCAGGATTTTTCAGAGTATTCTGAAACTTGAAAAATGCAGAGCCGAAAACGAGGTTTTCAGAGCAGAAGCAGATTTTCAGACAGTGGATACAGGTTCTGACAGCGTTCTGGGAATTTGCAGAGAATATGAAAATAAAAAGCTGCTTGCATATTTTAATTTTAGTGATAATCCTCAATCCGTATTCCTTGACGGTGTAAAAAGCGGAAGAGATTTATTCTCTGATGATGAGGTGTGCAGTATCTCCATTGAACTAAAGCCATATGGTTTTAGCTGGCTTTTACTTGATGAATAAAATGGCAGATATAATTTCCGGAAAGGAGAAAAAACATGAAAATTCTTGTACTCGGAGGTGCCGGATATATCGGCTCGCACACTGTTTACAGACTTATCGAGCAGGGCAACGAGGTTGTAATTTTCGACAACCTTGAAACGGGTTATATTGAGGCTGTGCATCCAAAGGCAAAGTTTTACAAGGGGGATTTGAGAAACAGAGTGGAAATAGACGCTGTTCTTGACAAGGAGGATGGCATTGACGCAGTTATTCATTTTGCAGCAAATTCACTTGTCGGCGAAAGTATGATAAATCCGCTTAAGTACTACGACAACAACCTTTGCGGAACAAAGGTACTGCTTGAATCGCTTGTTGCACACAATATCAAAAATATTGTATTTTCATCAACAGCGGCAACCTACGGCGAACCAAAACATACGCCTATTCTTGAAGATGATCCGACCAACCCGACTAACTGCTACGGTGAAACAAAAAAAGCAATGGAGAGAATGTTCTATTGGACTCAGCAGGCACACGGCTTGAAGTATGTTTCACTGCGTTACTTCAACGCTTGTGGCGCTCATATCAGCGGAAAAATCGGTGAGGCGCACAACCCGGAAACCCATCTTATCCCGATTATTTTGCAGGCGGCAAACGGTACAAGGGACCATATAAGCATATTCGGAACCGATTACAACACACCTGACGGAACCTGCATCCGTGACTATATTCATGTTACAGACCTTGCACAGGCACATATCCTTGCCGTTAAGTATCTGTTAAACGGCGGCGAAAGCAATATTTTTAACCTCGGCAACGGCGTCGGATTCTCGGTAAGAGAGGTTATTGAAACGGCTAAAAAGGTCACAGGAAAAGAGATAAAAGTAATTGAAGAAGAACGCAGAGCGGGCGACCCTGCCATACTTATCGCTTCAAGCGACAAGGCAAAGAATATCCTTGGCTGGAAGCCCGAATATGATGATCTTTCAACAATTATAGAAACTGCATGGAGGTGGCACAGTACACATCTTAACGGATATCTATCCGATTGACAAAACGACAATTTTCAAAATATTAAAGAAATATCTTGCTTTATTTACCCCGATGTTTTGTTAAGGATAGATTGCCGAAAAGACATCCGGAATTAAATTTGAAAAGATAATCAAAGTATAAAATAAGGGTGCTTTTATTATTTTTATTAGTTCGTTAGTCTATTCGCTTTTTTGTAAAAAGTATGTTTTTGTTTCGTTAGTTAATTTCTCTAAAATGGCTTGTTTGTGAGATTTATTAAAAATACCTACTAACGAAAAAGTTATTGTTTTGAGGACGGGTTATACTGGACTTGTGAGCAAGACAGCAAAAATCTGGTAGATATAGAAATTTCTCCCGACGGCTACGGCGTAACCCTTTCGGCGTTTAGAAACGGAGAAACAAAGCTGCATTTTAAAAGCGACGACTGAAAAGAAATCACTTACGATATTTCAGTAAGCGGCAGCTCTCATTCGATTGATTTTCAAGAGGAATAAAAGCCGCAAAGTCATATACTTGCATTTTAAATAATATCAAGCTTATAAAACAGCTCGGCATTGTCGGGCTGTTTTATTTCATATTATTGCCTTTAGGCAGTTCTGCACGCAAGTGCAGAACAAACAACCACCCGCT
>OOCD01000770.1_pt1 | contig 22038 bp, 17 predicted proteins | sample 1671791 | NCBI WGS metagenome assembly OOCD01 (sample SAMN06348193, study PRJEB24527) | human gut metagenome | biome: human gut; feature: ankylosing spondylitis patient; material: feces | host: Homo sapiens | place: China | collected 2015-10
CTAATACAGACCGTCGAGCCTGGTATAGAGTTGATCATCGGTGAGCACGGTTTCTTCCTGGACCACCTCGGCGGAATCGTCCTGCTTGGCATCGTCCTCAGTGGCCTCGCCCTTTTGGCGCGTGGGGAAGGTCGTCTGCGCGGCCTGGCCAAACTGGTCGTAGAAGCCAGGCATGACACCCATGGGATCGGTCGTCACGAACCAATAGGCACCGCCGCAAACGACGGCAAGGACCGCGATGACGATAAGCGGCTTGGGAATATGACGCTTGTGCTTGTGATAGGCATCCTCGTCGGGGTGCACCTTGCGCTTGGGTTTTTGAGCATCGTCATGCAGGGAAACGGGCATGGGAATATCGACCTTGGGGATACCGAAATCCTTATCGAAAGCCGGCAGCACGCAGGTCTCATTGGGGTCGGCGGCGTCTGAAAGCACCGCAGCGGCAGAGGCCGGCGCATGCGGCACCTCGGTATCGATCTGCTCTTGCGTTAGGCGCGGAAAGCCCGCCGTGCGGCCCGCTGCCAGGTCGGATGCTGCCGCGTCCTCGGAGAGGATACCCGGAGCGGGGCGTCCGCATTTGGGGCACGTACGATCATGCGGAGAAAGACGGGCACCGCAGCCCTCACAGAACACGAACTCGGTGTGCTCGGGACCATCGCCCGGACCCACATAGGCGTTGCAGTAGGGGCAGAACGAGGCGCCGTCCTCGATAGTCTTAAGGCAATGCGGGCAGATCACGGCATCCTCTTTTCGAAGCAATTCAAACAATCGAGGTTAGAGCATAACATCGCCACGGCCCCACAGGAGCAAGGCACCAATTCAACATCGCCAGGGCGCGTAGTTACTTCTTCTTTTTGCTCGGCATCGAGACTTTGATGCCTTGGGCGGACTTGGTTACGCGAGAGCGCTTGGCTCCGCTACCCTTCTTTTTCTTGGGCTGGGCCTGGGCCACGCCCTCGAGTGCACGGGCCTCGGCCTCGCGGACAGTGCGCTCCTCACGGCGCTGCGCCATATCGGCGGCAACGCGCTTGGCAAAACGCTCCGCCGTCGAACCCGTCGAGCTCACCTTGCCGCCACCGCGACCCAGGCGGACGCGCACACCACGGCCAAAACCAGTTGCGGCATGACGACGACGCGGCTTGAGCGAATCCATCATCGTGGCGAGCTTAAAGAACACCGAGCAGGTAAAGACTACGATGACAGCCAAGATAACCATCTGGCCCATCGACAGGTTGGCAATAGACAGCAGCTCCGGGAATCCGATAACGCCCGTCAGGATGCCGGCGACTACAAACACAAAGAGCACCACACGTAAGGGCGTGAGGGGCTGCGAGATGCGCCAGATCAGGCTGACGCTCGCCGCGCACGACGTAAGCAGGCACATCGTAGACAGCGTGAGCTGGTTAAAGCCAAACACGCGCGCCACAAAGATATCGAGCGCCGCGGCCAAAATGACCGCAATCGACGCCGGCAGTGCCCGCTTGAGCACGTTCGTCAGGAACGACCCCTTCACGCGAGCATTGTTGGGCTCCAGGCCCAACACAAAGCCCGGCGCGCCGATACAGAAGAAGTTAATGAGCGTCATCTGAATCGGCTCGAAAGGGTACGGCGGCAACGCGATGCACAGCGCCGCCAGGCCCATCGAGAACAGCGTCTTGGTCAGGAACAGCGAGGCCGAACGCTGCAGGTTGTTGATGGAGCGACGGCCCTCGGCAACCACAGCAGGCATCGAGGCAAAGTCGTTGTCGACCAGCACAATTTCGGCCACGTTACGCGCGGCATCGGAGCCGGCCGCCATGGCGACGGAGCAGTCGGCCTCCTTGAGCGCCAGCACGTCGTTGACGCCGTCGCCCGTCATGGCCACGGTGTGCTCGCGGCGTTTGAGCGCCTGCACGAGCTCGCGCTTCTGCTGCGGGGTCACACGACCAAAGACATGGTAGCGGTCCACTGCGGCATCGAGCTTGGCCGGCGTATCGAGCGTCGTGGCGTCCACATAAGCGTCCGCCCCCGGCACGCCCACCACGCGAGCGATTGACGACACCGTACGCGGGTCGTCGCCACTGATCACGTTGAGGGTCACGCCCTGCTCGTTAAAGTAGCCGATGGTCTCGGCCGCCGAGGTACGAATCTCGTCGCGGATGGTCACAAAGCCCACGGGCTCGCCCGCCATATCGCCATCGGGCGTAAAGCCGTCAACGCGCGCCACCACGAGCACGCGGCAGGTATCGGCAAGCTCGGCGACACGGTTCTCGACCTGGGCAAACGCACGATCAGAGAGCACAAACTGCGCCGCACCCATCACATAGGAGCCCTGCGCAAACGACGCGCCGCTCCACTTTTTGGAGGACGAGAACGGAATGACCGACAGCGGCTCAGACACCTCGACCTGTCGATCGGCGTAATAGTTGAGCAGCGCCTGGCAGGTCTCGTTGGCATCGGCCGAAGTCGCACGTGCCACGTTAGCCAGCGCAAAATCGAGCACCGTGGTATCGACGGGAACAGATGCCTCGTTCTCCCCCACGCCCAGGGCAACACCCTCAACCGGTAGCGGATACGTGCCCTCGACCTCCATGCGGCCCGACGTGATGGTGCCCGTCTTGTCCAGACACAGCACGTCGACGCGCGCGAGCGTCTCGATGCAGTAGAGCTGCTGCGCCAGCACCTTGCGGCGGGCCAGGCGCACCGTGGCGATGGCGAGCACCGACGAGGTCAGCAGCACCAGGCCTTGCGGGATCATGCCCAGCAGGGCGCCCACCGTGGACAGCAGCGCCGACGAGGGCACGCGGCCGGCCAGCAGCTCGGAGAAGCACCACGAAAGCGCGCTATCGCCCGGGGTTCCCGCGGCATCCCACAGCTCGCTCACACTCGAGGAAAACAACGCCAAACCGAGCGGGATCATGATGATGCTCGCAAACCGCACGATGGCGTTAAGCGCGTTCATGATCTCGGAATTGACCTTTTTGACGTACTTGGCCTCGTTATTAATTTTGGCCACGTAGTTGTCGGCGCCGACATGGATCACGCGGGCGCGCAGCAGGCCCGAGTCGATAAAGCTGCCGCTCATGAGCTCGGAACCGGGCTGTTTCTTAATAAGGTCGCTCTCGCCCGTCAGCAGGCTCTCATTCACGAGAGCCTCGCCCGAAACCACTACGGCGTCAGCGGGAATCTGGTCGCCGCGCCCCAGGCGGATGATGTCGTCGAGAACGATCTGGTCCAGGTCGAGCTCCACCTCGGCGCCGTCGCGCACCGCGATGGCCTTCTTGGAGGTCAGCAGCGTGAGCTTATCGACCATCTTCTTGGAACGCATGGACTGAATGACGCCAATAGCGGTATTGAGGAACACCACGAACAGGAACGTCAGATTCTTAAACGAACCGGTCAAAATGACCAGGAACGCCAAGATCACGTTGATCAAATTGAACAGCGTGCAGAGGTTCTCGATGATGAGTTCTTTGACCGACTTGGTCTTGAGCTCCATGTTGCGATTGATCTTACCGGCGGCGATGCGCTCCTCGACCTCGGTGGTCGAGAGTCCGCGCTCGATATCCGTTGCTGCCATACCACGTCCCATCACGTCGCGTCGGTATAAGAAAAACCGCCCGGACCATGCGAGGTTCGGACGGTCTTACGTTCGATGGTGCCCCATGTTGGATTCGAACCAACGGCCTTCTGCTCCGGAGGCAGACGCTCTAATCCCCTGAGCTAATAGGGCCAACGTTTGGCATTATACCCAAGTGCACCACGGGCTATCAAAATAAAAGAAAAAGCTTTGCAATTCCGAGGAAGACGCGGCGCAACGGCTCACTTTAGAAGGCAAAAGCGAATCAGATAGTATAAACTCTCATGCACCATATATACACGGCTCGCGATGCGGGCCGTTTTTGCAAGGGTTATCCATCGATGTGAGAGGCACACCATGATTGCAATTTTAAAGCAGAGCGCCAGCGACGAGGCCGTCAGCCATATCGTCAGCTGGATTGAGAAAAAGGGCCTGAAGACCGACGTCTCGCGCGGCGAGAACGAGACGATCATCGGCCTGGTGGGCGATACGACCAAGATCGACCCGTTCCTGCTCGAGTCCATGGACGTCGTCGAGCGCGTGCAGCGCGTCTCCGAGCCGTTCAAGCGCGCCAATCGCAAGTTCCACCCCGAGGACTCCGTCATCGACTGCGGCCACGGCGTACATGTAGGCGGCAATCAGTTCCAGGTCATCGCCGGCCCGTGCTCCGTCGAGGGCGAGAACCTCATCCGCATCGCACGCCGCGTGAAGGCCGCCGGCGCCACGATGCTGCGCGGTGGCGCCTACAAGCCCCGCACCTCCCCGTACGCCTACCAGGGCATGGGCCCCGCCGGCCTGGACCTGCTGTGCGAGGCGTCCGCCGAGCTCGACATGCCGATTGTCACCGAGATCATGGATCCGCGCGACGTGCAGGTCTTCTTGGACAAGAAGATCGACGTCATGCAGATCGGCGCGCGCAACGCCCAGAACTTCCCTCTGCTCAAAGAGGTGGGCAAGACCAAGACTCCGATCTTGCTTAAGCGCGGCATGTCCGGCACGATCGATGAGCTGCTCATGGCCGCCGAGTACATCATGAGCGAGGGCAACGACAACGTCATCCTGTGCGAGCGCGGCATCCGCACCTTCGAGACCCGTACTCGCAACACCTTCGACCTCAACGCCGTGCCGGTGCTGCACCACCTGTCGCACCTGCCCGTCGTCGCCGACCCCAGCCACGCCACCGGCTACACCCGCTACGTTGAGCCCATGGCGCTCGCCGCGACCGCTTGTGGCGCCAACGGTCTAGAGATCGAGGTCCACGACGAGCCGAGCCGCGCCTGGTCCGACGGCGCCCAGGCCCTCACCCCTGATCAGTTCGACGACACCATGCGCCGCATCCGAGCCATTCGCGAGGTTGTCTGCCATGAGACCATGGAGTAGCCCATGGGTACAGTGAGAAACGCGCGCGTTAACCAGGGCGGCCCCAAGTGCGCCGGCATCGTCGGCCTGGGCCTCATCGGCGGCAGCTTTGCCCGCGGCTATGCGCAGGCGGGCGTCCGCGTGCTGGCCTGGGACCCCGATGACGATGTCATGACGGCCGCCAGCATGGGCACTGTCGCCGGAGAGCTTAACGACAAGACGCTCGGCGAATGCGACATCATCGTCCTTGCCTGCTATCCCGAGGCATGCATCGAGTGGCTCGAGGCGCACGCCCAGGCGCTCGCCGACGCCACCGACACCGAGGCCATCATGGGCCCCGTGGTGATCGACACGGTGGGCGTCAAGGGCATCGTGTGCGAGCGCGCCTTTGAGCTAGCCCGCGAGCACGGCTTTTACTTTGTGGGCGCGCACCCCATGGCGGGCACGCAGTACTCGGGCTATGCGCACTCCCGCGCCGACCTGTTCCAGGGCGCCCCGCTCGTGCTCGTACCGCCCGCGGTGGACGATGCGCTCAAACTGGAGCTTTTGGGCCAGGTGCGCGAGATGGTACGCCCCTTGGGCTTTGGCAAGTTCAGCGTGACCAGCGCCGCCGAGCACGACCGCGTCATCGCCTTTACGAGCCAGCTCGCGCACGTCGTTTCCAACGCCTATGTTAAGAGCCCGACCGCTCAGGTCCACCACGGCTTTTCGGCCGGCAGCTACCGCGATCTCACCCGCGTGGCGCACCTCAACCCGCAAATGTGGTCCGAGCTCATGATCGACGACGCCGACGCGCTCGCCTTTGAGATCGACCATCTGATCGAATCGCTTGGCGCCTACAGCCGTGCGCTCAAGGACCGCGACCAGCGCTATCTGGAGAATCTCCTTGCCGAGGGCGACCGCATTAAGCGCGCACTCGACGACGAGGCCTCCCACTAGACAACCCATCACGCCAGGTCGAAAGGACCGAAGCTTATGGCGATTACCATCGATATCGACACTGCACGCCCCTACCAGGTGCATGTTGGCACGTTTTTGCTGGAGCAGGCGGGACCGCTCGTGCGTGCCACTGCCGGCGGCACCAAGGCCGTCATCGTGACGGACACCAACGTGGGCCCGCTCTACCAGATGCCCGTTAAGCAGAGCCTGGAGGCGTCAGGCTACGAGGTGAGCATCTGCACCTTCGAGGCCGGCGAGGCCCATAAGCGCGCCGAAACCTATGTTGCCATTTTGGAGTTTGTGGCCGAGCACGAGCTTTCGCGCTCCGACGTGATCGTGGCACTCGGCGGCGGCGTCGTGGGCGACGTGGCGGGCTTTGTGGCCGCCACCTACATGCGCGGCTGCAAGTTTGTGCAGATCCCAACGAGCCTGCTCGCCATGGTGGATTCGTCGGTGGGAGGCAAGACCGCCATCGATCTGGCTGCCGGCAAGAACTTGGCCGGCGCCTTTTGGCAGCCGAGCGTGGTTATCGCCGACGTGGGGTGTCTGGCCACACTCACGCCCGAGCAGTTCGCCGACGGCTGCGGCGAGGTCGTCAAGCACGCCGTGATCGCCGACCCGGAGCTTTTCGCCGAGCTGGAGAAGACCCCGCTCACGCTGGAGCTGCTCAACCGCGATGTGGCCCGCGTAGCACTCATCATCGCCCGCAACATCGACATCAAGCGCGCCGTGGTCGTCGCCGACGAGCGCGAAACCAACCAGCGCAAGCTCCTCAATTTTGGACACAGCGCCGGGCACGCCGTCGAGGCCTGCGAGCACTTTGAGCTCGGACACGGCAACTGCGTTTCAATCGGCATGGGCATCATCACGCGCGCCCCGGCCCTGCACGGCGATCGTATTGAGGAACTCTGCGCCCGCCATGGCCTCAAGACCCGCTGCGACCTAGATGCCGATACCGTCTTTGCCGAGGCGCTCCACGACAAGAAGCGCGCGGGTGACACCATCGATCTGGTGATTCCGCACGGCATTGGCCGCTGCAGCATCGACCGCACACCGCTTTCCACTTTCCACGAACTCATTGCCGAGGGCCTCGGCCAGAAGGGAGACGCATCCGCATGCTAGCCCGCATCACCCCGTCCCCGCTCAAGGGCACCGTTCCCGCCATCGCGTCCAAGTCGATGGCGCATCGCCTGATCATCTGCGCTGCGCTTGCCAACGGCGAGACACACGTCACCTGCAACACCACCTGCGCCGACATCGAGGCTACGGTGCGCTGCCTTACGGCCCTGGGTGCTCGCATCGAGACCGTCGAGGACGGCTTCCAGGTCCACCCCACCATGAAGAGTGTTGAGTTTGGCCTGCTCAAGGCCCTTGCCGGCAGCACGCTTGACTGCGGTGAAAGTGGATCCACGCTCCGCTTTATGTTGCCCGTCGCCTGCGCGCTGGGCGCAGAAGCAACTTTTGTGGGTCAGGGGCGCTTGGGCGCCCGCCCGCTCTCCCCGCTCTCGGACGAGATCATCGCCGCCGGCTGCGACCTACAGGGTCTGGGCGGTTTTCCGCTCAAGACGAGCGGCCGCATGCGCCCGGGCACCTTTGTGCTTCCGGGCAACGTGAGCTCGCAGTACATCTCGGGCCTGCTGCTGGCAGCCCCGCTGCTGGCCCAGCCCTCCTGCGTGCAGGTAACCGGCCTCATCGAGAGCCGCCCCTACATCAACCTGACGATACAGGCCATGAAGGCCTTTGGCGTCGAGGTCAACGTCGAGCGCATTCCGGCCAAGGACGGCCAGCCCGAGGTCACGAACTTCCGCGTGAGCAGTGGCTCGTACCGCACGCCCGGCAGCGTGGCCGTCGAGGGCGACTGGTCCAACGCCGCCTTTTGGCTGTGCGCCGGCGCCATCGGTACCGACCCAATCACCGTCGAGGGCGTGTCGCTAAGCTCCGCACAGGGCGACCGTAACGTGCTTGCCGCGCTTTCGCGCTTTGGCGCCCGCATCGTGCGCTCCACCAACGCCGCCACCGTGCAGTCCGACAAGCTCGCCGGCTTTGAGATGAGTGCCCACGACATTCCGGACCTGGTGCCCGTCATCTCGGCCGTGGCCTCGCTGGCACAGGGCCGCACCTTTATTCGCGATTGCGCCCGTCTGCGCATCAAGGAATCCGACCGTCTGGTCACCACCACCCGCGAGCTCACCGCGCTGGGCGCGCAGGTGCGCATTGCCGGCGATGACCTCATCATCAAGGGTGTCGATGCCTTCACCGGCGGCGAGGTCGATTCGCACAACGACCATCGCATCGCCATGATGGCCGCTATCGCCGCGAGCCGCGCCACCGGCGAGGTCGTGATCCACGGCGCCGAGGCCGTCAACAAGTCCTATCCCGATTTCTTCGACCACTACCGCCTGCTGGGCGGCAAGGTCACACTCGAGGAGGAATAGCATGTCCTCGACCTTTGGCAACGTCTTGCACTTAAGCATCTTCGGCCAGTCGCACTCCCCCGCCATCGGCTGCTCACTCGATGGCATTCCGGCGGGCATCGCCGTGGACCAGGAGCAGCTGCAGGCCTTCCTCGACCGTCGCGCCCCCGGTCGCGACGAGACCGCAACCAAACGCCGCGAGGCCGACGCCGCGCACATCATCGCCGGTGTTGTCGATGGACATACCACCGGCGCGCCCATCGCCGCGATTATCGAGAACACCAACACGCGCTCCAAGGATTACTCCGAGCTGCGCCGCAAGCCCCGTCCCGGACATGCGGACTTCCCTGCGCGCGTGAAGTATCACAACATGCACGATGTCGCCGGCGGCGGACACTTCTCCGGCCGCCTAACGACACCCCTGTGCATCGCCGGCGGCATTGCGCTGCAGGCACTCGAGGCCCGCGGCATTAAAGTGATGGCGCATGTGGCGCAGATCGGCGGCATCTCCGACCTGCCGATGGACGACATAGTCTATCGCGAGGCCGACCGCAAGGCGATCCTTACGAACGATCTGCCGTGCATTGACGCCGCCGCAGCCGGCCGCATGCGCGAGGAGATCCTAGCCGCGCGCGACGAGCTTGACAGCATCGGCGGCATCGTGGAGTGCGGCATCTACGGACTTCCCGCGGGCATCGGCGACCCCATGTTCGACGGCATCGAGAACCGCATCGCGCAAATCGCGTTTGGCATTCCAGCCGTAAAGGGCGTGGAGTTTGGCATGGGCTTTGCCGTGGCCGCCATGCGCGGCAGCGAGAACAATGATCCGTATCGCATCGATGCCGAGACCGGCGAGATCGAGGTCGAGTCCAACAACGCCGGCGGCATCCTGGGCGGTATTTCGACCGGCGCGCCCGTCATGTGGCGCATGGCCGTAAAGCCGACGCCCTCCATTGGCCGCGAGCAGCAGACGGTGGACATGGACGCTATGGAAAATGCCGAGCTCTCGGTCCACGGCCGCCACGATCCCTGCATCGTCCCCAGAGCTGTCCCCGTAGCCGAGGCAGCCGCCGCCCTTGCCATCTGGGACGCCCTCCTCGAAGACGCCGCCCAGCGCTAACTACCCACCCCTCAACATCCCCCGACACGTGAAAGGGGTCTCCATGGACCTTGCTGACATCCGCCAGGCCATCGATGGCATCGACACCACGCTCCTCAACAGCTTTGTCGAGCGTATGGACATTGCCACCGAGGTCGCCAAGTCAAAAATCGAGATGGGCAAGGCCGTCTTCGACCCCGCCCGTGAGCGCTCCAAGCTCAACAACCTCGCCAGCCGCGCGCCCGAGCGCTACGAGGCGCAGACCATCACCCTGTTCCGTCTCCTCATGAGCATGAGCAAGGCCGAGCAGCAGCGCTACATCAACGAGCTCAAGGGCATCACCGTCTCGCAAAAGGCCCACGCCACGGCTGCAGCCTCCGACACGCCCTTCCCTCAAACGGCCACCGTCGCCTGCCAGGGCGTCGAGGGCGCTTACAGCCAAATCGCCGCGTGCAAGCTCTTCGACGTGCCCGACATCGCGTTTTTCGAGACCTTCGAGGGCGTCATGTGCGCCGTGCGCGACGGCTTCTGCGAGTTTGGCGTGCTGCCCATCGAGAACTCCACCGCCGGCTCGGTCAACGCCGTCTACGACCTGCTCGCCCAGTTCGACTTCCACATCGTGCGCTCGCTTCGCCTCAAAATCGACCACAACTTGCTCGTCAAGCCCGGCACCAAGCTTGCGGACGTGCACGAGGTCTACAGCCACGGCCAGGCCATTGCCCAATGCGCCGGCTTTATCGAGGCACACGACCTGCACGCCACCAAGTACCCCAACACGGCCATGTCGGCCGAGATGGTCGCCAGCTCCGACATCGCCTCGCGCAGCGGCGCGGCGCTCTATGGTCTGGAGGTGCTGGAGCCCAATATCCAGGACTCGGACAACAACTACACGCGCTTCGTCGTCATCAGTCGCGAGCCGCGCGTCTACCCCGGCGCCAACCGTACCTCGCTCATGATCACCACGGCCAACGAACCGGGCGCCCTCTATCGCGTACTCGAGCGCTTCTACGCACTCAACATCAACCTTATCAAGCTCGAGAGCCGCCCCATCCCCGGGCGCGACTTTGAGTTTATGTTCTACTTCGATCTGGACTGTCCCTTTGGCAGCAAAGCCCTCGACGACCTGCTCGACTCGATTGACGAGGTGTGCGAGAGCTTCACCTACTTTGGCAGCTACACGGAGGTGCTCTAGATGACTGACGTCGCCACAACCCGCCCCTACGGCGTGCTGGGCCGCGTGCTGGGCCACAGCTACACCCCGACCATCTACAAGGAGCTCGCGGGGCTTGAGTACGTGCGTTTTGAGCGCGAGCCCGAGGACCTCGCGGCCTTTATGACGGGCGACGAGTGGGAAGGCACCAACGTGACCATTCCCTACAAGCGCGCCGTCATGGACTACCTGGACGAGCTGAGCCCGCTCGCCGAACGCATGGGCAACGTCAACACGATCACGCGTCTGCCCGATGGCCGTCTGCGCGGCGACAACACCGACTACTTCGGTTTCCAGTGCCTGGTCGAGGAGCTGGGTGTGGAGATTGCCGGCAAGAAGGTCCTCGTGCTCGGAGCCACCGGAGGCGCCGGCACCACGGCCAGCATGGTGCTGGGCGACCTGGGCGCGCTCGTGGTGCCCGTGGGACGCGCGAGCGAGGTCAACTACGGCAACATCGCACAGCAGTCCGACGCCGCGTTGCTCGTCAACTGCACGCCTGCCGGTATGTTCCCCCACTGCCCCGACGCGCCTTGCACGCTCGAGGGCCTCGACGCGCTCGAGGGCGTCATCGATATCGTTTACAACCCCGCTCGCACGGGACTCATGCTCGAGGCCGAGCGTCGCGGCATCCCCTGCATCGGCGGTCTGCTCATGCTTGTAGCCCAGGCGGCGCAAGCCGTCGAGCGCTATACCGGCCAGGTCACCCCGCGCGGGCGCATCCTGGACGTGACGGAGCGCCTGTCTCACCGCGAGCAGAACATCGCCCTGATCGGCATGCCGGGCTCGGGCAAAACCCGCGTGGGTGAGCAGATCGCCCTGCTCACCGGCCGCGAGCACATCGACCTGGACCGCGCCCTCGAGGAGCGCCTGGGCATGCCCTGCGCCGACTTTATCGTCGAGCGCGGCGAGGCGGCGTTCCGCGAACAGGAGACGGCGGCGCTGGCCGACATCTCCAAGCGCAGCGGCCTGGTGCTTTCCACCGGCGGCGGCGTGGTCACGCGCGACGAGAACTACCCGCTACTGCACCAGAACAGCCAGATCGTGATGCTCAACCGTAAGCTCGACGAACTCGCCCACAAGGGTCGCCCCATCACCGCCCGCGATGGCATCGACAAGCTGGCCGAGCAGCGCATGCCGCGCTACCGCGCCTGGGCCGACTACATCATCGACTCGCGCGATTACGCCGCCAACACCGCCCAAGCCCTCCTCGACGCCCTCCCACCCGCTCTCTAACCAAAACCACCACAAAGGGGACAGGAACCTATGTGGTGGTTTTTCATTCCGCCGCACCGCCCGCCCAACCGCAAAGGAAGCAACCATGAAAGCACTCGTCATCAACGGCCCCAATCTCAACATGCTCGGCATTCGCGAGCCGGGCATCTATGGCAGCGACAACTACGACCGCTTAGTGCAGATTTGCCAGGAAGCGGGCGCTGCACAGGGCTTCGACGACGTCGAGGTCTTCCAGTCCAACCACGAGGGCAGCATCGTCGACAAGATCCAGGAGGCCTACGGCAAGGTCGACGGCATCGTCATCAACCCGGCGGCATACACGCATACGAGCGTGGCAATCCTCGACGCCCTCAAGGCCGTCGCCATCCCTGCCGTCGAGGTCCACATCAGTGCCGTCGAGACCCGCGAGGACTTCCGCCAGGTGAGCTATGCACGCCTGGCCTGCTTCGCCACCATCACCGGTGAGGGCCTCCAGGGGTATGCGCACGCTCTGGAGCTGCTGAGGGAGTATCTCGAAAAGTAGCCTCGCGGATCAATTCATTAACACCGATTCACACGAACAAAACTCCGGCGCCGGCAGCAGCGACCTCGCTGCTGCCGGCATTTTATTACTGGCATATAATCGTTGCAGTCACACAACGTCTGGAGACGCGCATGTTAAGCATCCATCTGGGAGATTATCCCGGTTCCATCTACGATACCGAAACCTATTTTAGGAACTCATACTTGGACTCATGGTTCGAAGACCCTATGGCCGCACAAATCATTAAAAGCGTGGACGGATCAGAGCTCATCGGTCCCCACAACATCGTAAGCAAACAACTAGGCTCAATCACTCCACTCGAACTGTCCGGCGGCGTCAAGACGCTGCTGTTAGTACGCAATCTCCCAAATATGGTGTTCAACGCATCTACCTGCGGAGACAACTGTGCCCGCTGGCTACTCAAAATCGGCAAAGAGCAGGATGTGCTGGTGACCCTTTACCACATCATGAAGTTCCCCTGGAAGAACTTTGAAATCCGCATTGAAAACGATGACCGCATCGTCAGAAACATGCAGGAGTTTGTCGGCGCCACGAATGACTTTTTGGATGTTGATGAGTAATGAAGGGAACGCATACCGTTGTCGTAGAGCGTGCAAAGGTCAAATACACACTCACCTTTAAACGCAACATTTCCTTCATTCGCGGTAACAGCGGCACGGGCAAAACGACGCTCATCTCGATGATTCGCGACTACAACGACCGAGGACCGGAAAGCGGCGTTACACTCAGCTGCGACGCGCCATGCGAAACGCTTTCCGGCAGACGCTGGCAGCGCGAGCTGTCGATCATCGAAGATTCGATCGTCTTTCTAGATGAGGGCAACGAGTTTATCTACTCAAAGGACTTCGCCAAAGCCATCAACGGATCGTCCAACTATTTTGTTCTGATATCTCGTCGCGACGCCAACGAACTCCCCTACAGCGTCGACGAGATCCTAAAGCTAGCCAACACCACAAGCAAGACAATTAATGGCCGCAAGAGCGACAGACGCTTCTACTCGGTGACTAAACCGCTATATGACCACACGGCAAGCATGCTGTATCAGGACCTTAACGTAGGGTTCGACAATCCTGACGCCGTAATTGTCGAGGATAGCAAGTCTGGCTATCAATTCTATAGCACCCTTTGCAACCGACTGGGAATCCCCTGCTATACCGCCACCGGCGTAGCGAACCTAAAACGAACGATTCACGAATGTCCCGAGCAAAACATCCTTGCCATAGGAGACGGCGCAGCGTTTGGTCCCTACATCGAAAAGGTGCTCGGACAGCGCGTTTACAAGAACGTTCGCTTGTTCCTCCCTGAATCATTTGAGTGGACGCTTTTGCGATCTGGCCTCATCCCCAACAACGACATTCCAAAAATCCTCAAGGACCCTTCGAGCTATATCGAAAGCCGCGACTACCTGAGCTGGGAGCGGTTCTTCACCGACGTATTGATCAAGTACTCTGCAGACACTCGCTACGTCTACAGAAAGGCACGGCTCAACGAGCAGTACCTAAAGCCGCAGGCGATGGATGCAGTTGCGAGCGTCTTGCCCGAGTGTCTGAAGGCATAATGGCAGTGGGGAGGACCAACTTGGTCCTCCCCACTGCCATGGAAACCCAGCACACGCAATAGCTGCCGGCAAGAGCGGCAACTGTCGCAACCACAAACCCATCCACGCGGCGGCTCGAAAGCTCAAGCCCACTCAGCGCGGCAAGGACAAGCCAAGTGACACCGGCTCCAATAAACAGCAGGGGCTTGCTCACGCTCGGCTCGAGCCCCCCTTGGCGCGCCGTATAGCCAATCCACATCAGCAGCACAACAGCAGCTCGCGCCACGGCTTCGGCCTAAACGTATACCCGGCAAGAATAAAGAACACCTGCATGTGAAAAAAGCCCAGACCACCAAGCGGCCCGGGCTTAATAAACGATGGTGCTCCATGGCGGATTCGAACCGTCGACCTTGGGATTAGAAGTCCCCTGCTCTATCCAACTGAGCTAATGGAGCAAATAACAGCACGCCCAAGCAAGCGCAAGCCTGTCAGGCGCAAGTAATTATAACCTAGTTGAACTGCTCACGGTACGCCTTGCAGACCTTATCGACCGGGCCGTCCATGCGAAGGTCACCCTTCTCAATCCAAACGGCACGCTGGCAGATGCGCTCAACCTGCTCCATGGAGTGCGAAACAAACAGAACCGTCACGTCGCCGCTCTGGATAAAGTGCTGGATACGGGCCTCGCACTTCTGCTGGAAGAACACATCACCGACGGAAAGTGTCTCGTCAACGATCAGGATGTCAGGCTCAGTGATCGTTGCGATTGCAAAGGCAATGCGCGCAACCATGCCCGAGGAGAAATTCTTAAGCGGCATGTCGACAAAGTTCTGAAGCTCAGCGAACTCAATAATGCCGTCAAAGTTGGCATCGATGAACTCCTTGGTATAGCCGAGCAGGGCACCGTTCAGATAGATGTTCTCGCGGGCGGTCAACTCGGGGTCAAAGCCGGCACCAAGCTCAATCAGCGGCGCGATGTTACCGTGCACCTTAACGCTGCCTTCGCTAGGCTCAAGCACGCCAGCGATAATCTTGAGCATCGTGGACTTGCCGGAGCCATTGGTGCCGACCAGGCCCACGACCTCGCCACGATGAATATCGAACGAGATATGCTTGAGCGCCCTAAACTCCTCAAAGAACAGCTCGTGCTTGGCAAGCTTGATGAAGTACTCCTTGAGGTTGGTCAGCGACTCGGACGCCATGTTAAAGATCATGGTGACGTCGTCGACCTCGACAGCCAGAGGCTGCTCGCTGTAATCAACAACAGATTCAGTCATCACAGCACTCCTTAGATGTAGAGGATAAACTTGCGCTCGGACTTATGGAACACGGTGTAGCCAATGACAAGCGCAAGGACCGCCCAAGCGACGCACATACCAAACGTCAAAAGCGAGGGCGTGGTCTGGAACAAGAAGATATCGCGCATAAACTGCAGGTAGTTATACATGGGGTTCGCATACATCAAGATACGCACGAGATGCGGCATTTGCGCAATATAGTCAGTCGTCCAGAAGATGGGCGTAATATAAGTCCACGCCGTAATGACGACGCTCCACAGATGCATAACGTCGCGGAAAAAGACCGTAAGGGCAGAGAGCATCATGCCCAGGCCCATGCAGAAGCACATAAGCAGCAGCAGGCAAACCGGCAGCAGAATCAAATGCCAAGAAGGCATAACGCGGAACCACAGCATAACGATGGCGACGGCGACCAGCGAGAAGGTAAAGTTGACCAGCGAGAAGAGCACCTTCTGCACCGGGAAGACCCAGCGGTGCACCTTAACCTTCTTGAGCAGAGGGGCAGCACCCACGATCGACGTCAGGGCCTGGTTCGTAGACTCGGACATGACGGCAAAGGTAACGTTACCCACGATCAAGTACAGCGGGTACATCTCGGGCGTCATTGAGCCATTGCGGCCCTGGCCAAAAATCGTCGAGAACACGATGGCCATGACGATCATCATCAGCAGCGGGTTGAGCACCGACCATGCGACGCCCAGAACGCTACGGCGATACTTGATCTTAAAATCCTTGGTAACCAGCTGACGAAGGATAAACGCGTCCTTCTCAAATTCGTTCTTAGCAAACGTCGCAGGCAGACTGCGAGCTTCTTGTTGCTTTGTCTGATCCGACACGGATGCAACTCCTTTACTCGTAATCGTTGACAAACGAACAGTATAGACCCGACGGCCATGCAAACGATTCGCGCAACAAAACTGGAGAACTAACCCACATCTTAGGATGCCAAGCCCAAACGGCTATACTTTCAAGGATTGAATGTATAAGGAGCATTGAGTGAATTCTGAATCCATCGCCGTCATCATCCCCTGCTACAACGAAGCCCTCACGATCGGCAAAGTCATCGACGACTTTCACCGCGAGCTTCCGCAAGCGACGGTCTATGTCTATGACAACAACTCGTCGGACGACACCTCACGCATCGCCACCGAGCACGGCGCCACGGTCCGCTTTGAACCCCGTCAGGGAAAGGGCAACGTGTGCCGTCAGATGTTTCGCGACATCGACGCCGATTGCTACCTGATGGTCGACGGAGACGACACCTACCCCGCCGAGGCGGCCAAAGCCCTCTGCGAGCCCATCCTTAACGGCACAGCCGACATGACCGTAGGCGACCGCCTTTCCAACGGCACCTACGCCGAGGAAAACAAGCGTGCTTTCCACGGCTTTGGCAACAATCTGGTCCGCGCCATGATCAAGTGGATCTATGGCTACAGCTTCGATGATGTCATGACCGGCTACCGCGCCATGAGCCGCCCGTTCGTCAAAACCTTCCCCGTGCTTTCCGAGGGCTTCCAGATCGAAACCGAGCTCTCGATCCACGCCGTCGACCACCGCTGGCGCATCAAAGATGTACCCATCGAGTACCGCGACCGTCCGGAAGGCTCCGAGTCCAAGCTTAATACCGTCAGCGACGGCATTAAGGTCGTTGCGATGATCGGCACGCTGTTCAAGGACTACCGCCCTCTGAAGTTCTTCAGCCTGGTTGCGCTTCTGTTTGCGGTGATCGGCCTCGCCCTGGGCATGCCCATCGTTGTCGAGTATTTCCAGACCGGCCTCGTTCCGCGCTTCCCCACCGCCATGCTCGCCGCGTCGTTTATGTTCCTGTGCGGTCTGAGCCTTGCAACCGGATTCATCCTGGATTCCGTGGCAAAGGTCGAAAAAAAGCAGTGGGAGGTCAACGTATACAGCAAATACACCTACGACGACCAGCCCGACCACCCTACTTCCAAGCCAAGCAAGAGGTAAACCACCATGCCGCTCATCTCCATCGTCGTGCCGTGCTACAACGAGCAGGAATCACTTCCGATCTTTCTCAAAGAGCTCGATGGCGTCGTTCGCATCATGACCCAGCAAGATCCCGGCATTTCCTTTGAAGCCGTCCTCATCGACGATGGTTCGGCAGACAAAACGCTCGCCGTCATGAAGGCAGAAGCCGCGGCGGCGCATCCATACGCCATCCGTTGGCACTCTTTCTCGCGCAACTTTGGCAAGGAGGCGGCACTACTCGCCGGACTCCAGCACGCAAAGGGCGGCTATGTCGCCACCATGGATGCCGACATGCAGGACCCGCCCTCGCTCCTGCCGCAGATGTACGAGATCTTGCAGACCGAAGACTACGACAACGTCGCAACGCGCAGGACCACCCGCGAAGGCGAGCCTCCCATCAGGTCGTTCTGTGCCCGTATGTTCTACAAGATCATCAACCGCATTTCCAAGGCCGACATCGTCGACGGAGCACGCGATTTTAGGCTCATGAAGCGGCCTATGGTCAACGCCATCATCTCCATGGGCGAATACAACCGATTCTCCAAAGGCATTTACGGCTGGGTGGGCTTCAAAACCAAATGGCTCCCCTACGTAAACGTCAACCGCGTGGCCGGCGAGACCAAATGGAGCTTTTGGTCGCTGCTCCTCTATTCCATCGACGGCATCGTCGCGTTTTCCACGGCGCCGCTCTCCCTCGCCGCCCTCACAGGTATCGTCTTCTGCCTCATCGCTATTCTGGGATTCGTCGTCATCCTAGTAAAGACGCTTGTCTGGGGCGACCCCGTCGGCGGATGGCCGTCGCTCGCCTGCCTCATAACGCTGTTTGGCGGCATGCAGCTTCTGTGCCTGGGAATCATAGGTGAATACTTGGCAAAAGCCTACTTGGAAACCAAGCGACGTCCCATCTATATCATTCGAGAATCCAACGAGGAATCTGATGACACGGCCCAATAACAGCACGCTCAAGAATGTGGCGTTCTACGCCGCCTGCTTCGCATTTTCCGTCGCACTCTTTGTCGCACTTGCAGCGGCGGGACATGTCTATCCCTTTGGCGACAACTCGTTTCTCACCAACGATCTCAAATACCAATACATCGACTTCTTCGCGTGGTTTCGCCGCGTCCTTTTAGGCGAGGCAAACCTTCGCTATTCCTTCTCACAGGGACTCGGCATGAACACATGGGGGCTCTATAGCTACTACCTCGGCAGCCCCTTCAACCTGCTCTGCGTGCTGTTTCCCGCAGACAAGCTGACGCTCTTCGTGCTTGTTATCTCCGCGCTCAAACTGGGCTGCATCCACATCAGCGGCGCTTGGTATGTGCAAAAGCGCTTTGACCTACCCAAGCCCGCAGCATTCCTGCTTTCCCTCTCGTTCACGTTTTGTAGCTGGACCATCAGCAACCTGCGCAACCCGCTCTGGATCGATTGCCTCATCATGCTGCCCATCTGCGCCTACGGATGCCACGAGCTCATCCGCAAGCAGCGCATGATCCGCCTCGTCATCGCAACGGCGCTCAATGTCATGTTCTGCTGGTATACGGCCTACATTAGCATCCTGTTCCTCTGCATCTTCGTACTGGTTGAATTTGTCGATTATGTTGCAGAAGAAGGATTTAGCTGGAAGCTCATGCTCGATCGGGCCCTGCGATTCGCCGGGGCTATCGCGCTCGGACTGCTTCTGTCCGCTTGGACCTTTTTGCCGACCATCCTTGCCATGTCCAAGGGCGGTCCCGTTCTAGCACTCGGCCCCCTACTTAAAACCAACCTCAAGTCGCTCATCAGGGGCTTTCTTCCCTGCATGTGGGTAAGCAACGAAAGCACACCTCAGTTCTATTGCGGCATCATCATGATGCTGCTTGCGGTGAGCCTGCTGGTTAACCGCACGGTTTCAATCAAGACGCGCATCGCAACACTCGTCGTCACGATAATCCTGGTTGCAAGCTCCGTTTTGAGCCCGCTCGAGTACATCTGGTGCGGCATGCGCGTTCCCAACGGCTTCTACTCGCGCACGGCTTTTTTGCTGAGCTTCTTTGCGCTGTGGGCTGCGGGCTATACCCTGCAGATCCTCAAGGATCAACCTAAATTGCGCCAAGCCTATCGCCCCGCCGTCATCTTGCCACTCCTGGCGCTCACCGCTATTGAACTGTTTGCCAACGCTCATGTAGTATGGAACCAGCTCTACGCGGGCTATTCCGAAAATACCAACAGGGCCTATGTAGCCACCGCAACCAACACGATCGCTACCACTACAGAACGGGATTCAGCTCCGTTCTACCGCATCGATCGTACAACCACACGAGCCGATAGTGCCGCTCTAAACGAAGGCCTGGCACTAGGGTATAACCAGCTATCTTCTTATTCGTCCGCCAATAACCCGCAGGCAATTGCATTGCTCAACTCCCTTGGTTACAGCAGCGTCGGCGAATTCTCGACCCGTTATGCCGAGCCCATTCTTGCCGTCGATGCCCTACTGGGAGTCAAGTATGCCATTCCCGAGAACGCGCCTGCGGGATACGTTTCGACCAAGACGAATCAGGTCGACTCCACAAGCGCGGTGTACGAGAACCCCTATGCGCTCAGCATTGGCGTTGCAGCCTCAAGCGATATCCAAAACAGCACGCTGAAAAACGAGAACCCCTTCGAAAAGCAGAACGACCTCTACAGCAAAATCCTAGGCCGCGAGGTCAAGCTCTATACCAAGATCGAGGCCACGAGCACGGAGAATAGCGATAGCTTAAAGCAATGGAGCGTTACTGTACCGGCAAGCTCCATCGGGTATCTCTACATCAACAAAGATACGACTGCCGGCAGTTATTGGCCCGTCACCCTTACCATCGACCAGCGAACGATCGAAAACGAGGCCTGGAGATTCGACAATAATATCCGCCAGATTGCGGATGCATCGGACGCCCCGAGCCAGCATACGGTGTCAATCGGAGTCGCGGAGGGCTATACAGACATGCCCCAAGACAATGAGCCGGTCTTTTACGCCCTCGTTCTGGACGTTTTCGAGCAGATTATTAACGAGCTTAAGACGAGCGAATTTGTTCCGACAGTTTTTGAGGACGGAAGAATCGAAGGCGAGTATACCGCCAAGGAAGACGGCAACCTGCTGCTGAGCGTTCCGTACGATGAGGGCTGGAACGTAACGGTAAACGGAACCGCCGCAGAACTAACGCCCGCCGCCGATAAGGGCCTGTCGTCCCTGAACGTGCAGAAAGGCGCGAATAGGATCGTGATGACCTACAAGACTCCGGGTGCCCTTGCGGGGCTTGCAGTGAGTCTGGCGACCACCGTCGCCCTTGTTGCAGCGGGGCTATACGCCAGGCATAAGAAAAGCCGCCGTTAACAAGCGGCGGCTTTTACTCTCGAAAAGTTAATAGCGGCTAGAGCATCTTGAGGTACTCCCCCAGCTCTTCCTCCCAGTCGGGCATGTGGAACCCGACCGACTCGAGCCCGGACAGGTCGAGTGCGGAGTGGACCGGGCGCGGTGCGACGGGGCCCTCGGCGCTCGCGTAGTAGTCGGCGGTCGATACCGGCACGACCGTCTCGCCGTTGCCGTTGGCGGCCTCGAAGACGGCGCGTGCGATGTCCGCCCAGGACTTCACCGCGCCGGATCCGGTGCAGTCGTAGGTGCCGTAGGGGGCGTGCGTCCCCAGCACGTGGAAGATGGCCTCGGCCATGTCGCGCGTGAAGGTCAGGCGGCCCAGCTGGTCGTCGACCACGGTGACCTGCTCGAGCTTGTCGTCCGGGTCGGCGACGCGGTCTGAGAGTGCCTTCATGGTCTTCACGAAGTTGTGCCCCTCGCCGATGACCCAGCTGGAGCGCATGATGTAGTGGTGCGGGCACCCGGCCACGGCGATGTCGCCGGCGGCCTTGGTCTGGCCGTAGACGGACAGCGGGGAGAACGGCTCGTCCTCCGTGTGGACCTCGGCGGTGCCGTCGAAGACGTAGTCGGAGGATACGTGGACCAGGGTGATGCCGTACCCGGCGCAGGTGCGTGCGAGAAGGGCGGGCCCCGTCGCGTTGGCCTTCCAGGCGGTCACGCGGCCCTCGGGGGTCTCGGCCCTGTCGACTGCCGTGTAGGCGCCGCAGTTGATGACCGTGCCGTAGAGCGACCAGTCGTACTGCGAATAGGCGTCCGGGTCGGACATGTCGAAGGTGTCGATGTCGCAGAAGTCGAAGTCCTTCGCCACGCCGCGCTCCTCGGCGAGCGCGCGCACCGCATGGCCCAGCTGGCCGTTGCAGCCGGTGACGAGGGTGCGCTTCGGCGCCATCGGGACGACGTCCTTGAGCATCGGGTGGTTGAGGTCGGCCTCGGAGACGGTGGCCTCATCGAGCGGGATCGGCCACTCGATGGCGAGCTCGGGGTCGGCGAGGTTCACGAAGGTGTAGGTCTTCTTGAGCTCCAGCGACCAGTGGGCGTCCACCAGGTAGGTGTAGGCGGTGCCGTCCTCGAGCGCCTGGAAGCTGTTGCCCACGCCGCGCGGGACGTAGATGGCCCTGGACGGGTCGAGCGTGCAGGTGAACACCTTCCCGTAGGTGGCGCTGCCCTCGCGCAGGTCGACCCATGCGCCGAAGACCGAGCCGCGGGCCACGGAGATGAACTTGTCCCAGGGCTCCGCGTGGATGCCGCGGGTGACGCCGCGGCTGTCGTTGTAGGAGATGTTGTTCTGGACGACCTTGAGATCGGGGATGCCGAGCGCGCACATCTTGGCGCGCTGCCAGTTCTCCTTGAACCAGCCGCGCGAGTCGCCGTGGACGGCCAGGTCGACGACCTTGAGGCCCTCGATGCCGGTCTCCGCGACCTTCAGGTCCTTCTCGAATTCGATGTCTGCCATGTGGTTAATTCCAATC
>OOCD01000775.1_pt1 | contig 21961 bp, 17 predicted proteins | sample 1671791 | NCBI WGS metagenome assembly OOCD01 (sample SAMN06348193, study PRJEB24527) | human gut metagenome | biome: human gut; feature: ankylosing spondylitis patient; material: feces | host: Homo sapiens | place: China | collected 2015-10
AACGGCTATCCCGCCGTTCTTATTTTTCATTTCCCGGGAGCGAAAAATTTTGCCCCGGGAGCAACAGGGGAATTGACATTTTCTCCCGTAGAGGTTATCATTATAGTGCACGGCACAAGCACAAAAAATAGTTTTTTGTATATACAACAAAACCAAGGAGGCAATCATATGATCTCTATGGAAATGCTCCAGGACGCCCGCCGGGTGCTCTCTCCCGTCATCAATCAGACTCCCGTGCTGCACGCTCCGGGCCTGGTGCCGGACTGCAGCTTCTATCTGAAGGCCGACTGCCTGCAAAAGACCGGCGCCTTCAAGCTGCGGGGCGCATACTATAAGATCGCCACCCTGTCCGACCAGGAGAAGCGCCGGGGCGTCATCGCCTGCTCCGCGGGCAACCATGCCCAGGGCGTGGGCTTTGCCTCCCGGGATATGCACATCCCCGCCACCATCTGCATCCCTGCCGCCGCCCCCATTTCCAAGATCCAGGCCACCCGCAGCTACGGGGCCAATGTGGTGCTGGTGGACGGCGTGTATGACGATGCCTATGCCGAGGCTGTGCGCCTGCGGGATGAGCAGGGGCTGACGTTTATTCATCCCTTTGACGACTATCGGGTCATGGCCGGACAGGGCACCATCGGCCTGGAGATTCTGGAGCAGCTGCCGGATGTGGACGTGATCCTGGTACCCATCGGCGGCGGCGGGCTTATTTCGGGCCTGGCCTATGCCGTGAAGCATCTGAAGCCCTCCTGCCAGGTCATCGGCGTGCAGGCCGCCGGAGCCGCCAGCATGGTGGACTCCCTGGAGGCCGGACACATTCTGACCCTGCCCAGCGTCCACACCATCGCCGACGGCATCCAGGTCAAGACCCCCGGCGACCTGACCTTCGAGATGTGCCGCCAGTATGTGGACAAGGTGGTCACCGTCAGCGAGACGGAAATCGCCGGGGCCATTCTCTCTGTGCTGGAAAAGCAGAAGCTGGTGTCTGAGGGCGCCGGAGCCGTGGGTATCGCCGCAGCCATGTATGGCAAGGTAGACCTGCGGGGCAAGACCGTGTGCGCCCTGCTGTCCGGCGGCAATGTGGACGTGACCATGCTGGAGCGGATCATCACCCGGGGCCTGGCCAAGGCCGGGCGCACCGCCAACTTCGCCACCGTTCTGCCCGACCAGCCCAAAACCCTGGCCACCTTGTTGAACATCGTGTCCGATATGGGCGTCAATGTGCTGGAGGTAAACCACGAGCGGGGCAATCTGAAGGCTCCCGTGGGCTCCTGTGTGGTCCACCTGCTGGTGGAGACCCGGGACGCCGCCCATGTGCAGGAGATGTACGAGGCGCTGCGGGCCCAGGGTTACCCCATTATGGAGCGGTAAAGCAAACGTATAAAAACCGGGACGCGGCGTCCCTGCTGATAAGACAGTAAAATTCAAATTTCCTGGAACAGGCATGATCTCGGTCATGCCTGTTCCGCTTTTAGCAGCTCATCCGTGGGAATGCAGCCCACAAGGTCGTACTCGATAGTCTGTGCACAATGGCAGGCAGACGAAAAACGGGAAACAAACGGCAGACAGAGAAAAAGCAGTCACAAGTACGATAGCACGGCGGCTATATCGCTCATGGCTGCTTTTCACATTGCGGAGAATTTTTACGCTTCGGAAATCTCACACGGGGGTAGATAGCTCTGTTCCTCATCGCCGGCGATCTGCCAGAAGGGCATATCCTGTACAGCCGTCGCGGCAGCGTTTCCGGCCTTGACTATGCTCTGATGCTTGCCGATGGCCTTAATGTCCTGATACAGCTGCTCCGATACTTCCGGGTCAGCGGAGCTCCTGAACACAAAGTCAATGTCCGAGCGCTTCAAATCGGACACGTTATGGACTACCCACGTCAGGATATAGCTGGAATAGTCGTCGTCTCCGGAGCCAAAGTGACGCAGGAACTGCGTGGACAGGATGGTGCCCACGCCGAACTCGCGGCCCTCCTTCATAATGCGCTTGAGGGCGGGGAAATTCTGCGACATGAAGTTGTCCGCCTCGTCCACCAGAATGAACCGGGTCAACTGGCGGAAATCCCGATCGACCTGGCTGGACCCGGTGTTCTGCATCTGGGAATAGAACAGTTCCAGCGTAATGGCCACGATGAGATTCTGGATATCGGTATCATAACCGGACAGATCTATCACCACAACGCCGCGGAGCAGGCCGAACAGGGAGGATGTGCGGTCGGGATCGCCCTCCAGCACCTGGAATTGAAACAGCTTGTCCATGGCGGCATACAGCGAGTCGTTTTTCTTGATGGATTCATCGTCGGCATACACCTGATATACCTGTTCAAAGGTTGGCGCGGTGCGGTCCCAGGTGGACGGGTCGGCGGATTCGATGCCGCAGCTCTGATAGGCGCTGACGACGCAGCGCAGCAGCGTGGCGCTCTGCTTAATTCCGGATTGTCAACCTTAAATCGTACAAAATCCATCCTATACGTCTACCGTCAACAAAGGCAACTGCAAAATCAAAGGGGCATGTGCCTTAATGGCACATACCCCTTTTGTCAGCAACCCTTGTCCGGCAACTGCCATAGTATTTGTTTTTCAAAACCTGTTTTATGGACAGCTGCCCCTTGGCGTCCCGTTTTTTACATATTGCGGATTTCCTCCAGGAGGGCGTCCAGGCTCTCCCGGTCCAGGGTCTTTTCCTCGGATTCCGGGGTTTCCGGCTCCTCCGGTGTGGCAGACTCCGCCTCCGGGGCAGGGGTCTCCGGCTCCTCCGGTGCGGCAGACTCCGCCTCCGAGGCAGGGGTCTCCGGCTCCACAGGGGCAGGCTCCGACTCGGCGGGTGCCGGGTCCGGGGCTTCCGGCTGAGCAGGCTCCGGGATCTCCGGGAGTTCCGAGGACTCCGGCGGAATCTCCGGCTCCGGGGCTTCCGGTTGGGCGGACGCCGCAGGCGCAGGCTCCTGTGCGGATTCCTCCGGTTGGGCAGTCGGTTCGTGTTCAGGCTCCGGCTGGGTCTCCTGGGGCTCCGGCTGCTCCATCCGGGCCAGACGATCCAGGATACGGCGGCGGCTGCGGGAAATGCCAACGGACCGTCCGATAAAGAACAGCGCCACCAGCAAAACCACCAGATGCAAAGCCAGGATGGCGTACAGCGGCACCCAGCGCCCCGTCAGCAGGGGCAGATCCACCGGTGCGCACAGCGCCGTCCACAGGGAGCGGAAGGGGCCGGGCTGGGTCTGCGGCTCCTCCGGAGTGGGGTCCTCCGGCTCCGGTTCTCCGATCTGGGGCAGGGTCCCGGCAAAGCCAGGCATCCGCACCACATGGACCGTATAGTCCCGGGTGGTGCCGTCTTCAGCGGTGCAGGTAACGGTCAGCACATTGTCGCCCTGCTTCAGGGCGGCGTCCGGCTGGGTAACACCCATGGCCTTGCTGTCCTTGGCGGTGGCGGAAAGGGAAAGCTTGGTGGTCTCATAGGGGACATACACGGCATATTCCGTGATATTGGGTGCAAAGGCCGGGGTCAGCTTCCCCTCAGAGGGAGTCAGATCCGCCAGATCCGCATCGCTGCTGAGGGTCGCCGTGGGGTCTGGCTGGCGGGTAACGGAAATGGTATAGCGGCGGGTGGCGCCGTTGGCGGCGGTGACGGTGAGGACCACCGTGTTGACGCCCACGGACAGCTGGTTGCCGCTGACGGATACATTGGCGCCGCCGTCCGCCGCACTGTAATCCAGAGGCAGGCGGGACACATCATAGGGCACAGTGACGCTGTATTCCGTTGTGCCGGCGGAAAAGGACGGCGACAGGGCGTAGCTCCCGCAGGAAAGGCCGGACAGATTGGCGTTGCCGGAAGGGGGCGAGGCCACGCTGGCCGACCAGGAGGCATCGTTGAGATTCTGGTCACTATTGCCGTCGCTGGTCATGATATCAGTGATGGCGGCGCTGACCTTGGTCCCGGCAGCCACGCCGGACTTCACCCGGAACGTGACGGCCAGAACGGCGGAGCTGCCGCTGATGGGGTTGTTAAGAGATTGGTCATAGGCCAGCAGGTTGCCGCCGCTCATATCCACGGACCAGCTGTCACCGATAAGCTGGCGGGTGCCGGTGAGGGTCAGGGCGCTGCTGTCGTAGTGCAGCACAGCGGTGATGCCCTGGATATTGGAGCCGCTGACGGAAAAGGTGACGGTGACGCTGTCGCCGGCCCGGACGCTGCCGGAGCCGGAGAAGCTGGCCCCGGCGGCCTCCGCTGTCACCGGCAGCAGACACCACAGCAGCAGTGCTGCCAGAAAGCCCGCCAGGGCAGATGAGATATTCTTTCGCATGGCATGGTCCCTCATACTCAGTTGGGTTGTATGGTACCCCGGCCCAGCAGGTACGCCTGAAGCCGGACCATATCGGTGATGGTGACCTGACCGTCGCCGTTGAGGTCCGCCGCCTGAAGGGCCGCGCCGGTCAGGGGCGTCTTGCCCAGCAGGTGAGCCTGGAGCCGGACCATATCGGTAATGGTGACCCGGCCGTCGCCGCTGAGGTCGCCGGTGACCACGGTGGTCAGGGTCTGGATGGTCTGGCCGTCCCTGGCATAGGTGACGGTCATGCCGGTGCCCACCAGGCTGTCGCCCTGAACCGGCAGAGTAATGTAATCGCTGGGGGACAGGTTTGCCAGCAGCTGGCGGGCAGTGGTGCCCATGGGGATGGCCCGCAGATAGCTGTCGGCGATGCGGTAGGCCCCGGTGGCGATCTCCTTGGGGACGGACTCCACGGCCTTGGCCGCATACTGAGCGGTAAAGGTCACGTTGCCGGAGATGGTCATGCCGTTGGTGTAGCCCTGCCAGCAGGTGAAGGTATAGGTATACTGGCTGTCGGCGGGACGGGTAGGCGTTCCGGCGGGACGGGGAATGGTCTGTCCCGCGGTGAGCTTCCCCTGGGCATACACGGAACCGTCGTAGTTCACAAACTGATAGGTATACTGCCCCTGATAGTGGGCGTAAAGGGTAATGTTGCTGGCGCCGGTGGTGCTGTTGGCGGTGATCTGCTGGCCGCCGTCGGGCTGGGTGAACCAGCCCACAAAGGCACAGCCGTCCTTCACCGCCGTGGGCAGATTGCCGTACTTCTGACCGGCGGATACCAGGCGGGTGCTCTCGGAGCAGGTGCCGCCGCAGGGGTCGAAGGACACCACATAGGAGCCGTCGGTAACGTAGAACTTGGACTCCAGGCGGTAGTTGTCCCCGGCGGTATTCTCCGCCGCGATGACCAGGGTATAGCCGCCCACACCCAGCCGGGAGAAGGCCACGGCGTCGTCCAGCCGGGACAGGTCATAGCTCTTGGCGTTGGGAGTGGCTGTGGCGGGGGTAATGGCATTGGAGCCGTTGGATTTCTGGATGGACACCGTCACCCGGCGGATGTCATAGGCGTTGCGCAGGGTGCCCCGGAAGGGAAAGCCCGTCTGCCCCACCGTCAGGGTGGAGTTCACCGTGGGATAGGACGCGCCGTCCAGGGTCCAGCCCGCCCCGGCCAGGGCCAGCTGCCACTGCATGGCCGTATCCGCCAGGATCAGGCGGCCGCCTGCGGCGTTGGAGGAAACGGACAGATAGCTGCCCGTGCCCCGGTTTTGCAGGGAGAAGCCGCTGTTGTATACGGCGGCCTTCCACAGCTGACCGTTATCCGTGGAGGCTTTGGCCAGAGTAACGCCGTTTTTCCCGGCGGTCAGCCGCAGGCCGTTTTCCTGGCAGGTGATGGTATAGTACCCGCTGGCATGATAATCCAGGCGGAACTGCTGGTTTTTGCCGCTGCCCACGGCGTTCAGGGTCAGGCCCGAGGAGCCAGGGGTGGCGGTCAGCTTACTGTTGGCAGAGGAGCGCAGCTGATACACGCCCTCCCCCACCGTGGCATCCTTGAAGCCGTAATCCGCCAGCATGACCTGGGCCTTGGCGGGCTCGTTGATCCGCAGGCGGGCGTATACGCCCAGCTGCACGTCGCCGGAGTTGCCGTCGTAATACTTCAGCACCTTGCCGGTGACGCCGTACTTGTCGGCGGTGGGGCCGGTCATAACGCCGTAGGAGTCTGACTGAGGCTCCCGCACGGCGCCGCTTTCGTTGTAAATGGCCTCGATGAGCTGGGCCTCAGGCTGATTGGCAAAACCGCCCAGAGCGTCGAAGGCCCGCATAATGACGCCGGTGGCGCCGCCCCGTCCATCGCTGCTGGAAAAGCCCGAGGAGCCGCCCACTCCGTGCTGCACGGCACGGGACCAGAACACGTTGCGCAGGGCGATGCTGTAGTTATCCATGTCAAAGCCGGGAACAGCGGACTCAATGGACCGGACGATGGGGTCATAGTAGCTGCGGCGGACATAGTTGCGCTGCACCCGCATAAAGCCGTCGCTGTCCTCGTTGGCCAGGGCCCGCCAGGTGGCGTCGAAGCTGGAGCCATAGCCGCCGTCGGCCTCGTAGGCGGCGGCCAGCCGGTTGCCGATGGAGCGGTAGTATGTATCGGAGGAGGACTGGCACCACCGGAAAAAGGCCCGGGGAATGTCGCTGCGGCTGGAGAACTGATACGCACCGTAGGACTTGCCGCCGGCGTCGCCGGAGCCGGAGGAAATGACCCCCGGGCCGCTGGCCTCAAAGCGCTGGCTCAATGTGCCCAGCAGCTGCTCCTCCTGGTCATCGGCGGCGGTGGCCGATGTGAACACCGGCAGGATCACCGGAATGGCCGCCACCAGCAGCGCCAGGCAAAGCAAAATACTTGTCCCTCTACGCATGGTTTTCATCGTATCACCCCGTTGCAAAGCATGTAATCGAAAAACACAATACTGTGTCGTATTCAGGAATAGTATAGCACCTTTTTTCAGGGGTGTCCACCGAAAACGGTCGATTTTCCCAACTAATTAGCATATGAAGCGCGTGAAGTTCTTGGAGTATAAAAAAGCGGAAAATCCGTCTCATAAACGTTATCCCGATCGCCCCTTTCTCCGGCTTTCTCCTGCCCGGCCGTTATTTTTTGTTTATAATCCATTGCATTGTCCGCTAATATGCCGTATAATGCCCCTATCTAACGAAACAGGAGGGCTTTGCCATGCGCCCTGATGGAACCCGCGTAAAGGACCTGCCGCCGCTGGTGGCGGCCATTCCCTATATCATGCCCAAGCGCTACGACGCCTGGAACTCCGTCACCGAGAACATCGATGAGGAGATCATCAAGGACTTCATCCGCACCCACCGCCGGGCCGGAGTCCGGCTGAACCATATGAGCGTCATCATCTCCGCCTATTACAAGGCGGTGCTGCGCAATCCCAAGCTGAACTACTTCGTCATGAACGGCCGCATTTACCGCCGCAACCACTTCTGCGTGTCCTTCGTGATCCTGAAAAAGCAGGCCAACGGGGTAGTCAACGAGACCACGCTGAAGGTGTATCTGGACGAGAACGACACAGTGTTTACCGTGAATCAGAAAATTGCCGACGCAATTGCCGCCAATCGGGCGGAGCACCAGTCCAACAGCACCGACAAGTTCGCCAAGTTCATGTTCTCCGTGCCGGGTCTGCCGAAATTCGTCGTGTGGCTGGCCTATCATCTGGACCGCCACGGTCTGCTGCCCCGGAAGATCATCGAGCTGTCCCCCTTCCACACCAGCATGTTCATCACGAATCTGGCCTCCATCAAGACCAGCTATATCCACCACCATTGTTATGAATTCGGCACCACCAGCGTGTTTGTGTGCATGGGCAAGCCCGTGCCAAACTATATATCCGGCGACCTGACCCGAAAGATGATGCCCCTCGGCGTGGTCATGGACGAGCGTATCTGCACCGGGTACGAATATGCCGCCTTCTGCAACGATTTCCGCCGTTATATGCGTCTGCCGCAGATGCTGGAATACCCCTTCTGCCAGGAGGAGCCGGAAAAGAAGCCCGCCGCCGAGACCGCCGCTGTATAACTGAAAATGCTCTGCCCATGGGGCAGAGCATTTTCAGTTATACTCCTATGGGATCGTCGTCGGAGTCGTCGTGGACCGGCGCGCCGCCGTTGGCGGGCAGCGGGGCGATGATGGTGCGGTACAGCCGCCGGAAGAACACCAGGGTCACCAGCAGGGAGGCGATCTCCGCCAAGGGATAGCTCCACCACACCAGGTCGTCGTTGCCGATGCTCTGGCCGTACCGGGCCAGGACATAGGCAATGGGCACCAGAAACACCAGCTGCCGGATGATGGAGGTGGTCATGGAGTACACCGCTTTGCCCAGGGCCTGGAAGGAGCTGCCCAGGGCGATGCAGGCTCCGGCCATGCAGAAGCTCAGGGAGATGATCCGCAGGGCGGGGATGCCCACCTGGAGCATGGTGTCCGTGGCGTCGAAGATCTTCAGCAGAGGCCCGGGAATGGCCCAGAAGATGATCACGCCCAGCACCATGATGCAGGAGGCGTAGATGGTGCTGCGCTTGATGGTCTCTACCATCCGCAGCCGGTTCTGGGCCCCGTAGTTATAGGCCACGATGGGCACCACGCCGTTGTTCAGGCCGAACACCGGCATGAAGATGAAGCTGTTGAGCTTGAAGTAGATGCCGAAGGCCGTGGCCGCCGTCTCCTTGGCGGAGTGGTACGCGATGAGGATCTTGTTCATGCAGAAGGTCATCACCGAGCCGATGGCCACCATGATGACGCTGGGCAGACCGATGGCGTAGATGTTGCCCACCAGCCGCCAGTTGGGCCGGAAGCCCCGGAATTGCAGGTGAATTTCCTTGTTCTTCTTCAGGTTGAAGATCAGGGCCAGGATACAGCCGCAGAACTGGCCGATGACCGTGGCCACCGCCGCGCCGGTGACGCCCATGTCCAGCACGAAGATAAAGATGGGGTCCAGCACGATGTTCACAATGGCGCCCAGGCCCTGGGAATACATGGACAGGATGGACCGGCCGGTGCCCTGCAGCAGCCGCTCGAACATGATCTCGCAGAACAGGCCCAGGGAGCCGCAGCAGCAGACCAGCAGATAGTCCGTGCCGTTTTCCACAATGTAGTCGATCTGGGTCTGGGACCGGAAGAAGGGCCCGGCAAACAGCAGCGCCAGCACGGCGCAGATGGCAAAGCCCACCACCGCCAGGAACACGCCGTTGATGGCCACAGCGTTGGCCCGCTCCTGGTCCTTGGCTCCCAGGGCCCGGCCCATCAGGGCGTTGACGCCCACGGCGGTGCCGGTTGCCAGACCGATCATCAGGTTCTGGGCCGGAAACGCCAGGGACACGGCGGTCAGCGCCTGCTCACACACCCGAGACACGAACACGCTGTCCACGATGTTGTACAGGGCCTGCACCAGCATGGAGATGATAATGGGCAGGGACATGTTGATAATCAGCTTGGAAATGGGCATGGTGCCCAGCTTGTTTTCTTTTTCCATGGGACTATCCCCTCCTTGATTTCGATTCATAAAAGGATATTGTACCATAGCCTTGGACAAATGAAAACCCCCTGAAAGCCACATTTTCGTCGGCGTTTCAGGGGATTTTTTATTCATTTTGGAAACTTATTTCGCCCATCGAAACAATTTCTCACTGGGTCACCAGATAGCTGCCGCTGTCGGGGGCGTAGGCGGTCATGGCCACCACCCGGGTGGCGGCGTCATAGCTGGCGGGCAGGGCCGAGGCGTCCGCATCGGGCATGACATACACCCGGTCGAAGCAGGACGCCAGCAGCTCCGCCGTGACGCCGTTGTCCGCCGACGGAGTCTCCCGCAGCACCACGGACAGCACCGTGCCCTCCGGCAGCTGCTTTTCCAAAGCCTGGGCAAAGTCCTTCAGCACCACCGTCTTGTCGGCAGGCAGCTCCAGAGCCGACTGATCGCCGCTGATAGGATACAGGAACCAATCCAGCAGAATCTCGTCAAAGCCCAGCTGGGCGCACTCCTTGGCCAGGTCCGTGATATACCGCAGGGTCCCCGGCTTGGAGGGGTCCAGCCACCGGCGGCCGGAGCCGTCCCGGTACAGGGTCCCGTCGGCAGCACACAGGGCCGCCTGCTCCTGCTGAGCGTCGGCAAAGGCGTTGTCGCAGAAGCACGCCAGCCGCGCCACGGTATAGCAGCTGCTGTCCAGTATGGTCTGGAGGTTCCGGCTGGTGGACAGTCCGCCGGTGAGAATGCCTTCCGGCAAGGCCACCGCCGTGTGATACGCCACGGACCCGTCATACATCTTCACGTTGACGGCCACAGCCTCCCGGTCCGTCAGCAGATAGCCGGGGTCGCTGCCCAGGCAGCCGTATGGCAGCTCCCAGGCGTGGATGGCCTCCACCTTCTGCCGCTGGGGCTCCTCCCGGGTGATGTCCACATCATCCGGCACAGGCGTGGAGTCCGGCTGGGGCTTCTTCGGCTCCTTCCGGGACCAGGGCAGCTCCAGATGGGCCTTGCCCTCGTCATCATACACCACATACTCCTGGGTCAGCAGATAGGCCACCGCCGCCAGCAGGATCAGCACCAGCACAACGACCAGCGCCACCTTGCCCCGGGTGTTTCTTCCCCGGTAGCGATGATATCCTTTTGTGGTCATGGCGCGCACCTCCGTTCATGCAAATGCTTCAGGGCTGGATGCTGTCCAGCTGACCCACCCGGCGGGCATGGCGGCCGCCCTCAAACTCGGTGTTCAGAAACACCTCCACAATACGCTTGGCCAGGTTGGGGCCGGTGATGCCCGCACCCAGGGCCAGCACGTTGGCATCGTTGTGACGGCGGGTCATCTCGGCAGACAGGGAATCGGTGCAGTGGGCGCAGCGGATACCCTTGACCTTGTTGGCGGCAATGGAGATGCCAATGCCGGTAGTACAGATGACGATACCCTTCTCGCATGCGCCGGAGGCCACCAGCCGGGCCACCTTTTCGCCATAAATGGGATAGTCCACGCTTTCGGTGGAGAAGCAGCCCACATCCTCAAAGTCGATGTCGTGCTCCTCCAGCCAGATGAGAATGTCCTGCTTCAGCAGATAGCCGCCGTGATCGCAGCCAATGGCAATTTTCATGATGCTATGCTCCTCTCGGGTGGTTCACAGGGCCTGAAACCGCGGCTTGCCCTGTTCAAATGTGGTAAAATAGCGGAAGCCGCATTCCCGCAGCAGCTCCTGGCGCTGCCGGATGAAGCAGCCCACGTCCCCGGGCCGGTGGGCGTCACTGCCCAGGGTGACGATCTCGCCCCCCAGGCGGCGGTACAGCCGCAGGATCTCCGGCCCCGGCAGGGGCTCGTTTCCCCGGTTGGTGTTGCACTCGATGCCCACCCCCTTGGGGATCACAGTGCGGAGGACCTCCTCCACCCGATCCATATGGCGGCGGAACGTCATATGCTCCCCGTGGTGCTCGTTGATATACCGCAGCGGCAGGGTCAGATGACCCAGCACCTGAAACTGTCCCCACCGGGCCAGCTCCAGAACGCTGTCCAGATAGCTGTCGATGACACTATCATAATACGCTTCGTCACCTTTTTCAATATAGTACAGGTCCATGTTGCCAAACTTTTTTCCACCCAGGTGCACGGACCCGATGACAAAATCCACCGGTGCACCGTCCATCATATGGACGGCCCGGTCAAAGCCGTACTGAGCGTCGCCCAACTCCGCCCCCAGCCGCAGGGTGATCCGGTCCCCCCACAGGGCCTGGGCCTCCCGGAACTGGCGCCGGGCCTCGTCCCAGTCAAAATCCCACCGGGGACGGAAATCATCCCAGTACAGGGTGTCCACATGGTCGGTGATACACAGCTCATTAAGGCCCTGCCGGACGGCGGCCTCCGCCGCCTGGGCCATGGTCTGGTGTCCGTCCGGGGAGCAGGTGGAATGTACGTGATAATCGGCAAGGTACATGGCTTACTTCTTCTTTCCGAAAAAGCTGCGGTGCTTTTCGTAGTTGCCCTCGCCCAGGGTCTCGCTGAACCTCTTCAGGGCTTCCTTCTGCTCCCGGTTCAGGTCCCGGGGCGTCTCAATGGTAACGGTGACATACTGGTCGCCCCGGCCCCGGCCGTTAAGCACCGGGATGCCCTTGCCCCGCAGCCGGAACACAGTGCCGGTCTGGGTGCCCTCGGGGATGGTATACTTCACCCGCCCGTCGATGGTGGGGATCTCCAGCTCCGCGCCCAGCACCGCCTGGGTGAAGGTGATGGGTGCCTCGCAGAACACGGACGTTCCCTCCCGGCGGAAGATCTCGTGGGGCCGCACCATCACGGTGATCAGCAGGTCGCCGCTGGGGCCGCCGTTGGACCCGGCATGGCCCTGGCCCCGCAGGGAGATGGTCTGCCCGTTGTCGATACCGGCGGGGATGGTCACCTGGATGGTCCGGCGCTTGCGGATGCGTCCGCTGCCCCGGCAATCAGGACAGGGCTGGTGGATGATCTTGCCAGTGCCCCGGCACTTCTGGCAGGGTCCCTGGCTCTGCATGACGCCGAAGGGCGTCCGCTGGGCCTGGGTCACGGTGCCGGTGCCGTGGCAATCGGGGCACACCTCCGGCGTGGTGCCGTGGGCGCAGCCGTTGCCCTTACAGGTGGGGCAGGGCTCGCTGCGGTCCACCGTCACGGATTTTTCGCAGCCGAAGGCCGCCTCCGTGAAGTCTACGGAGATGCTGGCCCGGATGCTCTCGCCCCGGCGGGGGCCGTTGCGCCGCTGCTGGCCGCCGCCGAAGCCGCCGCCAAAGAAGCTGCCGAAAATATCGCCCAGGTCGCCGAAGTCGAAGCCCCCTGCGCCGTATGCGCCGCCCTGGCCCGCGCCATAGTTGGGGTCCACCCCGGCAAAGCCGAACTGGTCGTACTTCTGGCGCTTTTCGGGGTTGGACAGCACCTCGTTGGCCTCGTTGATCTCCTTGAACTTCTCCTCGGCCGCCTTGTCGCCGGGGTTCATGTCCGGGTGATACTTCCGGGCCAGCTTTTTGTATGCTTTTTTGATCTCGTCCTCGCTGGCGCCCTTTTCCACGCCCAGGACCTCATAATAATCGCGTTTGTCTGCCATAAAGGCCCGCTCCCTTCTCTGGGTCTTTTATCCCGGAACACCACAGGAAGGGACAGGAAGCCCTGCCCCTTTCCGGTGGTATATTTTCACTTACTTATTCTTGTCGTCGTCATCCACGACCTTGTAGTCGGCGTCGTAATACTGGCCGCCCTGGTCGCCGGTGGGACCGCCCTGGGCGCCGGCCTGACCGGCATCACCCTGGGGCGCCTGCTGCTGATACAGCTTCTCGCTCATCTTGTAGAACAGCTGGGTCAGTTCCTCGGTGGCAGCCTTGATGGCGTCGGTGTCCTCGCCCTTCAGAGTCTCCTTCAGCTTGTCGATACCGGCCTGGATGGGGGCCTTCTCGCTCTCAGGCAGCTTGTCGCCCACCTCGCTGAGGGTCTTTTCGGACTGATAGACCATCTGGTCGGCCTGGTTGCGGACCTCTACCTTCTCCTTGACCTTGGCGTCCTCGGCGGCATACTGCTCAGCCTCCTTCACGGCCTTCTCAATGTCGTCCTTGCTCATGTTGGAGGAGGAGGTGATGGTGATGTGCTGCTCGGTGCCGGTGCCCAGGTCCTTGGCGGACACGTTGACGATGCCGTTGGCGTCGATGTCGAAGGTCACCTCGATCTGGGGCACGCCGCGGCGGGCCGGAGCGATGCCGTCCAGGTGGAAGCGTCCCAGGCTCTTATTAGCGGCAGCCATCTCGCGCTCACCCTGGAGCACGTTGACCTCCACGGAGGTCTGGTTATCGGCGGCAGTAGAGAAGATCTGGCTCTTCTTCACAGGGATGGTGGTGTTGCGCTCGATCAGGCGGGTGCACACGCCGCCCATGGTCTCGATGCCCAGAGACAGCGGGGTCACGTCCAGCAGCAGCAGACCCTTTACATCGCCGGTCAGCACGCCGGCCTGCAGGGCCGCGCCCATGGCCACGCACTCATCGGGGTTGATGCCCTTGAAGGGCTCGCTGCCGGTGAAGTTCTTCACAGCCTCCACCACGGCGGGGATACGGCTGGAGCCGCCCACCATCAGGACCTTGGACAGGTCGGAGGGCTTCAGACCGGCGTCGGACATGGCCTGGCGCACGGGGCCCATGGTGGCGTCCACCAGATGGCCGGTGAGCTCGTTGAACTTGGCACGGGTCAGGGTCACGTCCAGGTGCTTGGGGCCGGTGGCGTCGGCGGTGATATAGGGCAGATTGATGTTGCTGGTGGTCACGCCGGACAGCTCGATCTTGGCCTTCTCGGCGGCCTCCTTCAGGCGCTGCATGGCCACCTTGTCGCCGGACAGGTCGATGCCCTCGGTGCGCTTGAACTCGCTGACCAGATACTTCATGATGCACTGGTCAAAATCATCGCCGCCCAGGCGGTTGTTGCCGGCGGTGGCCAGAACCTCGATGACGCCGTCGTCGATCTCCAGAATGGACACATCGAAGGTGCCGCCGCCCAGGTCGTACACCATGATCTTCTGGGCCTGCTCCTTGTCCACGCCATAGGCCAGGGCCGCGGCAGTGGGCTCGTTGATGATACGCTTCACATCCAGACCCGCAATCTTGCCGGCGTCCTTGGTGGCCTGACGCTGAGCGTCGGTAAAGTAGGCGGGCACGGTGATAACGGCCTCGGTGACGGGGCTGCCCAGATAGGCCTCGGCGTCGCTCTTGAGCTTCTGCAGGATCATGGCGCTGATCTCCTGGGGGGTGTAGGCCTTCCCGTCGATGCTCACCCGGTGATCGGAGCCCATCTCGCGCTTGATGGAGGAGATGGTGCGGTCGGGGTTGGTGATAGCCTGGCGCTTGGCCACCTGGCCAACCATGCGCTCACCGGTCTTGGAAAATGCCACCACGGACGGGGTGGTGCGGTTGCCCTCTGCGTTGGGGATAACAACTGCCTCGCCGCCCTCCATGACGGCTACGCAGGAATTGGTGGTGCCAAGGTCGATACCGATAACTTTAGACATAATAATTGCCTCCTGAATATATGAAATAAAATTTTAGTCTGTCAAAAAAGCAGGATGATCTCCGTCATCAGTCCGCCGGATTCTCCGGCACGATGATGGCGGCGATGATATACGCCAGCAGTCCGCTGCCGCCCAGCAGGCTGAACACCACCCAGGCCAGACGGACCAGCGTGGGGTCAATGCCGAAATATTCCGCGATTCCCGCGCACACGCCGGAGATCATCCGGTTGTCGCGGCTCTTATACAGTCTTTTTCCGTTCATAGCACAAGCTCCTTTCAGTTGGCTACCTTCACCATGGCGAACCGCAGGACCTTGTCGTCCATGGCATATCCCTGCTGGAATACCTCCACCACGGTGTTTTCTCCGGCGCTCTCGTCCTCCACATGCATCACGGCGTTGTGGCGGGCAGGGTCAAAGGGCTGGCCCAGCGCTTCCATTTGCTGCACCCCCACCTTTTCCCGCACGGTCATGAACTGCCTGCAGATCATTTCCATACCCTGGCGGTGGGGGTCGCCCTCTTCAAACTGGGAAAGGCCCCGCTCCAGATTATCCAGCACCTCCAGGAAGGGCTTCACGGTGTCGGCCTTAGCATCGCCGTACAGGCTCTCCTTTTCCTTGGCGGTGCGTTTGCGGTAGTTGTCGTACTCCGCCGCCAAACGCAGATATTTGTCGCTGGCGTCGGACACCATCTTGGCCAGCTGCTCCATTTTTTCCATCTGATCCCGGGTAACGGTGAAGGTCTCCTCCGCCGTTTCCGGGGACGGCTCCTGCTGGGGCTGGGTCTCCGGGGTGTCCGTGTTTTCCTGTTCCTGCTTGTTTTCCTGATTCACATTCTCGCTCATGTTTCCTGGTCCTCCTTGGGGGGCAGCTGGTTCTTCCCGAACATGCGGCCCAGGCTCTCTGCAAAGTAGCTCAGGCGCGCCGCCACGGTGGCGTAGTCCATCCGGGTGGGTCCGACCACGCCCACCAGGCCCCGCATATTGTCTCCGATGTCATAGCTGGCCACCACCACGCTGCTGTCCCGCAGGGCCTCGCTGAGATTTTCCGGGCCGATGAGGATCTGCACCGGGCCGCCCTCCGTGGGCGCCGGCAGCTGCTCTTTATTGTCCACCATAAAGGTCATCAGGTCGTGGGCCTTGTCCGCGTCCCGGTATTCCGGGAACCGCAGGAACTCCTTGGCCCCGCTGGGAAAGACCTCCTGGCTGTTTGCTTCCTTCAATAGCCGCCCGGCGTATTCCACCACCTGGTTCAGCGGCAGGAACCACTGGCCGGGCACCTGCTCGGACAGGCTCATGAGCCGTCCGTTCATATCCTCCGGGCCGATCCCCGTGAAGTGGGCGTTCAGCAGGTGGCTCATGTCCGGCAGGCCGCCGTCGGCCACCGGCAATTGCAGCGGCAGCAGCTGGCTTTTCACCTGGCTGTCCGACAGCATCACCACGGCAATGAAGCTGTTGGCGTCCACCGGAATCAGCTCGAACCGCCGCACGGTGGCGGCTGTCTTGTGATCCGCCACGGTATAGGCCGGATAACCCACAAAGGAGGACACCATCTGGCCTGCCCGGGCCATGAGCTGATCCGTCCCCGCCAGCTTCTCCGCCAGAGAGGCGTTGAGCTTATCCTCCTCCTCCCGGCTCAGGGCGCGATGCTCCATCAGCTCGTTGACGTACAGCCGATAGCCCTTGGCGGAGGGGACCCGCCCGGCGGAGGTGTGCGGCTGCTCCAGATAGCCCATTTCCGTCAAATCCGCCAGCTCATTGCGAATGGTGGCAGAGCTGATCTTGCCGGGCATCCGCTGGGCAATGGCCTTGGAGCCCACCGGCTCCGCCGCCGCCACATATTCTTCCACGACGATCTTCAGTATTTGCTTTTTTCGATCGGTCATTTCCATATCGTTTCTCCGTTAGCACTCCATCTTCCTGAGTGCTAAACGCAGTTTACCACCCCCCGCCGCCCTTGTCAAGTGGAAGGCTTTGAATTATTTGTAAACAAACGCATCGAGAAGCCGGTTCGCCGCATGGATAATAGGCTCTTTTGAGGGCGTAACGCCTGAAAGTCCATATGCCGCAATGGGTTCCGGACACAACAAAGCGAGGACTTCAAGATTTCTCTTAAAGTCCTCGCTTTGTGATTGCCCACAGGTTTTGTTGTCCGTGCGCACTCCTGTATATCGCAAGGAAAGGAATGTATGCAAGGGAAACCTTAGTCGGGTTTCCCCTGCATGTTAAATCGCCCGCCCGCAGGCGACCACTTTTGCAGAGCAAAAGTGCCGCTTAAAAAAGAAAGACACCCCTACGGGTGTCTTTCTTTTTGGAGCAGGGTACGGGAATCGACCCCGCCTCCTCGGCTTGGGAAGCCGATGTACTACCGATGTACTAACCCTGCGCATCTGTTACCCGCTGATTATACCAAACTCCCTGCCGTTTTGCAACCGCTTTTTTCGTCGAACCCGGAAAATATACGCCGCCCAGGCTGGGATGGGCAGTTCCGGTCCGGGCGGCGTATATTCAAATGACGTAGTTGTCCCCCTGGGGGGTGTCCATCAGGTCCGCCAGAGTGACACCGGAAAAATAGTCCCGGGTCATCCGGTAGTATTCCTCCCACACCGGGAGGGTGCGGCACTCGGCGGACCGGGCGCAGAGACCCGCCCCGTCCTTCAGGCAGCTTACCGGGGCCAGGTTCCCCTCGGAGCACTGCAGGATGTCCCACAGGGTGCACGTTTCCGGCTCCCGGGCCAGGCTCCGGGTCACGGTTCAGCCGGTAGCCGCCGCCGATGCCGTGGACGCTCTCAATGAATCCGGCAGTCTTCAGCGCAGGCATCAGCTTCTCGATGTATTTCAGCGAGATATTCTGCCGCGCTGCCACCTCCTTCATAGGGATGTAGCCGCCGCTGCGGTGCTCTGCCAGGTCCAAAAGGATCCGGATGGAGTACCGTCCTTTTGTCGAGATCATGCTATCTGCCTCCTTCTTGTCCCCTCATTATACCCCCAGTCCGGTGGGTAACGCAAATATTTTTTGGCATATTCCGGTATTTTTTGCCGCGTCGTTTGCATATTCATGACAAATATGGTATACTGCTGAAAAATCCACAGAAACGAGGCGTACCTATGGACAAATATAAGATCATCCAGGTGAAGGAAAGCGTTTTCGCCGACAACGACCGGGAGGCGGACCGGGTCCGGCAGCAGCTGAAAAAGCAGGGCACCTTCCTGCTGAATCTGATGTCCTCTCCGGGCAGCGGCAAGACCACCACCCTGCTGCGGACCGTGGAGGGCCTGAAGGATCAGCTGCGCATGGGCGTTATGGAGGCGGACATCGACTCCGACGTGGATGCCGCCGCCATGGCCAACGCCGGGGTCCGGTCCATCCAGCTGCACACCGGCGGCATGTGCCACCTGGACGCCGGAATGACCCAGCAGGGACTGCGGGAGCTGGGCACCGATGACCTGGACCTGGTGGTGCTGGAGAACGTGGGCAACCTGGTGTGCCCCGCGGAGTTCGACACCGGCGCGGTGAAAAACGCCATGATCCTTTCCGTGCCCGAGGGCCACGACAAGCCCCTGAAGTACCCCCTGATCTTCACAGTGTGCGATGCGCTGATTATCAACAAGATCGACGTGCTGCCGTATTTCGACTTCGATATGGACAAGGTGGTGGAGTACGCTCACCGGCGCAATCCCAATCTGAAGATTTTCCCCATCTCCGCCAAGTCCGGCCTGGGCGTGGATGCCTGGCGTCAGTGGCTGCTGGAGGAGACGGAGGCCTGGAAAAAAGGATAACGTCATGAAGCAGATTTTTTCCCAACTGTTTTACGAGGTGGAGAAGCGCCGGGACACGGTGCTGGTGACGCTGATCGCCGACCGGGGCAGCGCCCCCCGGAAGGCCGGAGCACAGATGCTGGTGGGAGCCGAAGGCCGCCTGGTGGGTACCATCGGCGGCGGCGCGGTGGAGGGGCGCAGCATCCAACTGTGCCGGGAGCTGCTGGACCAGCGCCGCTCCTGCATCCGGGAGTTTCCCCTGCACCAGGCCCCGGAGCGGGATATCGGCATGGTCTGCGGCGGCGACGTCACGGCCCATTTCCAGTTCATTCCGGCGGAGGACCCCCTGTGGAACGACACCGCCAGCCGGGCCCTGGCTCTGCTGGAGCAGCACACCGCCGGGTGGCTGGTGCTGGCGGAGGACGGCTCTGCTCCGGCGCTGCTGGATAAGGAAACCATCGCTGCCGGCAGTCTGCCGGAGGATATTGCCCAGGCCCTGCGGACCCCGGGCTTCTCCATGGCGGCGGGGTATATCTCCCTGCCCCTGCCCATCGGCCAGCGGGCCCTGCTGTTCGGCGCGGGGCACATTTCTCAGGCCCTGTGCCCTCTGCTGACCACCATCGGCTTCCGCCCGGTGGTGTTCGATGACCGGCCGGAGCTGGCCAACACCTCCCTGTTCCCCACGGCGGAGCAGGTGATCTGCGGGGATTTCACCCGCATTTCCGACTATCTGACCATCACCGACGAGGACTTTGTGGTCATCATGACCAGCGGCCATATGCGGGACTTCCAGGTGGAGGACCAGGTGCTGCGGGGGCCCTTTGCCTATGTGGGAGTCATCGGCTCCCGGCGGAAAACCGCATCGGTGAACCAGCGGCTGCGGGAGGCGGGCATCCCTCAGTCCTCCATCGACCTGGTGCACACCCCCATCGGCACCCCCATCCTGGCGGTTACGCCGGAGGAGATCGCCGTCAGCATCGCCGGAGAGATGATCCAGGTCCGGGCGCAGCGCCGGGGGCCCACCCCCCACGGCTGCCCCATGCACGGGTGATCCCGACTACGGGTCATTCCTGAAATAACAAACAAGAAATGCGGCTGACCATGATCATCCGCATTTCTTGTTTGAAACATATTTACTGATAGTCGGACAGCAGAAACATGGGCTTTATGGCCACTACCTCGTCATACTCCCACTGCTCCACCTGAACGTCGGCGGTCAGGGCCTTCAGGTCCTGCTTCACCACCTCCAGTGCCTGATCGGCAGTCTGGGCCCGGCCCTCCCGCAGGACGCGGATCATCCGGGTCAGCACCACCGGGTGGGCATAGCGGGCAGGCAGAGGAAAGTCCTTGGGCAGCACCGCCGCCAGATCCGCCTGGGCCTGTTCCCACTCCCGGGACAGCGCCGTCTTGTTGTTGCGGGCGGTGGGCAGCACATGAGCACCGGAGAACAGAAACACTGCCGCAAAGCCAAATAGGGCAAAGTAGATGCCCAGGCTGCTGGTTCCCCGGACCATGGTGATGATGCCATACACCAAAGCGGCAACACCGGCGATAACGATGGCCAGGGCCACCCATTTGTAGCTGGGGTTGGAACGGTCATTGACCCGCTTGGCCTTGGCCGCCTGGGACAGGCGGCGGGTCAGATTGGTGTGGTCCTCCAGGAAGGCGCGGGCCTGCTCCAGGCGTTCCTTTTCGCTCTGGGCCTGGGGCGTCAGCTCCTTGAGATAGCGGCGGGCCTCCTGAGCCTGCTGCTGGGCCATATGGCGCTCCACCTTCTGGCTCTGGAGAGGCAGATCCGGGCAAATCTTGGCCAGATAGGCCAGCAGATTGTCCACATCCTCCTCGTGCTTGAAGTTGCACTGCTTCTGCGCGCCGTCGTCATACTCCACCACCAGATAGGGGATGGAGCCGAAGGCGCCCTTACCGGTAAAGCCGCCCTTGCTCATAGCCACCCGCTTGAACACACGGCGCACCGACTCCAGCGCCACATAGTAGTGCCGGTCAATGAAAAAGCTGTTGAGATACAGGGCCTTTTCGCCCACGCCGCAGGGGCCGAAGCGGCGGCAGCCCTTTTTGTCCGCCGCCAGGGTCTCGTTGTCCAACGTGACGCTGCCAAGGCGCGCAGGTGCAAAGATCATAGCATGTCCTCCCATAGGGGCAAAGCGGCAGGAGATGCCTGCCGCTTTGCGAAATAGTTAAAGGGTCAGATTACTTGCCCAGAGTCTCATAGTGAGGCTGGGTGTGCCGCTTCTTGATGGTATACAGGAAGATACCCAGGAACAGAACGGCCACAGCAATGCCGATGGGATAAGCCACGGCGGTGTTGTACACGGTGACGCCCTCGGCGGTCTTGTGGTTGATGAACTGGCCCAGGCACTCGTTGCCCAGCAGGAAGTAGGTGGCGGAAACGGCGCTCATAAAGGTGGCAGGCACGGCGGTGATCCAGTAGTTCTTCTTCTCATAGAACAGATACATGGAGGCGGCCCACAGAACGATCATGGCCAGGGTCTGGTTGGTCCAGCTGAAGTAACGCCAAATCACGGAGTAGTCGATGAAGCCCAGAGCATTGCCCACGCCCAGGATAGCGCCGACGCCCAGGACGGGCACGCACAGCAGCAGACGGTTCTTCCACTTCTTCTGGTCGATCTTGAACCAGTCGGCCAGCACCAGACGAGCGCTGCGGAACGCAGTATCGCCGGAGGTAATGGGGCAGGCGATGACGCCCAGCATGGCCAGAGCCACGCCGATCTTGCCCATGGTCTTGATGCACACATCGTAGATGGCGGCAGACTGACCATTGGCCAGGATCTCGGCCAGGCCGGTGTTCAGGCCGCCGGTGACCTCATACAGAGCGCAGCCGGCAGCGGCCCACACCAGGGCGATGACGCCCTCGGAAACCATGGCGCCGTAGAACACGAAGCGGCCCTGCTTCTCGCTCTTCATGCAGCGAGCCATCAGGGGACTCTGGGTGGAGTGGAAGCCGGAGATAGCGCCGCAGGCCACGGTGATGAACATGAAGCTCCACACGGGAGTTCCCTTGGGATGCATGGAACCGAAGTGATCCCAGATCTCGGGGATGGTGTACTCAGGCTTGACAAAGATGCCGACGGCAACGCCCACGGCCATGATGATCAGGCAAATGCCGAACAGAGGATAGATCTTGCCGATGATCTTGTCAATGGAAATAAAGGTGGCGATGAAATAATACACCAGGACGATGATCAGCCAGAACAGAGTGGTGGTGACAATGCCGGTGGAGCCGCCGTTCTTGAACAGGGTGACGATCAGGCCGGCAGGGCCCACGGCGAACACGGTGCCCACCATGATCAGCAGCA
>OOCD01000776.1_pt1 | contig 21956 bp, 18 predicted proteins | sample 1671791 | NCBI WGS metagenome assembly OOCD01 (sample SAMN06348193, study PRJEB24527) | human gut metagenome | biome: human gut; feature: ankylosing spondylitis patient; material: feces | host: Homo sapiens | place: China | collected 2015-10
GCTGGGTTCAGAACGTCGTGAGACAGTTCGGTCCCTATCTGTCGTGGGCGCAGGATATTTGAAAGGCGCTGTCCCTAGTACGAGAGGACCGGGATGGACGAACCTCTGGTGCACCAGTTGTCACGCCAGTGGCACAGCTGGGCAGCTATGTTCGGATCGGATAAACGCTGAAAGCATCTAAGCGTGAAGCCGGCCTTAAGATAAGATATCCCACTGAGTCAATCAGGTAAGACCCCTTGAAGACTACAAGGTTGATAGGCACACAGTGTAAGCGGAGTGATCCGTTCAGCTAGCGTGTACTAATAGGTCGAGGGCTTGACCCCATCTTGATCAGATACTCTGTTTGCTAAGAAAGCGGTTCGATATTCAGTTTTGAGGGTACATCCTCAACAAAAGAGAAGCATGACAAGCGCCATGTGAATGGCCGGTGTCGATGACGGTGAGGTTCCACCTGTTCCCATTCCGAACACAGAAGTTAAGCTCACTTGTGCCGAAGATAGTTGGCTGGAAACGGCCTGTGAAAATAGGTAGATGCCGGCTTCTCTTTTTTATTATGGCCCGTTGGTCAAGCGGTTAAGACAGCGGCCTCTCACGCCGTTAACGTGGGTTCGATTCCCGCACGGGTCACCAAAAAGCTCAACTTAGCAAGAGGTTGAGCTTTTTCCTTTTTATTATACATGGTAAGGAGTAGAGGAGTGCGGGAATCGAAAAGCCCGGGCCCCGCGTCCAGCGTACCGCGGGGCAAAAACAGCCCCGCGGGCTGTTTTTAGGGCGCGGGTTCTTTATTTTTCACGCACCGTTTGCTATGGAATAACGGTTCAGGTATCTGCCAACTATTTTTATATCGTATAAATTACTCCTCCGCCAACTCCACCACCAATTTGGCTTCGGTGGCGGCGATGGCAAGTTGGAGCTTATTCTCTAAGTTTGTCTTTTGCAGCATATTGATGACGTGGAACTTCACGGTGGATGGCTCGATGCCGAGCTCTTTTGCAATCTCGTTATAGGACAGCCCGCGCACGAGACAGCGCAAAACCTTCATCTCGCCTTTGGTGAACTCTGCACTCATGGCGGTGCCGATCTCCACGCTGGGCGGCGTATCGGGAAAAATATGATTCCCCGCCATCGTGCGGCGCACGACCTGCATCAGGGTCCCTTCATCGCCGTCCTTATACCACAGGCTGTCCGCGCCCACGGCCTTGGCCCGGGCTAAAACCTGTGTGTCAATAAGCGAGGTCGCCACCACGATCTTGATTTCCGGGTGCGCTTTTCGTATCTTTTCGGCGGCGGCCAGACCGTTTTCGCGGTGTTCGGTCTGCACATCCATCAGGACAAGGTCGATGTCCTCGGTATCGCACAGGATCGGAGCCTCTGCAGCGCCGGGGATAGACACAGCAAGCTGATACCCGTCCTCGTTCTGAATATAGCTTTCAAGCAGGCTCCGGACCAGCTTTTGGTCCTCAACGATCATAACGCGTATCATAAGTGCTCTCCTTATCGGGCAGGGTGACTTCCAGAACAAACACAGGCAGGGAGTGTACGGTTACTGTACCCCCTGCTTTTTCAATACGGCGGCGGAGCGAGGAAAGCCCGCCGCCTTCCTTTATCTTCGCCTTGGGCGGCGCGCCGTTGTTCGTGATGCAAAGGTGCCATTCCTGCGGCCGATGCTCGGAGTCGGCGTACAATTCCGTGGCGCCCACATGCCGCACAGCGTTGGAGGTACACTCCCGCAGGATCAGTGCGTAGAACTCGCGGGTGGCGCGTGCCGCAGGGTACGCACCGCGCAGCTGTACGGTTGCGCCCAGAACAGCCGCTCGCCTTTGCATATAGCTCAGCGGGTCCTCGGCAGCATTCTCCTGCCGGGTGCGGCATAGCAGGGAGATGGAACTTTCCCACTTTGCAGCTTCGCTCTTGATCCGGGCAAGGTCATGCTCATGCCGCAGTGCGCGCCGTGCGGCAAGCAGGGTATGGCCGATGTCGTCATGCACCCGCATCTTCATTTTCAGGATTTCTTCCTCCCGCACAATGTCGGGCATATTGTCATATAAGCGCTTTGCGCGGCGGTTCGCATCGGCAAGGCGCTCGTTTTCCTGCTGCAGTGCAGCATGCAATGCCGCCAGCTGGGTGACATCGGTGGCCATCACCTCGGTGTACGGTATGCCGTATTTGTCCTGAACAGGGCGCACCGCAAAATGGTACACCGTCCCGTCCGGGAATGCGTAGATGCGGGCGGCCTCATCTCGCAGCCGCACACCGCCGCCGGGACTGTGCAGCGCCTGCTCCAGGTCCGTAAGGGTCTGCAGATCCCGGCCGCAGAGGACTGCGGAGATTTCCTGCATCCTGTGATTGATCAGACGCAGCAGACCGTTGCGGTCAAAGTAGCAGATGGCCGCCGGCAGCGTGTCAAAGCCTTCCTTGACAGCATTGCGGGAGATTCGGGAAATCATAGGCCGCCTCCTTCTGCCGGAAACATCGTGAAATACAAAAGTCCGTCCTCATCCTGTTCAAGCTGCATCTGCGGCAGGCCGGGCAGCGCAGCGGGTGCATCGGTGCATTGAACGCTGCAGCGCAGCCCCCAGCCCTGCGCCGTATGCTCGGCGCAGAAAAGGATCTCCTGCAATCCCGGCAGGGTCGCTTCTATGATGGCTTCAAAGGCGTCATAGATCGCTACGGCAGACGCAGGGGAAATCTTTGCTGTGTCGGTGATCTGTACGGCGCAGCGTATATCACTCAGGCGCAGGCTCTCTGCCGATTCAAACAGGCTCAGCCGCAGCTCCGTGGTGTCGATATCCTCCGCCTTGTCGCAGACAAAAACAAGGTTGCTGCGCCGCTTGATATAGGTTCCCAAAATGACGATGTGCTTCAGCAGCCGGCGGGCGGTATCGACATCGTCCGTGGCCCTGAGCGCGATCAGATATTCCTGTATCCGTGCCAGCTGGCGGGCTGTGACGGTCTCGATTTTGTCATACAGCCGGTTCTGCTCGCTCAGCTTCAGCCATTGTGCCTTCTGGGCTGTTTCCGCCTGTATGATGTCCCCGATGTCATGCAATTCCTCCTGCGTGAGGCGCAGCTCCTCAAGCAGAGCCACCAATTCGGTGATGTCCTCCTGCCAGAAAACATACCCTTTCCGGATCGGGTGGCCGTGAAGCTGGGTCGTGGCGTCCAGCTGGACACTGCCGGTGAGCGCTTGACGCAGCTGCTCCTCATGAAGCGGCGCTGCCCGCATGGAGCATTGCACAGGCACAAACGCCCGGTCCGTGATCAGACCCTTGGCCATAGATACCTCAAACAGCGTGGCATATCCCATGTTGGATTGGATAAGCCCGCACTGGATGCACGCCTCAAAGGTCGCTGTAAAGGTCAGGCATTGCACCACGGTCATATCACCGGCAATCGCATGCATCCACGGCACATTCAAAATATGCTTGTACAGTAAAGCATAGAGGGTGGCCAAAAAAATCGGCACAAGCGGCAGCCAGAGGATGCGCTTTGTATGCGGAATACGGCAGCGCCGCACAAGGTACACCACCGTGAACACGGCACAGGAAAATATCCACAGCAGACAGAGGTAATATACGAACCGATAGGTGTAATCGGGGCTGCCCAGTACCTCCTGCCCGGGCGGGAACGCAAACGCAAGCTGATGGCAGTCGTTTGTCAGCACCAGGCTGAACAGCACCACAGGGAATACAAAAATCATGTACCGGTACTTGTACAGCGGGGCGGACTGCCCACGATCTAAAAAGAAAAGCGTATAAAGTGCAAGGGTCGGGATCAGCAGCATCGGGATATAGTACGCATACCACAATCGCCGCAGCATCTCCGGTGTCTGGGCAAAGTCATAGCGGATCAGGCGGATATCCAGCCAAAACAGCATCAGGGCGGCAGCGCCCAGCAGGCAGCGGCGGGTCTGTGCATGCAGGATACGCCACCAGACCGATACCGCCCATGAAAAGATCAGAATATTATACAGCACTGTGCGCCAAAAGCCGGAATACGGCATATAAAATGCCCGCATCAGGACAGCGCAGAGAATCACCCCTGCAACCGCAGCGGCTAAATACAGATTCCCAAGCCGTACCTTTGTCATAGCGCCTGTCCTTTCCAAAGGGGAGATCATCCGTCAGTTTCTTTCCAGTACCATTATGACGCAATCTGCACTTTTTTGCAATAGCGCCGAAAAGAAGCAGAAAAAAGCTCTAAAAACTATCCAAATGGTGGGGGCAAAAATCGTCCGATTCCTGTATGATGAAGGTGACAAATCGTATTCTTTGCAGGGAAGGAGGGCTGCGCCGTGCGGAGGATCGTTTTGGACGCGCAATACTCTGTGATGACGAGCGCATTGACAATGGCACTGAAACAGGGCAGACCGGATTTCCAGGTGCAAAACGCCGGCCCTAAGACAAAGGATATTATAAAGCTATGCCGTTCATGCAGGGCGGATGTCCTGCTGCTGGAGGTATGCCCACATCCGCCGCGCACCCTGCAGGATAGACTGCTGCTGGCAAACGACCTGCGGGATGTATGCCCGCACTGCAAAACGGTACTGCTTGTGGATGAGGCCGAATATCCCGAACTGGCCACCGCCGTGTGCCTGGCAAAAAAGGATCACATTGTCGATGATTTCGTCTACGCTTCCGTCTCGCCTGCCTATCTGAGCGCTATGATGGACACTTTATGACCAAAAGGAGGACAGCTATGAAAAAAGTACAACGAACGCTCGCTGCCGCATTGGCAGCCATGATGCTTATGGCTTTGGCCGGTTGCTCCAAGGGGGATGTAACCAAAGAGGTCAATTCCGGCTTATCCGACCTGAAAGCGCAGGCCGCTGAACCCGCCGTTGAACCCCAGACGGAGACCCCGGCAGAACCCAAGACCGACGCGGCATCCGAACCTGCATCGGAGCCCGCTGCAGCGTCGGAGCCGGAAGCTACCGCCGAGCCGGCCCCTGCTTCCGCTCCTGCGGACAATCCCGATTATCCATCGGCCGCTGGTTCGAACACCCAGACCCTGGAGGCATTCGGCACGGACTTTACGCTGGTGCTCAATGTGACCTGCCCCGACCAGGGCTGGTACAAGTCCGCGACCAGTTTCGGGGATCTCAAGCTGTTCCCGACCGATGACCCCAGCCATATCTTCTCCGGTGACCCGCGCATAACCTTTGAACTGAAAAGCGGTCTGGATAAGATCAACTACTATTACGACGACTTTGAAAATGTGGAGGAGCTTACCCCGCGCACCATCGGCGGCGTGGAGATGGCCGGACGCACCTACAAAAACGTCGGTATGTGGTGGACGGAATACTACGGTGAGATGCCCACCGGCGGCTGGCTGGCCATCAAGATCTCCGGCGTGGACATTGACCCCGGCACCGAGGGCGACACCATTCTGAACAGCGTCACCTTTGGCTAAGCACAGGCAGCTTGCTGCACTCTCAACCGAAAGGCGGGTGAACCAACCATGAAAAAACGCTGTGCCGTACTATTGGCGGCGGCGATGCTGCTGTCTGCGGCAGGCTGCGCACAGGACAGCAAACAGCCCGAACCGACCGAACCGGCCGCAAGCGCTGTGAGTGAGACCTCCGCTGAAAATGTTGAAGCTACGGAGGAAACCCCGCAAAAGCCGCAGCCATCCCGCAGGTTTGATGATTCCCGCATCGCTACTCTGTATGATGTGGAATTCAGCTACACCGACCCCAACGGCAACAAGGACACCTATTTTTACGAGGTTCCGCAGATCGATGATGACACCGAGGGCGCAAAAAACATCAACGAGATGATCGGCTACCGCTTCGGCTATCTGGTAGAGCGCGCCGAGGACGCCCGATCCCGCAATGATTTTATCGACACAAACTACATCATCTGGATAAGCACCTGGACCGGCCCGGTATTGAGCCTGCAGATCACAAGCGTTGACACAATGTACAACCGCGATGTGGGCGCCTACCATTACAACTTTGAAACCGGCAAGGAACTTTCCAACATCGAAATGCTCGAGTACCTTGGCTACACCGACAACGACCTGACCTTAAAAGCAGTGCAGCGCGCCGTGGCCCAGCATTTCGATGCTTACTACGGCAGCGACGACCCAACCTACGCATCCGAGCTTTACAAGATGCGCGCACAGAGCCTGAACGGGCTGAGCGATGTATTTACCTACTTTGCCGTCTACCCCTACTACACAGGCGGTCTTATCGTCACCGTGCCGATGTACACCCCTGCCGGGGCCGGCATGATGTGGACGGACATAGATGTTTACCCCGACAAGCGGCAGGCCAGCGGCCAGATCCTGCACGGGCAGGATGAATGGTTTACCTGCGATGTGACTGCCGCAGGAGAGGTTACGGTACGCGCCCTGACCGACTATGTTACCCCTGACGGCGCTATGACCTACCAGACCATGAAGGAATGGTACGAGCTGGGCGACAAGACCGAGTTCGCGGTCAGCGGCTGTTACGGCAACTATATAAAGATGCTGATGACCAGCATCGGGCAGGACTACGCCCCCTATGTTTTCCTTCTGACCGAGAACGGCAATGTCGAATACATTGATGTCATCAGCGGCGCACAGTGCGGCACCATGGTCAACGGCGGTCCGCTCTTCGGTATCAACGGCATTGTCCGGTTTGAGACCGGCACGGCCTACGATGCAGAGTACGGAGCCGAGTACACGACCGTGTACGGCGTTTCCCGCGATAACGAAAAATTCAATCTGATGGAGGCTGTCTGGAACACCGCCCCGCTGAGCATTCCGAGCATGATCGGCTCCTTTGTGAGTGAGGATACCGGCACCTGGTTTGAAATCTGCGAGGATCAGCCGAACTTCTATACCGGCGAATACGCCAACGGCCAGAGGGTTCCGGCCACATGGGACAGCAGCATCTCCTACCTTGGTATGGATGACCGCGGCTGGATCTGCTCTGTTTCGCTGTTCCGTATGGATTCAGGGCGTACACAGCGCGAAACGCTGGCTATGATGCCCGCTGATTACGGCGGCGTCAGTGTAATGCATATCGGCGGGGAATCCCTTCTGAACCTGCCGCAGCAGGAAACTGTATGGTTTGAAATGACACAGGAATAAGCAAGGTTCTAAAATATTACTTTATAAAAGGAGGCAGACACTATGGCAACATGTACGCAATGTGGTGCCGAGTTAAAGCCCGGTACTAAATTCTGCGAGAATTGCGGTGCAAAAGTATCCGTACCGCAGCCCGCCGCACAGCCCGCAGCTGTGCCCCAGCCCCCGGTTCAGCCTACCCAGACTGCGCCGCAACCCCCACAGCCTGTACAGACGCCCCCGCAGCCGCAGGCAAGCGGCGGCAATCCCTATGCAGGCGGCGCACCTGCCGCCCCGCAGCCCCAGACGAACGCAGCGAATCCTTACGCGGGCAATGCGTCCGGCACACCGCCGCAGACCGGCGCGGGCGCACCGCTTTACGCCAGAAACACACCGCCGGATGCTCCCCATGCTGTCACGCCGCCGCCACCCGGCGGCACGGGCGGCAACCCTTACGGCAATGTGGCCCCCGGCGGCAAGCCCAAGCGCCCCCGCGCACCGATGTCCCCCAAGCGGATGATCCTGATCGCCATTCCGGTGATATTCCTGCTTATGATCATCGTAACAATGATCAGCGGCTCCATCCGCACCGGCAAGCCGAACGCCAGTGACCCGAATCAGGGCACTTGGGAAGCAGCCTACGCCGAGATCGGCGGCTCCGTGACGCAGGTCGAGGATGCCTTCGGCAGCGGGTTCCTGATGGATCTGAATGATAAGGGCAAGTGCGTTGTAACGGTGGACGGCACCAAGTCCTACGGCAAGTGGACGCTGAACGGCGAGGCCTTCCAACTGGATTGCGGCGGCCTGAGCTGCACCGGCACCCTGCAAGACGAGATCCTGACCCTGAACGATGTGCAGGGACAGGGCGTGACGCTCTACTTCGTCAAGTCCGGCAGCACCATGCAGCAGCCTCTGGACGGTGACAACATGACCCAGGGCACCACCGCAGGCAGCGATACCGATGTGGGCATCTATGTGCTGGAATCCGCCTCCGACAGCGAGTACACCCTCTCCAAGGAGGAGCTTGCCCTCGTCGATATGGAGGACTTCTACATTGAGCTGCGTGCGGACGGCACCGGCGAAACCTATATGGAGGATTTTGTCACCTTCCAATGGAAGGACGGCAACTTCTATGCGCTGACCGACCCCAACACCCCTGCCATGACCTACACCCGCGAGGGTGACCTGCTGACCATTGAGTTTGACGGTATGACCATGGTCTTTAAGCGCAGCGACACCAAGCCTGAAATCGACCCCGCCCAGCTGAACGGCGGCGATGACGAATATGACGGCGACGGCTTGATCGACGGCACCGACGGCCCGGATGAGCCTGACCCGCCCTACACCTACGACGACGGCAACACCTACGATGATTTGGGCAACACCAACTGGTACGGCTGGTTCCGGATGGAAAACTACAAGAATGTACCGAACCGCGACTACTTTGACACCGACACCTACGATTGCTGGGGCTACATCGGTGAGAGCGAGGACGGCAGCCACTACTTTGAGGTTTACCGTGACGGCATGCCCGATGACCCGGTCATCACGATGTGGGTCAATGTCTATGATGACCATATCGAGCCTATCCTGGACGGCAGCGATTGGGTGCTGGATCAGCATATTGACGACAGCGAAGCATACAACTTCAATATCTACCCGTACAATGACTGCATCTCGCTGTTCATGTATGACTACGAGGGCGCGGACGGCTCGGCCTGTGCAATCAGCTTCTACATGAGGCTGGACGGCACCGAGTGGAACGAGGAGCTGGAGGAGCTGCCGCCCCGCTATGAGGAGTACAAGGCCGCCTTGGCCAACAAATAACGACCTGATTTATCTGTACAAAATGGGGCGGGACCTGCCCGCCCCTGACATAGGAGGATCATTATGGGACTTATCAGAGCTGCAATGGGCGCTGCTGGCGGCGTTATGGCCGACCAGTGGAAGGAATACTTTTATTGTGAAGCCATGCCGGCTGACCTGTTGGCTACCCGCGGCTGGAAACGCCAGAGCGGACGCAGCGCCAACACAAAGGGCAGCGACAACATTATCTCCAACGGCTCGATCGTTGCCGTTGCCGATGGGCAGTGCGCCATGATCGTGGAGCAGGGCAAGGTCGTGGATATGTGCGCCGAACCCGGCGAATATACCTACGACACCGGCAGCGCGCCGACGCTATTCAGCGGCGATCTGTCCGAATCCATCGGTGCAGTGTTCCAGAACATCGGCAAGCGCTTCACCTTCGGCGGCGAGGCCCCGATGGATCAGCGTATCTATTACTTCAACACCAAGGAGCTGGTGGGCAACAAATACGGCACGCCCAGCCCGGTGCCCTTCCGCGTGGTGGATCAGCGCGCCGGCATCGACATCGACATTGCCATCCGCTGCTTCGGTGAGTACAGCTACCGCATCACCAACCCCATTTTGTTCTACACCAATGTCTGCGGCAATGTGGAAGAAGGCTACACCCGCGATGAAATCGACGGGCAGCTGAAATCCGAGCTGATGACCGCCCTGCAGCCCGCTTTTGCCAAGATCAGCGATATGGGCATACGTTACTCCTCCCTGCCCGGCCACACCATGGAACTGGCCGAGGCCCTGAACGACGTACTGAGCGCCAAGTGGGGCAAGCTGCGCGGCATTGAGATCGTATCCTTTGGCGTGTCCAGCGTAAAGGCCAGCGAGGAAGACGAGCAGATGCTCAAGGAAATGCAGCGCAACGCAGCCTTTATGGACCCGACCCGCGCCGCTGCGCATCTTGTCGGCGCACAGGCCAGTGCTATGCAGACCGCAGCCGGCAATCAGGGCGCAGGCCCCGCCATGGCCTTTATGGGCATGAATATGGCCGGTGCGGCGGGCGGTATGAACGCACAGGGGCTGTACCAGATGGGCGCCCAGCAGCAGGCCGCCGCACAGCCCGCCCCGGCCCCGGCAGCCGCTCCCGCAGGCTGGACCTGCAGCTGCGGCCAGACCGGCAACACCGGCAAATTCTGCGCCAACTGCGGCAGCCCCAAGCCTGCCCCGGCACCCGCAGCCGACAGCTGGGTATGCAGCTGCGGCACCTCCAACACCGGTAAGTTCTGCTGCAACTGCGGCAACCCCAAGCCAGCACCGGCCCCCGCCAAGTGCAGCCAGTGTGGTTGGACCCCGGTTGACCCGGCCCATCCGCCCAAGTTCTGCCCGGAGTGCGGTAAGCCCTTTGGCCAGTGATGCGCAAAAAAAGTGCTGCGGTGCTTTGCGCCGCAGCCGCTTTTCTGACAATGTCCGGCTGTAAAAAAGCACCGCCCGGCACACTGACCGGTATCAGCATCAGTTATTCCGGGATGTGCTATGACGACACCTATGGGTTCAGCATAAGAAACGACCCGGCTGACGGCTGCCTTTTCAGCTGTAATTACAAGGATGATGAATGGGTGGAGCTGGAAAATATCCCTGTTGAGGACACCCAATGGCAAGAAGCCCTGGCTCTGGCAGAAAAGCTGGGGCTGGAAAGCCTGCCGGACGAAAAGAAAAATTCTTCCGGCTTATTTATTACCGATGAAACGTTAAATAGCGTTTGCCTGATTTACAAAGCCCCGGATGACGAGACCATCTACCGTTATCTGGATGCCGATGGCAATACGCGCAGCGCCCTGCGTGATTTTTTTGAGGATCTGGCAGGGCAGCTGCAAACCGAAGGAAAGAGAGGTGACGCATAATGGCAACGCAGCTTACCAACTACCAATGCCCTGCCTGTACCGGTCCGCTTCACTTTGACGGTGCCAGCGGCAAGCTGGTGTGCGATTTCTGCGGCAGCAGCTACGACACCGCCGAGATCGAAGCCATGTATGCCCAGAAGGAAGCCGCTGCCGAAACCGCCGCGCAAAACAAAGAGGCTCCCCCGCCCGACTCCGTCTGGAGCGAAAACGAGGCCGCCGGGCTGCGCAGCTATTCCTGCCCGTCCTGCGGGGCGGAACTGATTTGTGACGAAACCACCGCCGCGACCAGCTGCCCCTACTGCGGCAACCCCACAGTCATCGCGGGGCAGTTCAGCGGTATGCAGCGGCCTGAGCTTGTCCTGCCGTTTGTGCTGGACAAAAATGCCGCCAAGGCCGCACTGAAAAAATACTACCGCGGCAAGCGGTTTTTGCCCAGCGCCTTCTCGGCACAAAACCACATTGAGGAGATCAAGGGCGTGTATGTCCCCTTCTGGCTGTTCGATGCCAACGCGTCCGGTTCGGGACATTATGAAGCGTCCAACTCCTCGTCCCACCGCAACGGCGATTACGTCATCACCACGACCCGCCACTACGATGTCCGCCGCGCGGGCACCACGCAGTTTATGGGCGTACCTGTGGATGGCTCAACCAAGATGCCCAACGGCCACATGGACGCCATTGAGCCGTATGACTACCGCGCCTTCCAGCCCTTCTCGACCGCCTATCTGCCGGGCTACATGGCCGACAAATACGACGAGGACGCCGACACCTGCCAAGCCCGCGCCCACAGCCGTATGCAGAACTCGGTCAGTAGCGAGCTTTCGGCCAGCATTACCGGCTACAGCAGCGTAAGCACCCTGAGCGAAAACATCCAAATTGATTACACCGCCAAGCACTACGCACTGCTGCCCGTATGGATGCTGCACACCAAGTGGCAGGGCAAGGATTATCTGTTCGCCATGAACGGGCAGACCGGCAAGCTGGTGGGCGACCTGCCCATTGACAAGCGCAAGTTTGCCGCCTGGTTTGCAGGCATCAGTGTTCCGCTGATGATCCTGCTTGCCATCCTGTTTTGAAAGGGGGAAACAGAGTATGGAAAAGAAACTGTTTTCTCTGCTTACGGCACTGGTGCTGTGCTTGCTCTGCGCTGTACCGGCGTTTGCCGAAATGCCGCTGGTGATGGACACCTACGAGCTGTTCAAACCCGAAGCGACCGCTGAATTGGAACAAAAGGCGCAGGACGCCAGTGCCGGACACGGTGTCAACGTCTACCTGCTGACGGTGTCTGACATCGGCGGCCAGAACGTGCGCGAATTCGCCAAGGACTGGTACCGCAACTATGACCTTGGCTACGGCGAGGGCAAAAGCGGTATCCTGTTCCTGATCGCGCTGGATTCCCGCGATTATGTTACCATCACCTACGGCGGCGGCGTGACCGCCTTTACCGACTACCGCATCGCGCAGATCGAAGATAAGATCGTGCCGATGCTCTCGGACGGATCGTATTACAAGGCCTCCGACATCTACATAGAAATGTGCGCTGACACGCTGGATTTCTATGCCGAAAAGGGTGCACCGCTGGACAGCGGCAACGACCCCGCCAAGGGTTGGATCAAGTGGGTGTTTGTGTTTGTCATTCCGCTGGTTGTGGCGAGCATTGTCTGCGGCATCTTCTATGCGCAGATGAAAACTGCCAACGAGCAGACGCACGCCAACGCCTATATGCCCGCCGAGGGCTTGGCGCTGTCCGTGGTGGAGGACACCTACACCCACACCACCGAGACCGAAACGTACGACCCCGTCAAGGACGACAGCTCGAGCAGTTCGAGCGGGTCGAGTACCGACAGCGACGGTTTTGGCGGCAGCTCGGGCGGAAAATTCTAAGAATACTCATTCTGACAACAGCGGCGGCTTTCGTAAAGAAAGCCGCCGCTGGCCTTTTATCGGAATTTTTCGTTATGGCTTTGGAAAATGTTCTGCTGTTTAGGGGTGCTGTAAACATTCTCGATTTCTGTATCTACGATTTTTTCCGCAAGCGAAATTGCCGTATCATCAACACGGCTTTCGCGGTATAGCGTCCGTTCTCGTTCGATGGCGATGATTGGCCGCAAGGCAATACGCTGTTGATGAACAGCATCAACAGCCTCCGGCTGAATCGTATTCTCAATTCCAAGGTACTGTTTTGTGGTGGCAGAAAGCTGCTGCACAAGGCTTTCACGCTGCGCTGCCCGCTTCTCCTTCATTTCTTCCAGCTTGTCCAAGTAACTGCCGAAGCGCTGGGCTTCGCTGTTGTTCTTGCAGTCGAGGTTGTGCAGAATCATGGCCTGTCGGCTGCGGAGTTCTTCGATTTCCTCAGTCAGTGCGGCGATTTGCTCGGCAAGCTGGCGGCGCTGGGCGATTTGCAACAGGGGTACAGCGTTGCGGTTGGTTTGCAGCTGCTCCTGCTCAGATTTCTTGTCAGAGAGCTGTTGTGTTACCGCATGATAATCTTGCAGAATCGGGCGGTAATAGTTGACCTGCCGTTCCCATGTGTCCGCCTGTTTGTGGTTCACCAACAGGCGGTATTGCAGCATTATCAAACTGCTGCGCAGCCGTTCCAGCGTTTCCGCAATATGCTCTACAGTGTTTTCAACGACCTTGGACAGCTTGGCAAGTTGGGCTTTCAGTTCCCGCAGCAGCTTGTTGTCCGCGCGGATTTGGCGGTTCAGTTCGCAGCGGTCTGCCTTGATGCCCTGCAACTCAAGGCCGCGGGCTTGGCTGCCCTCATGCACTGTGGGCTGCTCGTCCAGTCCCAGCGCCGCGTGGCTCAGGTGTGTCACGCGGGCAGATTGCTGCTTTTCTTCCAGTGCGCGGTTCACGGCATCTGCCCATGCTTCTCGCCAATCCAGCAGTTGCTCCGGGCTGTTCCAACGCGCACACAGCGGGTTTTGTCGCCCGAATTTCGCCGCTTTCGGCTGCTTCGAGCAGCGTTCCCACCCCGGCTCACGGGCGGCCTGTGTGGGCGTCAGCCACGCCGACACGCCCGCTGCGCTTCTGTATTTGTACTGCTTTTCCCAGCCGTCCTCTTTTGCCTGCAAAAACTCCTGTGCTGTAAAGCCGCGCTCCTCATCGGCTTTGCGGCACAGGTATTCTTTTTGCGTTTTGCTCTGCCATTTTCCGTGGGCATCCAATGGACGCATCGTCACCATAATGTGCGCATGAGGGTTATGCCCATCCGGGTCATGGATGGCAAAGTCTGCGCACATACCCTTGTCCACACATTCCATCTGGATGAAGCCGCGCAGAAGCAGCAGCCAATCATCCCGCTCCAGTTCTATCGGCAGGGCAACAATCAACTGGCGGGCAAGGCGGCTGTCCTTGGTTTTCTCGGCAGTTTCTACCGCCGCCCACAAGGTTTGGCGGTCTTTCCACGCTGTCGGGGCTTGGGGCGGCAGCAGGATTTCGGTGTAGAGAACACCGCCTTTCTTGGTGTAGTCGTGGGTAAGGCCGTCATAATCGTTGTACAGCTTTTCGCCGCTCTGGTAGGCTGCGGCTGCAATAGCAGAGCGCCCCGCCCCACGGTTGATGATTTTTGACTCAAAATGATAGATAGCTATGCGGCATCACTTCCTCAACAATCTCTCCCCTCCGCAGAGGGCGCACATACCACCGCCGGCTTGCCGGTGGTGAGTAAGTGCGCACTTCGGTGAGGGAGAGCTGCCCCTCACGGGGCATTGCTCAGTTTATCGTGCAGCTTGCGTGGCAAGTCAGCCATCGGAATGTCGCGTATCTCCGGCCATACACTTTCCAGTATCGCGCCCTCTTGGATAAGTCGGCGGGTTCGCGCCTTGCGCTCTTTCTGGCGGTTGCGTGCCTGCACAGCTTCCAGCCTGTGCCGTGCCTGTATCAACTTTTTCTCATCTTCGGTCATGCTTTCTCCTTTTTGGTGTGAAAATCAGCCTTGTTTGGGTGTCTGCGTTTTGGGGCTGAAATTCTGCCGCTGCTTATCGCCATTTGTACTGCTGCTCTGAACAAAAGCAGCATCTTCCATCTGGCATCTGCACCCTATCGGGAGGATTCTCTCTTTTCCGAACAACATCTGCCGCGTCCTGCGCGGGGAACGGCAGCGTTTGCAGTAAGCCAGCCCACTGACAGCATCGGGATATTCATCCGGCTGGAGCGGGCGTTCTGCCACAAACTCGTCCAGACATTCCTGTAAAGTCCGCACAGGCATATCAGCCACCCACAAAATCCCAGTTGATGCTGTCTTTCACAGGTTCTTTTACAGGCTGGGGAGAAACAGCGGCAGGGTTCTGCGCCATCCCGGTTATGCACCCTGCCAGAAAGACCGGCATCGTCTCCCGCAAAGTATCCCGCACTGCATCCACGATTTGCTGCACAAACTGTTCCTCGCGCGCTCGCGTCTCCAGATAAGGGTCATCCTGCGTCTGGTAGTAGCGGTCAAAGTAGTCCACCACCGCTGTGGCGACCGCTTGGTTGTACGACTTGAACACCGATTTATCCATCGTCTGCAAATACTGCCATGCTTTCCGCTGCGGCTCTTTGCCAAGGTTGAACCGCAGGTTGGTCGTCCGTATCTCCGACACGGTTTCACCCTCGGAGCATCTGGCGGTAGGCCATGTACTCGTACCCCTTGGCAGCGGCGCAGATGTCATCCACAATGGTGACCTGTTCCGGGTCATAGCTGCCGAAGTGCTTGACCAACTGCCCACCGCCGCCCACGATGGTCAAGTGCGTGGTGGCAGGGTCGTACTCGTAACTGCGCAAGGCTGCAAACAGTTCGGCTACATAGCCGGATGCAACTTCTCGAATACAGGCGAGATAGTCGGCATCGATTTTTGCCGTGCCTGTCCGCAAAATCTGCTCCACCGTGCTGTCGCTGATTTTGCTGCCAAAACGCCGAAGCACCGCTTCTTTAGCGCGGATCATGCACTGGTTCACACCGATTTTCTCCGTCCAACAGCGGCTTTCCTGCGGCTGAGAATCCGTCAAGTAGAGCAGATTCATTGTGCCGTTGCCGATGTCAGCCAACAGATGCTCTCCCTCGAAGTCTGCCAGCTGCTGAACAATGGCCGCATAGCCCTGCGGATACACCTTGCAGCCCACGATGCGAAGCTGAAACAGATTCCCATTGAAGCGGAAACGTATCGTTTCGTTCTGCATCAGATACTGCCGGAAGCTCTCACGCTGGCTGCCGACCCAGCTCAGCGGCAGCCCCACCGACAGACACAGGCTGGCGGTGAACAGCCGGTATTGCTCCAACTCTTTGGCGATGGCCGCCAGCGTCAGCAGATAGAAATCGCCGTCCGTTGACTTGTCTGCCACAAAGCCCTTGTGACCTTCTCCCACGCGGTAGAATTTACCGCCGTATTCCAGCACATCACCCTTGAACATGGGCGCGGTGTCGTAAGCGGTAATAGCCGTAGGGAAAATGGTATTGGCGGTTTTCATATTGCCATACCCTTGGTCGATGCCGATAATTGTAATGTCATTGAATTGCTTCATCGGGGAATCATCTCCTCTCTCCGTGTATCTTCTGCTCCATCATCTGCAAAAGCATTTCCTGCGATGTTTGCATGCCTGCCGGGTTGTCGTAGGATGTGACCTCAAACGTCACCCTGCCGATTTTGTGCCAATAGGCTTTTGATAAAATTTTCTTCTCTTGCCTTATAAAAAAGCCCCCTTTCGGAATGTTGCTGCCGACACCGATTTTGGTATCGGGTTACAGATTCATTTTATCGAAAGCGGGCTGCTTTAGCATTGATGGGAAATTGTGCGGAAATTGAGCGCAGGAAAATGAACATAGAAAAAGCGGCCCTCTCACTTTCGTGAGAGAACCGCTGTGCCGTCAGCCTGTTAGTTTATGGGGTTCTTGGAAAAATCGGATTCCGTTGCTTTCCAGATACTCCCGATACATCTGACGTTGTTCTTCCATAAGGGCAGGCATTTCACCATACAGTTGTCGGTAAATATTCTGAACTTCCCGCACAAGAGCATGACCTTTTTCTTCGTTGCCGGTTTCGATTTCCATAATGCCAAGCTGATAAGTTTCTTTTAGATATTGCACCAAAGCCAAAAGCATTTTCCGGCGTTTTTTCATCTGCTCGGCATGTTCCACAGCATCTTCGGAATCCTCACTTACAGGTGGGAATATTTTTTCGAGTGCAAATGGGATTTCTTTAAAAATATTCTCCGCCTTTACAATTTTGTAAGGCCCGGTCATTGGCTGGATCACGATACATTTGGACATCCGGGCCTCGGTAAAAACTACCGGGTCATAGTCCGGCGGCAAGATGATCTGTTCGCAGACCTTTGCCCGTGCTTCGCGTTTTACAAACTCACGCTGCATTGCGAAGCACAGCAGTAAGGACAAAAACTCTGCGACCTGCGCGGAAACGGAGAAATCCCGTTCCGCGTATAATGACTTTTTCTTGCTGGTGGAAATGGAAACATCCTGCATCAACAAGTCACACTCGCTCTGCGCTGCCATTGCGGGGTCCGACATAATGGTAAGTATTTTTGTTTCCATGTCCTGCGTCAGCTTTTCTTGGTTCTCACCGACAAGGTAAAAGGATGTGATCTTCGGGCTGACCCGCGCTGTGCCGTTGAGCCAGCGGCAGACCTGTCCGTTGTCGAAGGTGAAATCTTCGGCATCTGTACTTTGCAGAAAGCTGCCGAACAGCAAACAAAGTAAGTCTAATTGGTTTCCCAGCGCATCCGCATAAATGTATCTGCGCAGGGTCACCACAAACGAGCAGAAGTCTAAACGCTCCTTTCGCGTACCCCCTAACTGTAATTCGGTTTTCAAGGTTCTTTCAAATTCAAATAAGCGTCATTCTTTCTGCAAGCAGGCGGAAATCTTTCGTTACCCAATCATCTGATTACGGAACTCTCCGTATTTTGAGGCGTTTCCTGCATGGATGCCGATAGAGATGAACAATACATAGTATAGCAAGTTCTCCGCCATATTGCGAGAGATGACGATGATTATTCACAAAAGTTTCAAATATTAGCATTTGCGCGATGTGCAATTTGCACACAATTCCCGCTCAATGACTTTTGCGGCGGCAGTCCGTATACTTGAAAAAATCAAGCAAAAAAGAACCGCCATTCAGCAAAAAATGTGTCGAAAGCCCCTACACAAATCGTGCAAAGAGAGTTATACTACAACCGGCAGACATCCTGAATCGCTGTTCGGAAAGGATGGAAAATGAAAGAGAAACAGCTACAGGATATTACTGCTTTATATGGCAGATTGAGCCGCGACGATGAAGTCGGCGGCGAAAGCATGAGCATCCAATCCCAGCGTGCCATTCTGGGGCAGTACGCTAAGGAACACGGTTTTACGAATTGCCGGTTCTTTATGGACGACGGCTACTCCGGCACAAACTTTGACCGCCCTGCGTTTACTGAGATGATGGAACTGGTCGAGCAGCGGCGGGTGCGAACAATTATTGTAAAAGATCTGTCGCGCCTTGGCCGCAACTATCTGGAAGTCGGACGCTACACGGAAGTTATCTTCCCGGAAAATAAGGTTCGGTTCATCGCCATCACGGATGGCGTAGATTCCGCTGCCGGGGATAACGAGTTTGCGCCGTTCAAGAATATCATCAACGAATGGTATGCCAAGGACATCAGCCGCAAGGTCAAGTCAGCATTCAAGGCAAAGGCACTGCGTGGGGAATACACGGGTGCGTATCCACCGTATGGCTATGACCGTGACCCTAATGACCGCCACAAGCTCGTTCCGAATCAGTACGCATGGGTCGTCAAGGAAATCTTCCAAATGGCGCTTGCGGGCAAAAGCTGCAGCATCATTGCAAAGGAACTGGGAGAAAAGCAGGTTCTCCGCCCACAGGCGTACCTGCATGAAAAGTTTGGAACCTTTGCCTCGGATATTGTTCTGACCTATCCGTATGCGTGGGATCACAGCACGGTTCGTGCCATTCTGATGAATCAAGTCTACATCGGGAATATGGTGCATTTCCGCACCGGCACGCAAAATTTCAAGTCAAAAAAGATGATTTGGAAACCCGAAGAGGATTGGGTCGTTGTGGAGGATACGCACGAAGCGCTGGTGAATGCCGAGACTTTCTGGACGGTACAGGAGCGCATCAAGGTCAAGCAGCCGGGTAAAAAGCGCAGCGAGAATAACATTTTCCGTGGAATCATGTTCTGTGGAGAGTGCGGCAAGCGCATGGCGTTTTGCAGCCGCAAAAAAGACGAGCGCCGCAAGTCGTTGGGGACATTCAGTTGCAACGCCAATCGGCGTTACGGCGGCAAGGTGTGTACCACGCACTATATCTCGCTGGAACAGGTCAAGGCTATCGTGCTGGCAGACATCCGCCGTCACGCTATGCTGGCTGCCGAGGATGCCGATGCGTATGCGGACTATCTGATGGGCTTGTCACAGGCTGGGCAGTTGAGCGAGCAGAAAGCCATGAAAAAAGAATTGGACGCAGCCCAGCGCCGCCTGTCCGAACTGGCCACGCTGGTGCAGCGCATCTACGAGGATAACGTGTTCGGACGGCTCTCGAATGACCTCTACCAAACCCTATCTGCCAAGTATGAAGCGGAAACAAAAGAATTGAAAACCCGCGCCACAGAAATTCAAGCGTTGCTCACCGAAGCAACCACCAAAACGCAGGGCATACAGGATTTCACCAATTTGGTCGCCCCGTATGCAGACATTACGGAACTGGATGAGGAACTGGTTCACACGCTGATTGAGAAAATCATCGTCCACGAGAAAGAGATAATCGACGGTGAAACTGTGATGCGCATCGAAATCTACTACCGCTTCATCGGCAAAACCAGCAATTGCTTCAATCGCTCTGTAAACCCCATAAAAACAAAAACAGAATCCGTCGCTGCAACGGATTCTATCGCTTGACTAATGTGGTGCGTAAAAAGTAAAGCACCCGGGAGATTCCGCGCGGGCGGAAGCTGATGTGGCCGGGGTGGTTGGCGTGGGATGTTGTTGTTTAAGATTGGTGGAGAGCTTACGGAAGCGTGCGGGCCGGGCATGCCCGGCCCCTACTGGGTGGTTAAAGGAAAGCAGTCGGCAACAGGCAGGAATCCCTCCGGCGCTGCGGCGCCACCTCCCTTTGACAAGGGAGGCAGGGGGGCGGTCTGCAATATAATTGAATTGAAATTAGGAGCCACCACAGACACCTTGCATGAAAATGCAGGGCGTTTTTTATTGCGAATCTCCCGAAAACCGTCGCCCTTGCCCTTGCATAATTGCGCAGTTAGCCTTATAATATACTATAAGTGTATTATAAGGAGGGGTGTGCCACGCTGCAGACAAAACCACAAAAACAGGTGCTGGGAATCCTGGGAGGGCTGGGACCCGCGGCCAGCTGTTATCTGTATCAGATGCTGATCGACCACACACCCGCGACGTGCGACCAGGACCATATCGACATTGTCATCTCGTCCCGCGCGTCGACACCGGACCGCACAGCGTTCATCATGGGTAAAAGCAAGGATGACCCGTTTGCTGTGATGGAGCAGGATGGCTTCAGCCTGGTACACTACGGCGCAACGGTGCTGGCAATTCCATGCAACACAGCGCACTATTTTTATGACCGCCTGGCCGAGGCACTGCCCGTGCCTGTGCTGAACATGCCGCGGCTGACCGTGGCCGATGCTAAGGCGGCAGGCTGCACAAAGTTGGGCATTCTGGCAACGGACGGCACGCTGGCCGCCGAGACGTATCAGCTCGCCTGCCAGGCGCAGGGCATTGATTGGGCGGTACCGTCGGAGGAGCACCAGCAGGAGGTCATGTCGGTCATTTATGACGACATCAAGCAGGGCAAACGCGCCGATATGGCAAAGTTCGGCGCGGCGGTGCACGACCTGAAAAAGCAGGGCTGCGACATGGCCGTGCTGGGCTGCACAGAGCTGAGCCTCGTTAAGCGGGACGAGCACTTAGGCAAGTTCTTCATCGACAGCACCGAGGTGCTGTGCAGGCACGCGCTGGAGGCGTGCGGGGTGAAGCCGATAGGGTTCTAGCCCTATGCAGGGGTTGGGCATGATCGGCGCACGATTTTCCCGCAAATGGTCGTCAAGGCACGGCTGCGGGCCGCAGATGTGCGGCCCCTGCGGACGCGCCTTGTGCAGGGGAAAGTGCCCGGGAAAGCGCGTAACTGCGGCGAACGGGCAGAACCCTTCCGGCCATCGCTGCGCTCGGCCACCTTCCCTGAAAGGAGTGGCTTGCGGGGCGTCGGGGACACCGCCCCCTACAAGGCACGTCATAAACGTAAAAAGCACACCACACAGGTTTGTTTATATAAGGAGAGAAATCACAGATGGATCAGAAAAAATTCTACATTACAACGCCGATCTATTATCCCAGCGATAAGCTGCACATCGGCCATACCTACTGCACCGTCGCAACCGACGCTATGGCCCGCTACAAGCGGCTGCAGGGCTACAACGTCAAGTTCCTGACCGGCACCGACGAGCATGGCCAGAAGATCGAGCTGAAGGCCAAGGAGGCCGGTGTTACGCCGCAGCAGTTCGTCGATAACATCGTTGAGGGCCCCAAGGGCGTCAAGGATCTGTGGAAGCTGATGAACATCAGCTATGACCGCTTCATCCGCACCACCGACGACTACCATGTTGCCGCCATCCAGAAAATCTTCAAGAAGATGTATGAAAAGGGCGACATCTACAAGGGCAAGTATGTCGGCAAGTACTGCACCCCCTGCGAGAGCTTCTGGACCGAGAGCCAGCTCGTCAACGGCTGCTGCCCCGACTGCGGCCGCCCCGTTGTGGACGCCGAGGAGGAGGCCTATTTCTTCCGCCTGTCCAAGTACGCGGACCGCGTGCGTGACCTGCTCGTCAACACGGACTTCCTGCTGCCGCGCTCCCGCGTCAACGAGATGGTCCACAACTTCATTGACCCGGGCCTGGAGGACCTCTGCGTCTCCCGCACGAGCTTCAAGTGGGGCATCCCTGTTGACTTCGACCCCAAGCATGTCGTGTACGTCTGGATCGACGCGCTGTTCAACTACACGACGGCGCTCGGCTTCATGAACGACAAATATCCCGACAGCGACTACGAGACCTTCTGGCCTGCCGATGTGCATTTCATCGGCAAGGAGATCGTCCGCTTCCACTCCATCATCTGGCCCGCGATGCTGATGAGCATGGATATGCCCCTGCCCAAGCACGTCTACGGCCACGGCTGGC
>OOCD01000840.1_pt1 | contig 20919 bp, 25 predicted proteins | sample 1671791 | NCBI WGS metagenome assembly OOCD01 (sample SAMN06348193, study PRJEB24527) | human gut metagenome | biome: human gut; feature: ankylosing spondylitis patient; material: feces | host: Homo sapiens | place: China | collected 2015-10
GAGATTTATTTTAAATATTTATAAGCGCCTAAGAGCCAATATGTGGAGAAATCCATGTATCGGCTCTTTTTATTTTATCAGGAAGGAGGTAAAATGTGGCAGCAAAGAAGAATCCATTAAGTGAAAAAGCATATGAAATGTATAAGCAGGGAATGAAGCTGGTAGACATTGCAGCCGAACTGGATGTACCTCCTGGAACGGTGCGGCGCTGGAAGAGTACACACGGATGGAATGGCGAACGTTCGGGATCACGAAGCGAGCGTTCGGATAAGAAAAGAGCAGAAAAGAAGCCGATAGTTGATGATGGTACGAAAGAGACCTTGCAGAATAATGATCTTACGCCAGAACAGCAGATGTTCTGTATTCATTATAGCCGGACATTCAATGCGGCACAGAGCTACCAGAAAGCGTATGGATGTAGTTACCAAACAGCAATGGTAAATGGTTGTCTGCTACTAAGAAACACTAAGGTCAGAGCAGAAATAGAACGTTTGAAAGAATTAAAGCGTCAGCAGATAGTAACCGGAACAGAAGATATTGTGGAATTGCAGATGCGTATAGCCTTTGCAGACATCGGTAATTATCTATCGTTTGGGCAAAAGAAGATTACCGATCCTGATACAAACGAAACATATATGATTAGTACGGTGGATCTGAGAGAGTCAAAGGATACAGATACACAGTTAATTCAAGAGGTAAAGCGTGGCAAAGATGGCGTGTCTGTAAAGTTGGCAGATAAGCAAAAGGCGATCGATTGGCTTACCAAGTACTTCCTGATGCATCCGGAAAGCAAGTATAAAGCTGAATACGAACGCAAGCGAGCAGAGGTCAAGGACAACGCCGGAGAGGAAATCCTTAAGAATATGCAGACAATAGCAGACATATTAAAGAATCCGGTAGCCAACCGAACCATAGAAGATTTTGAGGAGAAAGCGGATGAATAGACCGGCACCGTTCAGCGAACGGCAATATCAATACTTTCTCCGGTGCCTGAACAGTTGGTTCAATGTGGCAGAGGGTGGCAAGCGTGGCGGTAAGAACGTGTTACAGACCATTATCTTCTGCTCGCTGTTGGAAACGCACCGGAACAAAATACACCTTGTAGCCGGGGTATCAAACGCAACGGCAAAGCTGAATATCTTGGACTGTGATGGATATGGATTGCTCAATTATTTTGAGGGGCGCTGTCGGGAGGGCAAATATAAGGATCGCGATTGCGTTTATGTGCAGACCAAGACTGGAGAGAAGGTTGTGCTTGTATCTGGTGGCGGTAAAGATGGGGACGAGAAGTTGATAAAGGGTAATACCTACGGCATGGCATATGTGACCGAAGCGAATGAGTGTCACCAGAAATTTCTGAAAGAGGTTTTTGACCGTACACTTTCCAGCACGGACCGTAAGATATTCCATGACCTTAATCCGAAAGAGGAAGAACACTGGTATTACACGGACATATTAAAATTCCATCAGGACCAGCAGGAATTACACTCTGACTACGGCTACAATTACGGACATTTTACCCTTGTAGACAACATGAGTATGTCGGATGAAAAAATAAAAACTGTGCTGCTTACATACAACAAGGGAACTGTCTGGTATCGCCGTGACATTAAGGGAGAGCGAGCTGTTGCAGAGGGAATAATCTTTCAGAAATTTGCAGATAACAATGAGCCGTATCTGTATGATGATGCAGACATATTTGAGGAATATACCGAGGGCGGAGAGGTAAAGCACAGACTGAAAAAGACGCTGTTCAAGGTAACGATGGGTGTTGACTTCGGCGGCAATGGTTCTATGACGACATTCGTCCTTAAACTGTATTTCAATCGGTATCATGATTTGAGAACAGCGGAGGAGGCACACATTCCACTATCCAAGGACATTGATGCGGATAGGATATGCGAGAAGTTCGTAGAGTTTTACAGGATGTGCATAGAGAAGTATGGGCGCGTTGATTGGGTATTTCCTGATAGTGCAAGTACGACGATGATAAACAGCTTGCGGAGTGCCGCCAAGAAAGCAGAACTGCCATACCGGAACATCAAAGGGTGCCGGAAAAATGAAATATCAGACCGACCAAAGACGGTAGATAAGCTATTGAATACTGGCAGACTTAAGATTAACCGACGGTGTGAGAACTTGCGGAAAGCTATAGGAAAGCTGAAATGGGATGAAAAGAAACCGAACCAGCCAGAAGATTTGAATATTGGTAACTGTAATGACTGGTGGGATGCGGAGTGTTACACATGGCTTGATTTTGTAGAGTGGATAGACTTAGACAGATAAGGAGAGGAATATGGAAGGATGCGTAAAGGATTTTTTACAGAAAAAGGGGTATATGATTAATGATAATGCGTTGACAATAATACAAATATGTGATAACTGGTATAGCAACCGCATTATTGAGGATTTCCACAAAAGAAAGACAGTGAACGGGATTTCATATGAATTGAATCGACTGAATTTTGGAAAAAGATGCTGCTCTGATGATGCAAATTTATGTGAGATATTGGAAATCAATGCTGGTAATGGTGCACAAGCAGAATTTGTAAAAGATGTGCTGTCAGAAAGTGAGTTTAATACGCAGTACCGTAAGCAGCTGGAAAAGACTTCTGCTGATGGTACAGTTGCGTGCTATATCCGTCTGGATAATGCCACGTTTATGGATAATGGCTCTGTACAGGGCGGTGCAATCAAACTGAATTATGTGGAAGCAGATGCTTTTATGCCCCTTACCGTAGAGAACGATATTGTAAAAGAAGCAGCTTTTTCAGGATGCTCACTGGTGAAAGGAAAAAAACAGATTACCCTTGTTCTTTTTACACAGGACAATAATGGAATGTATGTGGCAGAAACACATATATTCGATGACAAAGGCACAGAGTTGCCGGATAGTGAGCGCATTGTTCAGTTAGGGGACGTGAAACCATTTGCAATTATGCGTAACGCAGAGGTAAACAATCTGGACAATATGGAAGGGTATGGACTACCTAAGTTGTGGGATGCTATCCCGGCGCTTAAAATCATTGATCTATGCTACAATGTTCTCTTTTCGGACTTGGATAAAGCTGAAAAGATTATCCTTGTGAATGAACTGCTGTGTGAATTTGACAATAATGGTAAGCCCAAGCTGACACCTGAGCAGAAGAAACTGTTTGTGTTCACTGGGGAAAAACTGCCAGATGAAAAGGGAATGATACAGGAGTACAACCCGGAAATAAGGATTGAGCAGGTAACAAAATCTTTTGAACTGGCATTATCACTGTTATCAATGTCTTTTGGATATGGAACGAAAAAGTACAGTTTTGAAAACGGACAGATTACCACAGCAACTGAATACGTTGGGGAACGTCAAGATCAGATGCAGGAGCTTAACCGACAGCGGCAGGAAGCAATCCGGTATATACAGGATATTTGCCAGGCTATTATGTGGTTTGCAAATACTTTTCAGGGCAAGGCGTTCAATTTGGATCAGGATATTCTTATAGATTTCGATGATAGTTATATTACGGACAAGGAGGCAGAATTGGAAAGAAAGAGAAATGATGCACTTTCCTTTGATATTCCTAAGTTGGCTGTGTGGTACCTGATGGATGCATACAATTTGACCGAAGAGGAAGCTGCACAGCTGGTAGAAGAGAAGCAGGAACAGGAAGAGAAGCAAAGGCAGCAGGAAGAACCGGAGGAGGATTAATATATGTTAACTGATGAACAGTTAGAATATATCTCTGGTGCTATTGTACCGCTGTTTCAATATCTGGAGAAAGAGGTTATAGCGGATATAGCACGTAGAATAGCGAAAACGCTTACGTACAGCCGCACGGCAGAATTACAGGCTATGTCCATGGCTAATCTTGGATATAGCCCTTCAAAAATTCGACATGAAGCAATGAAAATGTTAAAGGCAGACTCAGAATTTCGTAAGATGGTAGCCAAAAACACATTGGAATATAAGCGGGATGTCAGAAAAATCATTAATGAAATAACAAATGCAGCCTATAAAGCCAATAATGAAATCGTAGCCAAAGCCGGTAACATGTCCTGGGCGAATGATCTCTCAGTATGGAAAGAAGCAGGAAAAGAACTTCCGGCTAATTCATATTTAGAACAACTTGTTGATGCATTTTCCAAGCAGACAGACGGTGAATTTAAAAATATGACTAATTCTACCGGATTTAAGACAATGAACGGATATGAGAGCATAGAAAATGCATACCGTAGAGAATTGGACAAGGCTATTATTAAAGTGTGTTCAGGCACGTTTTCACAAGAGAAAGTGTTACACGATCTGGTGCACAATCTTGCGCAGAGTGGTTTGAGATCAATTGACTTTGCATCTGGACAGTCAATGCAGCTTGATACAGCGGCGCGGCTTGCCTTGCGTACAGGATGCCATCAGCTTGCTGGGAAGATACAGGACAGGAATATATTGGAGACAGGTGTAAATCTTGTGTATGTGTCAAAACACTGGGGAGCACGTAATACAGGGGAAGGTCACGCAAATCATGAGAAGTGGCAAGGCAGAGTATATTTTATCAAGGAAGGAAAGAATTATGCATCAGAAGCTGAGAGAATAGGGCAGGACTATATTACTGATTTGTGGAGAGCTACTGGTTATAGCGTTGATGGGGAACATGAAAATGATCCGACAGGATTGTATGGATATAATTGCCGCCATAATCATCATGCATGGTTTGCGGGTGCATCCAGTCTGCCAAAAGAACAAACTCAGCCAGGAGCGGTTACTATAGCTGGGAAAACATATGATTATTATGCCATGACACAGAAAATGCGTTCAATGGAGCGTAATATACGTGCGTTGAAAAGGGAAAAAGAAGCACTTGCAGCATTAGGGGATAGCACAACGGAGATAAATGTAAAAATCAAACGTAAGACAGCTGAATATAAGGATTTTTGCAAGACTTGCGGTGTTCCAACTGCAACATCAAGGTTATGGTATGAGTGCGGTATGTCTGATTTGAAGAAAACCAAGGCGTGGAATGGATTTGAAGTATCAGTTATCCAGGGAAAGAAAACAGTTGCAGAACAAACACAATCTGTTAAAATGAATATATCAGAAGATAAAGGAAATGTTACAGTGCATAGTATAGGCAAAATTGACAGGGAAATTTACAAGTGCATAACTGAAGATATTGTAACGGATGAAGTTATAATTACAGATGAGCGAATAAAACATGTCAAAGAACGCCATCCAGATGATTATGAGAGATTTTGTTCATATATTCCACAGATTATAGAAGAACCTGATTATATTATAAAAGCTAATAAGCCCAATACTGCAACAATCTTGAAAGAAATTATGGAAGATGGAAAGAAATTTCAACTTGTACTCAGAATTAAGACATCAGGGGATGATCCTGCTTTTAAAAATTCAGTTATTACGTTCTTAAATATCAACGAAAGAACATGGAATAAATATTTGAGAAATAAGGAAATTCTTTACAAAAGAGAATAGAAATGCTATATTATTCATAGAATAGAGTGATCTCTTTGAGGTGGAAAATTCGTGTCGCCACACACCAGAAATGGTTATCAAGAGATGCGAGAGTAGGCACGCTCGCCAAGGAGGTCAGTCTATATAAAAAATAATTATCTGAGGTGGTAAAATTCGTTGCAACCACGCACCCTATGGGTCAAAAGAGATGCAGGAGAGGCGACGCCTGCCAGGTAGTTCTTTGCTTATAGCACAGATATTTTGAAGTAAAGATTGTGCTGCTACGCACTATTTGGGTCAAAAGAAATGCGGGAAGAGGTACATCCACCAAAATATTCTCTTATCTTATTACCATCACAAGATTGTGGTGGATTTTTTTATATTACCATTGAAACAAAACATAAGTTTTGCTATAATATATCTATGGAGGGTTACATATGTTGCCAAGTGGATATTATTGGTGCAGATGCCCTCATTGTGGAAATCCTAAGATGCAGATGTTGAGAAAAGATACTGTATTAATCAATTTCCCGGGGTACTGCAAGAAATGTAAAACTGAATCAATTTTGACAATAGAGCCCAAGCGCCAAGTAGTTAATTCTTGATTGAATTGCTGCGTGGCGCTTTTTTATTGTCAATGCTGCAGAGTAGAGCAGTTCGGAAGCTCGTCTGGTTCGCTGCCAGAAGGTCGCAGGTTCAAATCCTGCCTTTGCAATTTCCCATATCGCAGAAAGTGCGATTCAAAAAATATTTTAGGAGGACAGTATGAAGAACATTTTTGAAATCATGAAAGAGTATGGACTTGAAGTGCCGGAAGATAAGAAGAAGGACTTTGAAAAGGCTGTACTCGAAAACTACAAGACCATGACGGATTATGACAATCAGACTAAGAAGCTGGACGCAGCGAATGAGACAATCAAAGCCAATGATACCGCAATGAAAGATTTACAGGGTAAGTTAGACGGATTTAAGGATGTAGATGTGTCTGGTCTGAATCAGAGAATCAAGGATCTGGAAACCGAGAAAGCCAATATCCAGAAGGATTATGATGCGAAAATTGCAGATCGTGATTTTGATGATCTTGTGAAAGAAAGTATTGCTTCCGTGAAGGGTAAGAATCCAAAGGCAATTACTGCACTGTTGGATGTGCCAGCATTGAAAGCATCCAAGAACCAGAAAGAGGATATTGCAGCAGCATTGAAAACTTTGACCGAAGCAGAGGATAGTAAAATGCTCTTCGGGGAGCCGGAACCTAAACCGGCGGGAACAGGAAATTTGATTGGACAGGTGAGAGGTGGCAGCAGCACAAGCGCTGAAGAAGCTGCCATGAGAGCAGCTATGGGACTTCCACCTGCGACAGAGACAAAATAAGGGAGGAAAATTAAATGCCGAATACGATTGTATTAGCAAAATCCTATGTACCTTTGCTTGACGAGGTATACAAAAAGGAGTCTGTTACCAGTGATTTGACTGGCGATCCTAAAATGGCAAGAGCCGGTGCAAATGCCAAGGAGATTATTTATCCCCAGATTGCAGTAACCGGTCTTGGCGATTATGACCGTAACAGTGGTTACACACAGGGAACTGTAGATTTTAAGTGGGCATCCGCTGAATATAACTATGACCGAGGAGCCAAGTTATCCGTAGATGCCATGGACAACCAGGAAACCTACAACCTTGCATTTAGTATGGCAGGTGCAGAATTGATGCGTACTAAGGTAGCACCGGAAGCAGATGCTTTTACCTTTGCAACATTGGCAGGAATCCCAGGTATTTCTAAGGGAGATGCAAAGACTATTTCTACTGCGGAAGCATTCCTTGCGGAATTGCTGGAAGCAAAGAATACTATGGACAACGACGAGGTACCGGAAGAGGGAAGAATTCTGTATGCAACTGCAAACCTGCTTAATGCACTGCTGATGTTGGATTCTTTTAAGTCAAAAGAAATTCTGAATGCGTTCGCCATTAAAAAAGCTGTACCTCAGGGCAGATTTTACACATCTATAGACCTGCTGGATGGTAAAACACCGGGAGAGGAAGCGGGACATTACCGTAAGGGTACTGCAAAATATGCAAAAACTACCGATACTGCAGTGGTAAGCGGCAAGATTTATTACACAGAGAGCGGTGGAGTATATTCCAAGGTAGATAGTCCACAGACATCCGCTATTGGTACTTATTACGAGATGGTACAGGAAGCAGCAAAACCTATCAATTTTATGATTATTCATAAGCCAGCCATTATTAAGCACGATAAGCACGTTGTTTCTAATGTGATTCCAGCATCTGCTAACCCTAATGCTGACGCAGATATTGTCAAGTACCGTAAATACGGACTGGTTAATGTCTACAAGAATAAGGTAGCTGGTATCTATTTAAGCCATCAGGCGTAGGGGGAGTTTATGAGAACAGTAGGAATGGGAGCAATGCCAAAGAGTGAAGAGGATAAGAAGCTGCTTTCTGAAAATGCGGAACTTCGGGCTAAAAATGCGGAGCTTCAAACTGAGAATGCAGCATTGAAGCAGGAAAACAAGAAACTGAAGAAAGCTTCCCAAAAAGGAAAGACAGATTCTGTAGCTGATGAATCTACAGCTGATGATCCTGCAACAGAGTAAGGAACAGAGGAGGAGCAGTAATGTCTTACATAACGTGGGAGCAATACTGCTCCTTTTATAACAATATTACAGATGAAAATGAATTCAATCGGTTGTCCAGACTGGCAGAGATCAAGCTGAATACTATTACCCACATGAGGGCAAAGCAGTTTGAAAATGGGTATAGTGAGGAAACAGCGACAGATTTCCAACAACAAGTACACATGCAGATTCAGGACACGTTTTGCCAGTTGCTTAACATTATGAGCGTACAGGAATCGTCCAGTATGGGTACTGGTATCGCATCTGTAAGCAATGATGGATATTCAGAGGCCTACAAGGTTGTTACATCACAGGAAAAGGAAGAACAGCTTACATCTGTAATACGGTCAGGGCTGTCAGGTACAGGATTAGCAGGAGCGATATGCCTATGAGTGTTTTATTTTGCGACATCGCAACAATATATAACTACTACGAATCTGAAGACGGTACAGAGCACTGGGGCAGATCTGTAGTAAAGGGTGTGCAGTGGAGACACAACAGAAATGAGGTGTCTACATCTAATGGTGTACAGACAGAGAATAAGGTGGAAAGCATCACGATAGATTTTGGACGCAGATACGGAAATAAACCATATTTGCAGCCTGTTGAGTATAACAGGTTGCCAGATGAAGAACGTGGAAACTACTGGACACTGAATGCTAAGAGCGGCAAGGATATCGTTGTTCTTGGCGAAGCAACAGAGGAAATAGGGAAGGATTGCAGGATATCCAAACTGAGAGAACATTACCAATATGCAGTGACTGTGACCTCTGTATCTGATAACCGCAACATGCCAAGGTTGAAACATATCAAGGTGGTGGGAAAGTGAGTTCATTTAATTATCAGTGTAATTTTGACTTGGAAGATTGTATAAAAAAGATGGGGCTGGAAGAAGGAGGAAGTGTACAACAATTTGTAACAAATGAGTTTAAGAAAAATGTACAGCCATTCGTTCCTTTTGATATAGCGGGAAAATACGAGAATCCTGGACAATTAATTGACAGCTGCCATATTGAAAATGAAACAGATGTGGTGTGGAATACGCCATATGCCAGAAGACTACATTACCATCCAGAATATCATTTTCAGGGAAAAGGTAAAAGTGAAAAAGGTGGTACAGGGCGAGGCGGTAACTGGGCAGACAGATATATGCAGAATGGCGGCAAGAAAGAGCTTGAACAGGGCGCAAGGAGGATAGCTGGCAAATGACAGTATCAGAGAGCATTATAACGTGGCTGCGAGATTTCGAATCGAAGAAAATAGACACCGATATCCAAAGGGCAGGTACTGGCAGGTATTCCCTGGCAAAAGAACCGGTTCAGAATGTAAAGTCCTATTTGTCCGGTAAAAAAGAATATACGGACCATTACACATTTTGCGCATGCATGCCAAATCAGGAAAATGCAGAATGCATTGATAACAATGTGTTCGGCGAAAAACTGACAGAGTGGGTAAATGAGCAGAACAGGTGTGGAAATTATCCTGTATTGCAGGATGCAACTGTAAAAGAGATAAAGATAACTACCCCATTTTATATGGGGGCAACCAGCGAGAACGATTCTTTATATCAGATGACTATCGCTATCAAATATGTGAAGGAGAGATAACAATGTCTGAAATGAGAGAAAAGTTAATGCATTTCTTAAACATTGGCACAACAGGAACAGATAAGTATGTACTGATCGGTGATGGTGTCAGTTCACTGACGGAAGAATTTAACCCGGAATCCGAGACAAAGCAGTACATCAATCAGGGCAACGGAACAACGAACATTAAGAGTTATACACCTTCTATAAGTGTAGAAAAAGAGTATATCCAAAATGATGAGCTGCAGGCGTGGATGAATGAAAAGATCAAAATTCTTCCAACAGGTTCATCGGCAATGACGGATTATATCAGGGTGAATATTCTGGAGACACCAACAGAAGAAGGAGAATATCCGGCGGTAAAACGTAAGTGCTCATATCAGTTTGATTCTATCGGTGGCGATGCAGGTAGTGAACTGATGAACAACATGACTCTTGGTGGCGTAGGTGATCCGATTCAGGGCACATTCAATGTAACAACTAACAAATTTACACCGACAACATAAGACAGGTGTTAATCAAAATTAACATATGTGGTGGACGTACCTCTCTGTCGTCCATCACATTCAGAGAGGATGGTAATAATGGAAAGTTTAAGAGTTAGAAAAACGCTGGATATTGAAGTAAATGACAATGGAGATGTGATATCAATTCCCGTGGAAGATGTACAGTTTCTGGACAGATTCTACAATCTGATTGATAAATTCTCTAATGCAGGACAGGAGATAAAGGCAAAGGGCGCAGGACTTAACCAGAAGGAACATATACAGCTGCTGGTTACTACAATGCAGGATATTGCAGCAGAGATTGATTCTTTGTTTGGGGCGGATTGTTGCGAAAAGGTATTTGACACCACGGCACCATCGCCCTATGCAATAACAGACTTCTTTGACCAGCTGCTTCCTATTTTTGACAGATATACGAATGACAGGCATAAGAGGATTGCACAGAAGTATAGCAGGGAGAGACAGGGCGGCGCATTTACCTCGCAATATGGCGGCAACAGGAAGAACAGAAAGAAGAGATAATTATGTTCAATGTCATGCTGGACAAGCTGCCATATGAATGGCATGGATATCCCATAGATGCATCTTTTCGTACAGGAATCCAGATCATGCAGTGCCTACAAGACGAGGAGTACGAAGAGAATGAAAGAGTCTATCATGCATTGAGTCTGTTGTTTTATAGTGATGAGCAGCCTTCAATGATAGAAGAAGCTATAGAAGGGCTGGTATGGTATCTAAATGAATACAACCATGATAACCATAAAAAAGAACAGAGCAAAGTAAAAGCATTTGATTTTGACGTAGACCAATGGAGAATATATGCAGCATTTAAGGAGCATTACAATATTAATCTGAACAAAGCCAATCTGCATTGGTTCGTATTCATGGGGTTGCTTACTAATTTGGAAGAATGTTCGTTCACCAGAGTAGTAGATATACGTTGTAAGAAGTTGGACGCAAAAATGCAGCAAAAAGAGCGTAAAGCTATCATGGAAGCACAGAAGATATACAGTCTTGGAGCAAAGACAGAGCTTACAGAAGAGGAAAAACAAAAAAATGATGAGGCGCTTGCCGTATTCAATCAATTAAGAAATAAGAAATAAAAGATAACAGCCAGAAGAGCCTAGAGCCGGTTTACATGTTTTTACACATGTAGCTGGCTCTATTTTTAGAAAGGGGCTTTTCATATGGCTGAGTATGATACAAGTATACGTGTTAGCACTAAGGTTGATTCTTCAGAATTGGATAAGGTGGCAAAAACCTTTAAGGATATCGAGGACAAGGCAGATGATGCAAAAGATAAAGTAGAAGAGCTGGACAAAGCAGCAGCCGGCACAAAGACTGAGGAATATGAGAAACAGGCGAAAGCCATTGAAAAGGTAAATACACAGCTTGATAAGAACATAAAGAAGCAGAAAGAAGCTGTACAGACACAGACAGAAAGCCCTGATTATAGATCAGCATGGACAGAGGAAGAAGAAGCCCGCATTGATGCCCTGATTGCTAAAACCAAAGAACAGAAAGAGCTTGCAGGGCAGAATCCAGAAACTGAAACTACAAGAGAAGTGGCTTTTGACTGGAAAAGCAACGCGCAACAGCAGGCGCAGACTGCACAGCAGGTAGAAGAGATAGCTGCCGAGATGGAGCGTGCGAAAGCCGGAATTGCGGATGCAGATCAGCACATGAACCAGCTCCGTGTGGATGTAGAGGAATATGCTGCCACTCTGAAAGAGCTGGAAGCACAGGGACAGTATTTCGGTGATGATGACTATGACCAGGTGTATCTTGCCTGGCGTAATGCTACAGATGCTGTGAAGGAGTATGAAGTCAATCTCCGCAGCCTTACAGATAAGGGAATGGCTGAGACAGAAGCCAGGATTGCGAAAGAAGAACAGATAAATGCCAAGAAGCGTGAGCAGGAAGCGGAAGAGCAGAAATTACAGAGCATCCGTGTTAATGCGCAGGTGTCAAATCAGAAGCTTGTAGACTTGCTTGCAGAGCAAATCGGGTTACAGGAAAGGCTGGCAGAACTGAAAAAGGCTGGACTGACAGCCGGCTATCAGGAATACGATAACATTACGGCAAGGCTCAAACAGATAAAAGAGCAGGTCGATTATGAGCAGAAGGGCTTTCAAAAGATGGGTGAATCCGGTAAGAAAGCCTTTAACAAGATTAATACCCATGCAAGGAAATCAGGCGGGCTTTTATCGACATTAGGAAGCAGATTGAAGGGAATAGCCTTTAGCCTTTTGATATTTAACTGGATAACCAAGGGATTCAATGCCATGGTATCGGGCATGAAGACAGGATTCCAGAATCTGGTCAGATATTCCAATGACTATAATGCTGCGATGTCACAGCTGAAATCATCCAGTACACAGCTAAAGAACAGCCTTGCCACTGCCTTTGCTCCAATTGTCCAGATGGCTATTCCCTACCTGGTGCAGTTAATCAATTATATTACCATGGCAGCCAATAAGGTAGCCCAGTTCATGGCTATCTTACAGGGTAAGAGTACATGGACAAAAGCAACGGCGGTGCAGGAAGATTATGCAGCTGCTTTGGATGGTACGTCCAAATCTGCCAAGAAGGCAGCAGGGGCGCTTGCGTCTTTTGACACGTTGGAAGTCCTGTCTAAAAAGGATTCTGGCAGCGGATCAGGAGGGACAAGTCCCAAGGACATGTTTGAGGAAGTAAAAACGGATGACCAAGCGCCAGAAACAAAGTTCGCAAAGAGAATAAAAGATGCCATTGACAAAGAAGATTGGTTTGAACTTGGACGTACTATCGGAGAAAAAATAGCGCAATCATTAGATGATATTGACTGGGATAGTATTTATAACAAAGCTGATAGATTTGGGACGGGTATTGCTGATTTCCTGAATGGCTTGATATCGCCAGCCCTTTTTTATAACCTTGGAAAAACTATTGCAAATTCAATAAATACAGCGCTACATTTCCTGAATTCCTTCGGTAAAGAATTTGACTGGAAGAATTTCGGGAAGTCCTTGGCAGCAGGAATAAAAGGATTCTTTGAAAACTGGGATGCTGGTCTTACCGGTGAAACTTTAAGTACCTTTGCAAAGGGATTATTAGAAGCTGCAACAGCAGCCGTTGATAAACTTAGAGAAGATGAAACATTCAAGGATATAGGTCAGAAACTTGTTGATTTCCTGTGCGGTATAGACTGGGTAGGACTTGTATGGGATTTAACACAGTTTTTTAAGGCTTGTGGAGATGCATTAATTGATTTTCCGGTGGATTTTGCAGAAGGTGTTGCACAGGGGATTCTGGATCACATATTTGGAGAAGGTAATGTAAATGTAAAATTACTGGATAGTATGAAAGAAGGTCTTGGGACAGAATTCCTGACATTATTCAATCCGGGAATTGGTGCAGTAAGGCAAATGATTGAGGTGTTCCAATTATTGCAGAATACAGGAGATGCATTGAGCAGTAAGATGGCAGAAACATCTTCCAATATTAGTGCCCAGCTTGAGTTCTTAAAGACACAGGCATTTACAAAATGGCTAGAAATTCAGAGTTGGTATGATTCAGCTGTAGCGCCATGGTTTACAGCTGAGAGATGGGTAGAAGTATTTGACGGAATATATCAAGGAGCGTTAGAAAAATGGGATGAGATAAAAGCATGGTGGGCTGATTCAGCAATTGTGACATGGTGGGATGAAGATGTGGCACCGTGGTTCACAGCTGAGAAGTGGCTGGAAGTAACACAAGGTATATTGGATGGTATCTCAGGCAAGTGGGATGAACTTGTCGCATTCTGGGGACCGGCGATAAAAAATTGGTGGGACACACATGTAGCACCATGGTTCACAGCAGAGAGATGGAAAACTCTCGGCGAGAACATGAAAAAGGGTATTTATAACGGGTTTGTTGGTATCGTAAGTAAGACAGTAGATATAATGAATAAGATAATTGCGGCATGTGAGAGCATGATTAATACGGTAATTGATAAGATTAACCAATTCATGCAAGATGCAGTAGCAACCGCCAATAAGATACCAGGAGTGAATTTTGAAGCACATACGATAAGCCATGTGCAGTTTGGCAGGGTGGAAATGCCGGACATTCCTATGCTTGCCAATGGTGCAGTAATCCGTGGCGGCAATCCTTTTGCGGCAATCCTCGGAGACCAGCCAGTCGGACAGACCAACATCGAAGCACCATTGTCCACTATCGAAGATGCAGTCAGAAATGTTGTCGGTGATAGATCAGGAGGTGTGTTGAACGTAAATCTGAACTATGATGGCGAAACATTCGCAAGACTGTCTTTGCAGGATTTTCTAAACGAAATGAATAGACAAGGTTACGATATTGATGTATTGGGAGGTATGTTATAATGGCTGATTATACACAGGGAATTATAATTGATGGAATTACATATGATGTGCCTCTTGTATCAATAAAACGATCCTTTGATGTGGTGGACAAATATGCACAACGTAACGAAGAGGACGGAGATTTGTTGAGGGAAATCTTAGGAGTATATGCCAATTATGATCTTGCATTCGGGGTTATTGATGATGATGACACATATCAGGGATTGATAGACAAACTTACAGAACCTATAGAATTCCACGATTTTATCCTGCCAAGTACAAAAGGTGACTTCTCCTTTAGGGGGTACATATCCAAAGTACAGGATGAAATGATGAAAATACATAGTGATACGGTTACATTCCAGGGACTTACATGCAAATTCACAATGAAAAAGCCGTTCAGGACACCATAAGGAGGCAGTATGGCAAAGACAGGGTTTCGCTGTATTTATGATTTGAAAGATACTACGGCGATAGCAGACAGCACGCCGACAACTGCATATAATCAGACATTCGGGGATATTTCCAAGGTAAAAGATGATATAGAATCAGCCAATTATGCAACTTTGGAACAGGATTTCTTTCTTTTGGATGGCAGCAGGGAAGAAATGCCGGATGCACCGGAGGATATCGTGTTTTTCACCGACACATGCTCGGATGAGAACGGTCAGTTCGCTGCTGATCCTATACTTATAATATTGTTCTCAGAGCAGCATTCATCCATCGGTCTGAAGTTCTTTTTCCAGGATGAGTTTCCTTTGTCTATGCGTATTAAATGGTACGATAAAGATGGATATCTGACTGATAATGAAGTATTTGAACCGGATTCCCTGACGTATTTTGCAGAGCATCAAGTCAAAGATTACATGAAAATAGAAGTAATCTTTGAGAGAACCAAGCCATACCGTTATGTCAAGTTAAGATATATCGAATATGGTACAGAGTATGTATTCGGAGAGGGCGGCCTTCCGGTAAAGGACGGTTCGTTGGTGGAAGAATGCCAGCTAATACCCGATAAGATAGCGATAAATAAGCTCACGTTCAAATTAATAGATGAGAACGATGATTTTAACCTTGGCAATATAAAAGGCAAACACCAGGTACTACAGGCAGGACAGCAGGCACTTTGTTATGAGAAGGTGGATGGAACAGATATATTACTTGGGAAATTCTTTCTACAGAGCTATAAGACGGACAAGAACGTAACCACAATTACATGTACGGATTACAAGGGCAGGCTGGACGAATACAATTTCAAAGACGGAAAAGTATATAACGGAGAACTGGCAGGTGATGTGATCGATAGTATCATGCAGGCAGCAGGAATTGAAGAGTATACAGTAACGGATGAGGTACGCAAGTGCAGGGTATATGGCTGGTTAAAGATTCAGACGTGTAGGAAGGCGCTGAGGGAAGTCCTGTTTGCATGCGGGGCGGTCGCCGATGATTCCAGAAGCGAGAGCCTTAACATATACCGGACGAACAGAGTCATTGCAGGCACGATTGCAAGGAGCAGGAAATTCAGTACTGTCACTACCAGCAATGATTATATCTCTGATGTGTCGATCAAATATCCTGAGTACACACTTGGAACAGAAGATAAGCAGATCACAAAGGGCACATATGAGCCGGGGACATATACGATAGAGTTATCATCACCGGTGAATCCAGATAGTGTAACAATAAACACAGGGCAGGTAATTGATGTTAAAAACAATTATATAACCTTTACGGTAACTGGCACTGTGGCAGCAGAGGTAATACTGACGGGCAGGCAGTACAGTAAGGAAGACATTACAGTTACAGCATCTGTTGATAAGGTGGAAGCTGGCAAAAGCAGGGCAGCCAAGTCCTTTACCTGTACACTCCTGAATGCACAGCAAGCAGCAAAGAGATCCGCAGAGATATTAGATTACTACAATCTGACTCTTGGAATAAAAGCGAAGTATGTAAGCCAGGGGGAGAGAGCATCACAGTGGGCGCTGGTCGAGAACGCAGACAAGGCATATGGTAATTATGTAGCAGGCATTGAAAAGCTTACCACGGATCTTACAGGTGGGTTCCTGAGTACTGCACAGCTTAGAGGATATTACCTATTAACGGTAGACAGCTATTATACAGGAGAAATATACGCAGGAGAGGAGGTTGGGGATATTTGAGTAAGATAGAGATAGAGCATGTACAGATAACTCCAGCGTCAACAACTGCAAAGGGCATTATAAAAATAGTGATGGATGTGACAGATAAGACTGTTACATACACGAATGACAAGAATTATGCAGGTGAGCTGTACGCAGGGCAGCAGATAGGAGGTATATAGCAACATGGCAATTACAAAAGTAAGGATAAAAATCAATGGGGTATGGTCAAACCTAGCACTGAACAGCAGCACAGGGAAATGGGAAGGCAGCATAACAGCCCCATCGGTGACATCGTACAATCAGACAGGTGGGTACTGGCCGGTAACTGTAGAAGCCACGAACAGTGCCGGCACAGTCACTACAGTGGATGCAACAGATTCTACCATAGGATCAACACTGCGGTTAATTGTAAAAGAAACTGTAAAGCCGGTCATTAAGCTGGTACAGCCGTCCAATGGGGCGTACATCAGCAACAATATGCTCCCAATTATCTTTGATGTGACAGATGAAGCCGGTGGAAGTGGCGTGAAGCTGTCAACGGTTGCTCTTAAATTGGCAGGTACGACTTATAAAGATGGTTCTGCAGGAATGAGTAAAACCGCAATCACAAATGGATATCGTTTTACGTATATACCGCAATCTGCGTTAGAGGATGGCGCAAAAACGATTGAAATTACAGCAACAGATAATGACGGTAATGCAGCAACAACGGTATCAGCAACATTTACGGTAGATACAATCCCGCCTACGCTTACGATTAGTGAACCTGCAAGCGGTCTGATAACAAACCAGAGCAACCAGATTATTAAAGGAATTACAAACGATGCTACATCCAGTCCGGTAACAGTAGTAATCGTACATGGTTCAAAGACATATGAACCTGCGGTAGATGATACTGGGGCATTTACGCAGGCTGTAGTGCTTACAGAGGGCACAAATACGATAAAGGTAACTGCCATGGATGCAGCAGGCAAGGTGACAGAGATTACGCTTACTGTCAGTCTGGACACCACAGTACCAACGGTAAAGTCCGTTGTAATGAGTCCGAATCCCGCAAATGTATCAGGCAGCGTAGTGATCACGCTGGAGGTTGAGTAGTATGGATATCAATATTGTTCTGCCAAGCAATATTGTATATGTGGCAGGATATGTTAATCATATTGCTGTTGTATTCCAACAGGAAGCAGATGGAAAGACATGGAGTACAAAAGCAGAGCAAAGCGCAGAGAATACATATCTGTTGGAACTGGATATTGTAGATGAGGCTGGGAACAAAAGCAGCTATACAGATACAATAGAGTACGTACTACCATATTTTATCTACGACAGGACCATACAGGATGTGGAGCAAAGGACTGCGAAAGGCTATATAAATGCAACCGACCTGAATCGGATTGAGCAGAATACCCGGATAATAGCCGAATATATAGGCATTGCAGTATCTGCAAAAGAGGACTGGAACATAGGAGACCTGCCACGGACAAGCGATTTTAGCATGATAAGGGAGAACGTGCAGCGCATCCGGGATAATTACATGGTTTATACAGGCACACCGGAAGTACCTGATCAACCGATTAATGATTATAAGAAATGGAATGCAATTGAGAGAATACTGCATGATGTGTATGTAATTTACTTTGGCAACATAAGCAACGTTAATTACTGCGGAGAAATAGCTGCAGGAGAAGAGATAGGAGTGATCTAAGGATGGGATTTGTAAAAAAGAAATGGAAAGACAGACTGGTGGAGTATTCAGGCAGACGTAAGCTTACCAATGTAGCGACAGGAGCAACACAGACGGTAGATGTTACCAGGGCGGAAGGTACAGAGTCGCAGGCAGGCGATATGTTCAATGCCTCCAATATGAATGATCTGGAGTCACGTACATACAACGCTTTCAATGAAGTGGTTAAGACATATACCAATGTATCGGTAGCTGCTTCCGCATGGAGCACTTACACAGCATCATTGACAAATGAGGCAGCAATTATAGCAGAAGGGTATACATATAAAGCCGATATAACCCTGTCTGGTATTACGGCAGATCACGCGACAAAGGTTTGCTTTGCGCCGGCAGAGGTACAGGATGGTGTATTTGCAGGATATGTTAATTCACAGGCCGGTAAGATACGAATCTATGCAAATAGCAAGCCGATAGCAGCAATTACGATACCAACAATCTACGCAATTAAGAAGGGAGTATAAGTAATGTATAGTGTAGCTTTTGCAGTTAAGGATAATAAGAATTACTACAGTAATCATAGAGAAAAGTATCATCTTGATAAAGAGGATGCTGTGCTGGAAGAAATCCCAAAGGACAGTACAGACAAGATGCCATATTACTACTGGGATGGCTCAACATGGCAGTTTGATGAGGCTGCTTATTATAAAGATCAGGATGAGAAAGCTGCTCAGGCAGCAGAAGTGGAAAAGAAGCAGGAGGAAGAAGCAGAGATTGCGATATCGCAGGAAGATCTCATTAATGCGTTAATGGAAATGGCACAAACAATAAGTGACCTGCAGGATCAGGTAAACAAACTCAGTGGAGCGGAGGCATAAGCATGGCAGTTATATTTTATAAGAGAGTAAGAGCAGGAAAAATGAAGCTGGAAGCCGTACCGGAAATGTGGCGTTCAACCGTTGAACAGATGCTGGAAAAGGAGGACGAATAGTATGTTTACATCGGAACAGAATAGTAATTTAAAGTCATTAAAAATAGTGCAATTTGAAACAGGTGGTAATGGAGATTATAAAACAGCTAATATAATTTTTGATGTTTCTGATTTTTCAAAGCTACATATTGGTGCTATTGGTGGTATTGGTTCTGGAAATTTTGCTGTTTATGGTGGAAGTGGTATCAATATCGTAAATGGCACAACTCAAAGTACACTTACAAATTCAGCTACCTTAGAAACTATAAGTGATGGTGGTGGTACTGAAAAAGAATATGATATATCCGAATATTCTTATGTAAGACTGTATATTAAAGGTACACCAAGCGGATATAGCTACATAAAATATATGAATGATATTTCATTTTCTTAACATGTTAATAATGTCAATTTTCTAAATATCTATACAACACCAATAACTACACCAGAACCATAATAATGATATTTATATTATTATAAATTAATTCCATATATATTAACAATGTTTTTGTTGTGACCATTCATAGTGATAGTTACAGAACCAGTATAATTAGTAGTAACTAAATATACAGACATACCACAATATGAACTAAGCTGAGAACATATTCTATCTACTGAACCAATTGATGTTGTACATCCCCAATCTAAAGGATTATCATTGCTTGCATAAAAAATATCGCAACACAAATATTGCTTATACCCGGAAACATTTAATGTTCTTTGTCCATTACCTGACTGGGTTGCGACAAAAGTAAAACTGATATTCTTACTTAAATTACTATAGTGTACATGTTTTTATGTAATATTTATGTGTGATTAATAATATAATTTAATCGTATAAATATGGATCTCAATATTGAAAAATAAAAATTATGTGGTAAAGTAAGGATAAATAACAATATTGAGGCGGGATTAGATATGGAAAATCAGATAATGACAGATGAACAAAGACATAAAATGAAAGAATTTCAGGCATTTTATTATGCTCTTAATGCAAGACCAGATACAATGACAAAATTATATGATAATAAAGTTATTTTGGAAATGTCAGATATTCTTTACTTAGATTCAATGATTACTGAAAAACTTGCTTTGCATCAGAGGGAAGGACAGGTGGGAAAATCATATGTAACAGTTGTTACTGACAAACATAAAATATATAATTTTGATAACTTTAAGTTATTTAAGGAACATGATTGGAAAATAAATGAATCAATTGAAAGCATTACTCTTGTATGGGATTTTTACATAGTAGTTGATGGTTATGAGAATCCGCAGAGACATAAACTTACTGTTAAATTATCATCAGGTTTGCGGCCAGAAGAAGTTTTGAATTTAATTTTTTCTGGGAAAATTGAAGATATGCAAGAGATGGAGACTCAGCAAGCTACAATAATTGCTCAGATGGATTTTATTGAGCATAGATTGGGACAAGAATTTTTGAATATAGTGGATGAGTGGGTTAAAACTTTGAAAACACATAATGAAAAAAATAGATATATGCTGTGGTTAAAGAAAAGAAGAAAGGTCATCGCATATTTTGTAAATTATGTATTATTTTTTGTTTCAATGATTACTCTATTGATTGGATTTAATGTATT
>OOCD01000842.1_pt1 | contig 20908 bp, 15 predicted proteins | sample 1671791 | NCBI WGS metagenome assembly OOCD01 (sample SAMN06348193, study PRJEB24527) | human gut metagenome | biome: human gut; feature: ankylosing spondylitis patient; material: feces | host: Homo sapiens | place: China | collected 2015-10
TGAAGAAGAATTAAATCCTTTATACGAAAAATGGGAAGCCCTGTCCGAATAGGGCTTCCCACTTTTTATATATTCTTACATTGTATCAAAGGTCTCACGTATTGCCTTGATAAAGTTCTCACTGTTCAGTACAGTAACATCCTTCAAGGATGTAATCAATGCAAGATCCTTAGTCATTTTACCGTTTTCGATTGTTGCGATTGTTGCCTTTTCAAGCTTATTGGCAAAAGTAACCAGAACCTCCAGTTTATCCATCTCTCCACGTTTTCTCAATGCGCCTGTCCATGCAAAAATGGTTGCAACAGAGTTTGTGGATGTCTCTTCACCCTTCAGATACTTATAATAGTGTCTCTGTACAGTACCATGTGCTGCTTCGTATTCGTACACGCCTGATGGAGATACCAGTACAGAGGTCATCATTGCCAATGAACCAAATGCAGAGCTTACCATATCACTCATAACATCGCCATCATAATTCTTACAAGCCCAGATGAATCCGCCCTTAGCTTTCATAACACGGGCAACTGCATCATCAATCAGAGTATAGAAGTATTCAATACCTGCTGCCTTGAACTGTTCTGCATATTCTGCATCATAAATCTCTTGGAAAATATCCTTGAAATTATGATCGTATTTCTTGGAAATCGTATCCTTGGTAGCAAACCAGAGATCCTGCTTGGTATCTAATGCATATTTAAAGCATGCATGTGCAAAGCTAGAAATGGATTTGTCTGTATTGTGAATACCCTGAATGATACCTGATCCTGTAAAATTATGAATCAGTTCACGAATCTCTGTTCCATCCTCTGCTGTGAATACCAGTTCTGCCTTACCAGGTCCTGGCACTTTAATCTCGGTATTCTTATATACGTCACCATAAGCATGTCTTGCCAGTGTAATAGGCTTCTCCCAATTCTTTACACAGGGTTCAATGCCTTTTACAACGATAGGGGCACGAAATACAGTACCATCCAGCATAGCTCTGATTGTTCCATTAGGGCTCTTCCACATCTCCTTGAGATTGTACTCTGTCATTCTGGCTGCATTTGGTGTGATAGTTGCACATTTTACTGCTACGCCATACTTCTTGGTAGCTTCCGCAGAATCTACTGTAACCTGGTCGTTAGTCTCATTACGGTATTCCAGTCCAAGATCATAGTATTCTGTCTTCAGATCAATATATGGAAGAATCAGTTCATCCTTGATCATCTTCCATAGAATTCTTGTCATTTCATCTCCGTCCATCTCTACAAGGGGTGTTGTCATTTGAATCTTTGCCATACTTGTTCCTCCATATCCTTATTAATTCTTATCATCACTTAATCCGCATTTTACCATATTTCTATACGCATTACAAATATGTTTGTCTGCAAGTTGTTCTGCCAGCTGCGAATCTCCTGCTTTCATAGCCTCCAGGATGCTCTTATGTTCAGCTACAGCCTCACTGCTTCTTTCTTTATCAGATAATGTCTGCTGTCTTTCCTTCTGCACATACTGATGAAAATTTTTGAGTAAATGAATCAGTATCTTGCTTTCACAGGCATCATATAATAATTGATGAAACCGGTTGTCCAGTTCAGTCAATTGTTCATAATGCCCTTTTGAAAGATGGAATTCACTTAACAGAATAATTTCTTCCATCTCATCAATCTGTTCTGTGGATATACGCTTCGTAGCCCAGCGTGCGCACAATCCTTCCAATAAGGAACGAATCTCATAGATATCTGCTACATCCGTTGTGGAAATTCCTGTCACATATGCTCCCTTATTCGGAACGATCCTGATAAGTCCTTCCAGCTCCAGTTGTCTGAACGCCTCTCTTACAGGAGTTCTGCTGACTCCAAGCTCTTCTCCTATAGCAGATTCCTTCAGTTCGTCATTTGCCTGATATCTTCCATTTAATATATCTTCACGAAGCTTCTGAAAAACCCGTCCTCTCAGGGAATACTTGTCCAGCGCTTCCTGATTTACATCATGTTCGCCCATATATGCCTCCATTACTCTTCCGGCTGGGGCTGAGGTGTCTTAACAAGTGTTACATTCAGCTTATCGCATCCCTCTGCAATAACACGCAACAGCTCATCATCTGTCAATACGGTAACTCTGCCACCTTCATATTCAGCATCTACCCACTCTTTCACATAAGCTACCAATTCTGAATTCTTGGTAATCTTATCTTCACCCTGCAGCTTGAAATAGGTGTTGATCCAATGTGCAATACCTGCCAGACCAGATGTATTGGATACAGCGCACAGTACCGGACGATTCAGGAATTTCTCTGTATCAAATATATTATAGATTTCTTCATTCTTTAATAATCCATCTGCATGAATGCCTGCTCTGGTGACATTGAAGTTCTTACCAACAAAAGGCGTTCTTGGTGGAATCTGATAGCCGATCTCTTTCTCATAATATTCTGCAAGTTCAGTAATGACTCTGGTATCCATTCCATTCAAAGTGCCCTTTAACTGTGCATATTCAAATACCATAGCTTCCAGAGGTGTATTACCTGTACGTTCTCCGATACCAAATAAGGAAGTATTCACACCGGAACAGCCATACAGCCATGCTGTTGTAGAATTGGACACTGCCTTATAGAAATCATTATGTCCATGCCATTCAAGCCATTCATGAGGTACGCCGGCATGTGTATGAATTGCATAAATGATACCCGGTACACTTCTTGGGATAACTGCACCAGGATAGTTTACACCATATCCCATTGTATCACATGCGCGCACTACAATAGGAATCTTGTATTCTTCAGCCAGCTTCATCAATTCCAGACAGAAAGGAACTACATAACCATATATATCAGCTCTTGTGATATCCTCTAAATGGCATCTTGGACTGATACCTTCCTCCAGACATTCCCTGATAACAGAAAGGTAATGCTCCATAGCCTGTTTTCTTGTCATTTTTAATTTCAGGAAAATATGATAATCAGAACAGCTTACCAGAATACCAGTCTGCTTCATGCCTATCTCTTTTACCAGCTTGAAATCTTCCTTGCTGGCACGAATCCAGGAAGTAACTTCCGGGAACTGATATCCTCTCTCCAGACATTTGTAAACTGCATCTCTGTCTTTCTTACTGTATAAGAAAAATTCGCTCTGACGGATCATACCGTTAGGACCGCCTAATTTGTGCAGATAGTCATAGATCGTAACAATCTGCTCTGTGGAATAAGGTGCCCTGGACTGCTGTCCATCACGAAATGTCGTATCTGTGATCCAGATGTCCTTCGGCATATTGTGGGGAACAACCCTGTCATTGAAAGGAATCTTAGGTATCTCTTCATAAGGGAACATATTTCGGAAAGTATTGGGTTTCTCTACATCCTGTAATGTATACATATGCTCTTCTATTTCAAGAAGATTGTTTTTGCCATTCAGGGTAACAGGTCGGTTTTCAAAATAATCGTTCTTTTCCATTACTATCTTCTCCTTCATAACTCCTCTGGTAAGTCTGTATTTTTATACACTCTTATGCAGAAAACGTATTTTTGTATCATTGTATACATTTATACAGTTTACGTCAATGATTTATTTTAATAAAGTGAAATTATTTTAAATATATTTTTTATTGATATTTTCAAGCATTTTATCAATCTGCAGCATTCCCGCTCCCTGAACATTCCAGTTTTGTCCTAAATCTCTAGACGAACTCAACAAGACACGTTTCAATTGTGTATTCGTAATTTGCGGATATTTTTGCAAACAGAGAGCCAGTGCTCCACTGACAATCGGTGTAGCCATGGAAGTTCCACTCTTGGCAATATAGGGCTGTCTCCAGCGGTTATTTCTCCCATACACCCGATTACAGCAGGACACAATATCTGTTCCCGGTGCCACAATATCAGGCTTCTTTAACGGATTGCCTTTTGCAGGATTCACATCATACACATTAGCCGGTCCTCTAGCAGAATATGCTGCACAGGTTCTGCCGCCTGCTCCAACATAATCACCATCATTACATCCTACGCAGATACATTCCACTGATTCGCTGATAGGAGAGATGCTCATAGGCTCCGGGCCTTTATTTCCGGCTGCTGCAACGATCATTACATTACTGCTCCAGAAATATTCAAGATATTTATGCAGAAGCGCCACTTCATCAGGTTTTAAAGCTGCTGTCTGTTCCATCTCTATTGAAATATTCAATATCCTGACAGGATATACTTTCATCATTTCGGTAGTCCATTCCAATCCCATCAAAAGATTCTTTAGACTTCCTCCCCCCTTTTCATCCAGTACTTTTCCACATAAAATACTGCATTGCGGTGCTATGCCTCTATATTTTGTATCCGATAATTTACCATTTCCAGCAAGAATACCGCACACATGTGTGTCGTAGCCGGCTTACATTTCAATATGTGTATTACGTGTTTTTCTTCTTTTCACTGCCTGTTCAAACAATTCTCTGGAAATAATAGGTTCATGTGTCCCCTGCACTATAATCCAACTCTTTTTATCAATATATTGTATGGATTTATCTTTAAAACTGCGTCTCATGCTTTTCCCCTGTACCACCATTCCTGTGTATGTCTCATTACGCAAAATCTTCTTAATCGTAGAAGCACTCCACTGATAATCCGGCGGATTCCTGTCTTGTCGATAGCTTAGGGGTGTTGCCACTCTCTCCCTCACCAGCCTGGCTCTGATTGCTTCCACACTAAATCCTTGCACATACCATTCAAAAATACACTGCACCCAGCAAGATACATTCCTGTCTATTTCCAAAACATGCGAATCTTTCCGGCTTTTACGGTAGCCATAGGGTGCATATGCTCCTAAATACTCTCCCTTCTCCATTTTCTGCCGATATACTGCCCTGATGCTTTCTGATAGATCTTCACTGTACCATTCATTCACCAGTGCATTGATCTGCCTTGCTTTCTTCCCATATTTCTGTGCTGTATCTACCCCATCTACTACTCCAATAAATCGAATGCCAAGCAAAGGAAACAGACTATGAAGTAAATATTCTGTATGCTCCATATTCCTCGATAATCTGGACTGTGATTTCGCCAGAATCACACCAAACTGCCCGCCTCTGGCATCTTTTAACATCTGCGAAAAAGCAGGTCTTTCATAATACAATCCTGAATAATCATCATCTACATAGTACTGCTGTATGCTCCATCCATGTTTTAGCGCATAATCTGTCACAATTATCCTCTGGTTCTCTATGCTCTTACTGTGGCTGTCTCCCTCTCTGTCAAGATCCTCTTTGCTGATTCTTAAATAGACTGCTGCCTTTTCCATAACAAGCCTCATACCCTGTTTATGACAATGTATGAAAAGGAAATACCGGTTCAGAACAAAAAAATACTGATATAGCATAAACTACATCAGTATTTTATCTTATCTTTATTCATTTCGGATTGCCGCTAAAGGACTTAATCTCATAGCACGAAGAGATGGCAGAAATCCTGCAATCATACCAATCAGTATAGCAAATACAACGGCAAGCGGCGGCAGCCACGGGGGAATACGGCAGATTCCACCGGACATGCCCATCTCTGCCCCAACCTGGCTGGCTGCCAGAAGATTATTGATCACAATACTTATCACATAACTGAATGCCAGCCCCACTACTCCTCCTACAAAGCCAATAAAGCCTGCTTCCATAAGGAATAATGTCTGAATGTTATGGATGTCACAGCCCAGTACCTTCATGACACCTATTTCCTTGGTGCGTTCATAAATGGACATCATCATTGTATTGGTAATACCTATCGCCGCAACCAGAAGCGATACTGCACCAATCGCTCCAAGCACAAGCTGAATTGTATTCATCTGCTCTGTCTGGGACTGAATCCATTCTGCGTCACTGTAAGCATTATATCCCTGGTCCTGAAGCATCTTCGTCAGTTCCTGCACATTCTCCATTTCATCTACCTGTACGACCAGTCTTGTATAGAACAGCTCATTATACGGTTTGCCATTCTTTCTCGTTGGCTGTCCAGGGACTGCCTTTTTCTTAAATACACGTTTTAGCTGTGATTTCAAAGCATTAATATCGCAGAATACACTGCTGCTGTTATTCGTCCACTCGTCTGGTTTTCCCGCCATAATACCGCTGGCTTCCACCAGATATTTCTTGGGTGGTTTTACTGTCGTTCCCCCACTGTCTCCGGAATTTCCGGAGCTCCAATACGCATCTGTATCAAAAATAACAAACATCGGTGTCTTCATCAGATCTATCTGCGGAAGTTCATTTTTCTCCCAATATGGGTAAGTATTTGTCTTTTCTTCATAGAAATTCGTCAATACACTACTTCCATAAAACAGCTTGAACTCTCCATTTGCCGATGGCAATGCACCCTCTGCAATAGGAAGGTCCAGACTGGCAAGACCTTCCTGAGTCATACCTGTTATATCCATATAGCTCATATATTTACCGGATTTCGCAATAACCGATACATTCAATTGTGGATATACATCTACCACATGCTCCATACTTTTAAGTGTATTCACCAGCTCATCATTAAGCAGCCTCTCTTCTGTCTGTGTGCCACTGCTATTCCACGACTGCCCACTAGATACTTCTATCTGGGTGATTGAGGAATAACTGGATATATTCTCCATCATGGATTCCTTTAATCCATTTCCCAATGCAACCATGACCACAATAGAAGTAATACCGATTACAACACCTAAAACAGTCAATACGGTTCTGAGTTTTCTTTTCCACAGATTCGTTATGCTCATGAGCAATAAATCAGAAAACTTCATTATACATCATCCTCATCATCCAGTAATTCCATTTCCTTTTTCTGTTTCTTTGCCTTTTTCTTCTTTATGACAATAACGATAACAACCACAATCGCAACAATTGCTGCAATAATTCCAATCAAGGCAGGAAGTGGAAGTCCTGAGCTTTCTTCAACAGCAGGTTCTGTATATATATCATCCATAGAACCATCATCAACCACATTTTCATAAACAGACAAATTCATTTCCTTCTCATAACGTGTCTCATTGCCTGCCTCATCCTCATAGGTCACGACTGCCGTAATCGTTCCGGAACCATCATCTGCCGCAATTCCCGTAACCATGGAATCTACATTTCCTGTAGCGCCCGGATCCAGATTGCCCAGATAGGAAATACCACTGTCAATTGCATCTGATTCGTATGTAACCTTTACGTTATATAAAGTCGTTTTACCAGTGTTGAATACACTGAACATAATATTGGACTGTTCACCTACCGCAATGGATTCCGGCATGATTTCTGCTGTACCTGTGTCCATCTTGGCTTCCTGCTTGACAGGAATAGATACGCTGGCTGTATCTGTTTTATTGATTTCTTCATCTGTATCATACTTCATGTTTACCGTCAGTACGTATGGCTTCTGCGCAAGATCCGACTTGGCTTCCATCTCAATGCTCATCTGGTAAGTCTCCCCAGGTGCAATCGCATCCGTATATACAGAGCTTGAACCGGATGTAGGCAGAAATGCAGAATAAGATGCTACTGTTGTAGAGCCTTCTACTGTAGCCTGCAGATCAAAGAGTACATTCTTAACTGTTGTTTCTGTGGATGTATTCTTCACATTTACAGTCAGATTGAATACACTTCCTGCATATACAGTCTCCGGGACTGTTGTAAATCCTGTAACCACAATTCTTGGGTTGGCTGAGAGCTGTTTTTCATCAGGTACCAGCAGATTCTTAGGGTTGGAACCCTTTACATTAATGTATGTTGTAATGTCTGTGCTGACGGCAGCACCATTCTGATAATATGTAGCATGGAAATTAAGAGGATAACAACCTGTCAATACGTCCTGACGTACTACAAAGTTCCATCCAATATCCATACGCTTATTATAAGCATCCTCTGTATTATCCGCTGCCTGGAGAATCTGGATTGTCTGTGCATCATATGCCTGATTGATTTCAAAAGGCCATTTTGCCTTATCATTGGACACTGCCGGGGTAATTACAATATCTGTAATATCAGTCTTGCCGAGATTAATCAGGGAAAGCACAACAAACGCAGTATCTCCGTACTTTGCATCCGTAATGGGCACTTCATTGGAAAGCATCAGGAACTTATTTGTATCTGCAGTGTTCTTATTTGCCAAATCCTTCAGATAGCCCTCTACGGTAGATTCATAAGAAGCAATCTCCGAAACACTTAAATCAGCGTAATTCATATAAGACATTGCTGTATTGTAAATTTTATCCATCTTCTTCTTGTTCTCATCTGAAATGTCATTCAGAGATTTCAGATCTGTATAAAAGCGGTTCAGCTGTCCTCTGATGCGGTTTCTCTCTTCACTGGAAGCACTGGATAAAGTTGTAGAACTGCTATCACTCTCATCTGCGTATACAGTCAATGCACTACCGCATAATGCAAGTACAAGTAATGACATCACCAGTAATTTCTTAAACATTCTCTTCATTTTCATTCTTATCCCCCTCTGTATGTTCTGTATTGTCTTTCATATCTATAATCTTACCATCCTTAATGCGGATTATCTTGTCGGCAAAACCCGCAAGATAATTATCATGTGTAACCATAATCAGCGTCTGATTATGCTCTTTTACAACACTCTGCATCAGATTCATAATCTCCTGAGATGTATTGGAATCCAGATTACCCGTTGGTTCATCTGCAAATATAATCTCCGGCCTTACAACCAGTGCCCGGGCTACGCCGACTCGCTGCTGCTGTCCACCGGACATCTGATTGGGTCTGTGATCCCAGTATTTATCCAATCCGACCATATGTACCATTTTACGTGCACGCCGTTCTCTTTCTTTCTTGGAAACTCCCTGAAAGGTCAATGGCAAAGCCACATTCTCCACAGCGTTCATCGTTCCCATCAGATTAAAAGACTGGAAAATAAATCCAATATGTTCCCTTCTGAACTTAACAAGCTGATTCTCCGACTTGGTCTCCATATGTTCACCGGCAATGATAATCTCTCCTTTAGTGGGCTTCTCCAAGCCGGCAAGCATATTCAGCAAGGTAGATTTACCTGATCCCGAAGCACCTACAATAGCACAGAATTCACCCCGCTTAATCGTAAAATCCACGCCATTGAGCGCACGCACTTTGTTATCACCAATATGATATATTTTATATAAATTCTTAACCGTAATCACCGTATCATCACGTTTTTTCTTAGTTTTCCCTTTATCCTGCATAACTACCCCTTCCATTCACAATATGTCAGAATAATACCGCTGCGTATCCGGAAAATACAGTGTACTATCTATCTTAATACAGTTAGTACGCTATATATGTATAGTATATCAGAGATTATGTCAACATGCAATAGCTGATATTGTAAAAGACGCACAAATATAATTTATATCTGTGCGCCTCTTCTTAGTACTGATAATCTACATATTCTGTATCTTTTCTAAGTCTGCTTGTAAGAGCATTCTTATAATCTGTTTCGTCATAGGATAAATACTTAATACCTTTTCTGATATTATCCATCTTGTTTCTTACTTCTGTAGTCAGACTGTTGGCTATTTCTGCTTCTGTGTATTTTATATTACTGATCTGCGTAACCGGTGCATATGCATATTCACTGAACTCGGTATAGTAGGTATTCATCAGGTTATACTCTGCATTATTCATATCCCATATATACATGTCCACTGCCTTATCATAGCCGGTCTTAACCTGGAATATGGCAAGCTGCCCGGTCAGTGCCTGCTCATCACTGTTAGTCAGTTCTATCGTCCTGCTGCCATCTCCATTCACTGTGACTGCCCTGGTGTAATTCAGATTAATGTCCTGTTTAACAGGGTCAGCATACAGCATCTTAAATGATACCGCCAGCTCATCATCTATCTTTGCAAAGAGGATTGCCTTTTGCCCGATATAGCTGTTGAAAATATCTTTCTTAATGGTCTTCTTATCATTCAGAACCATATAGTGAAATGTATAACCCAGCTGATCGGCTGTCTGTTTCGCATAATATGCCTGCGTATCCTTGGCTGTAATAACACCCACATCACCTGCTGTAGTAAGGCTGTCCATCTTACAATATGCTATCACTCCGATGTTAATTCGATACCAGCCATTTGAATAACTTCCGATAACCCTTACCGGGACATTTGCCGCAATCGTTGTCAATACAGTAGAAGTATACGTTGGTTCTGCGTACACTGTACACCCTTCCACAGCATAATAAACATCATTCAGCTGCGTGTATGTCGGTCCCTGTGCCTGCACAGGAATGCTTCCCATGAGTATGCAGACAAGTGTCAGAATACCGATTGTTCTGCCAATCCAATATTTTGTTTTGCTACCCTTCGTTACCATGTCTTTCCTCCTTATGGGACCTCACACATGTGTGCCGTGTCCATTATCATCATAATACGAATCCTTTCCGCATTTTCCCTCATTTATAAAATCCCGGAATTCCACAATTCTTCCTTCAAGATCCGGATGATTTGCCACTCCCGAATCCAAAACAACTACATAAACACCCCTGCCATTATACTGTGATGTATCCAGCCTGTCACAGCCTACCGTCCTTCGTACTCTATCCATATTGCAGCTCCTGCAGTCATATTTTACTACTATAATATGTAAGAACTGCTGTTTACGAAACGGTGTATTAGTAATTCTCTATCTTGATTCCTGTCGGGAATGAATCTGACTGATACGAACATACTTTATTAATTGTTACAGTTGCAAATGTACACCCTGAGAAGGCAGCTGACTTAATACTCATAGTTGCCTTTGGTATAGAGACTTCTGCCAATGCAGTACAGCCTGAGAAAGCACTTGTTCCAATGCTGACTACACTGGATGGCAATGTAACGGATTTCAAACCGGTACAGCCTTGGAAAGCACTGTCCCCTATTACTGTTACCCCGCTCTTAAAGCTAAGCTCTGTCAAGCCTGTACAGCCTGAAAATGCACTCGCCTCAATAGTCGTCACAGAGGATGGTATAGTAACCGCTGTTAGACCGGTACAGCCTTCAAAGGCACTGGCATTGATGGCAGTAACGCTATTGGGAATCTTACAATCTGTAAAGCTGGTATCTCCTGCAAATAATTCTTTAGGAATCTCCGTAAGTGCAGAAGAAATCTTAACAGAAGAAGCCCTTGTACATCCTTTGAATGCCAAATCCCCTATGGTATCCACAAGATTACCCATGCTGATGCTCTCAGCAGCCGCACAATTTTCAAAAGCACTCTTGCCAATCGTAGTTACTTCTGATGGAATCTTTATTTTACCTAATACAAGACAACCGGAGAAAGCTTCATCCCCTATCTGTGTCAGTGCACTCGGCAATGTAATTGTCTGTAACTTCTCACACTGATAAAATGCCTGTTTACCAATTGATGTTATATCATCCGGTAAACTGATCTTAGTCATATTGATACATTTATTAAATGCCTTGTCTCCTATCCGGGTTACTCCATCAGGAATTGTTAATCTGACCAGATTAGAACAGCCATCAAAAGCGCTCTGTCCCAATGATGTCAGACTATCCGGCATAACCACTTCCACAAGTGCGGCATCACTCTTGAATACGCTGTCCCCCATTGTTGACACTGTATCAGGAATCTCTACCCTTACCAGTGTCTTGGAACTGGCAAAAGCAGAAGCTGCAAGCTCCGTAACAGGCTGTCCATCCAATGTATCAGGAATTACTACATCCGTGCCTTTTCCCAGATATTTGGTGATGACAACATGATCCTTATATAAATCATACTGGTATAAATCATTCTTCTTGGATTCCGGTGTATCTTCTGTCTGCGATTCAGAAGATGAATCAGCAGATGACGACTGTGTAGCGGAAGGATCATCCATAAAATAATTATGATTACCGTTTCTATCAGGGTCTACGCTTCCATTTGGAGTGGTCGTTGTGGTCGTTGACGAAGAGGTTGTCGTTGATGACGTGTTATGATCTCCACCTGCAGCCCCCTCCGGCTGCTGTGGACTTTCTGTCTGTTCCTCCTCCAGCGCTTTCATTGCAGCTGCATAATTTCCCTGAGTCTCCTGAAGAAGAGAAGTAAGCTCTCCCTCCTGCTCTATCTCACCTGCAGTCTGGTCTGTCTGCGTTGTTTCCTGTGTCTGGTCCGCCTTAGGAGAAAAATCCACAGCACCGCTTTTATTCAGATACATTCCAAGTAATATTCCAAAGATTAAGGTACATCCTGCTACCATTCCCCAAAACGCTTTTTCCATAATAATCCTCACATACTTTATTTCGTCAGTGAATCTTCCGATACCTGTGTGCCATAAAAGGCGCCACGAACGATTGTCTGTAAGCCAGCTCCTCCATCGACCTTGGTAAGCTTGCTGCAATTCCTGAATGCATCTGCACCAATCTTGCTTACACTTTCCGGGATTGTAATCTGAGTCAGCTCCTGATGATTTTTAAAGGCTTCAGAACCAATCTGCTTTACGCCCTCAGGAATCTCAACCTTTGCACTGTTTCCACGATATGCAAGAAGAATATGATCTCCCAATATCAGGAAATCATCTTCGCCTCCCTTAGAAGTTCCATTAAGCCAGTTATCCAGCCATGGAGTATCAGCAAAAGCCTTCGTACCTATGCTAATTACAGAATCAGGAATTGTTACTTCTTTCAAATCCTGACATCCATAAAATGCTCCATAATCTATTGTTGTAACATTAGATGGTATCTCTATTGACTGTAAACCGCTCTGTGCAAAACTCAATCGTCCTATTTCTTTTATTTTCTCACTAATTGTATAATTAGTCAAATTGTTCTGTTTATAGTACGCTCTTTGCTTAATCGCATCACCATCTTCTGTCTGCTTAGGAGACGTCGGTTGTGTTGCCGGCTCAGAAGAGCTTTCTTCTGATGTTTCCTGTGTCTGGCTTGTTTCTGTGGAGGAATTACTGCCTGTTCCACCATATACTTTCTGGTTTGACTTACCAATTAATACTACCGCCTTACCATTTATGATTCTGGTCTTGGCAACCACACCAGGTTCTTTCGTATCCAAAGGATTCTCGTCATTTTGTGTTGACTGTGCTGCCGAAGTCTCTTCCTTGGAAGTTTCTTCCTTTGTTTGTTCTGTTTTTTCTTCTGTTGTAGTTACAGTCGTGGTCTGATGTTTGAGCTGGGGTTTATCCTCCTGATCTGCATTACTGTCATTGAAATCCGTAGGCAGTTCTGCTTCATAAATCACAGGTATCTTCTGCTTTTGTCCGAATTGATCCGCAGTACTGTTCTTAGTCGTTAATATCTTAACATTAGGACTGTTGGCAAAAGCATTGTCCTGTATGCTGTTCACAGATGCCGGTATCATAACCTGCTTTAATGCTGTATTATTTGCGAATGCTTTCTCTGCAATTGAACTGACTGAATCAGGCAGAATCACATTCTCGACACTTCCCATACTGCTCATTGCATAGGAAGGAATCTTTGTGACATTAGGAGACACTTTTACATTTTTAATATTCTGCTGATTCCAGAATGCGTAAGTATCTATCTCTTTTACCTCATCAGGCATTGCATAGCTGTCTCCGGTTCTTCCTGCCAATACCTGATACAGCATGGACATGTCTCCATTATACAAAGCACCATTATAATAAAGCAAATAGTTGTTATTCCCATCTACAATCACTTTACTCAGAGACGTACAATCATTAAACACCCCTGACCCCCAGGAAGAAATACCTGCGCCCAGGTCTGCCAATGTCAATGCACTACACCCCTTGAATGCTCCCGGTCCTACTTTCGTTACCGAATCCGGTATTGTTACACTGGTCAGTGCAGTGCATCCACCAAAGGCATTGTAGCCAATCTCCCGTAAGCCTTCAGGAAGTTCTATACTTTGCAGGGTTATATTTCCTGCAAAAGCGCCCTCCCCTATGGATGTAACCGTACTTGGAACACTGGCAAAGGTGTCAGTGCCCACGTACGCTGTCAATATTGTTCCATTTATCCGAAAATCATCTTCACCCTTCGCTTTTGTCTGAAAACCTATCACTACTGTCAACAGAAGAAGAATTCCCGCTGACAATACCGCTGTTGCAGTAATCACCTTTTTATTCATACTCTTACTCCTGTTTAAGCGATTTTAATCTTACGCTTCTTATCCCCGGATGCAAACAGGATGATAGAAAGACAAGCCATACCTGCTGCCAGGAACCACTTAGGATGAATCGGATCTCCTGTCTTAGGTGTTGCATCCAGCATCTGGCCAGCTACCAGATTCTGTGTATCCACATATGCTACATATGGTGAGAAATGCGGTGCTGTAAAGGACATACAAGCTATGCCATCAATTGTAGTAAACTTCACATTCAGATCCTGTAACTGACTGTTCTCGATTGCAGCCATATGTACATTACCACCATACTGGATCATTTCATCAGGAATAGGTATTGTAATGTTGACATTCAGACCTGTTGTATCCTGAATCTTGTTCTTACCGGTGCTGTCATACAGGGAAATATCCATTGGCATATATACAATGCCATCCAGACTACCGAACTTATTCATTAATGCAGCCTGCGCCTCTGCTACTGCACTGTCAGAGTCAGATACCTTTACAATGAAGTTATCTGTTGCCCCCTCCACTGTCGTAGAGCCTACATCCTTATTAGAGATTCCGGTCTTATCAATGGAAAGTCTGTCTCCCTGTGTTGTCGTGGAAGTTGTTGTTCCATTGGTTGTTGTAGTCGTTGTGGTCGTATTCTGTGCATTATTGGTTCCATTTGCAACAGTTGTAGTTGTTGTGGTCGTTCCTCTTCTTCTGTTTGCTGCATCTGAATCATCTTCGTCATCATCTGATGTTCTTGTCTTGTAATTAGCCGTTACCGTCGCTTCTGATGCCGGCATTGTAATAGTTGTAGATGCTGCTGAAGCGTTAGCAAATCCTACGCCTGCTGTAGTACTTGTCCATTTGGAGAATACTTTGCTTGATGATTCCGGAGCAAAAGCAGAGATTGTTACTACCTGGCCTGCTGTATACTCACCAGAGCCTGAACCATAATTAACCGTTAATTTGTACTTGGTAGTAGAATCGGAAGAGCTTCCGGACCCACTACCGCCAGATCCACCGCTTCCTGAACCGCCGCTTCCTGAACCACCACCAGTGCTGTTTGTGGTATAATGTGCGGTTACTGTTACGTTAGCATTTGGCATATACATGCTTGTGGACGCTGAATGCACATCACCAATCAATTCAGAACAATCTGCTGTAACACCAGCACTGTCTGTACCTGTTGCTGACCAGTACTGGAAGCTTTGTGTTGTGCTTACCCCTGTTGCCTCTAACACAACAATTGCTCCACCGGTCATATTGGTCAGGCTCGTACTTCCATTGCCAGTACCACCTGTTACTGTCATGGTGTATGTTTTTCCGTCTGAGACTACGCCATTTCCCGGTTCAAATACTGCAACAACCTTTCTGTTCTCATTTACACCACTGTAAGCATCTGTTCCTGTATGGACAGTACCATTGCTGTCAGTCCACTGCCAGTATTTGAACTTATATCCTGTCTTAGTAGGATCTGTAGGCTTCGTTGCTGCCTTACCTGCATTTACATTCTGTACTTCGTATACTTTGCCATCACTTTCAAAAGTAACTACATAGCCAATTTCCTTGAATGTAGCATTAGGAAGGCTCTGTGCATACTTATATGCAGGGCTTTCAACGTTGTTTGCTTCATCAGAATATTTATAGCCATAAATGACGCCATTGTAGTTTTTGTCAAAAGCATCCGTTATCGTACAAGCAGGATTGTTTATATAAACATCAGCAGTTGTTCCTGAGAAAGCATTCTTTCCAATATTTGTTGCTGTATCCGGCAAAATCACTGTTTTCAGTCTTGTATCACCCATGAAACATCCTTCTGGAATTGCTGTCACCTGTGTATCGCTCAAATCAACATGGGTAATACCTGTATTATAGGCAAATGCTTCTTCTGCAATCGCTGTTACATTCACAAGCTGAGGATCATTTTCTGTTGCAATAGCAGACTTTCTGTATAATTCAGGACTGTTCAGATCACCTCTTGATTCCAGACACTCAATGATAGTCAGTCCGCCGGCCGCTCTTGCTGCAGAATTACTTCTCTGATAAATAATGGCATTATCTGAGAAGAATGCTGCCCCATCCTCGTTCTCAATACCGGTCAGCTTCGTACAGCCTCTGAATGGGATCTTGCCCATCTTATTCATCTCAGCACCTACCTTAACACTAAGGAGGTTCTCACAGCTGTAGAAAGCATAATCAGGAAGCTGTTTGATGGAGCCTAAGCCAATAGAGGTAAGAATATCATTACCTGCAGTGATATCTTCACTGTACTCCTGATTATTGAAGTTTTCATTTAAAGAATATTTGAATACATTTCCTTCCTCAAAGAACTTGACTTTTCCACTCTTCTCTCCAAAATTACCACTGAACAAGCCAGCTGCCGGAGTACCAATATCATTAGGATAAGTTTCATTTGAGTACAATTTAACCGGATCATTTCTTCCAGTTATTCCATCATTCAGTTGTCTTTTTAAATTTGTTGTAGATGCAGTAATTCCAGCATCACTTTCTTTATGAGTCAGAGTCAGATAATCCCAGTTGTCTTTATTATCTGTAACCCCAAAATATGTCTTTGCATCCAAGGACTCAATTCCCTTAGGAATATCTACAAGAAGCGCTGCCATAACAACATCATTCTCTTCCTGTGTCAAAGGAGCGTTATATGTGCTGCTGTTAATCCATCCCTGGTTCTCATTAAATTTATCAATGATGCTATAAACTGAAATACTGCTATCTTTCTTTAATGACTCAATCAGATCTGCATTCATCAGATCAATCTCTTCAAAATGCGGATAATCTACCAAAGTACTTTCAAGAGTGGCATTATCCAGTAATACCTTGATATTTACCGGAGAATCCACCTGATAGCAAATATTTCTCTTTGCAGCCTTACTGGTGAAATGTGTCTCATCAGAATCCATCGCATAGTCATATGGGGCATATCCCTCTTCTACCTTACCATGGAAAGTAAGATAGTTAGAGTTGGTCTTAAATGCGCCACTTCCAATCGTCATCTCTGTACCATCAGATACTGGTTCTGAAAAATGTACATTCTCCAGCAATTTGCAACCTGCGAATGCATCTTTACCGATAGAAGTCACAGAGTTACCAATATTTACTCTTGCAAGTATCTTTGCATCTTTCAGAGCACCTTCTTCTATCGTTGTGATTGAATCATCAGCAATCGTAAGCTCTATAATGTAATCCTTAACTCCTCCAAAACAGTCTGTACCTAACTGTATTACCTTATGTCCTGCTATAGAAGAAGGTACTTCAAGATTACGAATTGTAGATGTTTTACTTCCAACAAAATTGTAGCTCTTTAAAGTAGCTGTACCATCGGAATTTACAACTATTGTGGCAACATAATCACCATAAGTAGCTTCAATCTGTTCATTGTTAGATTCGTTCAGGTAGACATATGGAACATATTCACTAACTGCCGTCTTAGAGGCCTTGGTTCGAACTCTTAATTCTGTTGGAGTGCTTCCATTTGTCTTAAATCCAGGACCCTTCACATAGAAATTTTTATTTGTAATATCCTGGAATAAATACTCCTTATCTGAGTCTGAATCATATTTATCTTCATCAGTATCTGGGGCATCAAAAGTTACGCTCTGACAGTGACTGCTGTCTTCTCTATAGCTTGCTTCACCAAAGACAACGCATCCAAGGTTTTGACATCCCATTAAAGTATTGTCAGGAATCTTACAGTTAAATAATGTACCTGGAAAATTAACTGTACTTAATGAAGTTCTTCCTGCGAGAATATAATCATAATAAATTTCTCCTGGTGTATTAGAACTTGGTGGAACATTATCTACTGCATCCAATGCTTTCGCTATTCCAAATTCGTCGGATGTTGAACTTATAAACTCTTTCAAATTAGTTGGGAATGTAAATATCTCCAAAGAATTAATTCCTGATGCAGCAAAGCATCCCAATCCCAATACAATTGTAACATTAGGATTAAAATATGAAGCTGTATCACCTGATAAATCTGCACAGTCATAGAATCCAAAAGGCCATATTGTAAGGCTGCTGCTTCCTGTTTCTCCCGCTGTACTTACCGTACTCATTCCAAATGATTTTAAACCTGATTTGGCAAAGCAGGCTGTTCCAACATCAGTCAATGATTTAGGGAAAGTAATCCCTGTTAATTTCTGGCAGTTATAGAAGGATCTGGCTCCCAAAACCTGTGTTGACTGCAGGCTTCCTTCATTACCGAACTCTACTGAAGTCAGGTTCGTACAGTCGTAGAATGCATCATTTCCAACTACCTTACAAAATGATAAGTTGACACTTCCAAGTGTTGACTGGAATCTAAATGCATTTTTGCCTATAAAGTCAACCTGATCTGACAAAACCAGTCTGGTGATATCTACACTGACAGGATCTAAGTTATCTGCTTGTCTGCCTTCTCTGTTAAATGCATCATTTCCTATACCAGAAATTGTAATAGGATTTTCAAATGAAATAAAACCATTCTCTCTAATATAATTTGCTCTGGAGTCCTTATCTTTATTTAATGGTGTAGAAGTCCATTGTGGAACATAGACACCCACTGCCTTAGCGTCTGTTGAATCTGTTACCTTATCATCCAAATTCAACAGGGTAAATCCATCCAGTGAAAAATCATTATCCGCACAAAAGCGCTTCAGGATAATATATTTTAAGTAATCTTCTTTATCATCAACTCCATAAATAACATTTGAAGCATCTGAGGTATCCTCATTATATGATACAGTAAGTGTCTTTAATTGTTTGTATCTATCTGGAGTAATATCATCATCAGTAAGACGAGTAGTAAATTCTGCTGTAGTTAAATTTGCTGCATCCTTTAATAAATTAGTTATTGCCTGATTATATGCATCAATTTCTGCAATCCTAGTATTATACACAGCCTGTGCAAAACTACTGAATACTGTTGCATTATCAACATTAGAGGATGAATAAGAATATTTCTTACCATTTGCCTCAATGGTATTGCTCTGCAAATTATTAGAATATGTTCTGCCATCTGTATAGACAAGCTGCGCAGGAATCGTATGTTCTTTACTATCCTTATCACGTACAGTTGTCTTTGAATTATCCACGCCAAAATCTACTTTATATTGATCTCTGGCTAATACTTTTTCTACCTGATCAACATAGTCACGTGTAATGATAAAATATTCCGTATATCGATTTGCACTTAAATCGACTTCTGCAACTTTGTCTTCACCCGCATATTCCAAAATAACATAATTATTGCTTCCTTTATTAATTCGACCTGTTATTCTAAATTCCTTATCGTACGTTGCGGATACATTATTATATGACATTTTAACTGCATATGTATCCGATGAATTACGACGGTCATAAGAATTTGCATCTGATTCTTTAGCTGTTATTTTTTTATCAATTGCCTCATTAGTACCAGTTGCATTGTATACAGCCTTAAATATGGCATCAATGCTTGTTGTTCTGACATCCGTTGTCGTCTTCGCCTGCATGGTTCCCAGCTGTTCGACTGGAATCGCAGCCACTACGACTGCCATAATCATGAAGATGGCTGCAATAGTCTTGCGTACTGTTCTATGCAGTCTTACATTCTTTCTCTTTCTTTTCTTTCCTGTGTTCTTTGCCATGTTGCATCTCCCCATTTTAATTCACCCTTTTAGCCACAACTACGAACCGTCCTTCATTCTCCTGATAATCACAGGTAGATAAGGTCAACAGCTTATCGCCATAGTTTGCAGTTACTCCAGTGTCATATAATGACAATGCCGCCATCTCATTCATATAGGAATCAAATTCCTTGGCTGAACCGGCATTGATAAATTGATAATACTTAAAGGTCACTTCTTCTTCCGAATAGACCTTTGAGCGGAACACGTACATTACTTCGTATTCCCCTTTGTTATATATGGTGTCAAACTTGATTCTTGGATGTGCCTCATAATACGATTCATTGCTGTATTTATTCAATGTACCGAACATCTTGCCCGATTGCATGTGATGTCCATACAGAATGATGTTATCGCATCCGTTCACTACATCACATTGATAATCCATGAAGATACATCCGTTCTTGTCTTCCTCCTGATTAAAGTTATGATTCAGATAGTATTCATTATTTACTGTCTGCATAACAGGATAATCAATAATTGTATCGTCAATTTTTATCCATCCGATTAGTCTTTTGTTCTTATTATATAATGTTTCGTATTCTGGAAGAATATCCAGTGTCTGTGCATCCTCTTTTGTTACCTTGTGAATATTTATTTGTGAGTTCGCATTTAATATATTATTTGAGGTATTTTTCAGTGCTGCCAGCGACTCAAATTCACTTGCACTCTTAGCTGCCGATTGATAATAAAAGGCAAAATAACCAAAGCAGCCAATACATATGGGAATGCATATCGTAATCAGAAGCTTTCGCCTTTTCTCTTTTCTTCGAATCTCCAGTAAAATCTCCTTCTTCATTTCCGACGAAAGGTCTTCTATCCTTATTTTTTCTTTTTTCTTTGGAGTCAGCTTCTGCCTGGCGTTCTCACGCTTCTGCTTACGTTCTTCCTTTTTACGTCTGATCTCCTCCTGCTTCTGAATCTGTTCTTCCTGAAATCTTCTATGCAGTTCATAGATATTATCGTCAAACTGTCTTCCTACAATTGATTCAAATTCAATCTGACTACTCTTTAACTGTTGATACATCTTTGGGGTTATCCAGCTTCAAGTCTCGTGTAATGGAATCAATGAGCTGTTTATCCCGCTGCGCCGCCGCATATTCCTCTGGTGTCCGGAAACGTCTGCCATCAATGGTCCATTGCAAATCCACTCTGCATACTTCCTTCCTGCTTCTCTTCTGTCATTTAACATAATCTAGTTTATTTAATTAGTTTACATATATATTATT
>OOCD01000849.1_pt1 | contig 20851 bp, 12 predicted proteins | sample 1671791 | NCBI WGS metagenome assembly OOCD01 (sample SAMN06348193, study PRJEB24527) | human gut metagenome | biome: human gut; feature: ankylosing spondylitis patient; material: feces | host: Homo sapiens | place: China | collected 2015-10
CTACATGTATGGCGTGCCCGACCTGGCGCTGGCCTGCGACGCCGTCAACCACAACACGCCCGAGTACAAAACCTGGAGCCACGACAAGGCCTTCTTGGAAAAGGATCGCCGCGACGAGCTGGTGGAGCCCGATCCCGAGGAAAACCCGCGCGAGCATGCCCAGTATGTGAAGGACATGGCCATGTGGGACGAGAAGGGCAACATCGACGAGCTCAAGCCGCCCCTGGTCATCAAGCCCATCTTTGGCTGCGAGGTCTACTTTACGCCGGACGAGACCCTTGCCCGCGACCACAAGCCCGAGCTCTACCACATGATCCTTCTGGCCAAGGACCAGGAGGGCTACGTCAACCTGATGCAGACGGTCTCCGAGGCCGCCGTGCAGGGCTTTTATTACAAGCCGCGCGTGACGCTCGACAACCTGCGCCGCCATGCCAAGGGCATGATCTGCACCAGCGCCTGCATCGCGGGCATCATTCCCAAGTACATCGACCGCGGTGACATGGAGGGCGCCATCAAGTGGGCCGAGACCTTCCGTGACACCTTCGAGCCCGGCGACTTCTACATCGAGATCCAGGAACACGGCATCACCACCGACAACGGCCTGACCGACGAGCAGATGGACCGCACGCTCATCGATATCGCCAAGCAGGTGGGGGTCAAGGTCATCGCCACCAACGACTTCCACTACCTGCGCCGCGAGGACGCTCCCGTGCAGGACGTCATCATGTGCATCGGCATGAACGCCAAGGTCGACGACCCCAACCGCATGCGCATGACTGGCTCGGAGTTTTACATGAAGACCGAGGAGGAGATGCGGGCGATGTTCCCGTATTGCCCCGAGGCCTGCGACAACACGCTCGAGATCGCCGACAAGTGCTACGTCGAGCTGGACTGGGACTCCATCATCCTGCCGCGCTTCCCGTTGCTCGACCCCGGCGAGACGCACGAGAGTCAGTTCCGCCGCGAGTGCGAGAAGGGCCTGCGCCAGCACTACGGTGACGACTGGGCCACGCGCGAGATCGGTGGCGTCAACATCAAAGAGCGCTTTGAGTACGAATACAAAGTCATCTGCGACAAGGGCTTTGCCGCCTACTTTTTGATTGTTGCCGAGTACGTGCAATGGGCCAAGGACAACGGCATTGGCGTCGGCCCCGGCCGTGGCTCGGCTGCCGGCGCTATCGTCGCCTACGCCATGAACATCACCGCGTTCGATCCGCTCGAGAACGGCCTGATGTTCGAGAGGTTCCTGTCCCCGCAGCGTACCGAGATGCCCGATATCGATATGGACTTCGACGATGAGCGGCGCCTCGAGGTCGTGGAGCACGTTCGCCAGCTCTACGGCCCCGAGAAGGTCACCCACGTCATCACCTACTCGACCATTAAGGCCAAGCAGGCCATCAACGACGCCGCTCGCGTCCTGGACTACCCGGTCTACATGGGCCAGCGTCTGTCCAAGATGGTCTCGAGCGACCCCAAGGTCAAGCTCAAGCAGGTGCTCGAAAAGCAACCCGGCAAAGAGGACCTGTTTAACCCCGATTTTGCCGAGGCATATAAAAAGGACGACGACGCCCGCCGCATCATCGACACGGCGCTCTCAATCGAGGGCCTCACCCGTGGCGAGGGCGTGCACGCGTGCGCCGTTCTGATCTGCCGCGACCCCGTCAACGAGCACGTGCCCACCAAGCTCGACACCAAGGGCGGCGTCGAGATTACCCAGTACGAGGGCCATACCGTTGCCGACATGGGCCTGCTCAAGATGGACTTCTTGGGCCTGCGCACGCTGACTGTTATCTCCAAGGCCAAGGCAAACATCAAGAAGAACTTCGGCATCGACATCAAAGAGGAAGAGATTCCCTTTGACGACCCCGAGATCTTTAAGCTCATGGGTTCCGGCCACACCGCCGGCGTCTTCCAGGTCGAGTCCGCCGGCATGACGGCCACGATCAAGAACATGAAGCCCACCGAGTACAAGCACGTCGTGGCATTGATCGCTCTGTACCGCCCGGGCCCGCTGGGCGCCGGCATGGTCTCGTCTTACATCAACCGTATGAACGGCAAGGAGCCGGCGGTCTCCTACGACGACCGCCTGGACGACATCCTGGGCGAAACCTACGGCACCATGGTCTACCAGGAGCAGGTTATGCTCATCTCCGTCGAGATGTGCGGCTTCTCCAAGGGCGAATCGGACTCGCGTATCCGTAAGCCCGTGGCTAAGAAAAAGATCAAGCTGCTCACGTCGACGGTGCTTCACTGGGAGGATGGCTCGGACGAGACCACCTACGACCACTGGATGAACGGCGCTATCAAGAATAACTACACGCGCGAGGTCGCCCAGAAGATTTGGGACGATGTTCTCGAGTTCGCGTCCTACGCCTTCAACAAGTCGCACTCCGCCGGCTACGCCATCCTGGTTATGCAGACGGCGTGGCTCAAGGCGCACTATCCGCACGAGTACATGGCGGCCGTTCTGACGTCCTATACGGGCAAAACCGACAAGATCGTTCACTACGTCTCGGCGTGCCGTCACGACGGCATCCCCGTGCTGTCGCCAGATGTCAATGAGTCCGGTACCGAGTTCACGGCTACCAAGGAGGGCGTGCGCTTTGGTCTGGCCGGCATCCGCGGCGTGGGCACCGGCGTGGCGCAGGCGATTATCGCCGAGCGCGAGGCGGGCGGTCCGTTTAAGACGCTGCACGATTTTGTCGAGCGCGTGGACTCGAGCCAGGCCAACCGCCGCGTGATCGAATCGCTCATCAAGGCAGGCGCCTTCGACTCCACGGGGTATCCGCGTCGCCAGATGATGCACTTTGTGGACAAGAACAACCCCGAGAACATCATCGATGCCGCGGTAAAGCGCCAGAAGGATCGCGCGAGCGGCCAGACGTCGTTCTTCGATATGTTTGGCGACGTTGAGGGCTCGGGCTTTGAGGTGAGCGTGCCCGATCCGGATGGCCAGGAATGGGACCGCCACCTTAAGTTGAGTCAGGAGAAGGAGGTTCTGGGCATCTATGTCTCGGACCACCCGCTGCGCCCGTTTGAGTATGCACTAGCCAAGGCGCGTGACTTCTCGTTCTCGCAGATCGACACCGGCTACGAAGTTCAGAATCCTACGGGCGGCACCATCAACCAGGAAATTCCCGAGGGCAAGGCGCTGTGGTGGGCCGGCATGGTCTCGAGCGTGTCCAAGCGCGTGACCAAAAACGGTGACCCCATGGGCATCGTGCAGCTCGAGGACATGGAAGGCGAGGCCACCGTCGTCGTGTTCCCCAAGACCTACAAGGAGGCCGAGGGGTACCTGTACGGCGAGGTCGATCCCGAGACCGGCGCGCAGCTGTCCGATGCCTTTGTGCGCATTAAGGGCAAGCTCGAGCGCTCGGACCGCGGCGACCAGATCATCGCGCAGGAGATCGTGCCGCTCGAGCTCAACGAGGAGAACAACAAGCCCAAGGTGTTTGAGGTCATGGTGCCCAACAGCCGCTTTAGCCAGGGCAATATGGCGCGCCTGGCCACGGTGCTCACCGCTAACCCGGGCGGCGACCGCGTGGAGATCTTTATCGAGCAGGTGGACGGGCGCGTGCTGCGTGCCGAGGTACCTGCCAAGGTCAACGCGCGTTCGATTCCGCTGCTGGCCGAGGCCAAGGCCATTGTGGGTAACCAGGGCCGCGTGACGGTGATCTAAGCTACCCCGGGTGAGATTGGAGGAAGTGATGGCGCAGGGGACGTTTGTGCAGGCGCTTCGCAAAGAGGCGGCACTGAGCGGCACCTTTATGAAGGGCCGCTCGCTCATGCTCAACGGCGCCGTGCTGTCGATCGAGGACAGCGGCTCGCGCTTCTCCAAAAACGTGACGGTCGAGGGCTCGGTGCGCGGTTCGCGCGGCGACCTGTACAAGACGCACGTGGCGCTCGACATGGACGAGCACGAGGTGATCGACTACGACTGCGATTGCCCCGCCGCCTACCGCTATCCCGGTATGTGCAAGCACGCCATCGCCACGGCGCTTGCGTATCTGGACGCCAGCGGCATTGAGCCTGTTGAGGGGCTGCGCACGCCGGTTCGCACGTTTACGGCAGCGCCCAAGCAAGCCGTGCGTCCCGCGTCCACCGCACCGGCGGTTAACCCTAACTTTCCCTTCCCGGCGCCAGTTCCCACGAGCCCGAGTCTCATGAAGGCGCTCTCCGATCTTTCGGACGCGCGCATGGATGAGCTGGCGAGCATGCGCCGCAAGCTCGCCGGTGCTGTTGATCCGGACGCCCCCAAAGCGGCGTTGGAGCCCTCGTTGGTGCCGTACTACAATCCGCTGTTCGCCGACCGCTTTAGCTGGGCGCTCGAGTTCCGCATTCGCTGTGGATCGGTCTCCTACGTGGTCAAGGACATCGACGGCATGGCCGATGCCTACGTGCGCGGCGGCACGTTCTCCTATGGCAAGAAGCTCACGTTTGTCCATTCACCTGAGGCCTTTGACGAAACATCGACAAAGCTGCTCAACCTTGTTGTGACGACAGTTGCCTATCTCGATGACATCACAAGCTCGCGTTCGGCGTCGTACGACTTTGCCCGCAGCGGTTTTGTTGCCGAGCGTCAGTTGCCGCTGTCCGAGCATAGCATCGTATATGTGCTGGACCTGCTGCGCGGCCAGACCATCTCCTTTGAGCCCGCCTGGTCGCGGGGGACGACGACGCATCGCACCTACGACGTGGCGGTTGAGCTGTCTCCGCAAGGGGAGGACGAGGCGTCCGCTAAGCGCCCACCACTCCTTGCCGCCAAAATCGCGCCGGCGGCTGGTGGTAGCTATGACCTGCGCCTGCCCGCCGATATGTACTGCTTTGCGTCGGGCGATGCCGCCTACTTGGTTGACACGCACCGCGCGCGCCGTACCGACGCTGCATTTGCTCAGCATGCCGCACCTTTTTTGTCGCGCTTGCTGCCGTGCCGCACGCCCGCCCATATTGCCGCCGAGCAGGTGGGTGAGTTCTGCCGTATGGCGCTGCCCATTTTGCGCGACTACACCGACCTCACCGCGCCCGCCGCGCTCGATACCGTGGCACCCGAGCCGAGCTTTGCCATGGCAATCGGCGTCGACGATGGGCTCGTGACCTGCAAAATTACGGTTACCTACGGCGATTGGTCGGCGGATCTCTTTAGCCTGGGCGCTCCGGGCAGTCCCTTTGAAGAGCAGCGCCCCGGCGTGCCGCCCCGCGACGTGGTGGCGGAGTTTCGCGTTATGGACACGGCTGCCATGTACTTCGATTTCCAAGAGGGCGGCCTGGCGTTTGAGGAGCGCGATGATGAGAGCTTGTTCTGCCTGCTGACCGAGGGTCTGTCCGCCCTGTCCGAGCTGGGTGAGGTCATGCTCAGCGACCGTCTGCGCCAGATTTCGGTGCGTCCCGCGCCCAAACTCTCGGTTCGTGCGACCGTCAAGAGCAATCTGCTCGATGTCGAGCTGGGCGCGAGTGGGCTTTCGGCGGCAGATCTTGCCATCTATCTGGACTCGTACAAGCGCCACCAGACGTTTGCGCGCCTGACGTCCGGCGACATCGTGCGCTTGGATGAGGGAGCGCGCGCCGCGTTTGGCCTTGCCGAAGATCTGGGTGTCGATGCCGTCGACCTGCTCGACGGTGTGTCGCTTCCCGCATCGAGTACCCTGTTCGTCGACAGCATGCTCGCGCGCACGCCGGCGCTCGAGGCCGATCGCGACGCCGCGTTCCGCCGCACCGTCGAGCGCCTGGACACGCTCGGCAAGATGGACTTTACGGTACCCGCCTCGCTCAAGGCCACGCTGCGTGGCTACCAGGTCGACGGATACCAGTGGCTCGGCTCGCTCGAACACCTGGGCCTTGGCGGCATCTTGGCCGACGACATGGGCCTGGGCAAAACGCTCCAGATGATCGCGCATATCCTGGCGCGCGTGGAGGCGGGGGACACCAAGCCCACGCTCGTGGTATGCCCGGCCTCACTCGTGTACAACTGGACCGCCGAGCTGGAGCGCTTTGCCCCGTCGCTCGATGTGTGCGCCATTGTGGGCGCCAAGGCTCAACGCCGCGTGCAGATCGCCGGCGTGGCCGAGCATAGCGTGGTCGTGACGTCGTATGACCTTATGCGGCGCGATATCGACGAGTACGTCGAGCAGGATTTTGCCCGCGTGGTGCTCGATGAGGCACAGTACATTAAAAATCCGCTCACGCAGGTGGCGCGCGCCGCCAAGCGCCTGCCTGCCGGCGTGCGCTTTGCCCTGACGGGCACGCCCATCGAAAACCGCCTGTCCGAGCTCTGGAGCATCTTCGACTTTTTGATGCCGGGCCTTTTGGGGACGCGCGAGTCGTTTGCCAAGCGCTTTGAGAGCCCCGTCGAGCATGCCGAGGGCGATAGCGCCGCTCGCCTGCAGGCGCTCGTGTCGCCGTTTGTGCTGCGCCGTGTTAAGGAAGACGTGGTGGCCGACCTGCCCGAGAAGATCGAAGACACCGTCATGGCGCAGCTTACCGGCGAGCAGCGCAAGCTCTACCTGGCCAACCAGGACCGCATCGCCCAGCAGGTGCAGCACCGCGAGGCTGGGGAGTTTAAGAAGGACAAACTCAAGGTGCTCGCCGAGCTCACCAAGCTGCGCCAGATCTGCTGCGACCCGCGTCTACACTACGAGGATTACAAGGCGGGGAGCGCCAAGCTCGATACGTGTATGGAGCTCGTGCACGGCGCACTCGACGGCGGGCATCGCATCCTGTTGTTCAGCCAGTTTACGGGTATGCTCGATATCATCGGTAAGCGCTTGGCCAAGGAGGACATCGCCTTCCTTAAGCTCACGGGCGCTTCGTCTAAGGAGAGCCGCGCCAAGATGGTCGCGCAGTTCCAAGCGGGCGAGGTTCCGGTCTTTTTGATTTCGCTCAAGGCGGGCGGCGTGGGCCTTAACCTGACGGCGGCCGACGTGGTCATCCACTACGACCCGTGGTGGAACGTGGCAGCGCAGGACCAGGCGACCGACCGCGCGCACCGTATTGGCCAGCAACATACCGTGACCGTGTACAAGCTCATCGCCAAGGACACGATCGAGGAACGCATTATGCAGATGCAGGAGTCCAAGCGCGACCTGGTCAACAGCGTGCTTGGCGGCGACGGCATCTTGTCGGCGCTGTTCACGCGCGAGGATGTTCTGGCGCTGCTGGGCGGCGACGGATGCTAGCCTCGCTCGTTATGTGTTCATTTGCGATGCCGTGGATGGTTCGCTTGCCTTTGGGCATAAGAAGAATCGAGAACATCGGCACATCAGCAAAGGAGAACATCATGGCGAAATTCTTTAAGGACCCCGACGGCAAGCTCATTGCCGCCCTTGGCAACGACGTTGCAACCCCTGCCGGCTGCACAGAACTGACCGCGAACACCGAGGACGCGGCGCACGAGAAGCACGTGCCCGTCGTCGAGAGCGAGCGCGACGGTCACGTGATCCGTGCGCGCGTGGGCTCGGTCGAGCATCCTATGGTGCCCGAGCACTACATCGAGTGGATTGCCCTTGAGGCCGAGGGCCGTCTGGAGGTCCATTACCTTGAGCCCGGCATGAAGCCCGCGACGTTTTTTGCCGGCGGCTCCAAGACCGGTACCGTCTATGCCTATTGCAACCTGCATGGGCTGTGGTCCGCGACGTTCTAGGAGCGCGCCCCCGCTCGGGGTATCATAGCTAGCATATGCACATGCGAGCGCCGACTGCATCATGCGGCCGGCGCTTTTACTACGACAACGATGGTTTACTACGGAAAGGGCTGAGCCATGAAGCTCGCACTTGCACAGATCGATATGCGCCTGGGTGATATTGAGGGTATCTGCGGTCGCATCGAGGACCAGGCGCGCCTGGCCCACGAGCGCGGTGCGCGCGTGCTGTGCGTGCCGGCTCCGCTCTTTATGGGAGCCCTGCCCGGCGGCCTGGTGGGCGCTGCCGACTTTGAGCACGACGTGCTGACGGGTCTGACCGGCGTCGCCGAGCGTATCCAAGAGCTCGACATGATCTGCATCGTGCCCTCTGCGGTTTCGTTTGAGGGCCAGCCCCTGCTTGACTATATGATGCTCAAAGACGGTCGCGTGGTGCCCGCGCGCGCAAGTATTGCCCTGCAGCGCGGTGGGAACGGCGATGCCCGTTGGGCGCCGCCGGTCTTCGACGTGGACGGCGTGCGCATCGCCGTGATCTTCGACTTGGACCGCGAGCTCGAGATGCTGCCGACCGGCGTCGACCTCATCGCCTATTTCCAGTTCAACGCGTTTGATATGACCGACCGCGAGACGGCCGCCATTGCCGCCGTTCGCAGCGGAGCCTACCGCAAGATCGCATCTAAGCGCAGCGTGTGGTTTGCCTGCATGGCGCCGGTCGGTGCGTACGACGAGTCGGTGTATACCGGCGGCTCGTTTGTGCTCGACGACTGCGGCCGCGTGGTGGCCCAGGCGCCGTGTTTTGAGGAGAGCCTACTGGTTCAGGAGATCCAGCGCGGTGTGATGCTCGATGCCTTGGAAGACCACGAGCTGCCCGAGTTTCGCTCCGAGGAATGGTTGTGGCAGGCGCTGGTGCTCGCTGTGCGCGATAACGCCCGTGCCCATGGTACGTCGCGTGCCGTGGTGGCGCTCGAGGGCGATCTGCCGTCGTCTCTGCTTGCGGCGCTGGCTGTCGATGCATTGGGCTCGCGCAACGTGATCGGCCTGGTGTTGGACCGCAACCGCATCTTTACGCCGGCACAGGAAGAGGCCGAGGCCGCCCGCTGCGCCGCCGTTCGCGCCATTGCCGAACGCCTGCATATTCGCACGGTTGAGCGCGATGTGCCGGATGCGGCGCGCGTACTCGACCGCGATGTGTCGGCGGGCGACGCCGAGCGCCTGCGCTCGCGCACGCTGGGCCTTATGCTGGAGGATACGGCGCTCGAGCTGGGTGCGATGGCGTTGAGCCCGCTGTCCAAAACTGAGTACGCGCTGGCGGCGCCCGCGCTTTGCGGCGGCTACCAGGGCGATTATGCGCCCTTTGGCGACGTATATCTGTCGACGCTCGAGTTTGTGGCGCGCGTACGCAACCGCACGTCTGCCGTGGTGCCGCAGGAGCTCGTGACGCTCAATGCGGTGGAGGATTGCATGGAGCGCGTGCTGGCGCAAGCGCTCTCGACGCTTAACGGTCCGGTCGACATGCTCGACCGCGCGGCGCAGCTGCTCGGCGGGCTTGAGCCGGGCGAGGTTGATGGCGCGCTCGAGGCGCACGTCGACCGCAATCGTCCCTTCGACGACATTCCGATGGCCACCGGCAAGTCCGAGGCTTGCTCGCTGCTGCTGATGCTCGTGCGCCAGGGAGAGGCGGCTCGCCGCCAGCTGCCGACGGCGCCGATCGTCTCGGCCCGTTCGTTTGCCGAGCGTGCCTGGCCGTATATGCTCGCGTGGTCCGACCTGGGACTGAGCGGCAAGGAACGCATGACGGTCGATGCGCTGGCACGCGCCGAGGTGCGCCGCTTTGCCGACGAGGATACAAGCGAGCGCATGCGTGGCGAGATGATGGGCATACTGGGTGACCTGTTGGGTATTTCACCCGAGCAGATGGAGGAACTGCGCTCCGAGGACGGCCAGCGCCGCCTGCACGAGGGCATGAAAAAGTTTGAGGGCGAGGTCCAGGACGCCATCGAAAAGATGATGGGCGGCCAGGGCGGACCGCAGGGTGGGCCCCAGGGCACGCCGATGCCGCATCCGCCGGTTGATCCCCGACAGTTCCCATTCTTCTCGCAGAACTAAACTGGGGACGGGATTCGCTCTCAACCCCGATACTTCAACTAAGCATCTTGACCCCGTTGTGTTATTCTAGAACAGACGTTCGTGAGTAGTGCGCGGGGCCTTGCCTTGCGCTTGGTAAAAGACGAGGGGAGGTTGGCTTGGTTATTTTGGGCATCGACCCCGGTTTGGCTCATACGGGTTGGGGGATTATCGAGGAGCGGCGTGGCGAGGTTCGCTGCCGTGCCTATGGCTGCATCGAGACCAGCGCAGGCAGTCCGCTCGCGGTGCGCCTGTCGCATATCGCCCGCGACCTCAAGGGTGTCGTGGAGCGTTATCGACCCGATACCGCTGCCATCGAGAGCATCTACTTTGGCGCCAACGTTCGCTCGGCCATCCCTACGGCGCATGCCCGCGGCGCTGCACTCGTGGCTCTTTCGGAATGCGCACTCGAGATCGGCGAGTACACGCCTATGCAGATTAAGCAGGCTGTGGTGGGTACCGGTGCCGCAGATAAGCGGCAGGTCGCCTATATGGTGCGCACGCTCACGCAGCTCGATCACGACCCGCATCCCGATCATGCCGCCGATGCCCTGGCCTGTGCCATCTGCCACGTAAACCTCAGCCGCACCCGCGCCCTTACCGGTGGCGAGTTCTATCAACAGAGAGGAACCGGATACTGATGATTTCCCAGCTCCACGGAACGCTTGTCGAGGCCACGATGAGCTCCGCTGTCGTCGACGTGTCGGGCGTTGGCTTTGAACTCGGCATCTCGGGTAGCACTGCGGCCACGTTGCCGACGCCCGGCGGCGAGGTCCGCCTCTACACGCGTATGCAGGTGCGCGAGGACGCCATGACACTTTTCGGTTTTTCCTCAAAGGATGAGCGCACGATGTTCGACCGGCTCGTGTCCGTCTCGGGCGTTGGCCCGCGCTTGGCGCTCGCCGTACTTTCCACCTATACCGTGGGACAGCTGTATTCGCTGGTGATGGCCGAGGACGACAAGGGCATGGCCAAGGTGCCCGGTGTGGGCAAAAAGACTGCCCAGCGCCTCATCTTGGAGCTCAAGAGTACCTTTGCCAAGGACAAGGGCTTTGTTCCGGTCGACGTAATTCCCGGTCAGGTTGCGATGCCGGTTCCCGCCGCCGCTCCCTCGGCAATCGATGATGCCCGCGCGGCGCTCCTTTCCATGGGCTTTAGCCCGCAGGAGACCGAGGTTGCCCTGAGCGGGTATGATGGGCAGGATATGCGTGTCGAGGATCTGCTCGGCGCGGCGCTTAAGCGACTCGGAATGGATGCGTGATGTGGGAAGCCGATGACTCTCAGGACCTGTGGGCGACGCCCGGCAGCTCGCCGGCGGCATCCATGGCGCACGGTGAGCGTATGGTGGGCTCGGAGCTGACGCCCGAAGACCTCGATGTCGACCGTACCCTGCGTCCCCAGCGCCTGGACGACTACTGCGGTCAGGAGCATATCAAGCAGAGCCTTCGCGTGCTGATCGAGGCGGCGCAGAGCCGTGGCGAGACGCTCGACCACGTGATCTTCTCGGGCCCTCCGGGCCTGGGCAAGACCACGCTGGCCACCGTTATCGCCAACGAGCTGGGCGCTCAGATCAAGACGACGAGCGGTCCGGCCATCGCGCGTACCGGCGACCTCGCGGCTATCCTTACCAACCTGCAGCCGGGTGACGTGCTGTTTATCGACGAGATCCACCGTCTTAACCGCTCGGTCGAGGAAGTCCTGTATCCCGCTATGGAGGACTTTGCGCTCGATATCGTGATCGGTAAAGGTCCGGCCGCTCGCTCGATTCGCCTGGATATCCCCAAGTTTACGCTGGTGGCGGCAACGACCCGCTCGGGCATGCTGACCGGCCCGCTGCGCGACCGCTTTGGCATTTCGTATCGCCTGGACTACTACACGGTCGAGGAGCTCGCTCAGATCGTGACGCGTTCGGCGACCATCCTGGGCGTGACGATAGACCATCCGAGTGCGCTCGAGATCGGCTCACGCTCGCGTGGTACGCCGCGCTTGGCCAACCGTCTGCTCAAGCGCGTGCGCGACTATGCGCAGGTGCGCGGCAACGGTCCTATCGAGCTCGATATCTGCCGTCAGGCGCTCGAGTTCTTCGAGATTGATGAGCTTGGTCTGGACTGGATGGACATTCGCATCTTGGAGACGCTTGCCAAGACGTTCTCCGGCCGTGCCGTGGGCCTGACGACCCTTGCCAGCGCGGTGGGCGAGGATCCGGGTACGCTCGAGGATGTCTATGAGCCTTACCTGCTGCAGTGCGGCTTGATGATTCGCACGCCCCAGGGCCGCCAGGCAACGCTTCGCACCTTTGAGCACTTGGGCATCGAGCCAGCCGTTTAGAGGCGGGTTTGTTTTGGCTGGTCTGTAGGCTATCGCTGAGCATTGGATAAACATATCGCCATTCATCGGTTACGGGTGTTTTACTATTGCGCGCCCGTGCTATGCTGAATTGGTCTTTTTCTCATCCGGTAACGAAAGGACCGCCCATGCCTACTGACATCGAAATCGCACGTTCCGTCACGCCGCTGCCCATTACCGAGGTGGCTAAGAACGCCGGCGTCGACGTAAAGCACCTGATTCCGTACGGCTTCGACAAGGCTAAGGTCGACTATTCCCTGCTCAACGAGCCGACCGATCACCAGGCCAAGCTCGTCCTCGTGACCGCTATCAATCCCACGCCCGCCGGCGAGGGCAAGACCACCACGACTATCGGTCTGGCCGATGGTTTGCGCCGTCGCGGCGTCAAGAGCGCTGTGGCCCTGCGTGAGCCTTCGCTCGGTCCCGTCTTTGGCGTGAAGGGCGGTGCCGCCGGTGGCGGTTGGGCCCAGGTCATCCCCATGGAGGATATCAACCTGCACTTTACCGGCGACTTCCATGCTATCGGTGCCGCCAATAACCTGCTAGCCGCCATGCTCGACAACCATATTCAGCAGGGCAACCAGCTCGGTATCGATGTTAAGCGCATCACCTGGAAGCGCGTCGTCGACATGAACGACCGCCAGCTGCGCCACGTTATCGACGGCATTGGCGGCAAGGCTCAGGGCGTGCCGCGCGAGGACGGCTTCGATATCACCGTTGCCTCCGAGGTCATGGCAATCCTGTGCCTGTCCACGAGCATCAACGACCTCAAGGAGCGCCTGGGCGAGATCGTCGTCGGCTACAGCTTTGCCGGCGAGCCCGTCCGCGCCCGCGACCTCAAGGCTCAGGGCGCCATGGCGGCCCTGCTCAAGGACGCGCTCAAGCCCAACCTGGTGCAGACGCTCGAAGGTACGCCCGCGTTTGTCCACGGCGGCCCCTTCGCCAACATTGCCCACGGCTGCAACTCCATCATGGCTACGCGCATGGCTATGCGCTTTGGCGATGTCGCCATTACCGAGGCAGGCTTTGGCGCCGATCTGGGTGCCGAGAAATTCCTGGATATCAAGTGCCGCATGACGGGCGTTCGCCCCAGCGCCGTCGTGATTGTCGCCACCGCCCGCGCGCTTAAGTACAACGGCGGCGTTGCCAAGGCCGACCTTAACGACGAGAACCTCGAGGCCCTCAAGGCCGGCATGCCCAACTTGCTGCGCCACGTCGACAATATCCAGAGCGTCTATGGTCTTCCCTGCGTGGTCGCCATCAACCGCTTCCCGACGGACACCGAGGCAGAGCTTGCGCTCATCGAGTCCGAGTGCCAGAAGCTCGGCGTTAACGTTAAGCTTTCCGAGGTCTGGGCCAAGGGCGGCGAGGGCGCGCTCGAGCTGGCCGATGAGGTCATGCGCCTGATTGAGCAGCCGAGCGAGCTCAAGTTTGCCTACGAGGACGGTGTCGATGTGGCCGACGCCCTCGAGGCCGTCGCCACCAAGGTTTACCGCGCCGATGGTGTCGACTTTACGCCGGCTGCCAAGCGTCAGCTCGCCGAGCTGCGCGAGAACGGCTTTGGCAACCTGCCGGTATGCGTCGCCAAGACGCAGTACAGCTTTAGCGACAACGCCAAGGCCCTGGGCGCTCCCGAGAATTTCCGCATCACGGTGCGCGAGCTCAAGGTTTCTGCCGGTGCTCACTTTGTGGTCGCGCTGACCGGCAGCGTTCTGACCATGCCGGGCCTGCCCAAGGTTCCCGCGGCCGAGAACATCGACGTCGACAACGACGGCAACATCACCGGTCTGTTCTAAGCCTGCTGCTTATAGCCGCTTGCCCGCCCCGCCGCGCCCACCAAGGTCCGGCGGGGCTTTTTTGATCCCAAGGGGACGGAGGAAAACGGATCATTTTGCGGCTGTTGGGTCAATGGGGCCATTCGTATGGGCTCGTTCGTCCAAAACTATGCCGGTTTACTACGATGAATCGGTATACCTCGACCATATCTGGATTTTCCGATAATGACCGATTCGTCTACCTGCGGTTTTGTTTTTCTGTAAGTAGCATGCTCAGGTTTGGGCGATTTATCGTAGTAAACCGGCATAGTTTTGGGCGCGGCGGCAATGTTGCGCAACAAGAATGGGGATTTCTCTCGTACGGTGTAGTTGGAAGAACTGCGCGGGCGCATTGCGGCTGCGACGAGAGACGGGAGATGCGATGTATTGCACCAAGTGCGGGGCCCAGATACCCGATGGCTCCACGTTTTGCACGAGCTGCGGCGCTCGCGTGGGCGGAGTTGAGGACCAGGCGGAGCCCGTGGCGTTTCCGGTAGGGGATGCGCCGGTGGGCGACCCTGCGGGGCAGCACGCTCTTCAGGGTACCTCGGCTCATATGGAGGTGCAGTCTCGTTATGAGGAACCTATGACCGAGCCTGCCGAGGCCTCTCAGTCGTTTGTTCCGACGCCGCAGCCCAAGAAGCCCAAGCACAGGGGCCGTATCATCGCTGCCGTTATCGGCGGTGTTGCCGTTGTCGCCATTGTCGCCGCTATCGTGATCGTGCCGCGTATCGGCACATCTTCCGAGGTGACTTCGGGCGGCAAAGGCTACGTTGTCTGCGCATGCGAGACCAAAGTGCTGCCCAAGAACTGCAAAGGAAAAAAGCTCAAGAGCTATACCGTCGAGCTGGCGCCGGTGTCCGGCAAGGGCAAGAGCTACACCATCAAAGTGGATGGCGAGGACGGCTTTGCCATGGAGGACTTTGGCGAGCTGCCGGATCAGAAGTACCAGATGACCATTACCTCGGGCAAGGGCAAAAAGAAGAGCACGACCACCATGAAGGTCGACTACGCCAAGGAAGGCTCGGACGCCCCCAAGAACGTTGAGCTCACGCAGTCCAAGAAGGAGGCCAAGGCCTCTGCCAAGGCGGCGGTCAAGACGGCAAACGAGCTGTTCACCGACAAGATCCTCGAGTACCAGAAAAAGTACGGCGAGGGCGAGGCTGTCGGGTTCGATGAATATGCGTATGGAGCCCAGGGTGTTGCTTACGCCAAGCTCATTGACTTTGATGGCGATGGTCAAGATGAGCTGCTGATTGAGTATTCCGATGAACCGGTGGACCGTGGGGATCAGGCCGTCGCTGCACATCTCGAAGTTTGGGCGTATAAAGATGGCGATATTAAAAAGGTATATTCGCCGGAGGTGAACGTGTCCGCTCAAGAAGCGTGTGTGTCTATCTGGCTTTGTGAATACGAAGGCAAGATTGGATTTGAACAATGGTTCGACCATGGGACGGCGATTAAACAAAGCGACGTCTCTGGCGAGAGTGGACCTTCTGCCCACGAATACCAGGTTAAATTTATTGGATATGACGGCAAGTCATTTAAAGCCATGACCGACCTTGTTGCCTCGAACGAAGTCGACCCTGCCTTTTTAGGCGAGAATAGCGTCTTGTATGCGGACGAGAACTCGGTTAACAGCACCATCGCAACGGTCGCCACGACGCTGGAGCAGCTGAAGTCGAAGGACGCCGGCGACGATGCGCAGGCGAGCTACGAGGCCGTCTCTGCCACGCAGGATGTCGACTTTACGGCTGCGGTTGGTGAAGGCCCGCTGAATCCGTCCCCCGATGATACGTGCCAGATTTCGGCTACGTGGACCTATCCTCAGGTGAAGGGCCAGGGCGTGGGAGTCGCCAAGTTCAACAAGGATATGGTCCAGCTCGTCGCGGATACGCTCGACGCGAGCAAGCACGCCTCGATGGACGACGAGGACAGCCGCGTGACCATGATGTACACTGCCGAGATCGTTTCGATTGATGGCGATATCGCCTGCGTGCGAACCTACACCGATAGCTATCAACCTCCGTATCGATCGGAGCGAGTGACAAGGTCGGCGTACTACAACCTCAAGACGGGCGAGCAGGTTTCGCTCGAGGACTCGCTTGCGCAGCATGGGCTCTCGTTTGACACCCTCAAGAGCGAGGCCAAGCAGGCAATTAGGACGGCAAAGCCGGATATAGATTCCGTGTCCGAAGACAACATCGACGATGACGATAACTACACCGAGGATCATTTCTACTACGACGGCAAGGGCTATATCGTTGTCCTCGATACTGGCGAGTTTGACTGCATGGCATGGGATACCCACGACTTGGTTGCGCACGCGTTCGACTCGAGCTATTCCAGCGGCCAGGACGTAACGCCCGAGCGGGCTAGGGCCACGTACGTACCCAACGAGTAGAGTAAAGCCGCAAGAAGCGAATTACAAAGTCCCCCGGTGACGCAAAACGCCGCGCCACCGGGGGCTTTTTGATCCCAATTGGCTCCGAAATAAGCTATCTGGGCCAGCCGCGCCACGAAAAGCGCCCATCTACTACGTTTGTCAGGGTTGGACCGACCATGGAGCGTTTTTAACAATGTGGCAAGACGTTTACCTGCGGTTTTGTTAACGCAAATATGGCTATGGTTGGCACCCTTGGGTTAAACGTAGTAGATGGGCGCATTTTTTGGTGCACAGCCCAAGAAGGGATCGTTAGCCGCGCTGGAGGCCAAAGAGTTTGGCGTTGCGCTCGGCGACCATCATGTTAATATCGGCGATCTCCATCTTGCCGTCAATGTAGGGCTGGTAGGTGCCGTACGGGTCGCCGGCTCCCAAGCTGCAACTGCCGCAGTTGTCGCAGCTGCCGTTGCCGCAGCCCGCGAGTGCCAGCTTAATGATCTCCTCACGCTCGGCACGCGTCGTGTCCTTGATGAGCTTGCTTTTTGCCATGACGTATCCTCGATTCGATTGCGACCGTCGGCCGCGCATGTCTTGTAGATACCGACGGGCTTTGCCCATCATAGGCTTTTGCGCGGGTAGAATGCATGGATAACTTGATGCTTACGGGCGACGGAAAGGAATCGTTGCATGGACCAGGATAAGACGACCGTAATGGGTGGCTACGGCTCCCCACGGACGGGCAATGGCGCCGATGAGACCCGCGTCGTACCGAATCCCGGCTACGCTGCCCCCGATACGACGCAGGCGTCGGCCGATCCCACGCGCGTTGTGAATTACGGAAACGCGGCGCAGGACCCGTATGGTACCTCGTCGCAGAGCCCCTGCGGCAACGCGGTGGCAGACCCTTATGATGACCTGCTGCAAAATCCCATTCCGCAACCTCAGCGGACGACATATATGCCGCGCACGGCACAGCCGCGCTACGAGTCGCGCGACCGATATGCGCGCGAGCCGTATCGTGAGTATCCCAAGTCCATCCCTCAGTATGGCGAGGACGAGGAGAAAAAGCCTTCGCGTTCGTCGAGCGTGGTCAAGAAAATCCTGATCGTGCTGGCGATCTTCTTTGCCCTGTCGGTTGTGTTTGCCATCGTGTCGGGTATGCTCAACAAGCGGGGCACCACGACTGATACCACGGCCGAGCAGACCGAGACTACCCAGTCCGGCACCGTCGACCTGAGCGATATCCCGGGTCAGTACTGGTCCAACGCCAAAAAGCTCCTCAAGTCGCGCGGGGCCGATCTTTCGAATGCCGTGATTCTGACCGACGACGGCTCGACGCCCGTTGTCGACGCCAACTGGGTCGTGACGTCTGCCTACTATAACGACAACGGTAACCTCGAGATTCAGCTCACGCGCAAGGACGGCTCGTCGAGCAATGCGTCCGGCGATCAGGGCGGCGCGGACAGCTCGAGCTCCAACACGCTGGAGGACCTGAGCAACAAGGCGCAGGAGCTTGGAGATAAGGCTCAGCAATTGGGCGACACGGCTCAGAACCTCGGCGATACCGCACAGAACCTGGGCGATATGGCAACGAACGCCTGGGATGCCCTGCAAAACGGCATTTCGGGCGCGCAGGGGAACTAGCGGTCGAGCGGCTAGAACCTTAGCAGTGCCAAACAAAAACGGGACGCAGGATCGCGCGACCGGGCGCATAGGCGCGTTGGTCGGTGGTCCTGCGTCCCGTTTTGCTGTCGATTACAGCTGCTCGGCTGGACGCTCGGGCGAGCTGAAGCCCGAGTCAAATGTGACGACGCACGAGGCGTCGGGCCGGCGCTCGTGCACGATGCGCGTGACGAGCTCCAGTAGCTCCTCGTCGGATATGTCAAAGCCGTCGGGACGCACCAGGTCAAACGAAACGAACCCGTCGTGTTCGTGCAGGTCGTGGATGGAGAGCGCGGGATCAATCTGCATGACGCCGCGCTTGACCCAGCCGCGCAGATCGTCGCCGGTGGTGGCGATGGGGTCGCAGTGCAGCGTGATATCGATGCCCATCTGGCGCTTGATGTCGTGCTCGATGGTGTCCAGGATCTCGTGGTGCTCAAACGCGTCGCCCTCGCCGGGCATCTCCACGTGGGCGCTTGCAAACTGACGACCGGGGCCGTAGTCGTGCACCATCAGGTCGTGTGTGCCCAAGACCTGTGGATAGGACATGATCTTGTCGCGGATTGCCTGGACGAGCTTGGGGTCGGGCGCTTGCCCCAGCAACGGGCTGATGGCGTCGCGCACTAGGCCCATGCCGCTGATGCAGATGAAGATGCCCACACCCAGGCCTGCCCAGCCGTCGAGGTCAAAGCCTGTCGTCTGCGAAATAAGCGCCGCCACCAAGACCGAGCCCGAGGTGATGACGTCGTTTTTGGAGTCCTGCGCTGTGGCGATGAGCGTCTCGGAATCGATGCGGTTACCCAGTGCGCGGTTGAACGCGGCCATCCAGAATTTGACGAGCATGGACAGAATAAGGACGGCCATGGAGAGCGCCGAATACACGGTGGGCGAGGGCTTGATGATCTTGGTTATCGACTCGAGGATTAGGTTGATGCCGACGGCACAAACCAGGACGGCGACAAACAGACCGGCCAGGTACTCGTAGCGGCCGTGGCCGTAAGGGTGGCCCTCGTCTGCCGGGCGGCTGGCAAGGCGGAACCCGAGCAGACTCACGATGTTGCTCGAGGCATCGGAGAGGTTGTTGAAAGCGTCGGCGATGAGGGAGACGGAGCCGGCGAGCAGACCCGCGATACCCTTGGCCAGGCACAGGGTGATGTTGAGGCCAATGCAGACGAAGCTTGCGGAAAAGCCCGCGTTGGTGCGGCAAGATGCATCGACCGGCTCGCTCTCGCTGCCGGGAACAAGCGTATGTACCAGCCGATTTACAAATAGCATAGCGGTCGTCCTCACAATCATGTTTAAGGGGATAGTGTAGCTCGCGCGGGGGCGCCGTGCACCGATGCTCAGAAAATGCAGCAATAGTCTGCCGGTGCTAACGAGCGAGCCTTCTCGTCTGCCTGGGTGGTCCATTTTGGGCCACATGGGTATGGGCATGTGCCTGTTTGCTCGACATACTTAATGTCGACAGCCCTTGTGCAAAGGAGGATGTTTCCATGGACGAGATGTTTGCCATTAAATGTCAAAACTGCGGCGGCCCTATGTACTCGCATCAGGCTAAGCGCAGCTTTGAGTGCGCCTATTGCGGCACGGTCATCCCGTGGCAGGCCGATGCCGGGGAGCCCAAGAGCGCCCTGGGCATTCGCCATACGCCGTTGACGGTGGTGGATGGACTGCTCAAGCTCACGCATGTGTCGCAACTCGAGCGCCCGGAGGACCCGGACTGGTATTTCTTCAATTCGCACTGGCGCAATCAGTCGGTCCTGGAACATCTGCTGTGGGAGGATCGCGGCACGGCGCAGGAGTTCCAAGAGGCCACGCATGTGAGCATTCCTTGCCCCTTCTGTGGTGCGTCCTTTGAGGGCGAGTCGACCCAGCGCGTGTTTGAGTGCCCGTCCTGCGGCAACAAGATCGGCATTGCCGACCTGCTCAAGCCGGGGACGTTTAGCAAGCGCCTGACCATGGGCGTAGGTGCGGAGTATGTGCCTGAGCAGGGTATTCCTTGCGAAATCTCGCCGCAGCAGGCACGTGCCAACGCGCTGCAGCTGGTGCGTCAGTATCCGGATGCCTTTGCCGGGCACGATGTAGAAGATGCGATCCAAAACGATATGATGCTCTTCTATTTCCCCATGGCGCTGGCGGACCTGCGCATGATGGCGTCCTTCCCGGGCAAGGGCCTGAGCAAGGAAACCCTGGTGTACTACGAGGTGCTCGACTGGGCATACCCCAGGGCAAACTACCTGGACGTTCGCCTCATGGGCATTTTGGAGCCGTGGGACTTTGCCAAGGTCGGTCCGTTCGATCCCGCCATGCAGGAAGGCGATTTCCGCGTCGTCTCCGTCGATGCGTCTACCAAGGACCAGGTGGTCATTGATAAGTTGGCGCTCGACGTTGCCGGTAACGATGCTGAAGCGGTGCTGGGGCTCAATAAAAAGAGCATCCGCACGTGGGCACGCAAGGCCCGCAAGCATAAGGATGGCCTGGTGATGGTGCCGGTCTACTTTGTCGACCGTCCGGCAACGGACAGCCGCGACGGCGAGCAGGTGCGCATTGCCGTAAACGGCCAGACGGGCCGCGCGGCCGCGGTGGTGTTTAGCGACAAGCGCGAGACGCATATCGTGGCGCCGCTCAACCCGAGCCTGCATCTGTCCGGCGAGAGCACCGTGCACGCCACGCCCATCGAGGTCAAATACGTTAAATCGCCCTTCCTGTACCAGATCGTGCGTCGTGGAGGCGGCGAGCAACCGCGCCAGGTTGCAGCCGCCGTCGAGGGTTCCTGCCGAGAGGAGAAGCCCAAACGCCGCGGCCTACTGGGTGCGCTATTTGGGAAGTAGGGGAGCGGTGCCGGTCGGCATGGCGGTGTGATAGCTAGGGGCACGGGGCGGCTCGCAG
>OOCD01000887.1_pt1 | contig 20228 bp, 15 predicted proteins | sample 1671791 | NCBI WGS metagenome assembly OOCD01 (sample SAMN06348193, study PRJEB24527) | human gut metagenome | biome: human gut; feature: ankylosing spondylitis patient; material: feces | host: Homo sapiens | place: China | collected 2015-10
CCCGCCGCTACGTGGTCTGCCCGCAGGCCGACAAGAAACAGTATATCGTCTGCCGCTTCAGCCCTGCGGCCGGACTGCTTCCCGACACGGACCTTTCGGGCGACATCGTGCTGTTGCAGATCGAACCTTCGGGCGCTGCGAAGAGCGACCTCGAGGCCGGTCCGAAGGAGACGCAGGTCGTGGCGTGCCGCGTGGCCGATCCCTCGACCTGCATCGTCGTCTCGGGAGGCCGCGAGTATGCCCGCGCCGTGCTTCCTGTTTTCGAATTCGGTCGTACGATCAACGTCGCCCTGCCGCGCCGCAAATAACCTTCCGATGGATTTCACCTCCCGCATGGCGGCGCTGCTCGGGGCATTCCGCCGCGAGCGCAACGGCGCCGTTGCCGATTCGATGCGCTTCTACGGCGCACCCTGCGGCCTGAACTACGGCGTGAGCCTGCCGACGCTCCGCACGCTGGCGCGTGCCGAGGCCGCCGATCACGATTTCGCCAAATACCTCTGGCGGCAGGATGTCCGCTGCCTGCGCCTTGCCGCGCTGCACATCGCCGATCCGGCGCGCCTTACGCCCGGGGAGTTCGCCTTCTGGGGCGACGGGCTTCTCAATTCTGAAATCGCCGCGGAGGCCGCCTTCGCGCTGTTGAGCCGCATCGGGGCGTTCCCCGAACTGTTCGCGGCGTGGATTGCGCCCGATGCCGGGTGGCTGCGGCAGTATGCGGCCCTGATGGCCGCGGCCCGCGTTCCGCATCCTTCTCCGGCGTGGGCCGTTCCGGCTGCGGCCGTCGTGCACGGGGCCGCTGCGGCCAGCATCCCGGAAGCGCACCTGCTGGCTCATGGCGCCGTGGCGCTGTTCACGGCCCTCGGGACGCGAAACGAAGAGAACCGGCAGGCGGTTCTCCGTGCGGCCGGCTCTCTGGGTCAGCTCCCTGCCGAAGACTGCGTCCACGAGGAGCTGGCCTGGCGACTGGAGGTTTAGGGCTGCATCACCTGTTCGCGCTTTTCGAGTTCGTTCAGCACGTTGATCAGGTGTTCGTACCCCACGCGGCCGCTCTCGCGCCACAATACCTCTCCGCGGCAGAAAAACATCAGCGTCGGGACCGACATGATGTTGTAGCGCCGTATGATTTCACGCATCGAGGGGTCGTCGATGTCCGCTTTGTAGACGTCGACGCGGCCGTTCATCCGCTCCCGAAACTTGTCTATGGCCGGCATCATCATCCGGCACGGCCCGCACCAGGTGGCGAAGAAGTCTACGAACGTCAGCGCGTCCCGCCAGATGATCTTGTCAAAGTCCGTCATGGTCATATCTTCCGATCAGTTTATTTCCACCCACGATATTCCCGCATAGTTCTTCTCCGCAAGTTCCTTTTCGACGTAGCTGATCGTGCGCCGCAGGCCTTCGATGAGCGGTGTGCGGGGCGCCCAGTCCAGTTCGCGCCGTGTCGCCGAGATGTCGGGCGTGCGGCGGCGTATGTCGTCGATGCGCGCTTCGGCGTGGACGATGTGCGAGCTGCTGCCCGTCAGGGCGATGATCTTCTCGGCCAGCGAGCGGATCGTCACCTCGTGACTGCTGCCGAAATTGGCCGTGCGCGTCGTCTCGGCCGGCGGGGCCTCCATCAGCCGCACCAGTCCGTCGACCACGTCTTCCACCCAGCAGAAGGTCCGCAGCTGCTCGCCGCTGCCGTTGATCGGAATGTCGCGGTTCTGCAACGCCGCCACGATCATCTTCATCACCACGCGCTGGTCCATCAGGTCGGCGCCGCTGCCGTAGGTGTTGAAGATGCGCGCGATGCGTGCGTCGACCCCGAATTCATACTGGTAGGCGCGGTGCAGGGCCTCTCCGGCCCGTTTGCCTTCGGCGAGGGTGCGGTGTGTCGGACAACCGTCCGCCGCCTCGACCGAGGTGTCGCGGTATCCCGTGCCGTAGATGTCTCCGGTGGATGCGTAGAGGATGCGTGCGTGCTCCGAACGGGCCGTGTCGAGGGCGTTTATCGACCCCAGTATGCTGACCTTGAGCGACTCGACGGGCAGGGCCTTGTTGTAGCGCACGCGCGAGGGCGCCGCGAGGTTGTAAATCTCGTCGCAGCGGATGCCGAATGCGTTGACGATGTTGTGGCGGACGTACCGGAATTCCGGGTGCGGCGGCATGTCGCGCAGCAGCGGCGAATCGGCGGTGTCGCGTATGTCCACGCAGAAGACTTCGTGCCCGTCGTTCAACAGACGCAGGCACAGGTGGGAGCCGATGAATCCCACGCCGCCCAGTACGACTATTCTCTTTTGCATTTTCTTCCCTTTTACCGGGGAAAAAGCAAAATCCATTCCATACCGGCGGCAATCCGGCCGGAAGCCCACGCGAGGTCGGAAGATTCGCTCTCCGGAACTTCTGTCGCGTTTTCAGGCGGCAGCTTGCGGTGGTCCGCTCGAAGGGCAGTTACGAGCAGGCCTCCGCAGGGCGGAGCTGCGGCCTGCCGATTCGCCCGAGGCGAATCGAAAATCTTCCGGCCGCGGCTGCCAGAAGCCGCTCCTTTCCTTATCTGTTGTTTTTGATGTCGGCCTATTCTGTGAAAAGCGCCTTCGGGAGCTGGTCGACGCTGTTTATCGGGACTACCTCGATGCCTTTGGGACGCTTGCCGCCTTTGGCCAGATAGCCCGACACGATGATGCGCCTGAATCCGAGCCTTGCGGCCTCGCTGATGCGCTGTTCGGTGCGGGGCGCGGGGCGCACTTCGCCCGACAGGCCTATTTCGCCGGCGCAGCAGACCCCCTCGGCCACGGGACGGTCGTAGTAGGACGAGATCACCGCCGCCACGACCGCGAGGTCCAGCCCCGGGTCCGCGACCTTGAATCCGCCCGCGAAATTCAGGAAAACGTCTTTCTGGAACATCTTCATCCCCACGCGCTTCTCCAGCACGGCCAGCAGCATGTTCATGCGCCGTGCGTCGTATCCGGTCGTCGAACGCTGGGGCGTGCCGTACGCCGCACCGCTCACCAGCGCCTGCACCTCGATCAGGTAGGGCCTCACGCCGTCGGCCGACGCCCCCACGGCGATGCCGCTCAACGGCTCCTCATAGTGCGTCAGCAGGATTTCCGACGGATTGTCAACCCCCCGCAGTCCGGCGTCGAGCATCTCGAAGACCCCGATTTCGAACGTCGCTCCGAACCGGTTCTTGATGCCCCGCAGGATGCGGTAGATGTTGTTGCTGTCGCCCTCGAACTGCAACACCACGTCGACGATGTGTTCGAGTATCTTGGGACCGGCTATCGAGCCGTCCTTGGTGATGTGGCCGATGATGAAGATCGACGTTCCGGTCGATTTGGCGTATTTCAGAAGCGTCGCCGCGCATTCGCGGATCTGCGACACGCTTCCCGCCGACGAGTCCAGGAGGTCGGTGTAAATCGTCTGTATCGAGTCGATCACCACCAGGTCGGGACGGTGCTCGGCGATCTGCGCCACGATGTTTTCCAGCAGCGTTTCGGGATAGATCAGGCACTCGTCGTTGCCGATGCCGATGCGCGCGGCGCGCATCTTGATCTGCTCGGCCGACTCCTCGCCCGAGACGTAGAGGGTTTTCAGTCCGTTCGCCGCCAGCGCGATTTGCAGCGAGAGGGTCGATTTGCCGATTCCCGGCTCGCCGCCCACGAGGACCAGCGACCCCGGGACCATCCCGCCGCCCAACACGCGGTTTACCTCGGCGTTTCCCAGATCGAGGCGGACGTGCTCGCTTTCGCGGATGTCCCTCACGCGCTGAGGCTTCGCCGCGGGCAGGGGACCCGCCGCGACCGCCGGGACCGAACCGCTCTCGCGGGCGATGATCTCCTCGGCGAACGTGTTCCATTCGCCGCACGAGGGGCAGCGTCCCAGCCATTTCGGGGCTTCGAACCCGCAGTTTTTGCAGAAAAATGCCTTTTTGACCTTTGCCATACGTCCTCCTATTTTGCGTTTGCCGAGGTGTACTCCCGGCGCACGGCCTTCGTGATTCCGGCCTCGGGGTAGAGAGCTTGGTACTCTTCGGTCAGGTCGACCGTCAGGAGGGTCTTGCTCGTGCCGTCCTCGGCCTTGTAGGCCGAGACGACGCAGGTGTACTTCATCGCCGGTTCCGGACAGTAGACGAGGATGTCGGTTGCGCCCGGGTCCTTGAAGAAGACGCCCCGCACCCGGTCCGCCTCCGCCGTCTGTCTGATCCGGAGGCGCCCGCCGTTGTATTTGGTGAATTCCAGCACGTAGCTTCCGCCTTCACGGGGGCCGCCGCTTCGATCTCCTCCCTGATCCGTTCGACCACGGGGTCCGTTTCGTTTTCCCCTGCCTTCGTCTCCGGTTCCGTGGGATCGGTGGGGTTCGTGGGATCTGTTGGATCGGTGGGGTCGGTGGGGCCCGGTTCGGGGTCCGGGAGGGTGATTTCGGCCTCGACGCGCACGACGGGATAAACCGCCGTGTAAAATGCGTCGGAATCGTCTCCGCAGGCGGCTGCCAGCAACAGCAGGCAGGCCGTGCCGTATTTCAGTTGTTTCATCATAATCCGGAATCTTCGTCGATCAGTATTACCAACACCCGTTTGTCGGGCCAGCATCGCAGCATTTCCATCCGGGTGTTGCAGATGCGGTCCTGCGAGTTGCAGTCCGCGCAGACGCCCGTTTTGGCGCAAGGGGTGCGGAATCCGGGGTGTCGCGCTACGTTCTGCGGGGCGGCGATCCGGCGGATGCGCTCCTCGGCCTCGTCGCGGTCGGCCACGATCTTGTTGCGTCCGGCCACGATGATCACCTTTCGGGGACCGAATGCCACCGGTGCGATGCGGTTGCCCACCTTGTCCAGCCAGTGCAGTGTTCCCTGCTCCGTCACGGCGTTCACGCCCGTGATGAAAAGGTCCGACAACAGCGCGCGGCGGCGGATTTCCAGCCGCTCCTCGTAGGGCTTCGAGGCGTCGAACCCGTCGAGCAGCGTCAGCCGCCCGTTGCTCCGCAGCCACTCGACGATGCCCGTTCCGCGCATCGTCATGGAGTCGCCGAACGACACGAGTTGCGGGTTTTCGGCCTCCACGACGGCCTTCATCAGGGCGAAGGCCGCTTCGGCGTCCTTCACCACCTCGGCCTCGAAACGGTGTCTCCGCAGCGCCGCGGCGCAGGCTTCCGTTTTTTCCGCAGTTCGGTTTGCCATCGGCTCCGCATTTATTTGATAAAGAACCGGTAAATGTCGTTGCCGTTGGCGTAGAGCAGCAGGAACAGAATGATGATCAGTCCGACATACTGCGCCGCTTCGAGCACCTTGTCGCTCACCTTGCGGCCCGAGATCATCTCCCAGAAAGTGAAGATCGCGTGCCCGCCGTCGAGTCCCGGGATCGGCAGAATGTTCATCACCGCGAGGATGATCGACAGGAAGGCGGTCTTCATCCAGAAGTCCTGCCAGTCCCACGTGGAGGGGAAGATGCTGCCGATGGAGATGAATCCGCCCAGCTCCTCGTACATCTTGGTTTTGGGCTGCACGATCATCTTCAGCTGGTCCCAGTAGGAGGAGATCACCTTGCCCGTCCTTTGAATACCGGCCGGAATCGCCTCCAGAAACGTATATTTCTGCGTGCGCAGCGCGAGGCCCTTGCGGATGACTCCGAGCGTGCCGTTCTCCGAGACGGGCGCTTTGAATTCAAAGAGCATGTCCCCTTCCCGCAGGACTGTCAGCAGCACCGAATCTCCGGCGTGCGCCTTCAGGTATCGGCCGTAGCCCGCAAAGTCGAGACCCGAAACGTTGTCGATGGCTACGATCTCGTCTCCCTTCCGCAACAGTGCGACGGTCGGGTTTACGACGCTGTCGATCAGAAAGGGGATGCGGGGCAGGAGGAAATTTTCGTATCCCTTCTGCTGGCGCATCGAGATCAGCTCGTCGAGCGGGAGGATCAGTTCCACCTGCCGTCCGTTGCGTTCGACCACGACGCTGCGGTCGCTTTCGGTGATGATCAGCGAGTTTACGACCTTGTTGATGTCGTCCGCCTCTTCGCCGTCGATGCTCACCAGCCGGTCTCCGTCGTGGAATCCGAGTTTGTGCCCGGCCTCGTTGAAGTTGTAGCCCCACTTGGCGTCGGCGTTCGAGAAATAGGTGTCGCCCCACGTGTAGCAGATGCCGATGTAGATGGCCACGGCCAGCACGACGTTCATCACCACGCCGGCGATCATCACCAGAAAACGCTGCCAGGCGGGTTTGGCGCGGAACTCGTCCTGTTTGACGGGCTGTTTCATCTGTTCCGTGTCCATCGACTCGTCGATCATGCCGGCGATCTTGACATATCCGCCCAGCGGCAGCCATCCCAGACCGTACTCGGTGTTTCCGCGTTTGAATTTGAACAGCGAGAACCACGGGTCGAAGAAGATGTAGAATTTCTCGACGCGGATTTTGAACACCCGCGCCATGATGAAGTGACCCATCTCGTGAATGCCTATCAGGATGGTGAAACAGAGGAAGAACTGAATGATTTTTACAAGAATGTCCACAAGCTTTAAGTTTTAATTTTTTAATTGTAGGAACTCCGCCGCCAGCGCGCGGGCTTCGGCGTTCGCCTCGGCGTAATCGGCCAGGGTGGGCGAGGGGACGAATGCGGCGTGCTCCAGCGCGTAGCGGATGGCGCGCACGATGTCGAGCCATGCGCATTTGCGGGCGAGGAACGCCGCCACGGCCACCTCGTTTGCGCCGTTCATCGTGCAGGCCGCCGTGCCGCCGCGCCGCAGACAGTCGTAGGCGATGTCGAGCGCCGGGTATTTCGCGCGGTCCACTTCGGCGAAGGTCAGCTGCGGATGGTTCAGGAAGTTGAACCGCTCGCCGGGACGGTTCGCCCGGTCGGGGTACAGCAGCGCGAAGCTGATCGGCAGGCGCATGTCGGGCGTTCCGAGCTGGGCCTTGATCGCGCCGTCCTCGAATTCGACCATCGAATGGATGATCGACTGCGGGTGGAGCAACACCGAAATCCGTTCCGCCGGGGTCCCGAACAGCCAGTGGGCCTCGATCACCTCGAACCCCTTGTTCACGAGCGTCGACGAGTCGATCGTGATCTTCGCGCCCATGTCCCACTGGGGGTGGCGCAGGGCCTGCTCCACCGTGACGTTCGCCAGCTCTTCGGCCCGGAAGTCGCGGAATGCGCCGCCGCTGCACGTGACGATCAGCCTTCTGACCGGGGCGCGCTCGCCCACGAGACACTGGAAGATGGCCGAATGTTCCGAGTCGATCGGAATCACCGGGGCTTTCCGCTCCCGGGCCAGCGGCATCACGCAGGCGCCGCCCACCACGAGCGACTCCTTGTTGGCCAGCGCGAGCTTCTTGCCCGCCTCGATGGCCGCCACCGTGGGAGCGAGTCCGGCGTAGCCCACCAGGGCGTTCACCACCACGTCCGTGCCGCCTCCGGCCGCGACCTGCGCCACGGCCTCCTCTCCGGCATATACTTTGGTGTCGGTTCCCGCGAGTGCGTCGCGCAGCTGCGCGTAGTGCTGTTTGTCGGCGATCACCGCCGCGTCGGCGTCGAATTCCCGGGCCTGCCGGGCCAGTCGTTCCCAGTTGCGGTTGGCCGTGAGGACGCGGACCTCGAAGCGGCCGGGGTTTTCGCGGGCGATGTCGAGCGTCTGCACGCCGATCGAGCCGGTCGAACCCAGTATTGCGAGTCTTTGTTTCATGCGTTTGTCAGAAGACGATGTACCCCTCGGGGTCCACGGGTTTGCCGTTGTTCCAGAGTTCGAATTCGAAGAGCCGGACCTCTCCGTCCTGCACTTCGGCGTTGTAGCCGATCAGTTCGCCCGAACGGATGGTCTGGCCGGTCGTTACGAGCGACTGCGAGAGGTTCTTGTAGACCGAGATCAGGTTCCCGGCGTGTTGCAGGACCACGATGTAACCCGTCTCCGGGGTCCAGAGGCTCTGAACCACCGTGCCGTTGTCGATGGCCGTGATGCGGTCGGCGGCGGTCGCGGCGATCTTCACGCCGAAATTTCCCTGCCGGATGTCGAATTTTCCGGTTATGATTCCCTCGACGGGCGTCGCCAGCTCGATGGCCTCGCGCACCTTGCGCCGCGAGCCGCCCTGTCCGGCGATGGCGTATTCGCCGTCGCCCTCCATCTGGGCCCGCAGGAGCGAGTCTTCGTGCGAGGGCATCACCAGCACCTTGCTGATGCGCGACGAGTCCGACGAGGCGAGCACGCGCGCCACGGGCGTGCGCCCCTCCATGATCAGGGCTATGTTCTCGTTGTAGGTCAGCATGTCGTTCATCATGCGCTCCATCGAGTCGAGCCGGATGATGTTCTGCACGAGGCTTTCGCGCGAACGGTCGGCCTCGGTGCGGTATCCGGGCAGGAATTCCAGGATGGGGGAGTACGCCACCAGCGACAGCGTGAGGATGAAGAGCATCAGCATGAACGCCACCAGTCCCGCGAGGATACTCGCCGGCGAGAGGTGCATGTGCCACTCTTCGGTGTTGTCCGTGGCGTTGAGCATGTTGAACCGGCGTTTGCGGAACAGGCCGCGCCACCATGCCCGTATGGTTTTCAGAAATTTCATCTCTCCGGGTACGATTTCTCTTTGTTAACCCTACAAAGATAGGCAAATTTGCATAAATCCTTTGCGGGGCGCGCTTAATTTTTTACCTTTGTGGATGTTTTGAACCAATGTCATAAACAGATAAAATAACATGGTAAAACCCACATTACTGGTACTCGCCGCGGGCATGGGCTCCCGCTACGGGTCGCTCAAACAGATGGACGGTGTCGGTCCCAACAACGAGGCCATCATCGACTATTCGGTCTACGACGCCATCCGCGCCGGTTTCGGCAAGGTCGTCTTCGTCATCCGCCACTCCTTCGAGAAGGAGTTCCGCGAGGTCTTCTCGGCCGACCGTTTCGGCGGGCGCATCGCCGTGGATTTCGTTTTCCAGGAACTCGACTACCTGCCCGAAGGTCTTGCCGTTCCCGAAGGCCGTGTCAAGCCGTGGGGTACGAACCACGCCGTGATGATGGCAGCCGATGCGGTTCACGAACCCTTCGCCGTGATCAACGCCGACGATTTCTACGGCGCCGAGGCCTATAAGACCATCGGGGACTACCTGGCGCAGCTCGGCGAGAGCCGCAACAGCTATTGCATGGTCGCTTACGACCTGAACAAGACGCTTTCGGAGAACGGTACGGTTTCGCGCGGCGTCTGCGGCGTCGATCCGAAAGGCGACCTCACGTCGATGGTCGAGCGGACGCAGATCGAGCGGATGCCCGACGGCCGGATCGTCTTCCACGACAACGGCGCCGACGAGCCTCTCTCCGAGGACACTCCCGTTTCGATGAACCTCTTCGGCTTCACGCCCGACTTCTTCACCTACTCGAAGGAGTACTTCAAAGTCTGGTTCGAGGCCAACAAGGACAATATCAAGTCGGAGTTCTACATCCCGACGATGGTCAACAAGCTGATCGGCGACGGCACGGCTACGCTCCGCGTGCTGCGTTCGGCTGCCCAGTGGCACGGCGTCACCTACAAGGAGGACAAACCCGCGCTGATGGCCGCCATCGAGAAGATGATTGCCGAGGGTAAATATCCCCGGAATCTCTGGGCGTAGTTTTCGATTCTCACGGGCATCTTTCGCCCTGCCTTGTCCGCCCCGAACGGGAAATCCTTCGGTATGTCCCGTCCGGGCCGAACTGCGTTATGGCAAAATCTGCTCCGCGATAATCAAAAACCGGTTCCGCTTTAGATGCAGTCATTTCCGCACATCCTCCGAACGGTGCGAATGGGACACACTCGAGTGCTACCCGTCCGTCCCGTTCTTCACGATGCCCGGAACTTGCCAGCTCCTATTATCTCTGTCATTATAGGCCTACCTCTGCCTGTTTTTGCCACCGCCTGTATACTTCTGCCCGTCGCTTGCCCGCCGTTCCAGCCAGCCAGCCAGCCAGCCTGCCCGCCGCCTGCTCTGCCTGCTCTGCCTGCTCTGCCCGTTCTGCCCGTTCTGCCCGCTCTGCCCGTTCTGCCTGCTCTGCCCGTTCTGCCCGCCGCCTGCCTGTCACCTGCCTGCTCTGCCGCTCCAGCCCGCCTGCCTGCAAAAAAAAGCGAGACTTTCCAAAGTCTCGCTTTTTTATTATCCGGTTTGGGCCTTCGTCAGCCCCCCCCCGCCTTTCTGCGCGTCAGTCCAGAAAACCTTCCCGGACGAGCTGCTCGCGGATCTTGGCCCAATCGGCCACGGGATGTTTCTCTCCGTCGACGAACCGCAGCGGACATCCCAGATTGCAGTCGTCGATGTAAAGGTCTGCATGAATCTTCGGCGACGAGGTCCAGCGCTTCTGCGACGGATTTTCGTTCACGGCGTAGAGCGGAATGCCCCGGACGCGGAACCATTCCACCGCGCGGTCCAGCAGTTTTCCGTGCCGCATTGAGTAGAGGATCAGTCGGCAACCGTTGTCCGTCAGCTCTTTCAGCACGGGCGCCGCCCCCGCATCCTCACCGATCTCCGGGTAGGCATGCGTTACGACCGTACCGTCGAAGTCGATGGCTATTGTTGCGTCGTGAATGGCCATCGTTACCGTTTTACTTTATGTGCCAGCGACCGGAAGAAGTGCTTGATGCGTTTGCGGTAGCTTACTTCCTTGTAATCGTCTCCGTAGCCATATCCGTATCCATAACCGTAACCGTAGCCATACCCGTATCCATATCCGTGACGGCGGGCGCGGGTGCTGTTCAGAACGATGCACATGTTGTGGAGCTTCTTCTCGCGGTAGAGCCGCTCGATGTCGGGCAGCTGGCGCCGGTCGAGCACACCCTCGCGTACGATGTATATACAGAGGTCCGCAAGCCGGTCGGTGATAATTGCGTCGGCCACCGACATGGCGGGCGTACTGTCGAGGAAGACATAATCGTATCTGCCGCGCATTTCGGCGATGAGCTTGTCGAGTTTGTCCGAAAGGAGCATCTCTGCCGGGTTGGGCGGCTGCACTCCTGCGTAAATCACGTCGAGATTCTGGTGGAATCCGGAGTTCTGGATCAAGCTCTCCACATCGGAAACCGTTCCTGCGAGATAGCTCGTGATGCCGGTTTTGCTGTTGCTGTGGCCCAGCTGGGACGACAGGGCATGGCGGCGCAGGTCGAGGTCGATCAGCAGCACGCGCTTGCCGGCCATGGCGAGGGTCATGGCCAGGTTCGTCGCCACGAAGGTCTTGCCTGCGTGCGGGTCCGACGAGGTGAAGAGAATGGTGCGGATGTCGGTTCCGGCCGAGACGCTCATAAACGTCATGTTCGAGCGCAGAATGCGGAAAGCCTCCGACAGGGCGTCGCGGCCCGTTTCGCGCACCACGATCCCGGCCTTGCCGCCGCCCTCGTGGTAGGGGATGTCGCCCAGGAACGGGGCGTTGACGTTGTCCTCGATGTCCTTGCGACCGCGGATGGTCGTGTCGAGCATGCCGATCAGGTAGAGCAGGCCGAAGGGAATGGCCAGACCCACGATCAGGGCGATGCCCAGAATCATCATCGGTCGGGGCGATACGGGAGCGTTGCTGCCGTAGGCGTAGTCGATCGACCGTGAGTTGCTCTCTGCCACGGCGTAGTTGAGCTGGTTCTCCTCCTGCTTGTTCAGCAGGTAGAGGAACAGTTCTTCCTTGATCTTCTGCTGGCGCGTGATGCCCAGGATGACCTTCTCCTGCGAAGGCATGGTCGAGATGCGGATGTTGGCCTGCGTCTCCTCCTTGCGCATGGCGTCGCGCTGGATTTCGAGCGTCGAGATGTTGGAGTCGAGCGACGAGATGATCGAACGCCGCACGGCGGCCAGCAGGTTGTCGAGGTCCTGAATGACGGGGCTGCGCTCCGAACTGTTCTCCAGCAGTTTCTCGCGGCGCAGGATCGCCGAGTTGTAATCTTCGATTTGCTTGGCGATGGCCGTGTTGGTTCCCGCGGCCGCCATCGCCGGAATCAGTTCACCGACGTTTTTCGGGTCGTTCAGGTAGGTGCGAATGTACTCCGCCACGTTGATCTGGTTTTCGAGCGAAAGACCTTCCGTCTTGTAGCGCGAACTTTCCGACACGCTGCGCGCGGCCTCCGAGGTGATGTCCACCATCCGGTTGTCCTTCTTGATGTCCTCGATATTGCGGTCCACGTCGCCCAGCTCGCGTCCGATAACGTCCAGACGGGCCTTGATGAACTTGCCCGTAGCGACCGATACGCGGCGCTTGTCCTCGATGGCGTCTTCGTTGTAGGCCTCGATCAGCGTGTTGATCACGTCTTCGGCGCGCCGGGGGACGGTGTTGTTCATCGAGATGGTCACCACCGAAGCCTGCTTGTTGGCCACGTCGCTTTTCACGGCTGCGCGGTAGGCGTTGGTGGTCCGTCCCAGCGAACTCTTGGTCACGCGGATCGGAACCCCGATGTAGTCGGGGGCCATGTAGAGCGACTTCTGCACCACGACCTGGCCCACGGGAGTCGGGATCGTGTCGCCGTAAGCCGCCGTGATGACGCTGCGGCTCTCGTGCTTGGTGACGAACTGGTCTTCGAATCCGCTCAACCGGATTTTGTCGTCGTCGATCGGCGTGATCTCCATTGCGAGCGACTGGTTGTCGTTGTCGTTGATGAACTTCACGTCGATCGGGGCCTGACCGTAGAGGTCGCGCCGGCGGAGCCGTTCGCTCACCGAGTAGTTGACCGTCAGGTTGAGCTGCTTGACCACGTTGGTCATCAGACGCCGCGACTGGAGGATGAATACTTCGTTGTCGACGTTGCGGCGGTTCTGGAATCCCGCCAGATCGCTGAATGCCGTGAGGTCCACGTCTCCGCCCTTGCGGCTGTCCTTGACCAGAATGGTCGCCGTGCGGCTGTAAATCTTCGGGGTGCTGGCCAGATAGTAGTAGGCCGCGCAGAGACAGCATACGGTCGAAAGCACGAACCAATACCAGTTGGCGATCACCATGCGGATGATGTCGTGCAGGGTGATCGTGTTCGTCAGTTCTTCGTTGTTGGTCTGTATCTGTGAATTGATCTGTTGTTCTGCCATGGAGCCTTGCTATTTGGTGAGGGTTACGATGAGTGTCGCCACCGAAATCGCCGTTCCCACCAGCGAAAGGTAGAAATTGCGGTTCTGGCTGATCTCGCCCGTCTGCGCCTTGTACTTGTTGGGTTTCACGTATACCACGTCGTTCTGCTGGAGGTAGAAAGCCGGGGAGTTGAAGATGTCGGTCGATGTGAGGTCGAGGTATTCGATCGTGCGCACGCCGTCCACCTCGCGCGTCACGGCCACCTCCGAACGCACGCCGTATACGGTCATGTCGCCGGCCATCGCCAGAGCGTCGAAAATCGAAACCTTGTCGCGCGTGACATCGTAGAATCCGGGGCGGGCCACTTCGCCGATGACCGAAATCTTCATGTCGGCGAACTGTACGTTGACCGTTGGGTCGTTGATGTATCCGCCGTCGATGATCTTTTCGGCGATGGCCTGGGCCAGTTCGCTGCGGGTCTTGCCCTTGCATTCGATCTTGCCGATCACGGGCATTTCGAGCATGCCGTTCTCGTCGACGGTGCGCATCTGGAGCGCCTGCGAGTTTGCCGCGCCGGAGATGTTGGTTCCCGTGAGCGAATTGTAGGAGGTCGCCGAGTTGAACGGCACTGCCAGTTCGGGGTCCTTGCTGTTGACGACGATCGTCAGCCGGTCGAGCGGCTTGATGCGGATCTGTCCGTTTTCGGCGATTTGTTCAGGTGTGAAGGGCTGGGCGTCCTGCAGATACCATACGCGCTTCTGTGCGGAGCACGAAACGAGCAGTATGCCGAGGACCGCTGTCCCGATGAGAAGGCAGAGTTGCTTCATTTTTAATAAGGCGTTGATTGTAATTACGTGCGCAAAGATATAAATTAATTCTGAAAAACAGCCGCTTTTCGAAGGTGATATTTTACAAGTATGTAGGTAATGCGTTGCCGGATACGTGTTTTTTTTGCAAAAAAATCGTATCTTTGGTATCCGAAATTCAAAAAATGATAGACTGCTGCATATTCGATTTGGACGGAGTTGTCGTCGATACGGCCCGCTACCACTATCTGGCGTGGGCCGCGCTGGCTCGTGAACTGGGCTTTGAATTCACGCCCGTGCAGGGCGAAGCGACCAAGGGTGTGAGCCGCATGGCGTCGCTGGAGATCGTCCTGCGCGCCGGAGGACTTGAGGGGCGTTTTTCCGCCGCCGAGAGGGAGCGTCTCGCCGCCGAAAAGAATGCGCGTTACCTGCGTTTTGTTTCGCAAATGACACCCGCCGAGGTGCTTCCGGGCGTGGCGGCGTTTTTGCACGACGTGCGCAGCCGCGGCGTGCGGACGGTGCTCGGCTCGGCGTCGAAGAACGCGGGGACGATCCTCGACCGGTGCGGCCTTCGGCCGCTGTTCGACGCCGTGGTCGACGGCAACGAGGTTTCGCGGGCCAAACCCGATCCCGAGGTTTTCCTGAAGGGTGCCGCCGCCGTGGACGCCGCGCCTTCCGTGTGCGTGGTCTTCGAGGACGCCGCCGCGGGTATCGAGGCTGCTTCGCGTGCGGGCATGCGTTCGGTGGGCGTCGGGGGCGGTGCGTCGCTTTCGGCCGCCACGATGCGGCTGGAAACCTTCGCGGGGTTTACGTTTGAACAATTGGCGATGAAGATCGACCGGGACTGATTGCAACCCCGGCGCAACGCCGCGGAAGGCTGCGGCCGGGGCGGTGAAACGAGCGATAAAGAGTATAGATTATGAACGACGGATATGTAAAAACCGATCCCTGGCGCCTCGTCGAGGATCGCTTCGACCCTTCGCGGGCGCTCTCTTCCGAGTCGCTCTTCGCGCTGGGCAACGGCGTGATGGGCGGCCGGGCCAATTTCGAGGAGCGTTACTCGGGCGAGACGCTTCAGGGCAATTATATCGGCGGGGTCTATTATCCCGACAAGACCCGCGTGGGGTGGTGGAAGAACGGCTACCCGGAGTATTTCGCCAAGGTCCCGAACGCCGCGTTCTGGATCGGGGTCGATGTCGCGGTCGACGGCGAGCCGCTCGACCTGGCGACCGTCGCGGAGGTGAAGAGCTTTTACCGCGAGACGGACATGCGCCGCTCGGTGCTGACGCGCCGCATGAGGGTCGTGCTGAAAAACGGCGTCGAGGTGGCCGTCGAGACGGTTCGTTTCCTCTCGCTGGCGCGCCGCGAACTGGGCGTCGTGAAATACGCCGTCACGCCGCTCAACCGGGCGGCCCGGATCACCTTCTCGCCCCATGTCGACGCCGACGTGCGCAATGCCGACGCCAACTACGACGAAAAGTTCTGGGAGGAGGTCTCGACCGAGGCCGACGCCACGCAGAGCCGTACCAAAAAGAGCGGTTTCGAGGCGGCCTGGGCGCAGGCCGTCGAGCTGGACGGCGCCGAGTGGCATTGCGAAACCCGCCCCGAGAAGGTCCGGGCCACCGCGGCGGTCAGCCGTGAAAAGGGCTGCGCCGCCGTCTTATATAAATATGCGGGCATCTGCTCGTCGCTCAACCACGCTCCGGCGGACCTTATCGCCGCGGCGCGCGCCGCGGCGGCTTCGGGACAGGAGGCGGGCTTCGAGGCCCTGCTCGAAGAGCAGACAGCCGCCTGGGCCGCCCGCTGGCACGGCTGCGACATCGAAATCGGGGGCGACGCCCGGGCGCAGCAGGGCATCCGCTTCTGCATCTTCATGTTGCTGCAAACCTATACCGGGGTGGACACCCGTCTGAATATCGGTCCGAAGGGCTTCACGGGCGAGAAATACGGCGGCGTGACCTACTGGGACACCGAGGCCTACTGCCTGCCGTTCTACCTGGCCACCGCCGGGCGGGCCGTCGCCCGCGAACTGCTCGTCTACCGCTACAACCAGCTCGACAAGGCCATCGAAAACGCCGCGAAACTGGGCTTCCGCGACGGTGCGGCGCTCTACCCGATGGTCACCGTCAACGGCGAGGAGTGCCACAACGAGTGGGAGATCACCTTCGAGGAGATCCACCGCAACGGCGCCGTCGCCTACGCGATTTTCAACTACATCCGCTATACCGGCGACACGGCGTATTTGGCCGACTGCGGGCTGGAGGTGCTGCTGTCCGTGGCGCGCTTTTGGGCGCAGCGCATCACGTGGTCCGGGGCGCGGCAAAAATATGTCATGCTGGGCGTCACGGGTCCCAACGAGTACGAGAACAACGTCGACAACAACTGGTATACCTCCTACATCGCCTGCTGGTCGATGCGCTATGCCGCCGAGTCGGCGGCGTGGGTGCGTGAAAACCGGCCTGCGGACTACGCGCGCATCTGCGCGAAGCGACGTTTCGACGAGACGGCCGAGACGAAGCGGTGGCTCGAAATCGCCGACGGCATGTACTTCGGCGAGGACCGCGAACTGGGCATCTTCCTCCAGCAGGACGGCTATCTGGACAAGGAGCAGACGTTGGCCAAAGACCTTGACCCTGCGGATCGCCCCATCAACCAGCGCTGGTCGTGGGACCGCATCCTGCGCTCGTGCCTGATCAAGCAGGCCGACGTGTTGCAGGGGCTTTATTTCTTCGGCGACGATTTCGACCTCGACACCGTCCGCCGCAATTTCCGCTTCTACGAGGCGCGCACGGTCCACGAATCGTCGCTCTCGCCCTGCGTCCACGCCATCCTCGCCGCGCGTATCGGCGATCTGGACAAGGCCTACGAACTCTACCTGCGCACGGCGCGCCTGGACCTCGACGACTACAACCGCGAGGTCCGCGAGGGCTGCCATGTCACTTCGATGGCGGGTTCGTGGCTCTCGGTGGTCGAGGGTTTCGGGGGCATGCGCGTCCGCGACGGCGTGCTGTCGTTCGACCCGCAGTTGCCGGCCGCGTGGGAGTCCCTCTCGTTCAAGGTCAATTTCCGGGACCGGGTCCTGACGGTCCGGATCACCCGCAATGCGGTCGAGGTGGCGAACGAAGGTGCCCCCGTCGAACTTGAAATCCGCGGCGTGCGCCGGCTGATCGCGGACAAGGTAATTATGAATTGTGAATTATGAATTGTTTTTGGCCGCAGGCTGTCCTGTATGAAATGAACGTGCGCCAGCTCACGCCCGAAGGCACGCTGCGCGCGGCAACTTCAAAACTGCCTTTCCTCAAAGACCTCGGCGTCGACGCCGTGTGGCTCATGCCGGTCTATCCGATCGGGGAGGCCGGGCGCAAAGGCTCGCTCGGCTCCTACTATTCGATCCGCGACTACTGCGCCGTGAACCCCGAGCTGGGCACGATGGCCGACTTCGACGCCTTCGTCGCCGAGGCCCACCGCCTCGGCATGCGGGTCCTGCTCGACTGGGTGGCCAACCACACGGCGCGCGACGCGCGGTGGATCGCCGAAAAGCCCGCCTCGTGGTACGAACGCGACGCCGCGGGCCGTCCCGCCGTGCCGTGGGACTGGTCCGACACCGCCAAACTCAACTACGCCGACCGCGACGTGTGGCGCGCGCAGGCCGACGCCATGGAGTTCTGGCTCACGCAGCACGACGTCGACGGATTCCGCTGCGACATGGCGATGCTGGTTCCCATCGAGTTCTGGAACGAGACCTCGCTGCGCCTGCGGCGTGTGAAGCCCGATCTGTTCATGCTGGCCGAGGCCGAGGAGCGGAATCTTTTCGAGGAGGGGGCTTTCGACGCCTGCTACGCCTGGCGGATGCACCACCTGATGAACGACGTGGCCCGGCAGCGCACCCGCGTCACGGCCCTGCGCGACTACATCTACGCCGACCGCGACGACTATCCCGACTCGGCCATGCGGCTGGCGTTCACGTCGAACCACGACGAGAATTCGTGGAACGGCTCCGAATTTTCCAGATTGGGCGATGCGCGCGAGATCATGGCGGTCTTCACGTTCGTCGTGCCGCGCGGCCTGCCGCTGATCTACACCGGGCAGGAGATCGGCTACGACCATTCGTTCGCCTTCTTCGACCGCGATCCGATTCCCCGTTACGAGGCCAACGCTTTCACCGGGTTCTACCGCCGCCTCACGGCGTTGCGCCACGACAACCCGGCCCTGGCGGCGGGGGAGCGGGGCGGCGCGATGACCGAGATCCGCAACAACGCCGAGGACTGCCTGATGACGCTGGTCCGCGAGACGGCTGACAACCGTGTCGTTGCGGTGATGAACCTCTCGCCCTACGCCATCCATGCCGATTACTATACGGGCATCTACGCCGGGATGTACACCGACGCCATGACGGGCGAGCCTTACGAGCTTCGCGGCCGCGTCGAGGAGGATATGGCCCCGTGGAGCTACCGGATATTGTGTAATTAAAAATTGAGAATTAAGAATTAAAAATTATTATTTGCGAATGATTGGCTGTTGTAATGCTCTTTGCAGCCCGACTGTTCGGGCCGTTGTGATGCAGCCTGCGTTATAATTTTTCATTTTTCATTTTTAATTCTTCATTTTCTTTATCTTTGCCGCATGAGAAACATTGCGATCCTTTGCCTGCTGCTCGCCTGTGCGCTGCCCGCCCTTGCGGGAACCTACCGCGCGGACGAGATTCCCAATGTTCAGCGTATGGACCGGCGGCGCTATGTCTCCGATCCCGACGGTATCCTGTCGCCTGCCGCCGTGGCGCATATCGACTCCGTCTGCGCCTCGCTGCGTGAGCGGGGCCTCGCGCAGGTCGCCGTCGTCGCCGTCGACGACATCGCGGGCGGCGATACGTTCTCGTTCGCCGTCGATCTGTTCCGCAGCTGGGGCGTAGGCTCGGCCAAAAGCAATAACGGACTGGGCATCCTGCTGGTGAAGGACCTGCGCGAGATACGCTTCGTCACGGGCGGCGGCCTCGAAGGCATCCTTCCCGACGCGCTCTGCAAACGCATCCAGCTCAACTATATGCTTCCGGCCTTCCGCGAGGGGGATTACAGCGCGGGCATGGTCGCCGGGGTGGGGGCTGCGGCCACGATCCTCGAAGGCGGCGAGGTCGATCTGGGCGGCGACGCCGACGAGGACCTTCCGGCATGGATGATCTTCACGATCGTCTTCGGCTTCGTGATCTTCCCGCTGGGCATGGTGCTGGCGAACTACTATTTCTCCCGCCGTTGCCCGAAGTGCCGTAAGCTGACGCTGAAACAGCAGTCGCAGCAGGTGTTGAGCGTCACGCGGAACTACCGGCTGGTCGAATATACGTATGTCTGCCCGAACTGCGGTGCGGTCGTGAAGCGGCGTTCGCGCAACCTGCGCGACGACAATTTCGGCGGCGGGGCCGGGGGCGATATACTCCGGCAGCTCGGCCTTGCGGCGGATGATCATGGCGGCGTAGTCGTCAGTGCAGCCGAACAGATACAGCTTTTTGCCGGTGTGCTGGGCGGCAAACTCGTGCAGGATGCGCAGCATCGTGTCCTCGTTGTCCATGTCAGGCACGGTGGTAAAGTGCACGATTTTAGAATACTTGGTGGGGGCCATGGGGTAGCGGCCGTAGGCGTAGCTTTCCACGCCGTAAGCCTCGTGGAAGGCACGGGCGAAGTTGTAGCAGTTCAGGTCAGCGCCCAAAAATACGGGGATAATCTCGGACATTATTTCCATCTCCAAATGATAAGCGGGGCCGGGCGGCCCTGCTTAGAATTTACGCGTCAAATTTCTCAAAGAACTGTTCGTGCCAGGTCAGGAAGGTGTAGGCCGTCCAGATCTTGCGGCGCTCGTGCTTGGGGTCATCCAGCATGGCCAGCAGCTTATTCTGGTCAAAGTATTCCCCGGCTACGTCGCCAGCAAAACTCTTGCGAACCTTGGCGGAAAATTCCGGGTCCTCCAGCCACTTGGCAATGGGCACGGGGAAGCCTTTCTTCGTGCGGTTGGCCCAGGCATCGGGCAGGGTCTTGTTGGCGGCGGTGCGCAGCACAGCCTTGGTGTCGCCCCGCAGTTTGTAGCTTACGGGGTAGGTTTCGGCCTCGCGGAATACCTCGCGGTCGAGGTAGGGCACGCGCAGCTCCAGGCTGTGGGCCATGCTCATCTTGTCGGCTTTCAGCAAAATGTCGCCGGGCAGCCAGAGGTTCAGGTCAAGGTACTGCTTCTTTTCCAACTCGCTCAGGTCCTTCACGCGGTCATAGATCGGCGCAGCGACTTCGCGGGCCGTGGGGCCGACGCGGTACTTGGGTTTCAGGATGTCGTAGGCGTCCTTTTCCTCAAAGACGTGCGCCTGGCCGATGAACCAGTCCTCGGGGCGGCCGCTGCCTTTAATAATGAAGTCGTGCCCCTTGAAGTAGGGCAGACGCTGGCTTACATCGCTGGCCAGATGGCGCACACCGGCGGGCAGGCGCTTGTACTT
>OOCD01000893.1_pt1 | contig 20051 bp, 20 predicted proteins | sample 1671791 | NCBI WGS metagenome assembly OOCD01 (sample SAMN06348193, study PRJEB24527) | human gut metagenome | biome: human gut; feature: ankylosing spondylitis patient; material: feces | host: Homo sapiens | place: China | collected 2015-10
GAACCCGATTCTCTATGAGAAAGGGTTCGGGTACGTTTTTTGTTTACAGGAGGTTTTGAGAAAGGGCTACTCGGCCCATAAGCCGGAATGTGAAAGGATGAGAAGATGATCTTTTTAGAAACAAATCGGCTCAGACTAAGAAATGTAAGTCCTAAAGATGCGATTCAGATGGTTGATTATCGAAATAACGAGCGATGCTCGAAATATCAACGAGGCCAGACGAAAGATTATAAGGATATTGTTGCTTTGATCGAGCGTAATAAAGACAATGCCCTGAATATCGCATCGCCGACTATGATTAGTGTTGCATTAAGAGAAACGGATGTCATGATTGGCGAAATCGTCGTTATGCCTAACGAGGGCACAATTTCTTTAGGGTACACATTTTCTTATAAAGTTCACCGAAACGGTTACGCCTATGAAGCCTTGTCCTCTTTAATTGAGTATTTACACAAGCTCTATCCTCAGTGGGATTTTATCTGTTTTACTGGAAGAGAGAACATTCCAAGTATGAGCCTTTTGAAGAAGCTGGGATATACGAATTTGGGTTATCTGCCGTCAAAGAATTCTCAAGTATTTGGAAAGTGGCTTCGCCAGGACACATTAGAAGAAATCACAAGTGCGGTTCGATAACTCCTGGTTTATCGCAACCTCAGAAGCAGGGTTTGGGGCACCGCACGCCCCAACAAGAAGCTGTTCCAAAGGGAGCAAGAATTTTCAACAACTGAAAATTTGTGGCCACGGGACGGTTCTTGCTCTCACGCTTTCACTCTCTTTGCGATTTTCTTTCTTGAAAGTCTATCGTTCTTTCGTTATAATAAAACTGAAAGAAGGTGGGCATTATGACTTTGCAATATTTTGTCACAGCATCCGATACGGGCAATAGGATTCCGATTGAGGTTGACAAGTCAACTCCCGCTGACCTTGCTGCAACCAAAGAAAGCTGGCAGACCGACTGGACAAGTGAGTTCATCGGTGACCCCGCACTGGAAAAGTACACGGCTAAAACCGAAAACGGCGAAATCGTAGCATTGGGTGCTTACCGCGAAACAGAATCCAGCATGTTCGTTTATATTGAGTACATCGAAAGCCACCCGGAGAGCAACCCGACGCTGACCATTCAGAAAAAATATCTGGGCATCGGGCGTATGATGATCGCGTTCGGCATCCAGCTTTCCATTGATTCCGGTAAAAACGGCGTCGTCACTTTTGAAGCTAAGACGGATGAACTTGCAAAACATTATATCCGGGATTTTGGCGCGATCCGGGTCTTTGCCAAACAGTCCGGCGGGCCGATCATGCTGATGCTTGCCGACAATGCGGCGCTTTCGCTCTTCAATACGTATCTTTCCTGAAAGGTGGTGCTCCCATGGATATTGAAGTCAAACGAATGTCCCCTACTGCTATTGAAATGCTTGACCAACTCAGCGCAGTCTGCAAACGGTTCGGCGTTGATTACTATGCAGCTTCCCAAAATCAGCGTGATCTGCTGGACAGCATTGCCCTGCACGAATATCAACTGAAAAAAGCACACGAGCAAGGGCTGAAGCGTTCCGAAGTGCCTCCGTTTCTCGGTTTGAAGCGCTCTGACCGCAGCAACGATATGCCTGCCTAAAGGTTCGACTGCTGCTGACAATGCTCCACCACAAAAATCCCGAGTCAAATGACTCGGGATTTTTTGCGTGGGCGGGACAGGACGAGAACAGCACGGCCACGCCGCAGGTGTGGCAAACAACAGCCCAGTGGGCTGTTGTTTAGTGCGCGGTTTCCAATCTTTAGGAATGTCTACCAAGAAAGCTCCGCCTGCCGGAGCACCATTTGCAGAGCCTCAGTTGGACGGCACAGGACGAGAACAGCAAATCAAAATTTATGGAGGAAACCATGGGCGATTTTACGATAGAAGATATGCTTGGGATACAGCAGGCCCTGCAGGAAAAATATAAAGACAAGTGGGAGCCGATCGGCCCGGAGGCCGGCAAGCACAAACTGTTATGGATGCTCGGTGAAGTAGGCGAAGTTATCGACATTATCAAGAAGAACGGAGACCAAAAGGCTGTTGAGGATGCAGAAGTCCGGCAGCATCTCGTGGAAGAAATGGCGGATGTGCTCATGTATTACAATGACGTCCTTCTGTGCTATGGGATCAGCGAGCAAGAACTGAAAGAGGCATATACCGCCAAGTTCAAGAAGAACATGACCCGCTGGTAATTCCCGTTTATCGCGCTCTCCCGCCGCAGGGTTTGGGGCAGGCACGCTATCCAAACCTCCAATTTTCCGCACCAAAGGGGTAAAATCTTGGCCAGTATTGCCGTTGCGCCGCAGGGATTTTTGGATTATACTGTTGACTTGTATTTTATTTTGTATTTTCCTGTTCAGTCGAGCCAAAGGAGGCATCCTTACGAACTATCTGTTTCAATTTGCGCGTATTCTGGCGTTCTGCTTTTTGGGCGAGATCTGCCACGCAGTGCTCCCGCTCCCCATCCCGGCCAGCATCTACGGCCTGCTGCTGCTCTTGGCCGCGCTCCGCTTCGGCATCGTGAAGCTCGAGCAGGTCAAGGAAGTGGGCCTGTTCCTCACCGGCATCTTCCCGCTGCTGTTTGTGCCTGCCGCCGCGGGCGTCATGGAGCTGTGGGCTGAGATGGGCGAGATGCTGCTGCCCATCGTCATCGCCATCATCCCGGTGACGGTGCTGGTCCTCGTGAGTGCAGGCCGCACCACCCAGGCCCTCACCAGCCGCCGCGCTGCAAAGAAGGAGGCCGAACATGACTGATCTCTTACAGGGCTTCCTCTCCGGGTCCGCCGCGTGGGGCGTGCTGCTGACGCTGGCCGCTTTCGCGCTGGGTGCTCTCCTCAACAAAGCCACCGGCAAGGCCATCTTCAACCCGCTGCTGCTGGGCAGCATCTTCGTCATCATCCTGCTGAGTGTGCTGAACATCTCCTACGCCGACTACAAGGTCAGTGCCGCCCCGGTGAACTATCTGCTGCTGCCGGCCACCATCAGCCTCGCCATCCCGCTCTATGAAAAGTGGGATTTGCTGAAGGAGAATGCCGCCGCCATCATCGCGGGCATCTCAGTGGGTACGCTGGTGAGCCTGGGCAGCGCTTTGGCTCTGGCCCTCGCGCTGGGCCTCACCCGGGAGCAGTACGCCACCCTCCTGCCGAAGTCCGTCACCACGGCCATCAGCATGGACGTTGCCGCTGAGCTGGGCGGCATCGCGGCCCTGACGGGTGCCATCGTCATCCTCACCGGCATCGCAGGCAACCTGCTGGCCGAGGTGGTCTGCAAGATCTTCCACATCACCGACCCCATCGCAAAGGGCGTCGGCATCGGCACCTCGGCCCATGCCGTAGGCACCAGCAAAGCTCTGCAGATGGGTGAGGTCGAAGGTGCCATGAGCGGCCTGTCCATCGCCGTGGCCGGCGTCCTCACCGCCGTGCTCTGCCCCTTCTTCGTCAGCTTCATTCAGTAAAGATAGACAAAAAATCGCCCTCTGTACCGGCACAATGCCAATACAGAGGGCGATACTTTTTGCTTTTTAAGACCCGGCTTCTTCCCGCTCGGCTTTCTGGCGTTCCACCTCGGCGATGACCTCGGCGGCCTTTTCGTCGATGGCCCCCGGCTCTGCCGCCGGAGGGGCCAGACAGTAGCCCTGCAGCAGGTCTACACCCATCTCGAGCACCTTGCGCAGCTCCGACAGCGTTTCCACGCCCTCAGCCAGCACCTGCACACCGCGCGGGTGGGCGTAATCAATGAGCGTCATGAGGAACTGCTGTTTGTCGGCATCGGTATCAATGCCCCGGATGATGGCGATGTCCACCTTGACATACTTGGGCGCGATCGTCAGCAGGCTGTTGCCATTGCTGTAGCCGCTGCCGTAGTCATCCAGCGCAAAGACGCCGGTCGAACCGGGGACATTCCGCTTCCGTTCCAGCTCTCGCTCGTTCATCTCTTCCTCTTCGGTGATCTCCACCACCAGCTTCGGAAGGATGGCACTGTGGGCCTCGCAGTAGCTCGCCCAGTCCTCATCGCTCAGGCTGACACTGGCGATGCTGTTGACGAAGATGAGAGCGTCGGCGTCCAGCTTACCGGCAGCCTCCAGCTCCTCGTAGCACTCGCAGGCCCGGAAGAAAGTCAGCTTCTCAATATCATACAACCGGCCCATTTCGCTGGCCAGCTGCATTACCGTGAGCGGCGAACGCAGGGTCGGCAGCTGAGGCCGCATCAGGGCCTCGTAGGCCACCACATGGCCGTCGTGAGCCGAGACGATGGGCTGGAAGTGGTAGTCCACCCGCCGCTGCCGGATGAGCTTTTCAAAGTCGCTGCGCTGCTCCATCGCATAGACACCGGCGCGGTAGCGCTCCATGTCGAACTCCCGTACCTCGCCCTTGGTCGAGTGCTTGACTTCATACATTGCAAAGTCCGCATACTTCTTGAGGGTTTCGAGGTCCAGTGCATCCTCCGGATACCATGCCACGCCGCCGGACATCCGGATGCACAGTCTCTTGCCGTCCGGCAGAGCAGCACTGCTCTGGGCAAAGTTCTCTTCCAGCTTTTTGATGTCCGCCCGCAGGGCCTCCCGCGTCTCATAGCCGTAGAACAACAGCAGGAACTCGTCGCCGGAAAGGCGGGCCACCACAGTGCCGCTGGGCGAGCCCTGCTGTAAGCTGTGGGCCGTCTGCCGCAGATAAACGTCACCCCAGTCGTGGCCATACGTGTCGTTGATGGTCTTGAGGTTGTCGAGGTCGGTCATCATCAGGGCCGCGTGACGGAGAGTATCGGGCTTCTCGAACAGCTCCCCGCAGACCCGGAAGAAGGCCTGACGGCTGTACAGCCCGGTCAGGGCGTCGTAATCGCGCTCGTGCTCGATGCGGCTGCGCTCGGCCACCGCCGCCTTGTAGTTGTCGGTGCTCAGGGTCACGATGGCTTCCGCCAGCTGGTCCAGCTCCCGGATGCCGGTGCGGGAAAATTCCGGCACGGCCTTCCGCTGTTCCTGTGCGTCCATCAGCTCTTTCGAGAGCTGTGCAATGGGCTGTGCCAGACCATAGCTGACGAAGAAGGCGCAGGCCAGACCGATGCCCAGTGTCAGCAGCACGGCAAGGCCCAGCAGCTTCGTCACCGACTGGGAGAAGCTGAACAGATCGTTCTCGCCCACCACGCCGACGAGCAGCCATCGCTCACCCGAGAAGGGGGCGTTGCGGCTGTACAGGCCGATCTGCCGGATGCTGGCGATCTGCTGCTTACCGTTCATCATGTAATACCAGCAGTTGTTGCTGCGCTGGAGCGTCAGTTCCCATTTCGCATTCCGCAGCGGTACGCTCTGCTCGCCGGTGTTGGAGGTGACATGAAGAGCCAGCACCTCGCCCCGCAGGTCGGAGGTGGTGGAGGCCAGCAGATAGCTGCCGTGATGGTCGTTCTGCAGCTCGTCCCACGGGAGTTTGGTGTCCATGTAGCTTTCCAGAAGCTCGACGCCCAGAACGCCGTAGACTGTGCCGTCGTCCAGGATAAGGGGCTGCGCGTAGGCGATGGCCTCGCGGTCGTCGCCCAGCAGCTTATACGGCAGAGTCGTCCAGCGGCCATAGTTTGCCTCCCCCGTACGCTCGTCGTCTTCGTAGGCAGTCTGGAAGGGGCGGACATAAAACACATCCTGCTCTCCGTCCAGATACTGCAGTGCAGGCGACCACGCCTTATCCGTAGTGATGTCAAAGGTCTGCACCAGCTCCGACGGAGCGCACTCAAGCAAAATATCCGAGTTTACCACAGAGGGGACTGCATCCGGGTCGAGGTCGCGCAGGTAAACGCAGGGCAGGCGGTCTCCGGAGGTGCGGTCCGTGAAGTCGTGGGTATTCAGGATGAGGAAGATGCCCGAAATGCGCTTGGAGCGCAGCGTCTCAAGCATCCTGGGGGCTGCAGCCTGCAGCAGCGGCAGGCTGTCGCTGCTGCTGGAATCCAGCGTCTTGAGGGAAAGCGTTTCGTCGTCCAGCATCTGCTGGGCGGTCTCATTGATATAGGTCGAAAGATCCGTCAGTTCCTGTGCCTGCTGGAGCTGGTCCTGAATGTAGCCTGCACGGTTCTCCACCTGCTTGTCCAGGATGTCCACCGCGTTCTTATCCAGTTGGAGGGTAACGCCGCTGACCGCAGTGGCCGAAGCCATCAACATGACCACGATGGCCAGCATGACCATCAGCGCCGAGAAGATGGTAACGAAAATCGTATGCTCTCTTCCCTTCGCTTCATCCCGCATCAGCAGTTTCATGCTTTCCCCCTCCTTCCGCTCGTTTTTGTAAGATGCCTCAGCCCTCGTACTGGCTCAGTGCGTCACAGAGGCTCTGGTACCATGCCTCAAAATACTCATCGGTCAGGAATTCCGCCTCGGCCTCTTCTGCACTCTCGCCTGCTGCGAGGCGCTCTTCCACCGTAGCGCGGTCTGCCGTGGCAAGGTCGCTCATGCTGTAGTTCAGCTTGCTGCGGGCGTCGGTGCCGCCCTCAAAGGCTTTGGTCGTGTACAGTTCATTGGTGTTCACTGCGTCCACGGCCTCCATCAGGACGTTTTCCATGTTGCCGGTCAGGGTAAGGCCGCTGCTGTGGATAGCATCCATATCGTTGGCGGCATGGGTCACGGGCAGATAGCCGGAACCCACTGCAAATGCGATGTTGTTTTCCGGCTGGGTGAACCACTTGAGGAAGACCACGCTGGCTTCCACCTCGGCATCGGTGGTCTTTGCCACGGCCATACCGGCACCCTGCTGGACAGAGACTTTCTCACAGCCCTCAAAGTGCGGCGTGGGCAGGACTTTCAGCTCGATGTCGTGGCTCTCGGTGTCGCTCAGCATCACCTGCGTCGGGAAGTAGGTCGCGCTGGAGTTGGAGCCGATGTAGGCCAGAATGCTGCCGATTTTAATATCGTCGCTGCGGAAGTGGCCGCTGGCGGCGGCCCAGCCCTTGATGTAGGGAACATAGTAGTTATCCCACAGCTTGCGGGCCACGTCCTCGCTCATGCCCATGGTCATCTTGCCGTCCTTGACATCAAAGATGGTCTCGCCCAGCTCTTTTGCGCCGATGAGCATATAGTTTGCCATCGCGTCGCGGCCAAACAGGGCTTTGCCGTCGTTGGGCGTATCGGTCTGGGCATCCGTCCAGTTGTAGTAGACTTCGGCGGTCTTGACCAGACCCTCCACCGTCTCAAGGTCGGAATACCGTGCGCCGGTGGCGGCAGCGAAGAGCTTCCAGTCGGTATCATTCAGGAACAGAAGCTCCGTGGACTTTGCCACCGGGAAGATCTTGATGCTGCCGCTGTCGTCGAAGTCGCCCTCGGTCAGGTAGCTGTCCACATAGGCGGCGCGCTCTTCGTCGGTGAAATAGGGAGCAAGGTCAGCCAGCTCGCCCATCTGGTCCATGGCATAGGCGGTGTCTGCATAGGCCATAAAGATGTTGGGCATGGCAGAAGCGCCCACCTTGCCCTGTGCCGCAGCCATCACCTGCGTCTCGAGGTCGTTGACGCTGCCCTGGCTGTAGCTTTCCACGGTAATGTTCTTTTCCTTGCCGACGGTATTGTTGAAGGTATCCACCAGCTTATTGAAGCTCTCCAGCTGGTCGCCGTTGTAATATGTCCAGACGCTCAGATTCACCGGCTCGGTGTTACCCTGTGCAGTGCTCTGAGCGCCCCCGCAGCCCACGAGGCCCAGCACCAGAGCTGCAGCCGCTGCAAACGCGGCCAGACGGCGCATCCCGATTCGTTTCATCATTAACTTTCTCCCCATTATGAAGATTTGTTTATTCCCAAAGATATTTTTATCATACCACCACGCGGCCAGAGATGTAAACATGTTCTGGCAAAATCAGCAATATCACAACAACTCTTTTCGGATTTTGTCGATTTTTACGTTTTCCTTTTTCCACAAAAAAGCAGGGCAGGCCCGCGCCGTCCAAAGCTTCCAGCTTTTGGCAAAGCGCAGGTCTGCCCTGCATCGGATATTCAGATTACAGCTTGCTCAGCTGGGGACCCTGAGCGGTATCCTTCACGGCCCAGCCCATCTCGGTGAGCTGTGCGCGGATGGCGTCGGCGGCAGCCCAGTCCTTGGCCTTCTTGGCGGCGGCACGCTTCTCCACCAGTTCGGTCACCTCAGCGGGAACTTCGTCCTTCTTGCGGTTGTACATCAGGCCCAGCACGCCGGTGATCTCGTCGAAGGCGGCAGCGCCGGCTTCGAGAGCAGCCTTACTGGAAGCGGCGGACAGGGTGTTGATGTCCTTGACGAGGTCGAAGACAGCAGCCAGGGCGTCGGGGGTGTTCAGGTCGTCGTCCATGGCAGTGCAGAATTTCTTCTTTGCTTCCTCGGCCTTCTCCTTCAGCGTCTCGTCGGTGCCGAACTCGGTCTTGCTCAGGGCAAAGTCGAGGTTCTCGCGGCAGGTGTAGAGACGCTCGAGGCTGTTCTTGCAGCTCTCGATGAGGTCCACGGTGTAGTTCAGCGGCATCCGGTAGCCGGCGGTCAGCATGAAGTAGCGGATGGGCTCGTAGCCGTAGAGGTTGGCCACGTCGCGGACGGTGAAGAAGTTGTGCAGGCTCTTGGACATCTTCTGATTGTCCACATTGATGAAGCCGTTGTGCATCCAGTAGCGGGCGAACGCACAGCCGTTGGCGCACTCGCTCTGGGCGATCTCGTTCTCGTGGTGGGGGAAGATGAGGTCCTGACCGCCGCAGTGGAGGTCGATGGTCTTGCCCAGATGGGTGCGGCTCATGGCGCTGCACTCGATGTGCCAGCCCGGACGGCCCATGCCGTAGGGGCTCTCCCATGCGGGCTCGCCGGGCTTTGCGGCCTTCCAGACGGCGAAGTCGGCGGGGTCTTCCTTCAGGTCGTCCTCCATCTGGCTGCGCAGCTCGCGGTTGCCGCTCTCGAGGTCGTCCAGCTTGAGGTGGCTCAGCTTGCCGTACTCGGGGTCGCTCTTGACGCGGAAGTAGACGTCGCCGTTCTTGGCGACATAGGCGTGGCCGCTCTCGATGAGGTCTTTCACGATGTCGAGGATCTGCTGGATGTGCTCGGTAGCGCGGGGCTGGACGGTGGGCTTTTTGCAGTTCAGACCGGCGGCATCCTTGAGGTACTCGGCCTCGAAGCGCTGGGCGACTTCCTTCATGGAAGTACCCTCTTCCTGGCCCTTCTTGATGAGCTTGTCGTCAATGTCGGTGATGTTGGAGACATAGATGACCTTGTTGCCGCGGTACTCAAGGTAACGGCGCAGGGTGTCGAAGACGATGAGCGGGCGGGCGTTGCCGATGTGGATATAGTTGTAGACGGTGGGGCCGCAGACGTAGATGCGGTACTCGCCCGGCACCTGCGGCACGAACTCTTCCTTCTGGCGGGTCAGGGTGTTGAAGATCTGCATAGTTGAATACTCCTTTTTGTGGGACAGACCGGAGCCGTGATTATAAACCTCTCAGTCTCGCTTTCGCTCGACAGCTCCCCTATCGAGGGGAGCCCTTGGCAAAGAGGGCCAGCTCCTGCGAGCCTGCCCGAAAAAGCAAAAGCCTCCAACGCCATGCCAAAAGCACAGCATCGAAGGCGGTCTTTTCTCAAAATCGCGGTTCCACTCCGGTTTGTCGCTCAAAGCCGGTAACGGCGGCCATCCGCGCTGCGATACTCAGCTTCCCGCAGCGTGCTGTCCGGGCGCACTTCACGCGGCGGTCTGCAAACAGGCTTCCAGCCAACGGCCCGTTCTCTCTGCCCAGACGATGCAGCGCTACTCTGCCCGGATAAACGCATTTATCCTTTTACAAACCTATTATAATAGCCGCCGGGGCGTAAGTCAAGCGTTTGACTCCCCTGCCCGGCTTGTGCTACACTGGGCAAAAATGCAGCCCGGAGGTTTTATCATGCAGCTTATCACCGAACGTCTTTTTCTCATCCCCCTGCAGCCCGATGGGATGCGCGCCCTTCTGGCCCGCACCACCGACCCGGAACTCATCCAGCCCTACACCGATATGCTGGACCTTTCCCTCGCCCACCCCGAGCAGTGGGTCTGGTACACAGCATGGGGGCTTTACCAGAACGATTCCGGCGACTGGGTAGGCGACCTCTGCTTCAAGGGCCTGCCCGAAAATGGCCAGCCGGAAATTGGCTACGGCCTTCTGCCGGAATATGAACATCAGGGCTACGCCACCGAGGCTGTCCGCGCCGCCTGCCGCTGGGCCTTCGAACAGCCCGGCGTCACCGCCGTCGAGGCCGAGACCGCCCCCGATCATGCTGCCTCGCAGGCGGTGCTGCACCGGGTGGGCTTTGTTCCGACCGGGACTGTGGGCGCGGAAGGACCGAGGTTTATTCTGCGCCAAAAGCCTTGACTCCATCGCCAAATCAGCGCTTTCCCCCTTTACATCGCCCTCAACTTGTGCCATAATTTACTTTAATATAGCAGTTTGCCTTTTCAATGGTCTGGCAGCATCCGCAAACTGCATATCGCAAATATGCTGTTACCCATAGGCATATCTGTGAAACTTGCGATTAAGGGAAGCTGCCCTCGGCGCGGCGATTCGGCGGTGCGGGGCAGCAAGAGAGGGGTAATCTGCTATGAGCAAGATCATCATTCCGGAAAACTACACGCCCGCACTGAACCTGTACGACACCCAGCGCGCCATCGGCACCGTGAAGCGGCTGTTCGCCGACACCCTGTGCGCCACGCTGAACCTCTACCGCGTGTCGGCGCCGCTCTTCGTCGAGGCTTCTACCGGCCTGAACGACGATTTGAACGGCGTCGAGCGGAAGGTCACCTTCGACACCAAGGACAGCGGCATCGAGGTACAGGTCGTCCAGTCGCTGGCCAAGTGGAAGCGCAAGGCCCTGAAGGACTACGGCTTCCGCGTGGGCAAGGGCCTCTACTGCGACATGAACGCTATCCGCCGCGACGAGGACATGGACAACCTCCACTCCATCTATGTGGACCAGTGGGACTGGGAGAAGGTCATCCGTGAGGAAGACCGGAACGAGACGTATCTGAAGAACGTCGTGCGCTCCATCGTGTCGGCGGTCTGCGCCACCGAGATGAACCTGCACGCCATGTTCCCCCAGCTGCAGGATCTGCCGCTCCACACCCCCAACGTCACCTTCATCACCACCCAGGAGCTGGAGGATAAGTACCCCGACCTGACCCCGAAGGAGCGGGAGAATGCCATCGTCAAGGAGAACGGCACCACCTTCCTGATGAAGATCGGCGCTCCCCTCAAGAGCGGCAAACCCCACGATGGCCGCGCCCCCGACTACGACGACTGGGATCTGAACGGCGACCTGCTGTTCTGGAACGAGCCGCTGCAGTGCAGCTACGAGCTGAGCAGCATGGGCATCCGCGTCAGCCCCGAGAGCATGGACCGCCAGCTCACCGCCGCCGGCTGCGACGACCGCCGCGAGCTGCCCTTCCACAAGGCTGTGCTGAACGGTGAGCTTCCCTACACCATCGGCGGCGGCATCGGCCAGAGCCGTCTTTGCATGCTGCTGCTGGGCAGCGCCCACATCGGTGAGGTGCAGGCAAGCGTCTGGGACAACGCCACCCGCGAAGCCTGCGAGAAGGCAGGCATCCCGCTGCTGTAAGACTGTATACAAAAAGGACTGATGCATCCGCAGCAGTCCTTTTTCTTATGTCCTGAATTCCAGACCCACCTTGCTTTTTCTCCCGTTTCCGCCCAGCCGCCAGAGCAGGAAGGCGTACAGCAGGTTCGTGACGAGGATGATGGTAAACCACATCAGCGTCTCCTGAATGGTCTGGTCGTATACCCGCATAAAGGGGTAGGGGCCGTCGATGGCTCCTGTAATATTGCCGTGCAAATCATACAGACCGTATAGGATCGTCGGTACCAGCGCCCACCAGACCTGCCCCAGCGGCAGGCGGGGCAGACGCTCGAAGAGCACCAGCGACAGAATCGCCAGCACCGGGTTGAGGAAATGGTGGTAGAGCATCGAGCCCGTGAAAAGCATGATGTACCAGCCGTTGCCGTCCTCGTACATGGGGGCCAGAATGATGACCACCGTTAAAAAGGTCATGGCGAGGCAGCTGGTGGAGATGAACTTGAGCCGCTTGAGCCAGAGGGGCAGCTCCCGCCCGGTGAAGATGCAGCCCAGCTGCCACAGACCCACCAGCAGACAGACCGCGCCGTTGAAGATGTTGGACAGCTCGGTGTACATCGTGAACATGATGGTCCCGCCCATGGCCCAGCTCATGGGGACGGCGATGGTCTCGAAGTACACGATGAGGAAGTTCATTGCCGCCGAGGCCAGCTTCCGCAGGACAGTCAGGATGTTTTTCAGCACCGTTTCACTCTCCTATCTGTAATTTTTTGTTGGAATATCAAAGAAACGAGCGGTTTTTTCCGCTCGTTTCTTTTTTACACCCGGACGGGCGCTTATTTTGCCGTATTGATGAAGCTGCGGTTATCCCACAGGTACTTGATGCCGGAGATGGCGGTGACAGCGGCCACGACCCAGCACAGCACAGAGGCGATGTCTGCACACTGCTGGCCCAGCACATTGCCGGTCAGGGAGACCGTAAAGTAGTAGAAGATGATGGTCAGCATCTGGAGTACGGTCTTCACCTTGCCCCACATGTTGGCGGCGATGACCTTGCCGTCCTTTGCACCGGCGGCCACCATGCGGAGGCCGGAGACGGCGAACTCGCGGGCCAGAATGATGCAGAGCACCACAGGGCTGCACACGCCGTCCCGCATCATGTAGATGAAAGCCACCGTCGTCAGCAGCTTGTCGGCCAGCGGGTCGGCGAACTTGCCGAAGTCGGTGACCATGTTCCACTTGCGGGCCAGATGGCCGTCGAGGAAGTCGGTGAAGCTGGCCACGGCGAAGATGAGGCCGGCGATGAGGTAGTACCGCGGGTTGTAGCTCGGCGTGATATACTGGCCGAGCGAGACGAAGATCATGAACACCGGCACCAGCAGGATGCGGGTCAGAGTGAGTTTATTGGGCAGATTCATACAAAATTATCCTCCAATCTGTTATTTTGCAACAGTACCATACAAATCGTAAAGGTCGCTGTCGTCCACCAGCACATCATAGAACTCGCCGGGGTAGAGCGGCTCTTCGCTGGACACGCAGACGTTGCCGTCCACTTCGGGGGCATCGGCAGCGGTGCGGCAGAGGTAGAGGCCGCTCTCGTCGTCCACACCGTCGCAGAGGACGCGGACAGTCTGGCCCACCTTTGCGGCCTGCTTCTGGGCCATGATGCCGGTCTGGATCTGCATCACCAGCTCAGCGCGCTTGTCCTTGACTTCCTGATCGATCTGGCCGTCCATCTTGGCGGCAACGGTGTTCTCCTCGGCGGAGTAGGCAAAGCAGCCCAGACGGTCGAACTGCACTTCCTTCACGAAGTTGCACAGGTCCTCGAACTGCTCTTCCGTCTCACCCGGGAAGCCCGCGATGAGGGTAGTGCGGAGGGTGATGTTCGGGATCTCACGGCGCAGCTTGCCGATGACGTCCAGCAGCTCGGCGCGGTTGGAGCGGCGGTTCATGTTTTTCAGGATCGTGTCGTTGCAGTGCTGGATGGGCAGATCGAGATAAGGCAGGACCTTCTCGTTCCGCTTCATGGCGGCGATGAAGTCGTCGGTGATACGCTCCGGGTAAGCGTACATGATGCGGATCCACTCGAGGCCTTGGATCTTGTTCAGCTTATCCAGCAGCTCGCAGATGCTGCCCGGCTTGCCCCAGTCCTCACCGTAGGCGGTAGGGTCCTGGGCCACGATGATAAGCTCCTTGACGCCCTCACCGGCCAGCCAGCGGGCCTCGGCCACACAGTCGGCCATCTCGCGGCTGCGCAGCGGGCCGCGGATGCCGGGGATCGCGCAGTAGTGGCAGCGGTTGTTGCAGCCCTCGGCAATTTTTAAGTACGCATAGTGGGCAGGCGTACCGATGACGCGCTTGCCGCCCAGAGGAAAGTCCTTCTTGAGGCCGTAGCTTTCCAGATGTTCTTCACCGTTGAACAGACGGGCCACGATGGAGTCGATGGCCTTGTTGGAGGCACAGCCGACCACGGCGTCCACCTCGGGGATCTCTTCCTCGATCTGGCTGCGGTAGCGCTCGGCCAGACAGCCGGTGACGACCACCTTCAGGTTGGGGTTCGCCTGCTTGTAGGAGCAGGCCTCAAGGATGTTCTCGATGGCCTCGGTCTTGGCGCTCTCGATGAATCCGCAGGTGTTGACGAGGATGACGTCCGCTTCTGCGAGGTCAGCCACCGTCTCGTGGCCCGCCGACAGCAGGATGTGGACCATCACGTCCAAATCGACCTGATTCTTCGGGCAGCCAAGGGAAATACACGCAATTTTCATATGGGGTAATACTCTCTTTCTCTCTTGAGGGTCAGTTTTCTTCTTCTACTCTTTTGATTGCTTCTTTAATAACCGGATACGCAAACCCCCGCCGGGCCAGCGCAGCCACCACAAGGTCTTTCCGCCCTGCGGCCAGCTTGCCGCGGTACCGCCCTTCCACGAGGGCGGCGGCGGCTTCCAGCTCCGGGTCTCCGCCCGCTTCGTCCGGGGCGTAGGCCTCTTCCAGCGCAGCAGAGATCTGCTGTGCGTCCAGCCCCTTCTGCCGCAGATCCTGCGCGGCAGCGCGGCGGCTCTTGCGGGCGGCCAGCAGGCCGTGCGCCCGGGTCCGGGCGTAGCGCTCGTCGTCCACATACTGCCGCTCCACCATCTCCGCCACCACAGCGGCGGCGGTGGGCTGGGTAAACTTCCGCCCCAAGCGCTCATAGAGCTGCCCGGAGGAAAGCTCCTGCCCGGCCAGAAGCTCCATGGCCCGGGCGCGGGCCTTGGCGGCGTCGGTGGACTTTTCTTCTTCGGCCAGCGGATGGCCTCTTCTCGAAAAGGACATTTAGTCCTCCACCATGATGTCCAGCTCGCTCTCGCTGCTGCGGGCCGGAGCCTTGACGACAGGCTCCCTGGAGGCAGAAGCGGTCTCGCCGCCCTCTTCCTTCTCTGCCGCAGCGGCAGCAGCTTTGCCCGCCGGGCGGCGGGTGGCGTAGAGCTTGTCCGCGTTGGCGCGGATCTGGCCCTCGATGTCGTTGGCGATCTCGGGGTTGTCCTTGAGGAACTGCTTGGCGTTGTCACGGCCCTGACCCAGACGGATGTCGCCGTAGTTGAACCATGCGCCGCTCTTCTGGACGATGCCCAGCTTGACACCCACGTCGATGAGCTCGCTCATCTTGGAGATGCCCTCACCGAACATGATGTCAAATTCAGCCTCACGGAACGGAGGAGCCACCTTGTTCTTGACGATCTTGGCGCGGGTGTGGTTGCCGATGAACTGGCCGGAAGAGTCCTTCAGGCCCTCGACGCGGCGGATGTCGATGCGGACAGAAGAATAATACTTCAGGGCGCGGCCGCCGGTGGTAACTTCGGGGTTGCCGTAGACGATGCCCACCTTCTCGCGCAGCTGGTTGATGAAGACACAGACCGTGTTGGTCTTGCCGATGACGCTGGTCAGCTTGCGCATAGCCTGACTCATCAGACGGGCCTGCAGGCCGACGTGGCTGTCACCCATCTCGCCCTCGATTTCGGCACGAGGCACCATAGCAGCGACGGAGTCCACGACGATGGCGTCGATGGCACCGGAGCGCACCAGCGCCTCGCAGATCTCCATGGCCTGCTCGCCGGTATCCGGCTGGCTGACCAGCAGCTCGTCGATGTTCACGCCCAGTGCGGAGGCATAGGCCGGGTCGAGGGCGTGCTCGACGTCGATGAAGGCCACCTCGCCGCCCTTTTTCTGGGCCTCGGCGAGGATGTGGAGGGCCAGCGTGGTCTTACCGCTGGATTCCGGTCCGAACACCTCGATGATACGGCCGCGCGGCACACCGCCCACGCCCAGCGCCAGGTCGAGGCCGAGGCTGCCGGTAGAGATGGCGTCCACCTGCATGGCGGTGTTATCGCCCAGCTTCATGATGGCGCCCTTGCCGAACTGCTTTTCGATTTGGGCCAGCGCAGTTGCCAGCGCATCCTTCTTTGCGCCCGGCTCCGTCTTCTGGGTGGCGGGGGCGACGTTGTTGTTCTGATTCTTTGCCATAGCGTGCTGCTCCTTTATCACATGGCCTGCGGGGTGCAGGCGGTACGATACAGATTCTTTCCTCTATAGTATATCACAGATTTCAAATATTACAACAGATAGTTGTAGATATTTTCACTTTTTCTCACGCTTATTTGGGTCTCCGGGCCGTCACGCAGCGGTCATTGCCGCCGAAGTCCTTCCGGCAGGCAATGTCTGCCCAGCCGTTTGCTTCCAGCAGGGCGGTCACGGCCTCCCGCTGCTGCCAGCCGATCTCCAGCGCCAGCGCACCGCCGGGGCGCAGAGCTTTCTGGTAGTGTTCCGCGATGGCCTTATAAAATACGAGACCGTCTTCCCCGGCTTCCAGTGCCATGGCCGGCTCTTTGGCCACTTCGGGCTGCAATTCGCTCATCTCCTGCGCTGTCAGGTAGGGCGGGTTCGAGACGATGAGGTCGAGCTGACCCTCGGGCAGGGTCTCCCAGTAGGTGAAGAGGTCACCCTCCACCGGCTCTGCGGCGCGGGTAGGCTTCATGCCCCAGTCGAAGGCCGGCTCTTCAAAAGGCGAGGCATCCAGCACGTTTTCGGTGCTGCCGCCCCGGCCTTTCAGGGCCAGACGGGTATTTTTCTCGAGATAGACGTAGGCTTCCGGGCTCTTTTCCACGCAGACGACCTGCGCCGCCGGGCAGAGCCGCTTGACGCCAAGGCCCAGACAGCCGGTACCGGCGCAGAGGTCCAGCGCCCGGGGCGCTTCCACGCCCGCCAGCATCTCGGCAGCCGTCTCAGCCACCACCTCGGTATCAGCACGGGGACAGAGCACGCCCGGCCCCACGGCCAGTTCAAAGTCGAGGAAAGGCCAGCTGCCGCAGAGGTATTGCAGCGGCTCCCGGGCCGCACGGCGAACGGTAAGTTCTTCGAGCTTTGCCGCTTCGGCGGCGTCCAATGGACGGTCAGAAAGGCGGACGTCCCGGCCTGTCGCCAGCCGGAACAGCTCCCGGGCGTCGAAATCTGCGTCCGGACAGCCCGCCGCCGTCAGCCGCGCTTCCACCTCTTTGACCGCTGCACGGGGCAGCATCGCTTCGCTCACCATTTGCCGTCCTCCGGGTCTTCGGGCAGCACCGGCGTCACGGCGGCGATGGCCACCTCAATCATGCTGTCGTCGGGTTCAAAGACAGTCAGCCGCTGCACCCAAAGGCCGGGCTGGCGGATGATGCGGGTGGCGATGTTGTCCGAGCGGCCGCACCACTTGAGCAGCTCGTAGCTGATGCCCATCACGACGGGCAGGAGCAGCAGCTTGAACAGGACGCGGAGGCTGGTGCTGCTCCAGGGCAGCACGCTGTAGAGGAAAACGCTGACGATGACCACCAGAATGAGGAAGCTGGTGCCGCAGCGGGGGTGGAAACGGGTGTACTTGCGGACATTCTCCACGGTCAGCTCGTCGCCGGCCTCGTAGCAGGCGATGGTCTTGTGCTCTGCGCCGTGATACTCGAAAACGCGGTGGATCTCCTTCATCTTGGAGATGGCCACCATGTAGCTGAGGAAGATGGCAACTTTCAGCACCGCCTCGAGGATGACTCTCGGCCAGCGGGTCAGGGTGACCACCTTGCCGAGGCCGCCCACCAGCACCGTCGGCAGAACGGTGAACAGCAGGATAGCGAACAGGCCGCCCACGAGGGCCGCACCGGCCATCAGGATGTCCTCGGCCTTCTTGCCCAGATGGTCGCCCACCCATTTTTCAAAGGCAGACTCTTCCTCTTCGGCGTCGTACTCGTCGCCCATGCTCACCTGGGCAGAGTACATCATGTAGTGGTAGCCGGTGATGAGGCTCTCTATCATCGAGATGGCTCCCCGCACGAGAGGGATCTTGGCCCAGATGCCGTGTTTCGGGGTGTCTTCTATCTTCGTTTCGATGGTGCCGTCGGGCTTGCGCACAGCGCAGCAGATGTGCTCCGGGCCGCGCATCATGATGCCTTCCATCAGGGCCTGACCGCCCACACTGGTCTTGAAGCATTCCTTCTTGGGTTCGTGATTCATAAAATGGATTTCTCCTGTCAAATTTTTGGCTTCTATCTTACCACATAAATGTGACAAAATCTTATTTTTTGTAGAGCGGCAGGCCCAGTGTCACCACCGTACCCCGGCCCAGAGTGCTCTTGATGTCCATCGTGCCGTCGAGGGCGGTCATGATGGAGTCCACCAGCGCCAGACCGATGCCGCTGCCGCGCACCGAGTTGCTGCCCTTGTAGAACTTGGTCTTGACGTTCTCGAGGTCTTCGGGCGGGATGCCGCGGCCCTGGTCGATCAATTCGATAAAGGCTTTGTACTCGCCCGCCCAGAGCTTGACTGTGATGCGCCCGCCGGGGGCGGAATACTTGATGGCGTTGTCCAGGATGTTGATGAACACCTGCCGCAGACGGTCGGGGTCGGCGTAGACCGGGATCATCTCCTCCGGCTCATTGTACACCAGCACAAGCCCCTCCCGCTGGATGCGGGCCTCGCAGAAAAGCACCGCATCGGTCAGCTCGGCCACAAGGTCGAGGGGGCGGCAGGTCATCTTGAGACGGCCATTCTGCAGGCGGCTGAAATCCAGCAGCTCCTCCACCATGTTGTAGAGGCGGGCCGTCTCGTTGTTGATGATCTCGAGGCCCTTGCGGTAGTTCTCGTCGGAGGGGTCGTCCAGTGTGCGCAGCGTCTCCACCCAGCCCCGGATGGAGGTGAGCGGGGTGCGCAGCTCGTGGGAAACGGAGCTGATGAACTCGTTTTTCATCTTTTCCGTCTCTTCGAGGCCCTCGGCCATCCGGTTGATGGTGCCGCGCAGGCGGTCCACCTCATCCCGCTCGTCGCCGGTGACGGGCAGACGGACGTCCAGCTCACCCCGGGCGATGCCGGCGGCGGTGCGCTCCACCTGTCCCAGCGGCACCACGATGCTCCGCACGAAGTACAGGCCCGACATGATGGTAAAGGCCAGCACCGCCGCACCCATGATGAGGGCCACCACCACGGTGCGTTTGAGCTGTTCTTCCACCAGCGTCAGACTGGTGACGAGACGCATGGCGGCCACATCTTCGGCTGCATAGGGTACGAGACAGCAGGCCGCCATGACCATCTCTCCGCTCTGGGTGCGGTAGATGGCGATGCCCTGCCCGTCCACGGCGTCCTGCGCCTGCTCAAAGTCGGTGCGGGTGACGATGCCCTCGGCATCGGTGCCGCTGGACGAGGCGATAACGCCGCCGTAGCTGTCCAGCAGCATAAATTCGTATTTGTCCTTATCGGAGAACTGCTCCACCATCCGGCGCAGGGCCACGCTGCGGCTGGCGGCGGTCTTCTGGCTCGTTTCGCCGGTGTACATTTTGAGCTGACCGGTGATGGACGAAAAGCGGCGGTACATGGTCTGCTGGACGCCGTTGTAGTAGCTGCGGGTGGCGCTGTAGAGGAACATGACCTCCACCAGCAGCACCAGCAGTACCGTAATGAGCAGACTGCCCCGCAGCCATCGCCGGGTGATACCGCTTCGCATGTCACTCCTCCCACCGATAACCATATCCCCACACGGTGAGGATATGTGCCGGATGGCTGGGCTCATCCTCCACCTTCATCCGCAGACGGCGGATGTTCACGTCCACGATCTTGACGTCGCCGAAGTAGTTTTCACCCCAGACACCTTTGAGGATGCGCTCGCGCACCAGCGCCACACCGGGGTTGCGGAAGAACAGCTCCATGATCTGGAACTCCACCTGAGTCAGCTCGATGGGCTTGCCCGCCTTGAGCAGGACGCGGCGGTTCTCGTCCAGCACGAAGCTGCCGCTCACCAGTGAGGCCGGAGCCTGCTCCCCTGCCTCGGCGCCGGCCGAACGGCCCACGCGGCGGCAGAGCGCCTCCACACGGGCCAGCAGCTCACTGACGCTGAAGGGCTTGGTCATATAGTCGTCGGCACCGATGGACAGGCCGCGGATCTTATCCTGCTCCTGCCCCTTGGCACTCAGGATGATGATGCCGATCTTCTGGTCGGTGCGGCGGATGGTCTCGCAGAGCGAGAA
>OOCD01000956.1_pt1 | contig 19119 bp, 13 predicted proteins | sample 1671791 | NCBI WGS metagenome assembly OOCD01 (sample SAMN06348193, study PRJEB24527) | human gut metagenome | biome: human gut; feature: ankylosing spondylitis patient; material: feces | host: Homo sapiens | place: China | collected 2015-10
AGCTGCGGAAAAGCGGGACCCGTTCAGGCTGTTGCGTTGAGATTGAAAATCAACCGAAAAGAGTTTTTCAAGCGCGTTTCGAGCAATTCCCACCGGTTTCATAGGAGTAAACTTGCCCCACTGCAAATGCTCGAAAGGACCGGCATGAAAGAACTCTCCAACCGTACGGCAACGTTTACCGATTCGGTCATCCGCCGCATGACACGCATCTCCAATAAGTACGGCGCTGTCAATCTCTCGCAGGGCTTCCCCGACTTCGATCCCCCGGCGCAGCTGCTCGAGAGCCTCAGCACCATCGCCGCCGACCCCAAGCCGCTTTACCACCAGTACTCCATCACCTGGGGCTCCCAGGCCATGCGCGAGGCGCTCGCCGCCAAGCAGGAGCACTTTATGGGCATGCCGGTGAACCCCAACGAGAATATCGTAGTCACTTGCGGCTCCACCGAGGCCATGATGGCCGCCATGATGACGGTCACGAACCCCGGCGACAAGGTCGTCATTTTCTCGCCGTTCTACGAAAACTACGGCGCCGACACGATCCTTTCGGGCGCCGAGCCCATCTACGTGCCGCTCAACCCGCCCACATTCGACTTTGACCGCGAGACGCTCGAGGCAGCCTTCCGCGACAACGATCCCAAGGCGATCGTCCTGTGCAACCCGTCCAACCCCTGCGGCAAGGTCTTTACCCGCGAGGAGCTCACCTTTATCGCCGACCTCTGCAAAAAGTACGACGCCTACTGCATCACCGACGAAGTCTACGAACACATCGTCTACGCGCCCCACGAGCACGTGTACATGGCCACGCTGCCCGGCATGTTTGAGCGCACCATCAGCTGCAGCTCACTGTCTAAGACGTACTCCATCACCGGCTGGCGTCTGGGCTACACCATTGCCCCAGCCCAGATCACCGAGCGCATCAAGAAGGTCCACGACTTCCTCACCGTAGGCGCCGCCGCTCCCCTGCAGGAAGCCGTCGTCACCGCCCTCAACTTCGACGACAGCTATTACCAGGAGGTCCTCGACCTCTACACCGCCAAGCGCGACCTATTCTGTCAGGGACTCGACAGCATCGGCCTTACGCACAACGTGCCGCAAGGCGCCTACTACGTAATGATGGATATCTCGGAGTTTGGCTATGACAGCGACCTCGACTTCTGCGAGGACCTCGCGTCTAAAGTGGGTGTGGGCGCCGTGCCCGGCTCGAGCTTCTTCCGCGAGCCCGTCAACCACCTCATCCGCTTCCACTTTGCCAAGCGTGACGAGACGCTCAACGCGGCGCTGGAGAACCTCAAGTCTCTGCGTGATAAAATCGAGCCGCGCGGGTAAGGACGACCCAGTAACTAAAGGCACTAAAGAAACCTCGCGAACCCGTTGGGTCACGAGGTTTCTTTTTATAGCGACCTCATTTATTTTTTAGAGCGCTATACTTTAGAGAAGGAGCAACTCGTCCCAGAAAGAGGAACACTATGGCGGAGCAGCAGCTTATCGGAGCGCTCGAGGCCGGCGGCACCAAGATGGTCTGCGCCACGGGCTATGCAGACGGTACGGTCCTGAAGCGTGAGCAGATCGCGACCACGACCCCGCAGGAGACCGTCGAGGCCGTCAACGCATGGTTTGCCGACAAGGGCATCGCCGCGCTGGGCATCGGCGCCTTTGGCCCCACCGCAGTCAACCCTGCCTCGCCCCAATACGGCAAGATCCTGGAGACGCCCAAAACGGCATGGCGCTACTTCGACCTGCTGGGCACCATCCAAAACGAGCTCAATATTCCCTGCGGCTACGACACCGACGTCAACGTCGCCTGCCTGGGCGAGGTCACCTTTGGTTGCGCCCAGGGCCTCACTGACGTGGTGTATCTGACCATCGGTACCGGCGTGGGCGCTGGCGTGCTCTCGGGCGGTAAGCTCGTGCACGGCATGATGCATCCCGAGGCTGGCCACATCCTGGTCACGCGCGACCCGCGCGACACCATTGGCGAGCACAGCGCCTGCCCCTTCCATGACAACTGCCTCGAAGGCCTCATCGCCGGCCCCGGCGTTAGAAAGCGCTGGGATGGCAAGAGCGCCGGAGACATGGCTGATGACCCGGAAGCCATGGACCTGCTCGCCGGCTATCTGGCCCAGGCACTCATGACCTACACGCTGTGCTACGCGCCGCAAAAGATCATCATCGGCGGCGGCGTGGCCGACCACACTCCCATCGTGCCGCTCGCACGCAAAAAGTGTGCCGAGATGCTCAACGGCTATATCGTCACGCCCGAGGTCAACGACATCAATAACTACATCGTCAACAACAGCCTCGAGGGCAAGCAGGGCATTATGGGCTGCCTGGCCCTGGGCGCACAGGCGCTTCAGTAGCAGATGCACCCACAGGGCGTGGCGCGCCCGGCAAATCCGACCTACGAAACGACGCCACCACGCCTCATATAAGCCCTCAAATAAAAAAGGCCGCCTAGGACCAAACAATACGTCCTAGGCGGCCTTTTTGGCGCACATCAGCGACCGTAAGAGATATCGGAGCACAACGCCCGTTGCCGCTCCACAGCAGTCGATCATCACATCGGTGATCATGCCGGCGCGTCCCGGCACAAAGAGCTGAATCGTCTCGTCAATCGAAGGAATCAGCAGCAGGAACACCGCCGTGGGCAGCAGCACGTCAAAGGTGCGCCGGCCCTCAAAATCAAAGGCGTGCGTTGCCAGGATGCCGAGCACCATATACTCGGAAAAATGCGCGCACTTGCGAACAACAAAGTTAGTCACCCATTCATATGGAAGTCCCACGCCGTGCAAGAAACAGCGAATAGCTTCCATGACCGTTAGGCTCAGCGAACCCGACCCCGAGCCGGGAACCAGCGAATTGCCCCAGATCAAGAGCGCCATCAGGCAGGTCACGACCGCCCATTTTCGATTGATCTTAACCATGCAGAAGTTATGCCTCCGCACGGAGCGGCGCGAAGCTGGCGGTACCGCCCTCGATAACGCTCAGATAAGCACGGCCCGTACGCTTGGCGGTAGAGGACTGAAGACGCTCGATCTCTTCCTCGAGGATCTGATTGACGCGCTCGTGACGACGATTTTCCATAATGCCGGCGGCAATAGCCTCGGCCCGCTCGATGCTCTCACGCGAGATACGGGCAGTATCCTCGGGGAACACAGCGCTGTGACGGCCGACATAGGCGGGGGCAGCAGGCTGAGGGGCAGCAACGGGAGCGGGGGCTGCAACAGGAGCGGGCTCGTCAATCTCATCCAGAATCGCGGTGGCGGCGGCCCACATGTCCTCGTGGCCCGAGTAATCGGCCATGGGGACATCAACCTCGAGCGAGGCGTCCGGAAGGTCGCCGGTGTCGATGCGATCTTGGGCTTCAATAGATGCGGTGATGGCTGCAGGCTCATCGAGGTCATCGAGATCGATGTCCGCGGCACCGGAGATGATAGGCATGCTGGCGAGGTTTACGTTATACGGCGCAGCCTCAGCCGCCTGCTGCTGGGCAGGAGCGCCCCAAAGCGAGCTTTCGGCGGCACGGCGGGCGGCAACGGCCTCCTCGTCCGCGGTCATGGCTTCATCAACGTACGAATTATCGGCAGAAGCGTTCGCGTCAGCCGAGGTAGCGCTGTAGGCGTTATTGGCTGCCGCGTTGGCGACGAGTGCCACGAAAGCCGCCGTACTGCCCGCAGGGGCGGCCTGGGAGCCAGACACGGCGCGTGCCGCGGCGGCGATGTCGTCGCGATTGAAGGAGCCGGTCTGCCCGCCGTTGGTGAGCTCGTCGATGGCGACTTGATAGACGTCGCGCGAGTGTGCAGGGTCGCAGCTCACCGGCGAATCGTCGTCGAGCATACTGTCGATCATGGACCAAGCCTCGTCCTCGTCCATAGCATCTGCGGCTCGAGCGATGGTAGGGACACCATCATCGGCATGACGGCGCTGGAACGCACCGGTCAGGCCGGAAAGGAATGCCGAGGTAGACTGCTCCGCCTGAGCCTGAGAAGCAGAAGCCGCAGCGTAAGGAGTCGCATCCTGCTGCTGAGTTGGAATCGAGGCGGTCTTGAACTCGCTTTGATGCTGATTGAGATTGGCGGCACCGCCCATGGCATCGGGCTGGAACAGACGCTCTTCACGCTGCGCACGATACTCGGAGATACCCAGCGAGGCGGCATAGATACCCACGCCCGCCACCGCGCCCACGGCGAAGGGAACCGCACCCGCCACGACCGTCTCGTTCACAGACGAAAACGGTAGCGTCGCGGCATACATAACCACGGGAGCGGCAAGGCCGATCCCGCACGAAAGTCCGGCAAGGACTGCTCGTTGTGTTGCATCAGAAGAAGCCATGAGCTCTCCCCATCTTCCAGCACCCAAATCGCATCATTCAGTTGGCTGCGCGAGAGAAGATGAAGCGGGGCTATGCCCCAAAGCAACGGTATATGGTTCGTTTCATCTGCGTTTTCCGTCGCGAAGCTTAAAAGCTATTATGCGAAACCGCCCCGTCGATTGCAAGCGACGATGTCGGATTGAAACGGGAAACCTGCTGCTCGTCGGTCTTATGGTTAAAAATAAGCGCGGAGCGGCGATATGGAAAAGGGCCGAGGCTCAAAGCCCCGACCCTTTATCGCATTGATGACTATCGCTGCGTGTGGATGACAACCTAGAACGTCTGCTCGTAGTCGCTGTGTTTTTTGGCCGAACGCACCAAGAATTCCTGGTTGGTGTTGGTGCCCTTAAGACCCTTGATAAACGATGCGGCTGCGCGCTCGGTGTTGTTCATGCCGGCAAGAATGCGACGCAGACCAAAGACAAACGGACGCATCTGCTCGTCGACCAACAGGTCCTCGTTACGCGTACCGGAGGCAACGGGGTCGATAGCCGGGAAGATGCGGCGGTCGGCCAGGTCGCGGTCGAGCTTAAGCTCCATGTTGCCGGTGCCCTTGAACTCCTCAAAGATGACCTCGTCCATCTTGGAACCGGTGTCGATGAGGGCAGAGGCCAGGATGGTGAGCGAGCCACCGTTCTCGATATTACGGGCTGCGCCCAGGAAGCGCTTGGGAGGATACAGGGCCGCCGAATCGACGCCGCCCGAAAGGATGCGGCCCGAGGCGGGCGCCGCCAAGTTGTAGGCGCGGGCAAGACGCGTAATGGAGTCGAGCACCACCACAACATCGCCGCCCAGCTCCACGATGCGCTTGGCGCGCTCGATGACGAGCTCTGCCACGCGAGTGTGGTTGTCGGCGGGCATATCGAAGGTCGACGCCACAACCTCGCCCTTGATGGAACGCTGCATATCGGTGACCTCTTCGGGGCGCTCGTCGACGAGCAGGCAGATGAGGTGCACCTCGGGGTTGTTAATCGAGATAGACTGGCAAATCTTCTTGAGGATCGTGGTCTTGCCGGCCTTGGGCGGGGACACGATCAAGCCACGCTGACCCTTGCCGATCGGCGACACGATGTCGATGGCGCGACCGGTAATGGAGTCCTTGCCGTGCTCCATGCGCAGCGGCTCGTTGGGATAGACCGGGGTGAGGTCGCCGAACTTGGGACGGTTGCGAATCTGCTCGGGGTCCAGACCGTTGACGGTCGTGATTTTGGCGAGACCGGCGCGCTTGTCGCCGCCGCGCGAGGGGCGAAGCGAACCCTCGATGACGTCGCCGGTGCGCAGGCGCGCGGAGCGGATGAGGTAGGCGGGCACGAAGGCGTCGTCGTTGGACTTCATGTAGCCATGGGCGTGGATGATGCCGGAGCTGTCCGGGCGAATCTGCAGAATGCCCTTGATGTCGCGGAAGCCCTCGGCCTTCGCGGCGGTGACGTAGATCTCCTCGACGAGCTCGGCTTTCTTCTTGCCGGTCGTCTCGATCTCGAACTCCTTGGCCTTCTCGCGCAGTTCGGCGACCTTCATGGCAGCGAGCTCCTCACGCGAAAGCGTGGGCTCGGTGGGGGCGGCGTTACGCTCCTTGTTGCGCTGTTTGCGATCGCGTTGGCGGTTGCGACGGTCGTTGTTGCGCTCGTCCTTGCGCTCGTTGCGCTCCTCGTTGCGCTTGTGCTGGCGACGGTTGGGGCGAGCGTTGTCATCGGCCTCAGCGGGCGCGGCGCCATCGGTTGCGGCGGCGTCGGCATTGGCCGCAGCGGCGTCATTGGCCTCGGCGCCGGAATCGACCTGCGCTTCGACATCAGCCTGCTGCTCGGACGCCTTGGCCTTAGCGGACTTCTTACGACCGCGCTTGGGCTTCTCGGACGCAGGCTGTTCGACGTCCTGGGGCTCGGCGGCATCAATCGATGCATCGGCGGTCGTCTCGGCGGAATCCTCGGACGCACCCTTATTGGCAGCCTTAGCCTTGGACGTGCGCTTAGCAGCGGTGCGACGGCTGCGACCGGGACGGACGTCGGCGGGCTCGGCATCGGCGGGAGCGGCCTCGGAAGTCGTAGCATCCTGAACGGGTGCATCGGCAGCGGTTGCAGACTCGGCGGTCGCCGCAGCATCCCGAGCGGCGGCGGCTGCGGCTGCGGCCTTCTCTGCCTCGACGAAGGCCTTGGGCTTGCGACCGCGACGGTGCGGGCGCAAAGCCGGATCGACAACGGGAACTTCGCTGGCCTCGACAGGCGCAGCGGGCTCAGCAGGCGATGTGCCCTCCCCTGCCGCGGAACGGACCGAAGCCTCAGTGAGCTCGGGGGTTACCTGTTCGGCAACCTGCTCGGCTTTAGCAGCCGTGAGACGGCGTGTGCGCGGTGCCGGCTTCTCGGTCGGCTGGTCGGCGGCAGGGGTCTCGGTGGCGGCAGACGTCTCGGGCACAGACGGAGCTGCAAGCTCGGTCAGAGCCGCGGCCTCGCGCTCGGCAGCACGACGGCGGGCGCGCACCACCTGGGCCTCGCTAATCTGCGCCAACGCACGTGCTTGCGCGACCTCATCGGAAATCGGCGCCGAGGAGTCAGCTGCAACGGTGCGCTTGGCGCGCGTCGTGCGCGTGGTACGGCGCTTGGGCTTGGTGACCTCCTCGCCGTCAGCGGCAGGCTTGGTCGTGCGGCGCGTACGCTTGGGCTTTGCCGGAGCAGCCTCCTCACCGGTTGCAGGCACGGCCTTCTCAGCCGCTGCAGGCGTAGGCGTCGAAGCAGCCTTGGGCGCCTCAGGAGCCGAGGCTTGCGCGGGCGCCGCGACCTGGTCCGACGCAACCGGTGCAGTGGGAGCGGCCTGCGTCGTCGTTATTTCGTTTTCTTGCTGTTGATCAGACACAGTGTTTGCTCAACTTTCTTTTCAAGCCCTGTGATCACATGCTCCCTGCATAAACCTTCAGGGCGGCTAAACAGTCTAGTTCCGTTCAAAACGACGGACATCATTGATCTGTATCGAGATGATTGCGTCAATTACGCAGCGTTAGTGTAACACAACCGCCGCCACCTGCAACTTAGTCATTGGGAACGCTCTTAAACGACTAGTCAAAAGGGGCACTCTTTGGTTTACCACCCACAAATCAGGCTGCCTCCGCCAAAACTATGGCGGTTTACTACGATGAATCGCTCAACCGCGGCCACTCCGAAACCTGTTGAACTAAAACCGCAGGTAGACGCCTTGCTCTTTTTAGCGAAAAGCCGGCGTGGTTGGACTTTCTCAATTCATCGTAGTAAACCGGTATAGTTGCGTTTTTGTAGCATTTTCTAACACGCCAAAAAGCCCCGCCAAACGCAAAAAGCCCGACCTCCATATGGGAGATCGGGCTTTCAAGGCTCAGTTAAACCAAGTCTGTACGGTCAAATGACCCGCAGGTTACATCTGCTCGGGCGCGGAAACGCCAACGAGGGTGAGCACCAAAGCGAGCGTCACGCGGACGGCATCGCAAGCGGCCAGACGGGCACGCGAAAGCTCGGGGTCGACGGGACGGCCCTCGCTCGGCAGCACCTGGCAGGCAGCGTAGAAGCTGTGGAAGTCACCGGCGAGTTCCTCGGCAAAGTGCGTCAGACGGAACGGGGCGCGATCGCGAGCGCAGCTGGCAATCAGATCGGTGAGCTCGTTGAGCTTACGCGAAAGGGCGAGCTCGGTCGGGTCAGTCAACAGCGAGTAATCGACGTTCTCACCGATGGCCTTGGCGGCGACGGCCTTCATGCCCATCTCGTCAGCCTGCTCGGGCGTGACATCGGCGGCACGGCGCAGGATGGAGCACACGCGGGCGTGAGCGTACTGCACGTAGTACACCGGGTTGGAGTTGTCGCGTTTCTTAACGGCCTCAATATCGAAGTCGACCATCTGGTTGGAGCTCTTGGAGATGAGCGTGTAGCGAGCGGCATCGGAGCCGACCTCGTCGACGAGCTCCTGCAGGGTCACCATAGTGCCCTTACGCTTGGACATACGGACAGGCTTGCCGTTGCGCAGCAGGTTGACGAGCTGGCCCAGCAGAACCTCGAACTTGCCGGGGTAACCCAAGGCATCGCAGACGCAGCGGACGCGCTCGATGTAGCCGTGGTGGTCGGCACCCCAGATGTCGATGACATGGTCGACGCGCTGGAACTTGTCCCAGTGATAGGCAACGTCGGAGGCGAAGTAGGTGTACTCGCCATCGGACTTGATCAGCACACGGTCCTTGTCGTCGCCCAGATCGGTGGAGCGGAACCACAGGGCACCGTCCTTGGTGTAGAGGTAGCCCATCTTGTCGAGCTTCTCGAAAGCGCGGTCGACGGCGGAAGTGCCGGCGGTCTCGCCCTCGGTGTCCTTCACGTACAGCGAGCGCTCGGAGTACCAGCGGTCGAAGTCGCAGTTGACGGCGTGGCAGAGGTCGCGCATGTTGTCGACCATCTTTACGTAGCCGCGCTCGCGGAAGCTCTCCATGCGCTCCTGAGGATCGGCCTCGACCCACTTGTCGCCGTCGGTGCGCCAGAACTCGGCAGCCTCATCGATGATGTAGTCGCCGCCGTAGGAGTCCTTGCCCAGAGTCTCGGCAAAGTTGTCCTGATACGGATGGGTCTCGGGGTGCTCGTCGCCCTCGTCGGCAACAAAGGCGTCGCGGTCGGCGATCAGAAGCTTGTGAGCCTCGTCGATATCCACGCCCTGCTTGGCGATGATGTCGGCAAGCTGCATATAGCGCGTGCTGATGGAGTTGCCGAAGGTGTTCATCTGAGAGCCGTGATCGTTGATGTAGAACTCACGCTGGATGTCGTAACCGGCGTGGTCCATAACACGGCAGAGCGAGTCGCCCAGCGCGGCCCAGCGGCCATGGCCGATGTGCATGGGGCCGACGGGGTTGGCGGAAACGAACTCGACCTGGGTCTTCAGGCCACCACCGACGTTGGACTTAGCGAAGTCCATGCCCTTCTCGCGAGCCTCGCCAAAGATGGCATTCTTGACGGCGACGGAGAGGTAGAAGTTGATGAAGCCGGGGCCTGCGATCTCGACCTTCTCGATCGCGGGGTCCTCGGGCATATGGGCAACAATGGCCTCGGCGATCTTACGCGGGGCGCAGTGGGCCAGCTTGGCGGACTTCAGGGCCATGGTAGAGGTCCACTCGCCATGAGAAGTATCAGCCGGTCGCTCGATAGCGCAATCGTCAAGTTCAAATGCGGAAAGGTCGCCGGCCTCCTGGGCCGCAGCAAGCGCAGCGCGTACCAGCTCTTCAATCTTCTCGGGCATAGATCCTCCTTGTGTTAAAGCCCCCGAGCTCTTGGTCACTCGTAGGGCAAAAGCCAGAGTTTGTAGCACTCTATCACAAGCGACGGGCACTGTCGCAGGGTAAAGCCAATCGATATTGCATATGCACAAAATTGACTACAGCTTGTATGGAGTCACTCAAAGATGCCGGTCTGCCTGCAGATTATGCAGGCGTTGAAAATGCATAAAGGTGTGAATGAGCTGTGTCTGTTATCGAATACTCTTACCTATCGGAGTTGTGTGCTTTTCCTGCATAAAGTGATGGTTTGCGCACGTCAGCGTGGTATTCTTAACATACGTAAATACGTATAAGTTGGAGGTAGCATGTTCTCAATCGGTCAACACGTCATTCATCCGGGTCAGGGAGTCTGCACCGTCGTCGGCTTTAGGGACGACACGCCGCAGCCCATGCTGCTGCTCGAGACCAAGCAGGGACATGCGCAGACGATCCTCATGTACCCCGTGGCGCAGGCCGACCGTCTGCATGCCGCCATCTCGCAGCAAGATGCCGAGCACCTGCTGAGCCACTATGACGAGCTGGAGTGCGACACCTTTACCGAGCGCAACAGTTCACTTGAGGAGACGCACTTTAAGCAGCAGCTCAAGCTGGGCGCGCCCGAAACGGTCCGCGTGGCAAAGACCATGATGCACCGCATTCGTCAGGCCGAGGAAGCTGATAAAAAACCCAGCTCCTACTACATGCGCGTACTCAAGGAGGCCAAGCGCCGCTCCATCGAGGAGTTCGCTGTGGCCTTGGGCGTCACCGAGGAGGCCGCCGAAGCCCGCCTAGCCCAAGCCGCCCTCAACTAACCCATCCGCGCCAAAAACCACCACAAAGGGGACAGACACCTTTGTGGTGGTTTTCTTGTTCTAGTAGTATTCATTCTTATCGATACCCACGAGCACAAGGAGTCTCTTATGGCAGAGCCGCTTACCGCTGGAATCACCCGCGACCGCGCGTTCGAACTGCTCAACGAGCACAACAAGGACCCGTTCCACATCACCCATGGCGAGACGGTCGAGGGCACTATGCGCTACTTTGCGCGCGAGTTCGACCCCGAGAACGAGGAGTTTTGGGGCATCGTCGGTCTGCTGCACGACCTGGATTGGGAGGAGCATGAGGACGACCCCATGAACCACACCATCTATGCTGCCGAGATTCTTGAGGGCGAAGGTGCGTCTCCCGAGCTCATTCGCGCCATCCAGACGCACACGTCGGACTTCAACACCTCGCTGCCCAAACCCGGGCTGAAGATGGAAAAGATCCTATTTGCCTGCGATGAGCTCACCGGCCTGATCGGCGCTGCCGTCATCATGCGCCCGAGCAAGAGCGTTATGGACTTTACGACCAAGTCGCTCAAGAAGAAATTCAAGGATAAGCGCTTTGCCGCCGGCTGCTCGCGCGATGTAATTTCGCAGGGCGCCGAGATGCTCGGCTGGGAGCTCCCCGAGCTCTTTGACCGCACCATCGCGGCCATGCAGTCCTTCGCCCCCGACCGCGATACCTTCCAGGCCTAACCTGCCGCTTCACCTAAATAACCACCACAAAGGTGCCTGTCCCCTTTGTGGTGGTTATTGTTTGAGTGGGCGTTAGGGGCGGACCTGGCCGGTGCCGCGGAGCTTGTATTTGTAGGTGGTGAGGGCCTCGGCGGCGAAGGGGCCGCGGGCGTGGAGCTTTTGGGTCGAGATGCCGATCTCGGCGCCCAGGCCAAACTCGCCGCCGTCGGTGAAGCGCGTGCTGGCGTTGGCGTACACGGCCGAGGCATCGACCGCATCCAGGAAGCGCTCGCAAGCATCCGTGTCCTCGGCAACGATGGCCTCGGAGTGCATCGTGCCGTAGCGGTTGATGTGTGCGATGGCCTCGTCCTCGCTTGCCACGACCTTCACGCTCATCTCGAGCGCCAGGTACTCGCGACCCCAGTCCTCCTCAGTCGCGGCGACGTAGTCATCACCCTCGGCAAGCCCGGCATCGGCGCATGCGGCGCAGGTTGCCTCGTCGCCGTGAATGAGCACGCCGTGGTCGTGCAGCACGGCCACGACCGCAGGCAAAAACGCATCGGCCACAGCACGGTCGACCAGCAGCGACTCGGCGGCATTGCACACGCCTACGCGCTGGGTCTTGGCATTGACGATAATGTTGAGCGCTTTATCGAAGTCGGCGGATTCATGCACGTAGATGTGGCAGTTACCCGTACCCGTCTCGATCACCGGTACGAGCGACTCGCGCACGCAGCGCTGGATCAGGCCTGCACCGCCGCGCGGAATGAGTACGTCGACAACGCCGCGGAGCTTCATGAGCTCGCCAGTGGCCTCGCGGTCGGTGGACTCGATCATCGACACGGCCTCGCGCGGGAAGCCCTTGGCCTCGAGCGCATCGGCCAGCAGCTCGGCGATCATGGCACACGAGTGATAGGCCAGCGAGCCGCCGCGCAGAATGCAGGCGTTGCCGGTGCGGATGCAGATGCCTGCGGCGTCGGCCGTCACGTTGGGGCGCGCCTCGTAGACCATAGCGACCAGGCCCAACGGCACGCTCACGCGGGTGAGGTCCACGCCGCTTGCGAGTATGCGGTGGTCGAGCACGCGGCCCACGGGATCGGGCAGCTCGGCGAGCTTCTCCAAACCGGCGGCCATGCCCTCGACGCGCTCGGGCGTCAGCAGCAGGCGATCGAGCAGCCCGGCCGAGGTGCCCGCATCGCGCGCAGCGGACATATCGAGCTCGTTGGCGGCGACGATGGAGTCGACACCGTTGCGCAGTGCTGCGGCCATGGCGCGCACGGCCTCCTGGCGCTGCTCATCGCTCGCCGTGGCAAGCGAGGCCGACGCCGCCTTGGCGGCAACGGCAAGATCGTGGACATACGTGGCTATATCGACCGACATGGGCGGCCCTTTCTCCTAGATGTTTGCCCACCATGGTAGCCGATTTGCACATACCTTCGTCTGCGGCGGTAGAATTGGTCAACCCGAAACACCGCAACGAACGGAAGACTCACATGGCCCTCATCACTTCGTACCACGTCCCCGGCCTTTACGTCGAGGACCACAGCATCGACGTCCCCCTTGACTGGCGCGGCCTGGAGCCGATGCTCCTAGCCGTCGGCAGCACCATGCGCCGCGGCGCCATGCCGGCACCCATCGCCGGCGCGCCCGAGAGCATCAAGCTCTTCTACCGCGTGGTTTGCGCACCCGACCGCATCAACGACGATCTGCCGCTACTCCTGTTTTTGCAGGGCGGCCCCGGCGGCGAGAGCCCGCGTCCGCTGTCGCCCACAAGCGACGGCTGGATCGAGGAGGCCGTCAAGCACTTCCGCGTAATCCTTCCCGACCAGCGCGGCACCGGACGCAGTAGCTGCGTGGACGGACGCACGATCAAGGCACTGGGCGAGCGCGCCGAGGCAGCCGGCGCCGATACAGCCCGCTCACAGGCGGACTTCCTCAAGCGCCACCTCGCCAGCTCCATCGTGCGCGATTTTGAGTACCTGCGCCTGGTGGGCTTTGGCGGCAAGCCCTGGGTCACACTCGGGCAGAGCTACGGCGGCTTTTTGACGCTGAGCTACCTGTCGCTCTTCCCCGAGGGCGTGACGGCGAGCTTTACCTGCGGCGGCATTCCGCACGTGCCGGCGAGCGCAAGCGAGGTCTACACGCACACCTTCCCGCGCATGGCCGCCAAGACGCAGCAGTATTACGACCGCTACCCCGCCGACGTCGAGCGCGTGGCAGCCCTGGCCGATGCGCTCGAGGCACAGAAGCCCGTGCTGCCCGACGGCTCGCCGATGACGGTCGAGCGCCTACAGCTCATGGGCAGCGACTTTGGCATGAAGCCGAGCTTTGAACGCATGCATTGGATTATCGATCACGCTTTTGTTGATGGCGACGGCACGCTGACCTGCAACGCCTCGGTATCTGACAGCTTCTTGATGCGCGCCTTCGAGCGCACCAACACTCGCACGAATCCGCTGTACTGGACGCTGCAGGAGTTCATATACGCCGACGGTAACACTATGCCCATTGGCTGGGCCGCGGCTGAAGAGAAGGCTCACCGCGCCGAGTTCGACACCCTCGCGCGCCCGCTCATGTTTACCGGCGAGGCCATGTTCCCGTGGATGTTTGAGCAGATGCCCGAGCTCAAGCCCTTCAAGCCCGCCATGGACCTGCTGATGGAAGACACCAGCTGGGATAAAATCTACGACCCGAAGCGACTGGCGTGCAACGAGGTGCCCCTGCAGGCCGCAGTGTATTTCGACGACATGTACGTGGATTCGGGCCTGCAGCTTGATACGCTCAGCCGCGTGGGCAACTCGCATGCCTGGGTGACCAACGAGTTCGAGCACGACGGTCTGCACGGCAGCGTGGTGTTCAAGCACCTCTTCGACGAAGCACTCAACCGCGGAGACCTGCGCCGGATCTTCTAGCAAAGGAGTGTCCCCACCTGCCGGCACATAAGGAACGTCCCCAAGTGCCGGCACGAGAAAGACAGCGCTGCGGGAAACGATCCGCAGCGCTGTCTTTCTTTATGCAAATACGATCAAGTTATCCCTGTGTATCGCCGGCTTCTCGGCCAGGTTAGCGAGCAGGCGGTTGCTGGCGATCTGGTCCTGGCGGCGTCCGGCTGCAAGCTCCAGCACGTCCGAATCGGCCTCGGCGATACCGCGGGCGACGACCATGCCGCTCGGGTCGCACACGTCGAGCACATCGCCCTCGGCAAACTGGCCATCGACCTCGCGAATACCCACCGCAAGCAGGGAAGAGCCACGGCTGACCAGCGCCTTCGCGGCACCATCATCGACCGTCACCGAGCCATGCGCCTTGTCGCCCAGTGCGATCCACAGCTTGCGGGGTGCGATGTCCAGACGCTCCGCCGGCGGATCGAACAGCGTGCCCACGCTCTCGCCGCGGGCGAGGCGCACGAGCGCATCGGGCTCCTCGCCCGAGCAAATCACGCTCTGAATGCCCGCCGTCATCAGGATGCGGCTCGCGCGGATCTTGGTAATCATGCCGCCCGTGCCCACCGATGTGGAAGAATCGCCCGCCGAGGCAATAATCTTGGCATCGATCTTATGCACGACAGGAACAAACTCGGCCGTGGGGTCCTCATGCGGATTGGCAGTATAGAGACCATCGATGTCCGAGAGCGTCACGCACAGATCGGCAGAAACCAGGCAGCTCACAAGCGCCGCCAGTGTGTCGTTGTCGCCAAACTTGATCTCGTCGACGGTGACGGTATCGTTCTCGTTGACGACCGGCACCACGCCCAGCTCAACCAGGCGCAGCAGGGCGTCGCGCGCGTGCAGGTAGGACGTGCGGCGGGCCGTATCGTGGCGCGTGAGCAGCACGAGCGAGGTGAGCAGGTCGCGCGTATGGAACTCCTCGTCGTAGGCCGACGAGATGATGCACTGACCGGCCGAGGCGCAGGCCTGTAAGCTCGGAAGGTCGCCGACCGGCTTGTGGTCGAAGCCCAACACGGGATAGCCACAGGCGATAGCGCCCGAGCTCACCACGACCAGACGCCAGCCGAGCTTGCGCAGCGCTGCGGCCTGATCGGCAAGTCCGCCGATAAAGGCGCGGTTGACCTTGCCATCGGCACCCACCACCGTGGACGAACCGATCTTTACCACCATCGTTTTATAAGAAGTCGTCATACGTCAAACCAATCAACTGCTCAGCGAACGGCCGAGCTGGCGGCCAAGGGAGCGTGACTCGCCCCTACCGCCCAAGGAATTAGTGAGCCCAGGGAAAGGCAGAGGCCGCGGCCATGTTCTTGCGCACGAGCTCGTCGCGCACCTGAGCCAGGCCCTGCTCCATGCCCACCACATAGGTCTGCGGGTACAGGAAGCGCTTGAAAGCTGCGTCCAGATGATCGAGCGCCCAAGCACAGCGCTCGCGCGCGTCCTGGATGCTCTCACGCGGAGCCACCGCACTGCCATCGCGCACGATCGGCACCAGCAGCTCGCGATACTCAAGTTCGGACACGTCGGTCACCAGGGCGGCATCATTCACGGCCACGAGGGTATTGCCGCGCGCGGCGCCCTCCCCCGCCAGATGGTCCTCGTCGTAGATCATGTCGCAGACCGGGCCGCCAAAGCCGTCGTAATAACGGCGCACGCGTTGCACACCCGGGATCGTGCGCTTGTAGGGCTGCTCGGAGAGCTTGACCACCGGCGTCCATGGATCTGCCTCGCTCGCACGGCGGGCGGAAAGCTTGTACACGCCGCCCAGCGCCGGCTGATCGTAGCAGGTCGCGAGCTTGGTGCCCACGCCAAAGCTGTCGATGGGCGCGCCCTGGTCGAGCAGCGACTGAATCGTGTACTCATCCAGATCGTTAGAAACCGAGATCCCCACATAAGGCAGGCCCTCGGCATCAAAACGGCCGCGAACATACTTGGAGAGCTTGGCGAGGTCACCCGAATCAATGCGAATAGCCGACAGGCGCTCGCCCACCGCCTCCATCTCCTTGGCAACCGTAATGGCATGCTCGCAGCCCTCGCGCACGTCATAGGTGTCGATGAGCAGCGTACAGTTCTTGGGGCTCGACTTGGCAAAGGCGCGGAAGGCCTCGAGCTCGGAATCGAAGCTCATCACCCAGCTGTGCGCATGCGTGCCAAAGACGGGAATACCGTAGCGGCGGCCGGCGAGCACATTGGACGTAGAGGAGCAGCCGGCAACGTAGCTCGCGCGCGCAACGGCCAGGCCGCCATCGGGACCCTGGGCTCGGCGCAGGCCAAACTCCGCCACGGGGCGACCGTCGGCGGCGAGCACCACGCGCGCCGTCTTGGTGGCGACAAGCGTCTGGAACCCGACGATGTTGAGCAGCGCCGTCTCGAGCAGCTGGCACTCCAGCGCGGGGCCGGTGACGCGCACCATGGGCTCGCGCGGAAAGACGAGCTCGCCCTCGGACACGGCGTCGATGTTTACATGCGCACGAAAATCGCGCAGGTAGTCGAGGAATCCAGGCTTGAACATCGCACCGCCGGCGGGAGCCTGAAGCGAAGCGAGGTAGTCGATGTCCTCGGGCGTAAAGCGCAGATTCTCGACCAGCTCGGGCAGTTCGGCGGTGCCGCACATGACGGCATAGGCGCTGCCAAAGGGATGGTCGCGGTAAAACGCGGTAAAACAACCCTGCTCATTGGCCTTGCCGCTCTCCCACAGGCCTTGGGCCATAGTGAGCTCGTACAGATCGGTGAGCATTGCAATGTCGGTGGGATGCGAGATGTCGGTCAAAGCCATGGGGCGACCTTTCGGATGCGTGGTGCAGAATTTGAGGGTTGGACGAGAGCAGAGCATGCGGACATGACGCCCGATGCAAATCGGTTAGAGCAGGCCCATGCTGGTCAGGATCGTGTAGCCCATAAAAATGACGAACGCGATGAGAGCAAGGACAATGATGATTTTTTGAGCCGGCGCCATGCCAGGGATCTCGTTCTCGCCCGTAGGCTCCTTGGAGGTAACCATGCGCTGGGCAAAGGTCATCTCGTCGCGGCTCGGCTTGGGCTCGACGGACTTGGGACGAGCGACCTTTTTAGGCTGAGGTTTGGGCGCGGCAGGTGCAGGCTTCGCGGCGACGGGCTCGGGTGCGGGCGCGGGCGCCGATGCGGATGCGGCGTTCGCAGCGGCCTCCTCGGCCTTCGTACGCTCAGCACGCAGGGCAGCCAGCTCCTCACGCTCGCGACGGGCCTCTTCCCGAGACTCGCGGCGGGCCTTCTCGGCGCGGAGCTCTTCCAACTCAGCGCGCTCCTCTTCGGACAATGGTTGGGACTCAAGCTCGGCCATGGTACAGCCCTTTCTTTTAAAAAAAGCCGCCGACACAATGTCAGCGGCTTATCAAATCCAAGGGTGGAGACGAAGGGAGTCGAACCCTCGGCCTCTGCCATGCGACGGCAGCGCTCTCCCAACTGAGCTACGTCCCCAGGACAAGTCGATATTTTACCTACGGCTCGCCAACTGTCAACGCCCAATAACCAGTCTTTTTGGGGCGGAGCTTTTTTGACTACCATTCGCCCGATGATTTTTTAATCCCCGTCCCAGAAAAATCATCGGCGAGCGCACTACTTTGCGCTGGTGAGGACGCCGGTAGTGTCGAAGGCCGGAGTGAAGCTCTCGTCTACCGCGCCGCCCTCTTGCCAGAACATCGTCGTAAAGCCCAGGTCGTCGGCATGGTCGAGCACCTGCTCATACTCCTCGCGCGTCACGGCGCGCGCCAGGTCGCCGCCTTGTTCGCGCATGAGCGCATTGGGCGTGTACTGGTTCATGACCGAGATCGGCACGTCGCCCACCGTCTGCCACACCAGGTCTAACACGCGGCACGAATCGTCGGCATGCCCCGGCAGCACCAGGTGACGCACGATCATACCGCGCTTCATGAGCCCGTCCTCGTCCACCAGCTCTCCCCCGCGGCGATCGATCTCGCGAGCCATCTGGGCCAGACCCGACACGGCCACGCGCGGGTAGTCCTTAATATGAGAAAGCGACTGCGCAAGCCCCGCGTCGGCATACTTAAAGTCGGTAAGCCACACGTCGACCAGATCGCCGAGCGCTGCCACGGCACTCGCCCGCTCATAGCCGCTCGTGTTGTAGACGATCGGGATGTCCAGCCCGCGCTCCCGAGCTGCGGCAATCGCGGCCGGCAGCAGGTGAGCATAATGCGTCGCCGTCACCAGGTTGATGTTATTGGCACCCTGCTCCTGCAGCTCCAGCATAATCTCGACCAAGCGCTCGGGCGAAATCTCAAGGCCAAAATTGCCCGTTGAGATCTCGTGGTTCTGACAATAGATGCATTTGAGCGAGCAGCCACTAAAGAAAATCGTGCCCGAGCCGGCCTCGCCCGAGATAGGCGGCTCCTCCCACATATGAAGCGCTGCGCGGGCCACCTTAAGCGTGTTGTCGGCGCCGCACACGCCACGCGCGCCCTCGTCGCGCGCCGCACCGCAACGGCGCGGACACAAATGGCAGGCGGGCGAAAAAAGTTCGGTCAACGACGTCGGCATAAAACCATGCTCCAAAACAACGATTCAGCAGCTCAAACGTAAAGGGCCAGACCGCACAGACGGCTCCGTCCCTAAGGGCCGTAATCGTCCGACACGATTTTTGTAATGTCAAGACTGGAATCGACAAAGTGCCGCTTTATGATGTAGGTATTCCGCCCCCCGCGGAGCAACTGGGTGAACCGTCGCGTTTATTTAGGGAGCCCACACAGTCGTACCTAGTACAGGTATCCTTCGTTGTTAAGGACGCTGGAACAGTCGATGAGGGCACCCACCTGTTTTAGGTGGGTTCATTTTCGTAACGTGGGGGGTGGTTTTCTTTTGCCGAAAATCACCATTACAGTCCACATAGATCCCCGCCGGCATCCCGACAAGCCATCGACAACATCCCAATATCTGGTAAGCGCGTGATTATCGCTGCGTGCAATTCCATGCACCCCCCTTGGTCGAGTATCATGATTTGGCTATGCCCTTTGCGCATGGCGTTCTTCTGACCTTTCCCTTCGACGCTTGGCGGTTTTTAGA
>OOCD01000958.1_pt1 | contig 19096 bp, 18 predicted proteins | sample 1671791 | NCBI WGS metagenome assembly OOCD01 (sample SAMN06348193, study PRJEB24527) | human gut metagenome | biome: human gut; feature: ankylosing spondylitis patient; material: feces | host: Homo sapiens | place: China | collected 2015-10
CATCACCGTGACCCGCTTCCTGGACAAGTCCATCCAGGTGGAGGACCAGGGCCGGGGCTGTCCCGTGGACTGGAACGAAAAGGAGGGGCGGTACAACTGGGAGCTGGTGTTCTGCGAGATGTACGCCGGCGGCAAATACGACCCCACCGGGGAAAACTATGAGTTCTCCCTGGGCCTGAACGGCCTGGGCTCCTGCGCCACTCAGTATGCCAGCCGCTACATGGACGTCACCGTCTGCCGGGACGGAAACGAGTATAAGCTCCACTTCCGGCGGGGCGAGATCGCGGGTCAGATGGAGGTCACGCCCCTGACCCGGAGGAAAACCGGCACCACCATTCGCTGGCTGCCGGACCTGGAGGTGTTCACCGACATCGACATCCCCCTGGACTATTACCGGGATGTGATGAAGCGGCAGGCGGTGGTCAATGCCGGGGTCACGTTCCGGCTGCGCAGCGAGGTATCTGCCGGAAGGTTCGACACCCAGGACTTTCTGTATGAAAACGGCATCCGGGACTATATTGCCGAGCTGGCCGGGGAAGACCCCATCACCGAGCCCGTGTGCTGGGAGGCGGAGCGCCAGGGCCGGGACCGGGCGGACAAGCCCGAGTATAGGGTGAAGCTGAACATTGCGTGGTGTTTTTCCAACCGGGTGCACCTGATGGAGCACTATCACAACTCCAGCTTTCTGGAGCACGGGGGCAGCCCCGACAAGGCCACCCGCCTGGCCTTTGTGGCGGCACTGGACAAATATCTCCGGGACAACAACAAATACACCAAGGGCGAGAGCAAGATCACCTTCCCTGACGTGCAGGAGTGCCTGCTGCTGGTCAGCAGCAACTTTTCCACCCAGACCAGCTATGAAAACCAGACGAAAAAAGCCATCACCAACAAGTTCATCCAGGACGCCATGTCCGAGTTCCTGCGCCAGCAGCTGCAGGTATATTTCATCGAGAATCACGACGCCGCCGAGCGCATGGCAGCCCAGGTGCTTATCAACAAGCGCAGCCGGGAGACGGCGGAGCGCACCCGCCTGGGCACCAAAAAAAAGCTGACGGAGAAGATCGACATTGCCAACCGGGTGCAGAAGTTCGTGGACTGCCGCACCAAGGACGTGGACCGGCGGGAGATCTATATCGTGGAGGGTGACTCGGCTCTGGGCGCCTGCAAGCAGTCCCGGGACGCGGAGTTCCAGGGGCTGATGCCCGTCCGGGGCAAGATCCTCAACTGCCTGAAGGCCGACTATCCCCGGATCTTCAAAAGCGACGTCATCACGGACCTGATGAAGGTGCTGGGCTGCGGCGTGGAGGTGCAGGGCAAGGCCGCCAAGGAGCTGAACCAGTTCGACCTGGGCAGCCTCCGCTGGAGCAAGGTGGTCATCTGCACCGATGGCGATGTGGACGGCTTCCAGATCCGGACGCTGATCCTGACCATGCTGTACCGGCTGTGTCCCACCCTGATCCGGGAGGGGTACGTCTACATTGCGGAGACGCCGCTGTTTGAGATCACCTATAAGGAAAAGAGCGCGGAAAAGACGTGGTTTGCCTACTCCGAAAAGGAGAAGGCCGACATCGTCCGCCAGCTGGAGGGGAAGAAATTCACCGTCCAGCGATCCAAGGGACTGGGCGAAAACGACCCGGAGATGATGTGGCTGACCACCATGAACCCGGAGACCCGGCGGCTGGTGCGTGTGCTGCCCGACGAGGCGGAGGAGACTGCCCGGGTCTTTGACCTGCTGCTGGGCGACAACCTGGCCGGACGAAAGGACTATATCGCCGAGAACGGCTGTCGCTATCTGGATATGATCGACGTGAGCTGAGGGGGCGTATGGACAGATTTGATAAAGATATTTCATTTTTGGAAAGTGTTGACCGCGACCCGATGCTAAAAGAGCTGTGCCGCCAATATTCCATAGACAGCTTTGATGAAAAGTTTCGGGTAATAACCTTCCCAATAAGCGATTTAATTAAAAGGAACTATGAGGCAGGTTACTTTCTAAGCAATTACCCGTATGTGTTGTCACTGTATGGCGTGCGCGACGAGCAGATGGATAATTTGAGTACGGAAGAACTCCCATATTTAGCGACCCTTGCCTGTCTGACATGGCATTTTCGGCGCGACTACTTTTGCCAGGGAACGCTTACTTACCGCAGCATTGCAGAGGGGACCTTACTTCGACTGTTTTGCCATTTAAGGGAACTGTATAAAAAGAACCCAACGGTCTCCACTTTGGAAGAACTCCATCGGACAAAGTGCAGTTCGCTTCCGTGTCAGCCAGGTATTTACCGAGTGCTGGCCCCGGAAAAGCTACCCATTTCCTTTATTGAGGGCTCCGACAATTTGCGTGCAAAAGGTTATCCGGCGGCAATTTTGGAACAAAAATACGGCCAATGCACAGATAAAACCGTTTTGTACATCGGCAAGGCTAACGGACGCGGCGGCCTGCGGCAGCGGGGGCTGCAATATGTAAAATACGGCTGGGACACCGCTGTCAACCACAAGGGTGGGCGCGCCATTTGGCAGGTGAAGGACTATCCGCTCCTGCTGTTAGAGTACGAAGTCTGCGAAAATTGCGAGCAGAGGGAGCACGAGCTGTTGGCCGCTTATAAGAAGGAAAACGGCACCTATCCCTTGGCAAATTGGCGGGGGTAGGGAAGTGCATTTATCTGAAAATGGGGAGGATTCGTTATGTCTCTGCTGCATTTCACGGATATTCTGAAAAAGGCCGGATTGGACCCAGCGAGGGTGAAGCTTATTCGCCACTCGCTGTCAGATAAGGATTTTGCCAAGTGTTATTATGCCAGTCCCCAGATGGTCTGGGAATACACCCGCATCCAAAAGCCAAATTTCAGCAAAGATTACGACTACTGGTGCGTGTTCATCAGTGGAAAGAGCACCACCGCCCGTCTGTTTGCCTGCTATAAGGTCAACGGCTCCGTCCCGGCCACGCCCGACCTCAAACCGGCAGCTTTTCCGCTGGAGGGACGCTTCGAAGGAAACCTTGCCTATTTTGATCTGGAACCCGTGGACTGTCTGCGGGAATTTGAGCATCGGCTGGTGATCGAGTGGGGCAAATCTGCTCTGTCGTGGCATCAGAAGGGCACCACGGAAAAGGACGTCCTGGCCATCGACTCCCCCGTCAAAAAACCATTTATTGGTTATGACAAAGTGGTACTCACGTATGCAGAGCTGAAAGAGGTGGTGGAGGACAGCGACATCTATGAGCTGTGGCAGGCGGCGTTGTCCGCTGTGAATGCGGTATACCTCATTGTGGACACGAAGAACGGGAAGCAGTATGTCGGCTCCGCCTACGGAAAGGACGGTCTGCTGGGCCGCTGGCGTGTTTACGCAGATTCCCTCCATGGGCATAACAAGCTGATGAAAGAGCTTATATGCGACCATCCCAACCGCTATCAGTATTTTCAGTTTTCTATCCTGCAAATTCTTCCTAAAACGCTGACGGATGACGAAGTCATCCATACGGAGAGCTTGTGGAAGGAAAAACTAAAGAGTATCCAATTTGGAATGAACGATAACTAAGGTGCGTAGGGGCGGACAGAGGCTCGCCCCTACGGATGCGCGGCGGCCCCTGACAATAACCCCACAACGAAAGGAACCCGTTTCCTATGGCAAAGAAGAAAACAGAACCCAAAGCCGTTCACCGGCCCGCAGACCCCAATGTGCTGGGACTGCGGGGCACGGTGGTGGAGCAGCCCATCACCCGGACGCTGGACGAGAACTACATGCCCTATGCCATGAGCGTCATCGTCTCCCGGGCCATTCCGGAGATCGACGGCTTCAAGCCCTCCCACCGGAAGCTGCTGTATACCATGTATAAAATGGGCCTGCTTACAGGCGGCCGCACCAAATCCGCCAACATCGTGGGCCAGACCATGCGCCTGAACCCCCACGGCGACCAGGCCATCTATGAGACCATGGTGCGCCTGGCCAAGGGCAACGAGTCCCTGCTGCACCCCTTTGTGGACAGCAAGGGCAACTTCGGCAAGGTGTACTCCCGGGATATGGCCTATGCCGCCAGCCGGTACACCGAGGCGAAGCTGGCCCCCATCTGCGCGGAGCTGTTCCGGGACCTGGACTGCGACGCCGTGGACTTTGTGGATAACTACGACAACTCCATGAAGGAGCCGTCCCTGCTGCCCACCACCTTCCCCAACGTGCTGGTGTCCGCCAACCAGGGCATCGCCGTGGGCATGGCCTCCCAGATCTGCGGCTTCAACCTGGGGGAGGTGTGCGACACCACCGTGGCCCTGCTGAAAAATCCGGACCACGACATCGCCTCCACCCTGCTGGCCCCGGACTTCCCCACCGGGGGGCAGATCATCTGCGACCCGGCAGAGCTGCGGGAGCTGTACCGCACCGGCCGGGGCGGCGTGAAGGTCCGCTCCCGGTGGCGGTATGACAAGCAGGCAAACCTCATCGAAATCTACGAAATCCCCTACTCCACCTCCATCGAGGCCATTCTGGACAAGGTGGCGGAGCTCATCAAGGCCGGGAAGATCACCGAAATCAGCGACATGCGGGACGAGACGGACTTGTCCGGTCTGAAGCTGGCCATCGACCTGAAGCGCAGCGTGGACCCGGAGAAGCTGATGACCAAGCTCTTCCGGCTGACCCCTTTGCAGGACACCGTCAGCTGCAACTTCAACATCCTCATCGCCGGGATGCCCCGGGTCATGGGTGTGGGAGAGATTCTGAACGAGTGGACGGCCTGGCGCACGGAGTGCGTGCGGCGGCGGGTGTATTTCGTGCTTAGCCGCAAAAAGGACAAGCTGCACCTGCTGCTGGGCCTGAAGCGCATTCTGCTGGACATCGACAAGGCCATCGCCATCATCCGGGAAACCGAGGAGGAGGCCGAGGTGATCCCCAACCTGATGATCGGCTTCGGCATCGACCAGGTCCAGGCGGAGTATGTGGCGGAGATCAAGCTGCGCAACATCAACAAGGAGTACATCCTCAAGCGGGTCCGGGAAACCGAGGACCTGCAAAAGGAGATCGCCGACCTGGAGGACACGTTGGCCAAGCCCGCCCGGATCCGGAAGATCATCGTGGACGAGCTGGAGCAGGTCCGGAAGAAATACGCCGTGCCCCGGCGCACGGAGATCGTATACGGCCACGAGGTGGAGGAATATGTGGAGGACAGCCAGCCCGAGGACTACCCGGTGACGGTGTTCCTGTCCCGGGAGGGGTACTTCAAGAAGATCACCCCCAAGTCCCTGCGCATGAGCGGGGAGCAGAAGTTCAAGGAGGGCGACAGCCTCCTCCAGCAGATGGAAACCTCCAACAACGCCGAGGTCATGTTCTTCACCGACAGGTGCCAGGTGTACAAGACCCGGGTGTCGGAGTTCGGCGACGGCAAGGCCAGCGCCCTGGGCGACTATCTGCCGGGCCGTCTGGCCATGGACGAGGGCGAGCGGGTCATCTTCATGGTGCTGCCCGGGGACTACAGCGGCTGTCTGCTGTTCTTCTATGAAAACGGCAAGGCCGCCCGGGTGGAGCTGTCCGCCTATGCCACGGTGTCCAACCGCCGGAAGCTCACCGGCGCTTATTCCGACAAGAGCCCCCTGGTGTGCATCCTGCCTCTGCCGGAGGACCGGGAGCTGGCCCTGGTATCCACGGAGCCCCGGGCCCTGCTGGTGCACACCTCCCTGCTGACCCCCAAGACCACCCGAAATGTCCAGGGGGTGGCGGTGATGACCCTGAAGCCCAAGTATCATCTGGACCGGGTGGTCCCGGCGGAGGACAGCGGCATCATGAACCTGCCCCGCTACCGCACCCGCACCATCCCCGCCGCCGGAGCCATCCTCAAGCCCGAGGACCGGGGCGAGGAACAGCTGACCTTGTTATAAAGACCCGTTTTCCCCCACACATACGAAAAAGAGAGGTGCCTATTATGCCCGCTGCCAAAACTCTGAAGCGCTACGGACTGATCACCGTGGCCTGTGCCCTGTATGCCCTGGGCTTCAACTGGTTCTTCGTGCCCAATCACTTCACCGTGGGCGGCTTCACCGGCGTTGCCCAGATCATCAATCACTTCCTGCCCATGCTGCCGGTGGGTACCATCGCCCTGGTGCTGAACATCCCCCTGTTCATCCTGGGCTGGCGGAAGATCGGCCGGGATCTGCTGATCTCGTCCCTGTACGCCACCGCCGTCAGCTCCCTGATGATCGACGTGCTGTCCTCGATCCACACCTTCTCGCCCATGGACCCCATTCTGGCCTGTATCTACGGCGGCATCGTGACGGGCATCGGCTGCGGCCTGCTGCTGCACGAAAGCGCCACCACCGGCGGCACGGAAATGGCCGCCCGGCTGCTGAAGCTGAAGTTCCAGGGGCTGTCCATCGGCAGCCTCTGTCTGGGCCTGGACGTGGCCGTGACCATCGGGTACGCCCTGTGCTTCCGGGATATGACCCGGGCCATGTACGGCGTGGTGGCCCTGTATATCCTGTCCCTGCTGATCGACCGGGTGGTGTACGGTCCCAACGCCTCCAAGGTGGCCTATATCATCAGCGAGCAGTATGAGGCCATTACCCAGAAGCTGCTGCAGCTGGACCGGGGCGTCACCCTGCTGGCCGGTAAGGGGGCCTGGAGCGGCCAGGAAAAGCGGATCATCCTGTGCGCCTTCGGCCGGCGGCACTTCATCCCCATCAAGAAGCTGGTGCAGAGCATCGACCCGGACGCCTTCGTCATCGTGTGCGATGCCCATGAAATTCTGGGCGAGGGCTTCGGCACCTATGACCCCACGGGCCTGTAACGGAGGGGCGGCCATGAGAAAAACCGTGCTGGCCGCCGTTCTGGCGGCGCTGACGCTGCTGCTCTCCGGGTGCGGCTCGCTTCTGGAGCGGGACTACAGCGTGGTCCGGCCCCACAGCTCCACCTACTACGAAAGCGAGGACCGGTCCGTTCTCCGGGCAGAAAGCTATCAGGACCTGGTGAACGACCTTCTTCTGCTGCTGACCGGCGGGGCCAAGGAGGGCACCGTCTGGCTGTATGCCGGGTCGGAGCCTATGGACGCCTCCGCCGCCGCAGAGCGGGCCTGCAAGGAGGTGCAGCAGGAGACGCCCCTGGGGGCCTATGCCGTGGAGTATCTGACCTATACCGTGGACGACAGCGCCCGGAACTACACGGCCATCCAGCTGACCATCGGCTATCGCCGGACCCCGGAGCAGATCGCCTCCATGGTGTATACCACCAGCATCTCCGCCCTGCACGACCTGCTGACCTCCGCCGCCCGCAGCGGAAGCGGCGAGCTGGTGGTGCAGGTGGGGTATTTTGACCACCAGGAGGAGCAGGTCCGGGCCATTGTGGACCAGGTGCAGGCCATGGAGGCCCCGGAGGAAAAGGAGCCCTGGACCGTGAACTTCTATCCCGAGGGCGGCGACGTGGGCATCATCGAGATCATCCTGAAAAAAAGCTGAAAAAAGCAGAACGCAGGGGTTGACAAATCCCGCCAGCCGGGTTATAATCTATCTTGCGTTTGCGGGCGTAGCTCATCTGGTAGAGCGCGACCTTGCCAAGGTCGAGGTAGCGAGTTCGAGCCTCGTCGCCCGCTCCAAACAGAGAAACGGCCTGAAAAAGCCGTTTCTCTTATATGGTGACATAGCCAAGTGGTAAGGCAAGGGTCTGCAAAACCCTCATTCCCCAGTTCAAATCTGGGTGTCACCTCCATAAAGAGTTACCGGTATAGATGCGTCTGGCGCAAAGCCAGGCGCATCAACCGTTTCCGGGCTTTTTTGAGTCCGGATTTCTTCTTTTGAACCATAGATTTTTATGGAGGTTTCGGAGCAACTGACCGGATTTGAACTGGAGGATCTCATGTCTTGGACAGTTTCCAACCTCCAGCGCCCTTTTAGAGAGGACTTTTCTCTCGAAAAAAGCGGCATCATCGCAGAAAAAGAATCACAAATATTTGGGCGTCGTTTTGTCGGCTTTGACAGGCCGAAAAAAGCGGCGCCCTTTTTCAATTTCTAAAAGGGCGCTGGCTGCAGCGTCTGAAACGGCAGGCCGGAGAAGACCTCTCCGGCCTCATTTTTTTACAACAGGAGGATCGCTCACATGGACACCCAAAACACAAGCCGTCAGCTTCGTTACCTTGAAGAAGTCCGTATTCCCCTGCACCGTGCAGGCTTTGAAACCCTGCCGTTGGAGGGAGCGCAGTTGCCTGTCCTTTGGAACGGCGCACCCCTCTGCCGCATCACCGGCAAGGGCAGCGTATTCTATCGGCGAGAGGACGCGGACACGCCCCAGGCAGAGGATGCCCTATATCGCGTCGAGGACATCGCCGCGAAAACGCTGGAGTATATGACCGCTATGGAAGCCGCCCCGCAGCTCAAAGCCAGCGGGCTGGATGGCGACTACCGCATCCTCGCTGACTTCGGCGGCACGGTGCTGGCAGGTTCTCCGAGCAAATACGGCGTTCAATTCGTTACATGGGATTGGGACTATGACCGCACGGGTGTGGTACATGGACACTGCTTCATGGAGAACTACGATGGTGCCAAGCAGGACTTCGCCACACGCTCCGGGCTTATCCAAAAGGAACAGCTTTTCAGCCCGGAGCAGCTGACTGAGATTTACCGATGCTGCACCGACTCTGTGAATGAGGACTTCTTTGAGCTTACGGATAAGCAGGTGGAGCTGATCCACAGCGTCCAGCAACAGATTGAGATATGTGTGCCGGATCTGGATGAGCGCGTCCGTCAGCAGGAGGAAGCATTGGAACGAGCATCACAGGAGCAGACAATGTAATAGCAGTATGGCATGGGCCGGAGTTTTAGCAATAAGACTCCGGCCCTTTTTATTTTCAAAAAAGGAGTGGATTTGCTTGACGCGATACTTTATGAAGTTCACACCCCTGTTCGCCGCAGAAGTGCAGATGATGACGCCACCTCGTCATCATCCTCGCAGAAGCGGACGCATCCGCAGCAGCTTTCGCTACAGTGCCGACGATGTGCGCTGCAAAGACTGCACGAGATACGACAGCGGACACCCCTGCCACCTGAATGAATGCGTCTGTCTGGAGGAGCGCATCGAGGCCGGCGTGGTGGAGCTGAACGCTCTGGCGCGGGAGTGCTTCGGCGGGAGGATGTTCCGCCCGCTGCAAAGACGGCTGCGAGATGAGCTGAACAGGCAGCCCTTTCGCTTCTTCCTCGGTGACGCCCACAGAGAACGATGGACGCATTGGAAAAACCGCTGCTACGGTATGTCCGGGCGCAACGCGGCTGCGCTGTTTCTGCTTACCGCCGATGAGGAGCTTTGGCAAAGAGTCCTATGGCATTTCGACAGCAGCGGCTTCGACTTCTCCGCCATTCGCCTCTCCGGTATTCACCCGGAGCTGTACAGCATTTATCAGGCGGCGAAGACCATTTCCGTTGGCGGTGACAACATCGTGATAGAAGACCTTGCTTTTTCCGAGCTGGTCAGTGACAGGGCCTTTCGGCTCATCCTCGGAGCACTCCTGCTGTGCAGGTACGGCGAGGTGGTCTTAAATCTGGAAAGAAAAACGGAGGAGACAACATGATGAGCGCAGTTCTGAGTAATCCCAGCCACCCGAAATACGGTGTGGCAACGATTCCATTCCCCATTCCCCGTGACCAATACACATACTGCATGGACTTGTTGGAGGCGCTGGAAATCGGCGATACAGTCAAGGCGGACTGCAAGGTGGTGGAGTTTGACAGCGCCTACAACGTTCTCAAACGTAGCCCTTACCGCCACAGAACTGGTCAACCGTTTCGAAGGATGTAAAAACAACTGGCGGGATGAAGCGTACACGTCGCAGATGGGAGGCATGAAATTTTGAAAGTCAACGCAAGAATGGAAGAATTCCAGCACATTGAGTTATTTGACAAGTTTGCATTATTCACCAACGGGCGCATCGCCCGTGATACCGTGCCGAAGGGCTGGTACTGCTATGACATTCGCGGCTCTGACGATGATCCCGGTGAGCTGTGTTACGTGGAAGAAAATGTTGTGGTCAACCACGCAGGCTCGGTGCTGATGCCGGAAAAGCTGGCGATGCCTATTCGTACTGCGTGGGATGAGGAAAAAGAGGAATGGTATTTTTCTATCGTTGATGTGGTGGCTGTTCTAACCGACCAGCCAGACCAACGCGGCGCAAGTAACTATTGGGCGAAACTGAAGCAGCGTTTGAAAAAAGAAGGCGCAGATCAGTTGCTGACAAATTGTCAGCAACTGAAAATGAAGTCGCCCAAGGATGGAAAACGCTACAATACCGATGTGGCAGACACGGAGCAGCTCCTCCGTATCGTCCAATCCATTCCCTCGCCAAAAGCAGAACCGTTTCGAGCCTGGTTAGCACAGGTTGGCCGGGAGCGCATTGAGGAAACCATAGACCCGGAGTTGACCATCGAGAGGGCGTTGGAAACCTATCTCAAAAAGAGCTATACCCGCGAATGGATCAACCAGCGGCTGCAAGCCATTCAGGTCCGTAAGGAACTGACAGACGAGTGGGACGCCCGCGGCGTGCAGAAGGGCGTGGAGTACGCCATCCTCACCGATGAGATCTCCCGTGCATGGTCGGGGATGTCCACCCGGCAGTACAAAAATCTGAAGGGATTGAAAAAGGAAAACCTTCGTGATAACATGACCACGCTGGAGCTGGTGCTGAATATGTTGGCAGAAGCCACCACCACACAGTTTTCAAAGGATCGAAAGCCCTCGACCTTCCAAGAGAATCTGGAAGTTGCTAAAGCTGGCGGACAGGTTGCCGGGCGAACAAGGAAAGACATTGAGTCACAGTCCAATACGCCGGTCATCTCCTCAAAGAACGCCGCGCAACTTAATCAGGTCGTGACTGACCTTTTGGAAGGGGCAGCCGCGGATATGAGCGAGATGCCAGAGAAAAAATGAGTGTTTCGCATAACGGTTTTTCATGCGACCAATTGGCAGTTCTTGAAAGCACCCATCAAAAAAGTTTGAGAAAAGTTAAAAAAGAACGAAGAATTCCAATTTGCACATGACATTTTTGAGCCGGGGGTTCAAAAATCTACAGTGGTATAGCATGACATAATGTCAGGGTTCTGAGCAGAGATGCTTGGAACCCTTTCTTTTGGTTGACTTTGTAAACCAATACGATAAAAGGGAGAGCGTGATCGCTCTCCCCTTTCCTATATCTATTATATCCGGGATACCGGCATCAACTCTCCGGCTGGTTGGAAACGATGAAGTAGGGCTGCGGGCTCTGTCCGTCCGGCGTGGGGCGCAGGGTGATATAGCCGCCGGAATAGTATAGCTTCAGCAGGCCATCGTCCGTGCGCTCACCACCGGTCAGCGTCACCGTATTCAGGCCCGTATCCGTGTGGGTGACGTACCAGGCGTCAGCCTCTTCCCAATAGAGCAGGTTATCCAGCCCCATTTTCCGGGTATCGTCCAGGGAGATGTCAAAATACTGCCGGAGAACGTCATCCATGGCCGCCCGGGGCGCCCGGAAAATGCCATAATTCTCTGCCGCAGGTTCCTGCTCCAGCACCCAGTCCCGCTCCCGATCGGTCACATAGCACTGTCCATAGATCAGTCCCGCGTAGCCGATGCCATCGTAGAACAGACGGCGCAGATTCACGGCCTCCGCCCCTTCATAGTAGCTGGTGCAGGCCTGGGCATACCAGCTGCCCGGGGCAAACAGCTCCTGGAGCTCCTGAAGCTCCGCCTCCGTCAGCTTGTTGGACTCCGCCTCCGTCAACTTGTTGGATTCCGGCCCCGCATGGGCCGTACAGCCCATCAGCATCACCATACACAGCAGGGCCGCAAGCAGGGCAAATAAATGCTTTTTCATCTTCATTTACCTTCCTTTCTAATCGAAATCATACCGGAAAAGGGATACTCTGCAATCTCGTTGCTCCGGGTATATTTGTTGATGACCACAGGCACTACATTGATAATATTAGCCTTAAATCAGTTAATCATAAGCAGCCCCCCCAATTTTCTTATAGTATATCACGCAAAATGTAGTGAAGTCAACTACAAAATAGTTCGCAAATTTGTAGTCCTACACTGCCCTTACCCAAAAACTCGGAATCGTGCTTGCAAAACCGGCAGAACTTGGGTATAATAGTTTGGATAAACTGCGGTATTATGCCGCCTGAGGTAAAGAGGAACAACACATGAGCACCATCATCACCTCCGTGGACCGGCACAGCCCGGCGGAGCGGGCCGGGATCAACCCCGGGGAGCAGCTGCTGACCATCAACGGCCACGAGATCATCGACGTGCTGGACTATCGCTTTTACGGCTACGATACCGACTGCTGCCTGGAGCTGCGGGAGCCCTCCGGCGCACAGCGCACCGTGTCCCTGCGCAAGCCCGAGGGCCGGGACCTGGGCCTGAATTTTGACACCGTCCTCATGGACGATATGCGCTCCTGCGCCAACCACTGCATTTTCTGCTTCGTGGACCAGATGCCTCCCGGTATGCGCAAGACCCTGTATTTCAAGGACGACGACGCCCGGCTCAGCTTCCTCCAGGGGAACTACATCACCCTGACCAACCTGACGGACCGGGAGGCCCAGCGCATCATCGACCTGCGCATCAGCCCCATCAACGTGTCCGTCCACACCACGGACCCTCAGCTCCACTGCACCATGCTGGGCAACAAAAACGCCCTGCGCTCCCTGGACTATATCCGGGCCTTCTGCAAGGCGGGGATCGTGATGAACGGGCAGATCGTGGTCTGCCCCGGCTGGAACGACGGGGACCAGCTGCGCCGCACCCTCCGGGACCTGACGGAGATGCAGTTTTCCAGCTGCTCCCTGGTGCCGGTGGGCATCACCAAATACCGCCAGGGCCTGGCTAAGCTCCGCCCGGTGGACGCAGCCACCGCCGCCGAGATCATTGACATCGCCGACGAATACGGCCGGGAGAATCTGGAGCGCTTCGGCACCCGGCGCTTCTTCTGCGCCGACGAGCTGTACCTGCGGGCAGGCCGTCCCCTGCCCCGGGCAGAGTATTACGAGGGCTACCGTCAGCTGGAAAACGGCGTGGGCCTCATGCGCTCTCTGGAGGATGATTTCCTGGCGGGCCTTGCCACTGTGGACGTGCCTGCGCGCTTCTCCCCTTTCACCATCGCCACCGGCACGGCGGCGGCCCCGTTTCTCCGGGGCCTGGTGCAGCGGGCCATGGGGGACTATCCCGGCCTGCGGGGACAGGTCATCGCCGTGGAAAATGACTTCTTCGGCCACACCATCGACGTGGCGGGCCTGCTTACCGGGCAGGATATCTCCGCCCAGCTGCGGGGCCGGGACCTGGGGGACCGGGTGCTGATCCCCATCCACATGATGCGCCACGGCGAGACCGTGTTTCTGGACGACTACACCGTGGAGCGCCTGAGCCGGGAGCTGGGCGTTCCCGTCCAGGTGGTGGACGAGGACGGCTTCGCCCTGGCCGACGCCATGTTCGCGGCGGAATGACCGCCGCATCCAAATAGAAGGAGGTAAACCCTTATGTCCAAGCCCCTGATTGCCATCGTGGGCCGGCCCAACGTGGGCAAGTCCATGCTGTTCAACAAGATCATCGGGCGGCGTCTTTCCATTGTGGAGGACACCCCCGGCGTCACCCGGGACCGCATTTACGGTGAATCCGACTGGAACGGCCGCAAGTTCACCCTGGTGGACACCGGCGGCATCGAGCCCAATACGGATAACGAAATCCTGGCCTTCATGCGCCAGCAGGCCCAGATCGCCATCGACAACGCCACCGTCATTGTCCTGGTGACGGACATCAAAACCGGCATGACCGCCGCCGATCAGGAGGTGGCCGGAATGCTCCAGCGGTCCAAAAAGCCCATCGTTCTGGCAGTGAACAAGATGGACTCCACCGGCGTCACGGACCCGGAGTTCTATGAGTTTTACAACCTGGGTCTGGGCGACCCCATCGCCGTGTCCGCCGTCCATGGTCACGGCACCGGCGACCTGCTGGACGCCTGCCTGCAATACTTCCCCCCGGAAACGGACGAGGAGGAGGACAGCGACGTGGTCCAGGTGGCCATCATCGGCAAGCCCAACGTGGGCAAGTCCAGCCTCACCAACCGGATCCTGGGCGAGCAGCGGGTCATCGTCAGCGACGTGGCCGGTACCACCCGGGACGCCATCGACAGCTACTTTGAAAACGCCACCGGCAAGTATAACTTCATCGACACCGCCGGTATGCGAAAGAAGTCCAAGGTGGACGACGCCATCGAGAAATACAGCGTCCTCCGGGCCACCATGGCCATTGAGCGCAGCGACGTGTGCCTGATCATGATCGACGCCCAGGACGGCGTCACCGAGCAGGACACCAAGGTGGCGGGCCTGGCCCACGACGCCGGAAAGGCCTGCATCATTGTGGTGAACAAGTGGGACCTGGTGGAAAAGGACGGCAAGACCATGGACCGTATGCGGGAGGATATCCGCCGGGACCTGAGCTATATGCCCTACGCCCCCATTGTGTTCATTTCCGCCATGACCGGTCAGCGGGTCAGCCGCCTGTTTGAGCTGATCAACTATGTCCGGGAGCAGGCGTCCATGCGCATCACCACCGGAATGCTCAACTCCGTCCTGGCCGATGCCCAGACCCGGGTTCAGCCCCCCACGGACAAGGGCCGCCGCCTGAAGATCTACTACATGACCCAGGTGGGCATCCGTCCCCCCCATTTCGTGGTGTTCTGCAACGACAAGAAGCTGTTCCACTTTTCCTACCGCCGGTATCTGGAAAATCAGATCCGCAGCGTGTTCGGCCTGGAGGGCACCCCCATCATCATGACCGTGCGTCAGAAGGGCGAGGAGGATAGCTGACGTGTCTGTGGTATTTACCGTGGCCCTGACGCTGCTGGTGTCGTATCTGCTGGGCTGCTTCAACGGGTCGGTGATGACCTCCCATTTCATCATCCGGGACGATGTACGCCAGCATGGCAGCGGCAACGCGGGCCTGACCAATTTCTACCGGACCTACGGCGCCCGGTATGCCCTGTGCGTCATCATCTGCGACATGGGGAAAACCGTCCTGGCCTGCCTCATCGGCGGATACCTGATGCACTGGGTGGTGGGCGACTGGACCCTGGGCCTGCTGATTGCGGGCATCGGCTGCGAGCTGGGGCACATGTTCCCGGTGTTCTTCGGCCTGCGGGGCGGCAAGGGCATCCTCTCCGGCGGCGTGCTGGTGCTGCTGCTGGACTGGCGGGTGGCTCTGATCGCCTGGGGCCTGTTCGTAAGTTTGTGGCTGCTGACCCGTTATGTGTCCCTGGGCTCCGTGACCGCCACGGCCAGCATGCCGGTATCCGTGTTTTTCCTGCTGGGCCATAACTGGCTGTATACCGTCCTGTCTGCGGCGATAGCGGCCCTTGTGATCTGGTGCCACCGGGGCAACATCCAGCGGCTGCTGTCCGGCACCGAAAAGAAGTTTCATTGGCACGTCGACGCCCCGGCCGGGGGCGAGGACGGCCCGCAAGCATAAGAAGAAAGAGAGAGAGAGCATTCGTATGAAAAACAATCAGCTTCGCCAGGTGGTATTTCCCATTCTGGCGGCCTTTATCTGGGGCACGGCCTTCGTGGCCCAGGACGTCTGCGCCGACGCCATGGGCGCGTTTACCTTCAACGGCACCCGGTATTTTATCGCGGTGCTGGCTCTGCTGGTGGTCATCGCCGTTATGAACGGGACGAAAAAGGACCGCCCCCAGCTGACTCCGGCGGAGAAAAAGGCCTCTCGCAAGCAGCTTTGGCTGGGCGGCTTCTGCTGCGGCACGGTGCTGGCCATTGCCTCCAACTTCCAGCAGGCAGGTCTTGTGGCCGGTACCGACGGCGGCAAGGCCGGGTTCATCACCGCTCTGTATGTGGTGCTGGTGCCGGTGTTCGGCCTGTTCTTCCGGCGGAGGGTCAGCCTGCCGGTGTGGATCGCCGTGGCACTGTCGGTGGTGTCCCTGTACCTGCTGTGCATCAAGGGCAGCTTCTCCCTGGCCCCCGGCGACCTGCTGGTGCTGGTATGTGCCATATGCTTTTCCGTACATATCCTGGTGATCGACCACTTCACCGCCTTCTGCGACGGCGTGAAGCTCAGCTGCCTGCAATTCCTGTTTGCCGGTATCTGGTCCACCATCCTGGCTCTGATTTTTGACACCATCAGCCTCCAAGTGCTGCTGGACTGCGCCCTGCCCCTGCTGTATGTGGGCGTGTTCTCCTGCGGCGTGGGCTACACCCTGCAAATCCTGGCTCAGAAGGGCTCCAATCCCACGGTGGTCACCATTCTGCTGAGTCTGGAGAGTGTGTTCGCCGTCATCGCCGGCGCCGTTGTCCTGCACCAGCAGATGACCGCCCGGGAATACCTGGGCTGCGTGCTGATGTTTGCGGCCGTGATCCTGGCCCAGATCCCCATGCCCCAGAAAAAGAAGGTCAAGGCGGAATAACCGTCTTTCTATCGACACACAGCGCCCCCTGGAACCGGAGAAATCGGTTCCAGGGGGCGTATGTTTCTATTCGGCTGCCCTATGTCGTTTTTTCTTCGCCTTTAACTATTCTTTAGGCTGCCCCCAGCCCGCTCCGGGCCGCGCCTTCTCCCATTCCGCCCCTTGACAGGGACATTTTTCTCTGTTATAATAAGCAACACTTGTTGCGCAACATGAGTTTTCATCATGAAGGGAGGAGCATTTGTGCCGCCGAAGGTCAAATTTACCCGGGAGGAGATCATCCGGGCTGCTCTGGATATTGTCCGGGAGACGGGGCCGGAGGGCCTTACCGCCCGGAGTCTGGCCGCCCGGCTGGGCTGCTCTGTCAAGCCTATTTTCGGTCTGTTCCGGAGCATGGAGGAGGTGCAGCAGGAGGTTCTGGCCGCCGGATACCGGCTGTACGGCCAAACCATCGCCCAGGCCATGGAGGCCGGGAAATATCCCCCCTACAAGGCCTCCGGCATGGCCTACATTGCCTTTGCCCAGCAGGAAAAGCCCCTGTTCCGGCTGCTGTTTATGCGGGACCGCAGCCACGAGGACGCGTCTCCCCGTCTGGGAGACGATGTGGAGCCCCTGCTGGACCTGATCCAGCAGGCCGCCGGCATCAGCCGGGAAAGCGCCCGGATGTTCCACCTGGAGATGTGGATCTATGTCCATGGCATCGCCGCCATGGCGGCCACGTCGTTTCTGGACTGGGACACGGAGCTCATCAGCGCGGCGCTGACCGACGCCTATAGGGGCCTGCTGGCTCGATTCAAGGAAAAGGAGGCGCAGGAATGAACGCCGTTGAAATACAGGGTCTCACCAAACGCTATGGGGCCATCACCGCCGTGGACAGCCTGGACCTGACGGTCCGTCAGGGGGAGCTGTTCGCCCTGCTGGGGGTCAACGGCGCAGGCAAGACCACCACCATCAAAATGCTGTCGTGCCTGACCCGGCCCGACGGCGGCGACGCCCGGCTGCTGGGCCGCAGCATTGTGTCGGATGCCGCCGGGGTAAAGCGCTGCATCGGCGTATCCCCCCAGGAGACTGCCGTGGCCCCCAACCTCACCGCCCGGGAGAATCTGGCGCTGATGTGCGGCGTTCACGGTCTGCCCCGGCAGGAGACCGCCGCCCGCACAGAGGAGCTGTCCCGGGCCCTGGGGCTGGAGCCCATTCTGGCCCGCCGGGCCGGGAAGCTCTCCGGCGGCTGGCAGCGGCGGCTGAGCATCGCCATGGCTCTGATCGCCCGGCCGGAGATCCTGTTTCTGGATGAGCCCACCCTGGGGCTGGACGTGCTGGCCCGGGCGGATCTGTGGGACGTGGTCCGCCAGCTGAAGGGCCGGATCACCGTGATCCTCACCACCCACTACCTGGAGGAGGCCGAGGCCCTGTCCGACCGGGTGGGCATTATGAAGGACGGCCGGCTGCTGGCCCTGGGCACGCCGGAGGAGCTGAAGCGCCAGGCCGGCTGTGACAGATTTGAGGACGCGTTTATCGCCATGGTAAGGGAGGCGGGAAGATGAAACTGCGCGCACTTTGCCGCCGCACCACGCTGGAGCTGGTGCGGGATCCGCTGACGCTGGGCTTCGGCCTGGGCTTTCCCCTGGTGCTGCTGCTTCTGCTCAGCGCCATCCAGGCCAACATCCCCGTAAGCCTGTTTGAGATCGACCGCCTGACCCCGGGCATCACCGTGTTCGGTCTGGCGTTTGTGGCCCTGTTCTCCGCCACTCTGGTGTCCCGTGACCGGGAGAGCGCCCTTTTGCAGCGGCTGTACACCACGCCCCTTACCGCCGGGGACTTCATCTTCGGCTATGTGCTGCCGCTGCTGCCTATGGCGGCGGTGCAGGTGGCAGTCTGCTACCTGGCGGCCATTCCCCTGGGACTGACGGTATCGGTGCGGATGCTGTGGGCGGTGCTGCTGGACCTGCCGGCGGCGCTGCTGTTCATCGGCCTGGGCCTGCTGTGCGGCAGTGTGCTGAACGTCAAGCAGGCAGGCGGCATCTGCGGCGCTCTGCTGACCAATCTGACGGCCTGGCTGTCGGGCACCTGGTTCGATCTGGAGCTGGTAGGCGGCGCCTTCAAGCGCATTGCCTATGCCCTGCCCTTTGTCCACGCGGTGGAGCTGGACCGGGCGGCTCTGGCCGGAGACTGGGCGGGGCTCACGCCTCATCTGTGGTGGGTGCTGGCCTATGCCGCCGCAGCCCTGGCCGCCGCCGTGCTGCTGTTCCTGCGTCAAATGAAAAAGCAATAGAAAGCAATAGCAAAAAGCACCGATGCGCGGCATCGGTGCTTTTCCTATGCAGGACTCAGAACAGGCGCTGCTTCCGGGCAATGACCTGGCCGTCCACCCGCAGCAGCTGCTTGCCGGTGGGAGTGAACTCCGTTTCCACATCGTGACCGCTCACCCGGGCGCGGATGGTATAGCCGGTTTCCACGACGCCCTCCTGCCGTCCGTAGACCCTTCCGTCCACGATCAGCTCCGTCAGGCCATAGCTGCGGCGGACCTCGATCTCATGGCTGCCGTATGCGGCGGTAAGCAGAGTCCGGTGCTTCCCCTCCGCCGGCTGGCCCATAGAGGGACTGTTGGGCCGTTCCCCCATGGACGCGTCGTAAAACTCCTAAGGTTGCGTTACAACGGCCACCTCAAAAAAAACTAAATAAGGGATTGCA
>OOCD01000971.1_pt1 | contig 18942 bp, 16 predicted proteins | sample 1671791 | NCBI WGS metagenome assembly OOCD01 (sample SAMN06348193, study PRJEB24527) | human gut metagenome | biome: human gut; feature: ankylosing spondylitis patient; material: feces | host: Homo sapiens | place: China | collected 2015-10
CTCGACCAGCCTGCCACCGAGCATGATATTGCTGTGGTCGAGCGTCAGTTGGGTCGTTACCCGCGTGGCATGGTGGCTGTCGGAGCACGTTGCGTGTGCGGCAGGCCTTTGGCTGTGGTCACGCGTCCGCTGCTGCCGGGAGGTGTGCCTTTCCCTACCACTTGCTATTTGACTGGCCCGGAAGCGGTGAAAGCCATCTCCCACATCGAAGCCGAAGGCAAGATGAAGGAGTACAACGATCTTTTGGCTGAAGATGACGATCTGAAAGCCGCCTACGAGCGTGCGCACGAACTGTATTTGGCGTTCCGGCATGAAATCGCCGTTGCTATGGAAGACAGCGAAGAGCATATCGAAGGCACCAGTGCCGGCGGCATGCCTGTTCGCATCAAGTGTCTGCACGCCTTGCTGGCGCAAACGCTGGTGATGGGTGAGGGCGCCAATCCGATCGGAGACATGGCATTGGAGGCGATTCGTCATGAATTCGACCCCAATGTATGCCGTTGCACGGTGGAAAATGAAGACTGAACCATATTCAGACAGAAAGAAGAAGCAATGAAATCCGTTACTGTTGCCGGCATTGATTGCGGTACGAACTCGATTCGGCAGAAGGTCTCCCGAGACAGCGAAGACGGCGTTGAAGATATTGTTCCGCGTATTCTTCGTGTGATTCGCCTCGGTCAGGATGTTGATAAGACGCATCGTTTCGCCGATGAGGCATTGGAACGTGCCTACGCCGCTGCCCGCGAATTCGCCGAGGTGCTGAAAAAGCATCCGGTGGATGGCATTCGTTTCGTTGCCACTTCGGCCACTCGTGATGCTGAGAACCGTGAGGAATTCGAAGACACTATCGAGCAGATCCTCGGCGTGCGTCCGGAAGTCATTCCCGGTACGGAAGAGGCTGATCTAAGCTTCCTTGGTGCCACGAGCGTGGTTCGTCGCGACGTCGAAGCTCCGTATTTGGTGGTTGATTTGGGTGGCGGCTCTACGGAATTGGTGCTTGGCGGCGATGGCGTAAGCCATCCGAACACGCAGGTGCAGGCCGCGTTCTCCATGAACATTGGCTCGGTGCGTATGACCGAACGCCACTTGAAGAACGATCCGCCTACCGAAGCGCAGATTCAAGAGGCCATTGCCGACATCGACGAGCATATCGATGAAGCGTTCAAAACGGTTCCTGCAGGCAAAACCCGCACTATCATCGGCGTGTCGGGCACAGTGACTACCATGACCGCTCTGGCCATGGGATTGACCGAATACGACCATTCCGCGGTGGATGGTGCCAGCTGCTCGCTGGAAGACGCTTATGCGGTTGATAACAAGTTCCTTACGATGCCGCGCGAAGAGCGCCTGACCTACAAAACCATTCACCCGGGTCGTGTTGACGTGGTCGGTGGTGGTGCACTGGTGTGGAATCGTGTGCTCGCCAAAGTCAGCGAAGCGGCCTATGCCGACCATGGTCAGCATATCGACTCCTTCATGGCCAGCGAACACGGTTTGCTTGATGGCATTGTGTTGGATTACGGCACGCGATTGCTTGCCGAACGTTAACGTGGCATAATGACTTGGGCGTCGGCTTGTTCGATGCCTTGCCGCCATGGCGAAACTGGTATACGCAACCGACTTAAAATCGGTCTCTTCGGATTGCGGGTTCGATTCCCGCTGGCGGCACCGAATGACGTTGTGAAATATTGCTGGATAGCACGTACGAAACAATCCGTTATTACACTGGCGGCATTGATAACCCCAAGTAGCCGACTGGAACGGAAAAAGTATGACGTCGAAAGATATCAAGCCAGTAATCGAACAGCCCGATACGGGAATTCCGCTGATGCTCTCCCAAGCGATTATCGTCGCAGGAGTTTTGGCTGTGGGCGAACTGGCTTGTTCTCCGCTGTATTTCTCGTTGTTGAAGGCGTCGTTGGCGTTGATTCCATGGGCTATGGAAGCGGTGTTCATGGCAGTGGCGTTTACGTTCGTTGTGGGCTTTGCGCTGCTGTGGTGCGCCGAATCGTTCACGCTCAAAATGCGTGAACGGTTCCGACCGTTCGCATATGCGATTGTTGGACTTATCGGTTACGGTGCGTGGAGCCTGCTGGTGTTCTCCGCCACCATCAATTCCGTGCTTGCCATGGTGGGGGAGAGGGTGCTCACCAATGGCCAGATTGGTGCGATTGCGTTGAATGGCGCAGCTCTTGGTTTCGTCGCCTTCCTGTTCGCTAAGTTACTTGACGTTAAACTCGGCAATCGTAAAACCACGGCCATTATCATGCTGGTGGTGGAAGTTACGGCCGCCATCATTGGTTTGATCATTATGATTCTCATGTTCCGTGCATTGTATGCAGCCTGAGCAAGGCACCTGAGAAGCAAGGCGACGATTGGTATGTTCAGTATTCTCGAAATGTTCAAGATAGGCGTTGGACCAAGTTCCTCACATACTGTTGGTCCGATGGTGGCGGCATGCAAATTTGTCGAACCGCTTGAACATGCGGGAACGCTTGACCGTGTGAGCCGCGTGCGTACGGTACTGTATGGATCTCTTGCGTTGACGGGTTTGGGGCACGGTACCGATCGCGCGACTGTGGCAGGTCTGGAAGGTAACATGCCGCAAACCGTCGATACGGACCATGTGAACATCATTCGTCATGAATGCGAGTCGAGTGGGGAACTGCTGCTGGCTGGTAAGCATCGCATCGATTTCGACTATGCGCATGATGTGGTGATGGACGTGTGGCATCGCTTGGCCGCGCCCCCTAATGGCATGCGTTTCCAAGCATTTGACCAGCAGAACAATCTTGTTGACGAACAGGTCTGGTATTCCATCGGTGGAGGCTTCGTACGGCAAGGCAATGCCGAGGATCTGATGATCGGCATTCATGAGCGTCCGCCGGTCGGAACGTCTTTCGCCGATCAGCAGAGTGATTCCTCACTTGATGACGGCTCGGATGTGCCATATCCATTCACGTCATGCGACGATCTCATTGCATTATGCGAGAAGCAACATATGAGTATCGCCGACATTGTGTGGGCCAACGAAACGGCCATGCAGTCGGCGGTGCAGGTTCGCAGCGAACTGGATAACGTGTGGCGGGTGATGCGTCGTTGCGTACAGCACGGATGCCATACGTCGCAGACCGTGTTGCCCGGCGGTTTGAATGCGCCCCGCAGGGCACCGAAAATGTATGCAAGGCTTGCCTCGAACAGTGATGTGCTTGCGCGAGACAAGAAACGCGCGGATGCGGTGCTCGAATCGTCGGATGCGGCATGGGTGGATTTGTTCGCTTTGGCGGTGTCGGAGGAAAACGCCGGCGGTGGGCGAATCGTCACCGCACCGACCAACGGTGCTGCAGGAATCATTCCGGCAGTGCTTCACTATTACTGGCATTTCGTTGACCATGCGAACGAAGAGGGTGTTATTACCTTCCTGCTCACTGCAGGCGCGGTAGGGTACCTGTTTAAACGCAATGCCTCCATTTCCGGTGCGGAAGTCGGATGCCAGGGAGAAGTCGGTACGGCATGTTCGATGGCTGCGGCCGGTTTGTGCGCGGTGATGGGCGGTACTCCACAGCAAGTGGAGAACGCTGCGGAAATCGGCATCGAGCATAATCTGGGACTGACCTGTGATCCCGTGGGAGGTTTGGTACAGATTCCATGCATCGAACGCAACGCCATGGCTGCGAACACTGCCATCAACGCGGTTCGTATGGCCATGCTGGGAGATGGAACGCATATCGTGACCCTCGATCAGGCCATTAAAACCATGAAAGACACGGGCGAAGACATGATGTCCAAGTATAAAGAAACCTCAAAAGGTGGTTTGGCGGTCAATGTCGTTGAATGCTAGCGGTGGTTGGTGCTAGTCTAGGTGGCATTGTGCTTTTCAAGGAGGTTCACCATGGCATCTCAAATGCCCGTTGTCAATGTTGAGTTCGGCGATCGCCCGACCATCGAATTCCCGTCCGAGACCGCTCCGGCAGGTCCGATGGTTCGCCGCGGCGACACCGTCACCGTTAACTATCACGGTGTGGTCTGGGGCAAAGACACCCCGTTCGATTCCAGCTTCGACCGTCACCAGCCGGCCAGCTTCGGCATCGGTGTCGGCCAGGTCATCAAGGGTTGGGACCAGACCGTTCCGGGGCACAACGTCGGTTCCCGCTTGGTGGTATCCATTCCGCCGGAGTATGGCTATGGTTCCCGTGGCGTTCCGCAGGCCGGCATCGGCGGCGAAGACACCCTGGTGTTCGTGATCGACATCATCTCCACCCGCTGAAACTAAGCGGCATAGAGTAATTTCCAAGGTCAAGGAGGCAACATGGCCGAAGAAAAAACGCTTCTGCTGACGCAGGAAGCTTATGACAAGATGAAAGAAGAGCTCGCTTGGCGCGAAGGCGAGTATCGCGACGAAATCCTTTCCAAGGTTTCCGCGGCACGCGCGAAAACGGCGGCTATCAGGCCGCTCGTGAGGCTCAGCGAGTAAATCAGGGCCGCATCGAGGAACTGACCGTCAAGCTGCGCAACGCGAAGATTCTGACCGCGCCCAAGGCCGGCGAAGTCGGCGACGGTTCTTTGGTGACGCTGGATGTCAACGGACGTGAAATGGTCTACGTGCTTGGCACGCGTGACCTGTCCATCGCCACGGACTACAGCATCATCAGCCCGGAATCCCCGATCGGCGCAGCCATCAACGGCGCTCACGAGGGAGACACGGTGTCGTATACGGCTCCGAACGGACGTGAGATTTCCGTGACCATCAAGGAAGCCAAGCCGCTCGCCTGAGTGATGTTCGTCATAAGCTGAATCTGATATTCCAGCGATATAAATACAAGGCTGGTTCATCGAATACAACGGATGAACCAGCCTTTTCGTATATTTAGTCAAACTGCAATCAGATATGATCTGAACTTACGGCCATAGCTGCACGATCACCATGTAGATCGCCACCATATGGCATGCGTAACCGGCAACGGTGCCGCAATGGAAAAGCTCATGGAAGCCGAACACCTTCGGCCATGGATCGGGCTTACGTAGCGCGTATACGATGGCTCCGGCGATATAGCAGGCTCCGCCTGCGGCCAACAGCACCACAACCGCCGGACCGGCATATGGCGAAATCCAGAACAATCCCATGAATGCCACTCCGGAAACACCGAAAATAATATACACAATCACGTATAGCCAGCGTGGGGCGCTGATCCAGATGACGTGAATGATGAGCGCCACGGTAGTGCAGATCCACATGCCCGCGATGATTGAATTGCGCCAGAACGGTTCGAGTGCAAAGGAGACCGGCGTATAAGTGCCTGCGATCAGCAGGAAGATATTCATATGGTCGATGCGTCGTAGCACATCCGTGACGCGAGGCGACCAATCGCCCAAATGGTAGCAGGCGGAATTGCCGAACAATATCAGCGAACACGTCATGAACACGGCGCAGGCCCACTTCAAACCGGTACCGTGTGCCAGGCAGATCAGCACGATGCCGGCCGCCAATGCCAGAGGAGTGGCCACGGCATGAATCCAGCCGCGCATCGCCGGCTTGGGGCGACCATGCACGTCAAGACGAATCTTACGTTCGATCTCCGCCGGAGTGATGCCTTCTATTTTCGCGGCACGAGCTTCGCCCTTGGCTATAGCCATTTTCGCCTTGCCGTCGGCCTTCTTGCGGATGTTCTCGGCCTTGTTGCGTGCCTTCACGCGAATAATATCGGCCTTGGCTTGAAGGGCCTGTTCGCGTGCCTCGGCGATGATCGCTCGTTTTTCCTCGATCTCTACGTCTGTGGGTTTCGCCATCTGTGTGCCTCCACTGTAAGTTACGGAACCGTAACCTACGTTACCGTAACTCATGGATATGTCAATATTGCTTTTCCTGCAATATGCGTCGTGTCGTGCAAAACCTCTGGTGTGATGCGTATGATGGAGCGCATGGCTGATTTCTCACATATCTTGACGACCCGTCCCGATTTCGATGACGAAGATCGTGAATGGCTGCATCATCTGGTCGCCGACTGGCAGGTGATCGCCGACCTGAGTTTTGCTGATCTGCTGCTCATTCTGCAAAATGGCGAGGGCAAATACATTATTGCCGAACAGTGTCGTCCATCCACGGTGATGAGCCTGAGGGCCGACGATGTGGTCGGCGACGTTGTCGAGGAGGAAATGAGCGCTGAATTGGATGCCGCGATGGCTTCCGAATCGGTGTTCCGTTCCACGGTGCTCCGCACTGTGGGCGAGTCCACGGTGTGCAATGTGTATGCGCCGGTGCGTCATAATGGCAAGACGCTGGGCTTGGTGGTACGTGAGACGAATATGGCCACCCGGGAGTCGAACGGACGTTACGAATCCGAAAGCATCAGCGCAGGTAAGCAGCTGTATGAGATGATTCCTCGCGGTCAGTTCCCATATCGTAATCCGATTATGAACCAGCGTCACAATGCGCGTGTGGCGGACGGCTTCATCGTGCTCACCGTCGAAGGTATCGTGCGATATGCTTCGCCGAATGCCATCAGCTGCTTCCGACGTTTGGGATCGGTCAGCACCATGCAGGGGGAGTATCTGAGCGAAATCGGCACCAAATTGCTGCGCGAGAACGATCCCGTGCTGGAAACCTTGCCTCTGGTGCTCAGTGGCAAAGCCGCCGTCGATTCCGAACTCGATGCCAACAAGTCCGCGGTGTCCATGCGTTCGCTGCCGTTGATGGATGCCAATGGCCGCGTTGGCGCTGTTGTGCTATGTCGCGACGTGACTGAGCTTCGCCGTCGTGAAAAGGAACTGCAGACCAAGGATGCGACGATTTCCGAAATCCACCATCGCGTCAAGAACAACCTTCAGGCGGTTTCCGCATTGCTGCGACTGCAGGCACGTAAGACCAAGTCCGAAGAGGTCAAGAAAGAGCTGAAAGAGGCGCAGCGTCGTGTACAAACCATCGCCATGGTCCATGAAGGCTTGAGCCAGACCGCCGATGAAATCGTCGATTATGACAAGGTCATTTCCAGCCTGTTGAAGATGGCGGTGGATTTGGCCACCATGCGTGACCAGCATATCGACATCGACTTCATCGGCAGATTCGGCATGATGCCGGCGCAGGATGCCACGCCGTTGTCATTGGTGCTGACCGAGCTGATCACCAATTCCGTGGAACATGGCTTCGAAGGTCGCAAAGAAGGTCATATCACGATTTCCGTGGGACGCGGTGGCAACAACCTCAATGTTGTGGTCGAAGACGATGGCACGGGCTTGGCCAATGAGGAGCATGATGGTATGGCACGTTCCTCCGGATCCGGTTTGGGAACGCAGATCATCAGCACGTTCGTCAACAACGATTTCGGAGGCACGGTCCGTTGGGAGCCCCGTCGTGGCGGTGGCACCCGAGTAGTGCTCGATATGAAGCTGCGTGCGGCGCAGGAACGATAGGAAAGATACGAAAATGTCCGGTTGACCAGGGGAAGTCAACCGGACATTTTCGTTGTAAGTTGCTATTTATTCGCAGAGCGTATGCAATGATGGATCTTTGAAAATTTCAGATCTGCATCTGCATGGCTTGGGAGCGGCGGGCACGCATGGCACGGCGCTTGAGCGCACGACGTTCGTCTTCGCTCAAACCGCCCCAAACACCGTAATCCTGATTGGTGTCAAGCGCGCACTTCAGGCACGCGTCAATCACCTTGCAGGTGCGGCAGACGGCCTTGGCCTCTTCGATCTGCTGATAGGCGGCGCCTGTATTGCCGACCGGGAAAAACAGCTCCGGATCCTTGTCGCGACATGCGGCCTTGGCGCGCCAGTCAAAAGCACTGCTCATATAATCGCCTTCCTCTTGCCATGTACGGCATGTAAGTCCGTTACTCAGATAACCACGAATCGCGCGACTTTTCAAGAGTCTTCGCGAAAAGAATCCCACGAATCGTTAAAAACCTTGGAATTCCACGCACTGAATAGGGCATGCTTTGGCCTGTTGCATGAGCACGCCACGACCTGGGAGGGTATAGTCGTCGGCTGCGAACCCGTCCAGAATTGCGCCGGGAATGCCGAGCATCAGATCGTTGGAACGTTCTCCGCAGGGGAACGCCACACGAGTCGGACATCGGTCCAGCAGTGCGGAAATAGGTTTTTCCACCGCGGCAATCACTGTGATATTGGGATTGGCCAACGCCTCATGCAATTCGTTCGCTTCAGGCGCAGAGGAAAAGGGATTAAGCGCTTCGTCCGCATCATCCACAATCCAGATGGTTCGCTTATGCGACGGTAAGGGTTTGCCGTCATCCGTCACCATGCCATGTTCGGTTTTGCGTGTGAAACGAATATTGGCGCAACCCGTGTCATATAGCCAGCGTGCGCAATGCAACAGTAGATTGGTTTTGCCGCTGCCGTAGGCACCGATGATGGCGATATTCTGTTGGCTCACGTCAAGAATGGCGGTATACACCAATACGCCATCGTCGGCAAGCGCAAAGGGAACGTTATGCCATGACTGGTTTGATGGGATGGAAAGATCGGATTGCGTTGCATGTTGCGTGAGAGGCTCGGAAAACAGGGGATCGGGGCGTTTGCAGGCGTGGAATCGTGCGGCCGTTCCAATATTGCGGACAAGTCGGTTGACATCGCGCACCGCGCTGCATAGGAAAGGTGTGGTGTGTTGTCCGTCATTGCAATAGGCTGCACCGGGAATGCTGGGAGGAATCAGCGCTGCGTCACGTATGCCGATCAATTCGTTCGACTGCATTTGGTCTGTAACCCGTAAGCATATGCTCAGCGAGATATTGGCTTTCATGTCGGCATGGACTTGGCCCATGGGATATTGCGTGCAGACGATCAGATGCATGCCAAGGGAACGGCCAAGTGACGCAAGACGATTCAGCCGTTGCATATAGTCGGGCAGACGGTCTCGAAGCGCATGGAATTCATCGATGACCACAACCAGCCGTGCCGGAGGCCGGACCAATTGGTCGAATCTGGAAACACGTTCGGCGCTGACCAGAGCCTCACGACGCACCAATTCCTGTTCAATGGCATTCAACGCGCGAATCGCGTGGAACAAATCAAGATCGCAGACATTGCCAACGGTGTGGGGAAGATGTTCCAAAGCGTTGAATGTCGATCCTCCTTTGAAATCCAAAAACACAAAATGCAGATCATCAGGGCTGTATTGCATGGCGAGCGACAAGCACCAACTGATGAGCAATTCCGATTTTCCCGAACCCGTGGTGCCTGCGACCATGGCATGCGGTCCTGATCGTTGCAGATCCGTGCGAAACAAGCCATGCTCCGTGACTCCTATAGGGCAGGATGATGTGGAGGAAAGCCATGTTCGTGTGATGGTGCGCCAAGGCAGCGCGTCCTCGTCCAGAGCGTAGAACCGCTCGAAACACACATGGGGCATTGCGGCGAACGGCGAATGGCTGTTTTGCCTTGCGGTCTCCACCACCTTTGCATAGGTGGTGGAGACAGGTTCGTCATGCTGCTGCTTCTGATTGGAACGCAACGCCATGGATACCAGAGACAACGCGCTGCTGATGAGTCCAGGAGCAAGCATGGCCACATATAGCCATTGCCGTTGCGCGATCATTATGACAAGCATGACAAGTTGCGACAATACCGGCGCGGCCCAGCTGATGAGCATCAGCCGATCCTCATTGAATCCATTGGTATGCTTGCGCTTGGTTTTGCTGTTCATGCCGTCATTGTGAACAGCAGTGGCGGATGGACGCAAGCGAGAATCAGGGTTGTGGTCGGAGGATATGGTTATCCACATCCTGACCACAACCCTCAGCTTTGCTGTTCGGCGAGCGTGCCTACAGTGCCAGCCCGATGGGTCCCCTTAGCCAATTCGGAGAACAGCTCGAGGTTCTTATCCTCGTCCAAGAGCACGCTTGAGCCGACACCATCAACGTAGTAGTCGGGATCGGTCCAATAAACGCTTCCTGAAATGCCTTGATCCCCAGAAGCGCTTTTGAACGCCAAAGCCATGCGCATCAGCGATGAGGTTGAAGCCTTTTCATCCACGGTTACGGAGCCCAACGCAGCCTCCGCAACTTTTTTGACTTTGCCGAAGTTCAGCAGCGTATTCTTGGACGCGCCCTTTTTCACTATGGCGTTGATGACCTGACGTTGACGGGCTGCGCGTCCGAAATCGCCTTGTGCGTCCGCGTAACGCATACGAGAAAACGCAAGCGCGGTGGTGCCGTCGGCGGTATGGCAGCCGGCAGTCCAGTTCAACTGGGAGTACGGATCGCTTACATCCTGGTCGTAGCATAATTCGACGCCTCCTAAAGCGTCGACCACTTTGACCAGACCCCCGAATTGCACCATTGCCACGTGGTTGATTTTTTGCCCGGTGATGTCTTCGACTTCGTTAACCAGTTGTTTGCCGTTGTACAGTTGGGCGACGGCGTTGATTTTCATGTAACTCTGGTCGATTTCCACCAAGGAATCACGCGGAATGGAAATCAGTGAGGAAGGTCCGGATTTCGGTTTGGTGAGTACCAGAATGGTGTCTGTTCTGAAACCGGTCACGTCGCCAGCGTCACCAACGGTGCCTTCGCGTTCGTCGGAACCGAGGATCAGCCAGCTTTCGCCAGCGGTATCGGCTTTGTTCGTCAACCAAGACTGTTTGTTGAGCTGTCCATCCACCCAATTCCATGCGGAGAATATCGACAGTCCCAAGGCGAGAATCACAGCAAGGAAAAACGCGAGAATGACCCGCCCCATATGTCGTTTTCTGTGGGGGAGCACGGCTTTCGCAGTGGATTGGAATCCTGTTGTGCTATTGCCGGACAAAGGTTGTCTGGGCATGTTCTGTCGCGTTGTTCGTGGCATGCCAGTGGGTATGGAGGAGGATCCTCGTACCTGCTGAGACGCACGGTGATTGTTCGGAGCTGAAGTAGGAGCAAACGATGCAGGAGACGATGATGCCGACTTACGTGGTCTGCTGGTGGAGTTTGCGGCAGGACGGAAACTCTGTGGAGCGCTGGAACCGGATGGAGTTACGGATGATGGTTGCGCTGTACGCCTGCTGGCGTGCGGGGCACTTGAGCGCGCTGGCTGTGCGGCAGGCGAAAAACTTGGAATTGACGGAGAGCCGGATTGAGAAGGAATTGTGGATTTGTGAGGCTGTGATTCCGTCTTCTTCCGTCCTGCAGACGGGATGAAGCTCGGTGGTGCGGGCATGGGGTCCTTGCCGCCGTTCTCTTCACTCATACAATATCCTCCAAAAAGAAATCCGTTCCTACACCATTTACGCCGTGTAGGAACGGATTCGGTGAAAGCGGTCTAGTTCTTTGCGGGAACGGCACAAACTGTCGCGTTGAGGTAACGATCGGCAAGTCCGATGTACTGCCCGGTAAGAGCGTCATGGATGGAGCCATCTTCCGGATCGACGGTGCCACCGGTGTTCGGATCGATAAGCGTGCCATCGGCTTGCGTGATCAGACCAGTGACCGGATCAGGCGTCTGTGCGGCTTCCTGGGAACCCGTGTTGTCAGTGCCCATATTATCCGTATTGTCAGTGCCATCCGTCGAATTATCGGAAGAACCGTCGGAATTGCCTGCGGTATTGGCATCCGTGTTCGCGTCGGATTCGTCGGAACCATAAATCGGCTTGTCCGCGCGCATCTTCTCCCATAGCGTCTCCGCCTCATCGGTCCAGACCGAACGATTCGGGTCCGACGGCGCGGATACTACCGGAACGGTCTGCGAATACAGGTTGGACAGATTGAAATCCTTGAGGCTCATGGCAAGACCTGCAAGCGCTGCGGTATCGGCCATGCCTTGCGAGATATAGAGTGATTGCAAGGCTGATTTCGCTAGCTGGTAGAGCTGTGCGGTGTCAGTAAAGAGGTTCTTGCTGAGCGCTTCGTTCATCAACTGTTTGATGAGGTATTGCTGTCTGGTTGTTCGTGATGTGTCGGATCCGTCTCCCAGACCATGGCGGGTTCGTGCGTACTGCGTTGCCTGGTGTCCGTCCAGATGGTGCAGGCCCTTGGTGAGTTGCAGGCTGGTGTAGGGGTCGTCGACGTCCTGTGGGATGCACAGGTCGACTCCGCCTACGGCATTGATCATTTTGACCAGTCCTGCGAAATCCACGACGATGAAGTTTTGAATGTTCAGTCCGGTGAGGCTGTTCACTGCATTCAGGGTGCAGCTTGCGGCTGAAGCGAGATCGCCGCCGGTCTGGTATGCGTTCGCGAAAATCGAGTTGAACATCACATTGTATTGCGCGGGAATCGTGCCGTTGGTCGTTTCGCACTGCGGTATGTCCACTAGGGAGTCGCGCGGAATGGAAACGAGATTGATTTTGGTGCGGTCCGCGGAAATCTGCGCCACCATTGTGGTGTCGGCCTGATGGTTGCCTACCACGTCGTCGAAGTTGCCTCCGACGGACTGGTTCTCTTCGCCATCGCGGGAATCCTGCCCGATGAGTACGAATTCGATGGGTTTGCCGGAGTTGGGATCGATGATCGAGGTGTTGGCGTCAAGTGAGCCTTGTCCGATGATTTCGACCGAATGGTCTTTGATGATGCCATTCACATCCAGCCATGTTGCGGCCGCTGCGGTTCCCGAGAACACCAGCATCGCCGCGATGACCGAAGCGACTATCGTCCTCGTACGATGCTGCACTCGATAGCCAAGGCTGTGACGCGGCTTTGCGTCTCGCAGTCCATTGACGTTAGGAAGCTTATCGCCGGCTGGTGATGTGGTCACGGTATCGCCTTCCTGTTTATACAAAAGATCACGCCATATCTCAACGCGTTCTAGAACATACCACTACTCTGTCATGGGATTATAGAGATGTTCCCCGATTTTCACGGATTCTGCTTCAGGCCCCCGTCGTTCTTAGAGTTACCATGTACCATATTTTTCTCGAATTATAGTGATTGACACGGCGGAAAACTTGACAAAAAGAAATTGCATGTGTGTAATTTAACACGACTAAAAGTGCGCATACGTATAGCAGGGGAGGACGCATGTGGGGCGTGATCGACGAGTCCTCCGATAATCCGCTTGCGGAACTGTGGGGTCTGTTCAAAAGCGATGATGATGTTTCCTGGCAGCATAGGGCTTTATGTTCTCAGACTGATCCGGAAGCGTTCTTTCCTGAAAAGGGCGGATCAACCAGGGATGCCAAGCGAGTGTGCGCCCAGTGCGAGGTTCGTGAGCAATGCCTGAAATGGGCCATCGAGCATGATGAGCGTTTCGGCATTTGGGGTGGCATGAGCGAACGTGAGCGCCGTCGGTATAAGAAGGAACACAAGGAACGGGCATAACGCACGGCACACCCTGTGCGTACACTTGAAATTATGAATTCTAACGCCAGCAGCGATATCCAGGGAATTGTGACCGATCTGCTCAACAGCAGGCCGTACTCCCATCGGCAGGATGCCGATTCATCCGTGGCTGCGGTGATTACCGCGCAAAGCGATCTGCGTTTTTTCTCATCCACTTTTGCCGCGGTGCTCGCACAGCGTGTGCTTCCAGGCACTATTATCGTTGCGGATTGCACCAATCAGGTTGAGCAGCCTATGCAGATGACGTTTAGCGTTATCCCGTCGCCTGCCGGTGTGCTTACGGAAGTTCCCGAAAGCAAGACCATACGTGTCATTCTCGTAGGAGTGAAGGGTGCCTCTTCATTCATGAATGCCGTGGCTCGTGCAATGCAACAGATCGATCTTGACGACCGGGTCGGTGCTCCGTGGACATTGCATGACGATTCCAGGCCGGCCGATGAGTCATGCCTTGAGGTGTTGCTCGATGCTTGGAAAAACACGCCGACTGCGTCTTTGCTTGGCGCGAAACAGTTGGATTGGCAGGCGGAAAGCCTGCATAACGTCGGTTTGTATGCGGGGCACCACAATGTCACGTCTCTGGTGGTGGACGGTGAGCCGGATCAGGAACAGTATGATGGCCGGCAGGATGTGTTGGCTGTATCGCTTTCCGGCGCGCTGGTTCCATTGGCCACCTTGCGTACTTGGAAGGGTGTCGATCCATGGTTCGGCACGTTCGCCGAATCCACGGACCTGTGCAGGCGCATCTGCCTGGGCGGTGGCCGTGTGGTGGTGGTCCCGCAGGCGCGAATCGCCCATAGGAGGGCAAGATTTGAAGGCGTGCGTTCCAAAAACGGCCAACCTGTTGAAGATGAGGAAGGCCGCGTCGATCCGTACCTTGCGGTACGCGAGGCGAATACGAAATACGCGTATACGGACGTGCATCGTTCTTGGTGGCCGCTGCTGTGGATCTGGTCGATACTGAAGGCGTTGGGACTGGCCGTGCTGTGCCTGACGCGCAAACAGCCATACCATGCCTGTTGCGAATTGGCCCTGCCTTGGCGTTCGTTGCTCCACTTGCCGGGCGCATGGAGGGCCCGTGCCCGATTGCGTGAGCAGAGTAGGGTCTCCTTGAAGGCATTGGCCGCATTGCAGACGACTCGTCAGCAGATCGGCCAATGGAACGATCGCAAGCGTGCGTTTCTTGACCAGCGTGGCACTGTGATCCTCAGCCCTCTTGCCAAGGCGCATCTGCGTAAAAGGCTCATGCGCAGGTGGGGGCTTGCCATCGCATCGGCGGTGATCGCGTTTGCATGGATCGTCTTCCTATATTGGAATGTGCTTCGGAGCGTGTTCTCCGGCGCGTCGATATATTCTCAAACGTTGCTGCCGACCGATGCCAGTTTCAGCCAGTTGGTGCATGCCGCTACCACGTCGTGGGCGTATACCGCGGGAACGGGAATCAGCGCCCCGAGCGCGCCTTGGCTGCTGGTGCTCATGGTGGTTTCCGTATTCACGGCTGGCCATGTTGCGACCGCAGTCGCCGTGGTGTTCTTCTTGTCCGCTCCTTTGATGGTGCTGTCGTTCTGGGCTTTGGCTGGAATCTTTACTCGGTCCGACACGGTGCGTTGCGTGATCGCGTTGGCATGGTTCGCCATCGCATTGTCGATGAACGTGTACAGCGATGCCGACGTGACGATGATGACGGTCATGGTGTTTCTTCCTGCGGCCTTCGCGTTTTCTTTCCGAGCCGTAGGCATGTACCGTACGGAAGATCTGGTCAATCCGCAGGCTTCCGTGCAGGCCGCGGCGCTTGCGGCATTGTGCTTTATTCCCGTCGTCGCGGCCGAACCGCAATTGCTGCTGCCGCTGATGTTGTCGTTCCTTGTGTTCCTGATGCTTGTACGCTCCCATAGAACGACGCTGCTGCTGATTCCGCTGCCGGCCGCTTCCGTATGCGCGCCCACATTGGTCAACACGGTACGTTTCGCAGGAGCAGGTACGTGGCGTCAGATTTTTGGCAGTGTGATATTGCCGTCGTCTGCGCATGATGGACATCCGATGATCGCAAATCTTTCGGATATTGTTTCCCGTGCATTCGGCGTTGTCGTATCCGGCGAGATTTGGCAGTATGTGGCTGCTGCAATGTTGGCATTGATTGTGCTTCTTGCCGCGGTATCGCTGTTCCTGCCATTCGTGCTTCGCGTGTCGCGTATGATGTGGGTCGTGGCGATCGCGGGTCTTGCCACGTCGCTGCTTTCCGCCGCGGTTGTGGTTGCGGTCGATGCGGATGGCGCCGTGGCCGGTTCCGTGCTTCCCGGCGTTTCATTCACGATGATGGGACTGCTGTCTTGCGTGTGCATGGTCGCAGGCGGTGCGGTGCAACGTTTCGTTATGCTGTGGCAGAGGCCGACCGGCGATGTCGAAGTTGAGAGGAATGGCGCTTCTACTGGCATTATTGCCGGGCGTGCGGCACGAATCGTGCTGGTCATGCTGATTGCGGCGTCGGTTGTGGCGAGTGCCGGTTTTGATTATGTCGCCAGAGACCATAACACGGTTTCGACCAGTGATTCCGGTTTGCCGATTGTTGCTTCCGACTATCTTGCGCAGGATGAGGCGAGGCGTGTGCTCGCAGTACGCGCGGATAGTGCCGGTTCCATTAGCTACAATGTGATGCGCACCCGCCGAGGTGATTTGATCGACAGCTCTCCGGCACAGCGTGTCGAAGTGGCGTTCGGACGTTCCGATGATGCGAACAAGGCCATCGCCAAGGATTGCGCGCAGCTGTTGTCGAATGCTGATTCCGACGCCGTCGCCGATTTGAGCGAGTTGGGATTCGGAGGCATCTATGTGGTGCGCTCCGGCGAAGACAAGGCGCAAAAGGAGATAACCGATCAGTTGAGTTCCAATATCAGCGCTTCCGATGGCACGCAGAATGTCGTAAGCACTGATGCGGGAACATACTATCGTCTCACCATCCAAGATACGGCCAAGCAGCATATCGACCGCAAGGGATATCGACAGGCTGAATCGAGTGTGTGGCGTCAGGCATGGCTGTGGTGCATGGGTATTGTTCTCGCAGCGTATTGCTTGGTTGCGCTTCCGCGCATGAGGCGTCACGGTCAGGAGGAAGCATGAGCAAACATTCCCGTTCCAAAACGGTTTGGCGTGTAATTCTGGCCATAGTGTCGGTGTTGGTCATTGTCGCACTGGCGACTGTGGCCGTAATCTACCGCCCGACTTGGATTCATGCGGATTCGCCGGTAACGCAGCGTTCATCCGTATCCCGTACCGTCAGTCCGCGTCAGCTGGAAACATATTGTCCAGCACGAATGACGATAGCTGATACTGATGCGTATGGAGACAGCGAATATCAAGCGTCCAACGGCAATATCATGTCGTCGGCGCGTTATGCGTCCTTCGGTTCGGTGTTCCGCTCTTCCGTAGGGCTTCTCGGAGCTGATGAAGCCACTTCGTCATTGGTGTTGAACAAGGATGATGCCGGATCGGATGATGATATTTTCATGGCGTCCGGCACGGTCGATGACGGAGCCCAATTGCAGAATACCCGATTGCTGTCGGCTTCCGATGGAACGGGAGCGGCCTCTTCGGTGATGTCTTGGGCTACTGAGGGAGATTTGAAAGGCGTTTCCGCTGCTTCCTGCGTCGCTCCGGCTTTGAAGCAGTCGCTGATGGTGTCGGGCACCAAAACAGGCATGACCCAGCAGCTGGTCGTGGCCAATCCGTCGGCTAAGGCCACGTCGGTGAACATCAAGGTTTGGGGATCCGACAAGTCGGGTGCTTTGGCATTGTCTACCGGTTCGACGTTGACGGTTGGCGCGGGCAAGGAATCTGTGCTGAACCTTGCCGCAGCAGCTTCCGGGCAGGATGCTTTGTACGTTACCGTGTCCAGCGTGGACACGCCCGTTGCGGCCGTGGTACGCACCATAGCCATGGATGGTCTGGTTGCAAAAGGATCGGATTATGCGGTTCCCAATACTGTTGCCGCAAAAACATTGGCGATTGACGGACTCACGGAAGGCGATGCCGTCAACCTGTATGTGTATCCGTCTCGGCAGGCCGACGTCACCGTATCTTGGACGGATGACCAAGGTCTGAAGAAAACCAATCAGCAGACGCTCGAATCGAATCGCGTTTCGGTCATCGACCTGGGTTCGGTTCCCAAGTCGGCGACCGGACTTACCATCAGCGCCAGCGAGCCGGTATCCGTCGCCGCGAAGATCACCAATGATGGCGATGATGACCAGGCTGATTTCGCCTTGGTCAACGCTTCAGTGCCGATGAGCGTCTCCGCCATGGCCGTGCCCGACCATGCCACGGCTCAAGTGGGCATCACCAACATATCGGGCGATGAGCGCACGGCAACATTGACGTCCTACAACAGTGTCGGAGATACTGTTGACCAGCGCGAGATTGCTCTCCAATCCGGCGCTTCGACAACGGTTGATCTGGCGGATATCAACGATGGAGACGTTGCCGCCGTAAGCTTTGCCGATCCGGACCAATCAATGGTGTGGAACATCCGTATCAGCCAAAAAGACGTATCGGATGCGAAACTGGCCGGAGTGTCGATTATCGGCGCAACGGATCTGAAGGAAGCCCGCGAGCAGGTGCTGGCCAACCAGAACATGACCGTCGTGCGTTGATCACATACCCCAATCGGGGTCGATCTCTTCGGGACGGCGTCCATACAGTTCCGCCAAGCGCAACACCACTTCGTCGCGGATGGCGAATTGCAGGTCCATACGGCTTCGCGCATGCGATTGCAAAGGCATACGGTACAGCACGACGCGCGGCGGAATGCCATGTTCCGCGGGGAAAGACTGCGAGCCTAAGTGCGCAGTGGCCTCCCATGGTGCCGGGTCGGATGGCGGAACATCCTCGACCGCAAACTGTACCGGTGCCACCAGTTCGGGCCATGCATCGTTGAGCCTACGGATCTGAGCCACCAGCATGTCGTCGAACATACCGCTTCTTGTACGATAACGTGGAAGTCTGGTACCGAACATGGGAGTGCGGGTCCCACGACCATGACGGTTTCTATACACTGTTGATTCCCAAGGCAATTGATACATGGCTTCTACCATATCAGGGCCTTGCGCGAATCATGCGATAGCATATTGTTCATTGCATCGACACAGGAGGAAACGATCATGACGGATATTTCCGTGCCCTGTTGGAACGACGTGGATATCGAGGAATTGTGCAATGGAGTACGCCTTATCGCCTTCGATCTCGACAACACGTTGGCAAGGTCGAAAAAGCCAATGAAGGACGACATGGCCGAATGCTTCTCCGCATTGACATCGTTGATTGATGTCGCGGTGATCACCGGTGGCAAGTATGCATTGCTGAAAAGTCAGGTGGTGGAACGGTTGACAGGTCAAGCCAATCGGTCGCATCTGCATCTTATGCCGACCAGCGGCACCCGATATTACCGTTGGGGCGGATCGGATTGGGCGCCGGTCTTCGCCCATGACCTCAGCGCGGATGATCGTGCGAAAGCTTACGAATCGTTGGAACGCAATGCGCGCGAACAGGGTATCTGGCTCACGCACGTTTGGGGTGAACGTATCGAGGATCGTGGCAGCCAGATCACATTCTCCGCATTAGGGCAGCTTGCGCCCATCGAAGCCAAGGAGGCGTGGGATCCAACCAACGAGAAGAAGAA
>OOCD01001002.1_pt1 | contig 18420 bp, 17 predicted proteins | sample 1671791 | NCBI WGS metagenome assembly OOCD01 (sample SAMN06348193, study PRJEB24527) | human gut metagenome | biome: human gut; feature: ankylosing spondylitis patient; material: feces | host: Homo sapiens | place: China | collected 2015-10
AATGGCCGGCTCAATGAGTCGGCCATTTTTGTATAAGGAGCATGTATATGAGTAACGTTCGCGTTTGTGTAGACGTTGTGGGCGGAGACGAGAAACCTCAGGTTGTTCTCGATGGTATCGAGGCTGCACTTGCCGCCGATCCCGATATCGAGGTCTTGGCAGCTGGCCCCGCCGAAATCGTCAATCCCTTTGCTGCTTCCCATGCACGTGTTGAGGCCCTTGAGGCACCCGACGTTATCGCCATGGATGACGATCCCATTCGCGCCGTGATGACCAAGCGCAAGTCGTCGATCGTGCTGTCGTGCCGCGCCATCAAGAAGGGAAATGCGGACGCGTTCTTCTCCGCCGGCTCGACCGGTGCCATGACTGCTGCCGCCACCGCCTATGTGACGCCGTTTAGGTATCAGGCCGAAGGCAAGAAGCAGCCGGTACGTCCCTGTCTGACCAATGCGCTACCCAATCGCGCCGGCGGTCTGACGGTGCTGTGCGATATGGGCGCCAACCCCGATGTCGAGGTGGACGATATGGTGCGCTTTGCGCAGATGGGTAGCGCCTATGCCCGCGTTGTCCTGGGCATTGAGCATCCCCGCGTGGGCCTGCTCGCCAATGGCACCGAGGACGAAAAGGGCTCCAACTTTACCAAGGCCTGCTTCCCGGCCATGAAAGCCGCCGTTCCCGGCTTTGTTGGTAACTGTGAGGGAACGGACATCACCTCCGGTAACTTCGATGTCGTCGTTGCCGATGGCATGTCGGGCAATATTGCGCTCAAGGCCACCGAGGGCGCTGCCAAGTTTTTGCTGCAGGAACTCAAGGGTGCCTTTATGTCTTCGCTTGGCACCAAGATCGCCGCGCTGCTCATCAAAAAGCAGATGCGCGAGATTAAGGCCAAGCTGTCTGGTGATGCCAAGGGCGGCGCGATTCTTTTGGGCCTGCGTGGCGTGGTGCTGATCGGTCACGGTGCCACCTCGGTCGAGGCCGTCAAAAACGGTACGCTCGCGGCGGCTGAAGCCGTGCGCGCCGGGCTGGTCGAGAATGTCGCCAACTCTATGGACGGTATCGTTTTATAAGAGCGAGTTAGAGCGCTGTTATGTGCCTCGCGGCGCACGTCGTGGGGTAGAATCAAAACCGTGTCTTGGTGCCGCCCGCGCGGTGCCAATCTTTTGGTATTCATGCACTATGAGAGGAAGCGCTATGGACCGCTCCGAAATCTTCGACAAGATCGCCGAGGTCGCTGCTGACGTTCTGGGCGTCGATGTTGCCGAAATTAGCGATGAGACCACCTTTGACGACCTCGATGCCAACTCGCTCGAGCGCCTGCAACTGGTTACGGCTATCGAGGACGAGTTCAATCTCGAGATCGATGACGAGACCCTGCTCTCGCTCAACTCTGTCGCCGACGCCGTCGACGCGATCGAAAACGCCAGGGAGGCTTAGGTCTTGGCTTTATCCGAACGACTTACGCGCGCCCAGGAGATTCTGGGCCACGAGTTCAATGACAAGGTGCTGCTGCGCGCGGCCCTTACGCATCCTTCGGCCGTCGAAGGCCAGCCAGTCTCGGCAAGCTACGAGCGCCTTGAGTTCTTGGGTGATTCCATTTTGGGCGCCGTTGTTGCACGCTCCCTGTTTGTGTCCTATCCGGAGTTTGACGAGGGCAAGCTCACGCGCCTGAAGGTGTCCCTTGTCTCGGGCGCCACGCTGTCCGAGGTGTCGCACGAGCTGGGTATCGATGACATCATCATCTTTGGTGCCTCCGAGACCGGTACCGGCGCGCGCGGCCTGCACTCGGCGCTCGAGAACGTCTACGAGTCGCTCGTGGGCGCGCTGTATCTGGACGCCGGCTGGGATGCCGCGGCGGAGTTTATCCACCGTACGCTTAAGCCACATTTGGCATCCGAGCGTGCCGAGCACCCTGCGAACCCCAAGTCGTATTTGCAGGAGTGCGTGCAGGCCGACGGCCACGAGCCTCCCGCTTACAAGCTGGTCGGCTCCGAGGGCCCTGCGCATGCGCCCACCTTTACCGCCGTGGTGTTGATCGATGGTATTCGCCAGGGTCGCGGCTCCGGCTCCTCAAAGAAGGAAGCCGAGGGAGCCGCTGCACTCGAGGCACTTGACCGCATGGGCTACACCACCAACGGCGTGATTCTCAACAAGAAGCCTGTTTAAGCGAGGAACCGTGTATCTCAAGTCCCTCACGCTCAAAGGGTTCAAGTCGTTTGCCGACCGCGCCCATATGACGTTTGAGCCGGGCCTGACCGTCATCGTCGGTCCCAACGGCTCGGGAAAATCGAACATCTCTGACTCGATTCTGTGGGTCCTGGGCGAGCAGAGCGCCAAGCAGCTGCGCGGCCAGGCCATGGAGGATGTCATCTTCTCGGGCTCGTCAGCGCGCAAGCCGGTGGGTGTCGCCGAGGTCACGCTGGTGCTCGATAACTCGGACCATATGCTGCCCGTCGACTTTGACGAGGTCGCCATCACCCGTCGTATGTATCGCTCGGGCGAAAGCGAGTACCTCATCAACTCGAGTCCGTGCCGCCTGATGGACATTCAGGACATCCTGCACGATTCGGGTTTGGGCAAGGATACGCATTCCATCATCAGCCAGGGCAAGCTCGACGCCATTTTGCAGAGCCGCCCCGAGGAGCGCCGCGCCCTCATCGAGGAGGCCGCCGGCATTTCCAAGCACAAACGCCGCAAGGAGCGTGCGCTCAAAAAGATTAAGTCGATGGACGAGCACCTGACGCGTGCCCGCGACATCAATAAGGAAATCGCCCGTCAGCTGCGACCTCTGGAGCGTCAGGTCGATCGTGCGCGCAAGTACAAAGAGCTGTCCTCGCGCGCGAACGAGCTTACGCAGATGCTAGCCGTCGACGAGCTGCGTTCGCTGCAGTCGCAGTGGAACGACTTGGAGAGCCGCTCCAAGGAAGGTGCCGCCGAGCTGGAGCTTGCGCAGTACCGCTTGGGCGAAAAGGAACGCGAGCTCGAGAAGCTCCAGGTCATGCTCGAGGAAAAGGGCCTGTTTGTGGGCGATCTGGGCGAGCAGCGCCGCCATATGCAAGACGTGGTCGGCCGCATTAACTCCGATATGCGCCTGCTCGAGGAAAAGGGCCACAACATGGTGTCGCGCCTGTCCGACATGCGTGGCCAGATCTCGAGCTCCGAGCATCAGCGTCGTCGCGTGGTCGAGGAGCTCGAGGACGCGCGTGCACAGCTTGAGGAAGTGACCGGCGCGCACATGCAGGCCCAGGAGGACGTTGACGCCGCTGGTCCTGCCGCCGCTGAGCTCCACGAGCGGCGCGTGGCGCTCGACAATCAGATTTCGCAGCTTACGCGTGAGCAACGCGATGTGCAGCGTGTGGCCGATAACGCGGCGCTCGAACTCGCCAAGGTGAAGGACTCGCTGAGCAACGCCGAGGTCGAGGACAACATGTACGCCTCGCGCCTGGAGCAGATTGATGAACAGCTCGAGGAGGTTACAGCATCGCTTGATAGCCGTCGCGACCGTGCTGAGGAGCTTGAGAGTGCCCTTGAGGCGGCTCGTCAGGCCCAGAACGATGCGCGCGAGGCCACCGAGGTCGCCCGTGCAGCCCTGAAGGACTTGCGCAATCGTGAGAGCGAGGCGCGCAACAAGCTGTCCGAGGTGCGCTCGGAGCTTGCCAGCCAAAAGAAGCTTGATGCCCGCATGGCAGACAGCTCGCCGCTGGTGAGCCGTCTGATGGGCGCACTGGGCGATGATGTCTCAGGCCGTCTGGGCGACGTGCTCGAGGCTCCTCGTGAGCTTGAGGGCCTGGTCGAGCAGCTGCTTGCCGGCGATATCGATGCCCTACTGTTTGATGACGCCGCTACGCTTGAGCGTGCCGGTCGTGCTGCTCTGGACCAAAAGAAGGCCTCGGGCGAGGCACTGCTGATGGCGCGCGGCGTGAGTGGCTCTGCTGCCGCCGAGGGCGCTGCCGGTACGCGTCTGGTCGATCGTCTGTCCGTGCGCTCCGGTTATGGCCCGGTTGTCGAGGCCCTTCTTGGCGGCTATTACGTGGTCGATGACTTGGCTGCCGCGTTGGCTGCCCCTGTCGTTGACGGTGTGACTTACGTGACCCCCGATGGCGCCCGCGTCGCCTGCGGCGGCCTGGTGCGTGTGGGCCTCGATGCTGGCGAGGCGTCGGGTGCCTTGGAGCGCAAGCGTCGCATTCGCGAGCTGGAGGGCCTGGAGCCCGATCTAGCTGCTGTGTTTGAGCATGTGTCGGATCAGGTCGTCGAGGCCAATGCGGCCGTTGAGGAGGCGCGTGCCGCCGAGGGCGATGCCGCCGGCGAGATCGCCCGTCTTGAGGGCGAGCGCCGCTCGCTGCTCTCCGAGATTGGCCGCCTGGAGCAAAGCGCCTACAACGCCGAGGTCGAGCGCGTGCGCATCTCCAAGCGCCGCGAGCAGGCCGCCGAGGCCGTTCGCGCTGCGCGCCCGCGCGTTGACGAACTCACCCGTTCGCGCGACGAGGCCCGCGCGCAGGCAGGCGACCTGGGTCTCCAGATTGCCGAAGCCAACGACGAGCTCGATCGCGTGCGTCGTGACGATTCCGAGGCAGCCGGCAAGCTCGCCGATGCCAAGGTCCGCCTGGCTCAGACGAGCGAGCGTCTGCGTTCGCTGAAGGGCCGTGTGCCCGACTTGGAGCATCGACTCGAGGGCATCGACCGCCGTATCCGCGGAACACGCCAGGCCTCGCGCTCACTCGAGCTGCTGCGCCTGCGTGTCGACCCCATGCACGAGCGCTATTCGGCCCTGCTGGATCGCGCATCGGATTGGGCCGCGCGTCTGCGTGATCAGGCTTCGCTCGAGGAGGCGGACTCGGCCTCGCTCAAGAAGACCATCGAAGACGCCAAGGCCGAGGTCTCCCGCGCCAAGGAGCGGGTCGATGCCGCCACGGCGACGCAAAACGAGTTCAAGGTTTCCCGCGGCAAGCTCGAGGTGCAGGTGGAGGCGGCCATCAAGGCCATTACCGCCGATGGCACTACGGTGCTCGAGGAAGCGCTCATGCTTCCTGCTCCCACCGACCGCGACGCCGCCGAGCGCGAGCTCAACCAGCTCGTGCGCCAGATTAACAACCTGGGCCCTGTGAACCAGGTTGCCATGGAGGAGTACGAGCAGCTCAAGCGCCGCGCCGATTACATCGAGGAGCAGCTGGCCGATCTGGAGAGCGCGCGCAAGGCGCTCACCAAGATTACCGTGGCCATCGACCGTAAGATGCGTAAAGCCTTCTTGGTGACCTTCGAGAAGGTCGATGCGAACTTCCGTGAGATCTTCGCCATGCTGTTCCCGGGTGGCCAGGCTCATCTTGAGATGACCGATCCCGAGCATCCTGCCGAGACGGGCATTGAGGTTGTGGCGCAGCCGCGCGGCAAGCGCATTACTAAGATGATGCTCATGTCGGGTGGCGAGAAGAGTCTGACGGCGCTCGCCCTGCTCTTTGCCGTGTACCGCACGCGCACGGTGCCGTTCTATGTGCTGGACGAGGTCGAGGCGGCGCTTGATGACGCCAACCTGTCCAAGCTCATCGGAGCCCTCGATGTGCTGCGTTCCGATACACAGCTCTTGGTCATTTCGCATCAGCGCCGTACTATGGAGGACGCTGACGTTCTCTATGGCGTCTCGATGCAAGCCGACGGCGTCAGCCGCGTCGTCTCGCAAAAACTCGATCGCGAAACCGGAAAGGTCGTGAATGCATAATGGGATTCTTTGACGCTCTCTCGCGCGGACTTGAGCGCAGCCGCGAGGCCCTCAACGAGGTCTTCTACTTTGGCGGCGAGGTCGACGAGGACTTTTGGGAGGACCTTGAGGACACCCTCGTCATGGGTGACATGGGTGCCGAGGTCGCTATTCAGGTCTCCGATGACCTGCGCGATGCTGCTGCCAAGAAGAACCTCAAGACCGCCCCGCAGCTTCGCCGCGCTCTGGCCGAGCAGCTCGAGGGCCATTTTGTGCCTGTTGAGCGTGATCCGTTTTCCGATACGCCGAGCTGCGTGCTGTTTGTGGGCATCAACGGCGCCGGCAAGACCACAACGGTCGGCAAGATTGCGAGCGCCATGGCTGCCCGCGGCAAGAACGTGGTGATCGGTTCTGCCGATACCTTCCGCGCCGCCGCCATCGAGCAGCTCGATGTGTGGGGTCAGCGCGCCGGCGTCCCCGTCATCAAGCGCGATCGCGGTTCCGACCCGGCGAGCGTGTGCTACGACGTGCTCGATGAGGCCGATAAGCGCGGCAGCGACCTGGTGCTGATCGACACCGCCGGTCGTCTGCACACAAGCCCCGAACTCATGCGCGAGCTCGCCAAGGTGGCCAACGTGACGCGTAAGCGCGCCGCAAATATGGCCGCCGGTCCCATGCCGGTCTCGGTCGTGCTTGTGATCGATGCCGCCACTGGCCAGAACGGTCTGAACCAGGCGCTTGAGTTTAACGAGGCGCTGGGCCTGGACGGTATTATCATGACTAAGCTCGACGGCACGGCTAAGGGCGGTATTGCCATGGCCGTGGCCGAGAAGCTCAAGCTCCCGATCCTGCGCATCGGCGTGGGCGAGCAGGTCGATGACCTGCAGGAGTTTAACGCCAAAGATTTCTGCCGCGCCCTGGTGGGCGAGTCCAATTAAGGAGTGACTAGTGTTTGATTCTCTGAGCGATCGCCTCAACGACACATTTGACCGCTTGCGCGGCAAGGGTAAACTGACCGAGGCCGATATCACTTCGGCCATGCGCGATATTCGCATGGCGCTGCTCGAGGCCGACGTTAACTTTAAGGTTGTCAAGGAGTTCGTTGCCAAGACCAAGGAGCGCTGCATGACCGCCGAGGTCATGGAGTCGTTGTCGCCGGCGCAAAACGTCGTCAAGATCGTGCTCGACGAGCTCACCGAGATGCTCGGCTCAACCGAGAGCAAGCTCGTCTTTAGCAACCGCATTCCCAATGTCATCATGCTCGTGGGCCTGCAGGGCTCCGGTAAGACCACGGCTGCCGTAAAGCTTGCCTACCTGCTCAAGAAGCAGGGCCGCTCGCCGTTGCTCGCCGCGTGCGACGTCTACCGTCCCGCCGCTGCCGACCAGCTGGCCACGCTCGGTGGAGAGATCGGCGTTCCGGTCTTCCGCGGCGACGGCGCGCACCCGGTCGACATCGCCAAGGGTGCCATTCAGGAGGCCGTCGACCACCTGCGTGACGTGGTCATTGTCGATACCGCCGGTCGTCTTCAGATCGACGAGCAGATGATGCAGGAGGCCGTCGACATCAAGAAGGCCGTCAAGCCCGACCAGGTGCTGATGGTCGTCGATGCCATGACCGGCCAGGATATCGTTAACGTCGTCTCGACCTTCGCCGATCGCACCGACTTTGACGGCGTGATCATCTCCAAGCTCGACGGTGACGCCCGTGGCGGTGGCGCACTTTCGGTGCGTCAGGTGACCGGCAAGCCCATCAAGTTCGTGAGCATGGGCGAGAAACCCGATTCTCTTGAGCCGTTCTATCCCGATCGCATGGCCAAGCGAATCTTGGGCATGGGCGACGTCGTCGGCATCATCGAGAAGGCCCAGGAGGCAGCCGATGCAGAGCAGCTCGAGGCTGCCGAGCGTATGCTGCGCGAGGGCTTCACCATGAACGACATGCTCGACCAGATGAAAGCCGTCAAGAAGATGGGCGGCATGAAGGGTATCCTGGGCATGCTCCCCGGTGGTCAGCGTGCACTCAACCAGATGGGCGGCAACCTGGACGAGGGCATCTTCGATAAGAACGAGGCCATCATCATGTCGATGACCAAGGAGGAGCGCCTGCGTCCCTCCATCATCAACGGTCAGCGTCGCGCGCGTAGTGCCAAGGGCGCCGGCGTAACCCCCACCGAGGTCAACAGCCTTATGAAGCAGTGGGGCGAGATGAATAAGATGATGGGCCGCATGCGCACGATGGCCAATCAGGCACAGGCCGGCGGCAAGAAGGGCAAAAAGGGCAAGAAGGGCAAAAAGATGCGCATGCCCAATATCCCTGGGCTGGACGCTATGGGTCTGGGCGGCATGGGCGGCCTGGGTACGGGCGGTCCCAAGTCCGATATGGAGCTGCTGCGCCAGATGGAAGCGCAGATGCGTAATAAGAAATAGAGCTGTAATTCCAGCTTGATATGGCAAAGGCCACTCGGATGCTACCGGGTGGCCTTTGTTGTTGGCTTTGATTGTTGGGTTGCGTTCGGCTTCGCGCCCCGAGCTCGCGGTGCCGTGCCGTTAGTGGCAGCCGCAGAACCCGCCATGCTCATGGGTGTGCTCGTGGTCGTGGCTGTGGCAGCTGCACGTGGCCTCGCCGTTCTGTGCGAGCGTGCCGGCGATAAGGGCCTCGACGCAAGCGTCGCAGCTGCCCTGGGCACCTGCGTATACCGTGATGCCGGCTTGAGCAAGCGCGTTGATAGCGCCTCCGCCGATGCCGCCGCAGATGAGCGTGTCCACGCCGCCGTTGGCGAGCAGGCCCGCAAGTGCGCCATGACCGGTGCCACCGGTGCCCACGACCTGCCTGTCGATCACCTCGCCGTCCTGGATGTCGTAGATCTTGAACTGCTCGCTGCGGCCAAAGTGCATAAAGATGTTGCCGTTGTCGTACGTGGTTGCCACCCTCATGGTGCCGACCTCCTTTGCTGGCCATGCGGCCGTTGTCGTGGTGATGGGGGAGTATGCGATGTTACCGCCTTCGATGACGATCGCCCGTCCGTTGACCAGCGCGTTTGCCACCTTGCGATGCGCGCGGCTGCAGATTGCCGCCACCGTGGCGCGGGCAATGCCCATCTGCTGTGCGACTGCCTCTTGGTTAAGGCCTTCCAGGTCGCACAGGCGCAGTACCTCGAGTTCGTCAATCGTCATGTCGATGGCGTCTCCGCTCGCCAGGCCATCGGGGGTAAAACCGCGATATTCGGGGATGATCCCAACGCGACGCAGTTTCTCGCGTCTTCCGGCCATACGCACTCCTTATCTGACATATGTCAACAATAGAATAACGAACGTGCAGATTTACGCAAGGGATTTCTGGCATATGTCAGAAAACGAGGGCTTATGTTTGGGCTGTGGGGCCGCGTGCGCCTGGGCTACAATGAATCTCGCTTATAGGCGACTGACAGGAGGGTCAATGAGCAAGGCTGATCAACAGTTTGTAACCATGTGCCGCGATATTCTGGACCATGGCACCACCACCGAGGGCCAAAAGGTCCGTCCGGTGTGGGAGGACGGCACCCCTGCCTATACCATTAAAAACTTTGGTGTCACGGCACGCTACGACCTGCGCGAGGAGTTTCCGGCGCTTACCCTGCGTCGTACGGCCCTCAAATCTGCCATGGATGAGATCCTATGGATCTATCAAAAGAAGTCCAATAACGTGCATGACCTCAACAGCCATATTTGGGATGAGTGGGCCGACGAGACCGGTTCCATCGGCAAGGCCTACGGGTATCAGATTGGGCAGAAGAGCCATTATGCCGAGGGCGATTTCGACCAGATGGACCGCGTTCTGTACGACCTTAAGAACACGCCGTACAGCCGCCGCATTATGACGAATACCTATGTGTTTAGCGACCTGTCCGAGATGCACCTGTATCCGTGCGCCTACAGCGTGACGTATAACGTGACGCAGCGCCCGCAGGATGACAAACCGACGCTCAACATGATTCTCAACCAGCGCAGCCAGGACATTTTGGCCGCGAACAACTGGAATGTGTGCCAGTACGCCATCTTGCTGATGATGGTCGCGCAATCGGTCGATATGATTCCCGGCGAGCTGCTGCATGTGATCGCCGATGCCCACATTTACGACCGTCATGTCGATATCGTCCGCGAGCTTATCGAGCGTCCGCAGTTTGCCGCGCCTAAGGTAACGCTTAACCCCGATGTACATGACTTCTATGCGTTTACGACCGAGGATCTGATCGTCGAGGGCTATGAGCACGGCCCGCAGGTCAAGAACATCCCCATTGCGGTGTAGGTGACGCGCATGACGTGTAAGCTTTCCGCCATTGTCGCCGTGTGTGACGATTGGGGCATTGGGTGCGAGGGTGACATGGTCGTGTCTAATCGCGCCGACATGCGTCATTTTGTGGCGCGCACCAAAGGCTGCCCGGTCATTATGGGACGCAAGACGCTGCTGAGTTTTCCCGGCGGGCGTCCGCTCAAGAACCGTCGTAATATCGTGCTCACGCGCGATGAGGACTATGCTGCCGAGGGCGTCGACGTGGTGCATAGCGTCGACGAAGCGCTCACCGCGGTAGCCGATGAGCCCGTTGCGTGGGTGATCGGTGGCGGTGAGGTGTATCGGCAGTTTTTGCCGCATTGCGCCGAGGCCGAGGTCACGCATAACCACTGCGTCCATCCCGTGGACACGTACTTTCCCGACTTGGACGCCGATCCCGCGTGGGAAGTTGCGCGGCGCGAAGGGGTTGCCACGATTGCCGCGGGCGAGGGTGACGAAGGCCTCGATTATGAGTTCGTGACGTATCGTCGCGTTGAGGCGTAAATCTCCTATTTGCCCACGGTATTATCGGGTTGGAATGATTGAGGGGCGGCGCTTGGCGTCGCCTCGTTTGATATAGATGCTGCTGTAAGAAGGGTGCGGGCTGGCTGCTATGACTGATGCCGTTGAGGTGCTGCGAATCGATTCGCTCGAGGACGAGCGGCTTGATGCCTACGTGCGACTGACCGAGCGTGAGCTGCGCTGCGTGCTGGAGCCGCAGAAGGGCATCTTTATCGCCGAGAGTGCCAAGGTCATCGAGCGTGCGGTGCGTGCCGGATACGAGCCGGTGAGCTTTCTTTTGGGTGAACGCTGGCTCGACCAGATGATGCCGCTGTTTGAGCGCTTGGTTGTGCGCGAGGGAGCGGGTCCGGTCCCGGTGTTCGTGGCCTCGATGGAGCTCATGGAGCAGTTGACGGGCTTTAACGTGACGCGCGGTGCGCTCGCGGCGTTTCGTCGCCCGCGTCAGATTCCGGTCGATGAGTTCTTGGGTGGCGTTGTCGAGGCGGCGGGGGAGCGCCCTGTGCGCGTGTGCGTGCTCGAGGGCATTGTCGACCACACGAACGTGGGCGCGATTTTCCGCTCGGCTGCCGCGCTCAATGTCGACGGCATTCTGGTGAGCCCTACGTGCTGCGACCCGCTGTATCGTCGCTCGGCCCGCGTGAGCATGGGCACCGTGTTTCAAGTGCCGTGGACGCGTATTGGCAGTGAGGCTCGCGTGTGGCCACATGATGGCCTGGCCGCGCTTCATGATGCCGGTTTTTCGTGTGCCGCTATGGCGTTGACGGATGATTCCGTTTCGCTGGACGATCCTGTGCTGCAGAAGATTGATCGCTTGGCGATTTTTATGGGTACCGAGGGTGCCGGCTTGGGCGCCAAGACCATTGCCGGCTGCGACCGCGCCGTGCGTATTCCGATGGCGCATGGGGTCGATTCGCTCAACGTGGCCGCGGCAAGTGCTGTTGCCTTTTGGCAGCTGTGTCCGCATGTGAGCAACGAGTACCACTACCAGCCGGGGCTGTATCACTAGGCAGATATTTCGCACCGGGCTCTGATTCGGGGTGTATCGGCCGATCCCGGTCGGTGCTAAGCTGGTATTGGCTTTGGTCTTAAATTGCCGTTTTATTGTTTGACGTACGCTGGTGGGGAGGGCGTGTGGCTAAGAAATCTACGGCTATCGATGTGACGCAGGGTGTCATTTGGCAGCAGCTGCTTTCGCTGTGCGTCCCTATCTTCTTTAGCTCGTTTTTTCAGCAGGCTTACACGCTTATCGGCACCTATATCGTCGGTCAGTTTGGCGGCAAGCTTGCGCTTGGCGGCATTCAAGCCACGATGGTGCTCACCGAGCTCTGCATTGGTTTTTGCGTTGGCGTTGGCGCCGGTTGTGCCGTTATCACGGGTCAGTTTTTTGGCCAGCACGATAGCGAGCGTCTGAGCCGTTCGGTCCATACAGCCATGACGCTTGCTTTGGTGGGCGGCATCGTCGTTTCCATTCTTGGCATGGTTTTTGTCGAGCCCATGCTGGTGTTGATGAATACGCCGCACGAGCTACTTGCCGAGGGCGTTGCCTATGCTCGCTGTTATTTTGCCGCGATGGTTGCGGCACTGCTGCTTAATATGGGAACCGCACTGCTGCGTGCCGTGGGGGATACGCGCGGTCCCGCTGTGATCATTGCCTCTGGCTGCCTTGTTAACGTGGTGCTGGATATCATCTTTGTTGCTGTGTTGCATATGGAGGCGCTGGGCTGCGGCATCGCGGTAGCGCTGACCATTTGCTCCAATGCAACGATGATCGTGTTGCGCATGATGCGCGCTCCGGGTGCATGGCGTCTTTCGCTGTCTAAGCTCGGCATCGATCGCGGTATTTGTAAGAGTATGATCTCGTGCGGTCTGCCACTCGGTTTTCAATCGGCTGCCTATTCGATCTCGAACGTGCTGATCCAGATGTCGGTCAACTCGTTTGGTGCCGATGTCACCACGGCATGGGGTCTATCTGGGCGCCTGGATGGCATTATCTGGATGGTGACCGAGGCGCTCGGCGTATCGATCACTACGTTCTCGGCGCAGAACTTTGGCGCGCGTAATTACGAGCGCATGCGCAAGGGCTACCACACGTCGCTCGTGCTTTCGTTTGCGCTGATCGGTGGCCTCTCTGCCGTGCTGATGGTGTTCTCGGGCCCGTTGTCGCGTCTGTTTGTCGACGATGCTTCGATTTCGGCGTACACCACGACGATTCTTCATTTCATCGCGCCGTTCTACGCGATCTTCTCGATTATCGAAAATGCGTCGGGCTCCATTCGCGGCGCCGGCGTGAGCTTGCAGCCCATGCTGCTCACGATTTTTGGCACCGTCGTGCTCAGGGTGATCTGGGTGTTTGCGATTATGCCGTTCGATCCGTCGCTTGAGCACCTGCTGCTGGTTTACCCCGTAACCTGGCTCATCACGGCCACGATGTTTACCATCTACCACCACAGCGGCAACTGGCTCGGCCGCGCCACCGCCTAATGATCCGTTTTCCTCCGTCCCCTTCGGATCATTTAGTATTCGATGCCTTGGCGGGCTAGGAGGCCTTCGTCGAAGTAGTGTTTGACGGGGCGCATTTCGGTAACTAGGTCGGCAAGGTCGGCGAGGGGCAGCAGGCCGCGGCCGGTGAGCACGAGCTCCGTGGTGGTTGGTTTCATCGCGATCAACGCTTCGACATCTTCGCGCGTCACAAAGCCCCGTCGCATGGCCTCGCCGAGTTCATCCAAAATCAGAACGTCGACCTGTGATATCTGCTCGCGCGCCAGCTCCATGATCTGTGCAGCGCAGGCTTCGGGTGTGTCGCGGTTGGCTTGTACGATGCGTAGCCCCAATCGAGGAGCTGCGTCATGTTCGGCGCAGTGCAGCTTCTTGGCAAACTGAAGCATGAGTACGTTAAGTCCATAGCCCGTGGCGCGCAGCGCGAGCCCCAGCGCAGCCGTCGTCTTGCCCTTGCCGTCGCCCGTATAGATTTGAACCTTGCCGACTCCCAGTGATGCCATCTCTGTCCTTTCGTGCCCGGCGTCGGTTTATCGCCGTCCGGGTTGGGTATTCTAGAAAACATTATCAACCCCAGTAGATGGAGTTCAAGCAGATGGAGATGGATGACAATAAACGTAGACGGAATATGATCCTCTACGTGCTCATCGCCTTCGTCGTCTACCTCGTGCTCTCGACCGTTCTGTTCCCCAACATCGGTCACACGCAGCAGATTACGAAGACCGATTATTCGACGTTTGTCAAAGCGCTCGATAAGAAGAGCGTCGACAAGGTCGAGTACAACACGGACGATTACACGATTTATTACACCAAGAAGGGCGAGGACGAGAATATCGCCTACAAGACGACCGGTGTGCCGAATGACGCGGGCTTTACCGATCGCGTGCTTGAGTCCGGTGCTTCGCTTGAGTCGGTCGTTCCCGATAAGAACTCGGGCCTGATGACCTACTACCTGCTCACCCTCATTCTTCCCATGGTGATTTTCTTCCTGATTGGCTGGTGGCTCAACCGCCGCATGAAGAAGGCCATGGGTGATGACGGTCCGTCGATGAACTTTGGCGGCGGTGGTTTTGGCGGCGGTGGACTGGGCAAGTCCGGCGCGCGCGTGATCGCCTCCAAGGACGTGGGCGTGACCTTTAAGGATGTCGCCGGCCAGGAAGAGGCCAAGGAGTCCCTCAAGGAGGTCGTCGACTTTCTGGAGAAGCCGCAGCGCTACGAGGAGATCGGCGCCAAACTGCCACGCGGCGCTCTCCTTGTCGGCCCTCCGGGTACCGGTAAAACCCTGCTCGCCAAGGCTGTGGCCGGCGAGGCGGGCGTGCCGTTCTTTAGTATTTCTGGTTCTGAGTTTGTTGAGATGTTTGTCGGCCGCGGCGCCGCTAAGGTTCGCGACCTGTTTAAGCAGGCCAAGGAAAAGGCCCCGTGCATCGTCTTTATCGACGAGATCGATACCATCGGTAAGAAGCGCGATGGCGGCGGCTTTAGTGGCAACGACGAGCGCGAGCAGACGCTCAATCAGCTGCTGACCGAGATGGATGGATTCGATAACCACAAGGGTATCGTCGTCCTCGCTGCGACCAACCGTCCCGACAGCCTCGATCCGGCGCTGCTGCGCCCTGGTCGTTTTGACCGCCGCATCCCCGTCGAGTTGCCTGATCTGACCGGACGTAAGAACATCCTCGAGCTCCACGCCAAGAGTGTGAAGACCGAGCCGCCGATCGATCTGACCGCGATTGCCCGCGCCACGCCCGGTGCCTCGGGCGCCGACCTGGCCAATATCATCAACGAGGGCGCCCTGCGCGCCGTTCGCGAGGGTCGCAAGCGTGCAACCCAGGACGACTTCGAGGAGTCGGTGGAGGTCGTCATTGCCGGCCAACAGCGTAAGTCCACGGTGCTTTCTGACCACGAGAAGCAGGTCGTTTCCTACCACGAGATCGGCCATGCTATCGTCGCTGCCCGCCAAAAGGGTTCCGCGCCGGTCACCAAGATCACCATCGTGCCGCGCACGAGTGGCGCTCTGGGCTACACCATGCAGGTCGAGGAGGACGAACGCTTCCTGACGACGCGCCGGGAGGTCTTGGACAAGCTCGCCGTCTACTGCGGTGGCCGCGCGGCCGAGGAGCTCATCTTTGGCGAGATGACGACCGGCGCCGCCAACGATATCGAGCAGGCCACCAAGCTCGCCCGCAACATGGTGACGCGCTTTGGTATGTCCGACGAGTTTGGCATGATGGCGCTCGGTACCGTGCAGAACGCGTACCTCAACCAGGATACGTCGCTCACCTGCGCTCCCGGTACGGCCGAGCGCGTGGACGCGATTGTCGCTAAGCTGATCGAGGACGCGCACGATCGCGCCCTGCAGATCCTCAAGGAGAACAAGTTCAAGCTCCATGAGCTGGCTCGTTATCTGTACAAGAAGGAGACGATCACGGGCGAGGAGTTCATGAACCTCCTCACGCGCGAGAATCCGTTGATGCCAAAGCAGCAGTAATACTAGTTGCGCAGTGTCAATCGCCCCATTTGAGTGTCCATCTCAAATGGGGCGATTTGCGTGGGGAGAGTTGTATATGAAGATCGTGGTGAGCGCCTGCTTGATGGGCGAGAGCTGCAAGTATAACGGGCTCGACAACTACCATCGCGAGCTAGTCGAGGCTTGCGAGCGCACGGGGACCGAGGTCCTGTTGGTATGCCCCGAGGTTTTTGGTGGCTTACCCACGCCGCGCAAGCCATCCGAGATTGTGAGCGGCGAGGTCCGTACCCGCGAGGGCGCCTCGGTCGATCGCGAGTTTCGCCTGGGCGCAGAGCGCGCGCTCGATATGTGCGAGCTGGCGGGCGGGCCGGAAGATATCGCCGCGTGCATTCTTCAAGATCGTAGCCCCTCGTGCGGTGCGGGTCGCATCTACGACGGAACGTTCAGCGGCAAACTCACAACGGGCAACGGTGTCTTCGTCGAGCTTCTGCTCCGCCACGGCTACCGTGTGATTCCGGCTAGCGAGTTCGATCCCAGCATGCTGGAACATTGTCCACAGCACTCGAACCCAACACTTCCTCACGGGTGACCGTTTTGGCGTCATCCGTGAAGTTGATATTGAGTACGACCTGGTCATCAAAGACGTAGACCGAGTTGACAGGCGCCGTACCCAGGCAGCCCCTCCCGCAGCCCTCGCGCAGGAACGCGCACACGGCCTTCCCGTCTCTTGCGCCTCTCCCGGAACTGTCCACATCAGTGTAGCCAATCCAGTCCGCCAAGGGCTGCAGCTCGGATAACGCGGCGATGGAGGGCTTCTTCGGCCTGCTCAAGAAGGAGTTCTGGCACGGCAGGAACTGGTCGGACTGGACCCCCGCCCGCTTCATCGAGGAGCTCGGGGGCTGGATCGGTCGATACAATACGGAGAGGCGCAGCGATGCGCTCGGTGGCCGCACGCCGGCCAAGTTCCGCTCCGCGCTGGGAAGGGCCGCGTAACGGTCCAAGAAATCGTCCGCAGTCCCCATTCTTGCCCCTTTGGGACAGCTTCTTGTTGGGGCGTGCCTGCCCCAAACCCTGCTAGGAACGAGTACAGCAAACTGGAATTTGTATGGCTCAACTCCTTATCGACCGGCCATAGCTCGTTTATAAAGTAGCCCCCCTTTTATAAGTAACAACAGAAAAGCCACTACTACTGCATATGCTTCTCTCGCAATCGACAAAAACAAAACAGTAATAATACTAAGCCCAACAGATAAAAAAGTAATCGCCTTTTTTCCCTTTTCAAATTTGAAATTGACCATTAAAATCTTCACAATTCCAACAATCGTTAATGCGATAAAAAGACCCCAATATGTCGTACAAACCCAAATTTCTTCATCTACATACTCAATAAGATTGACCGAATAGATATATCCGCCAACCGGTTTGGGATACAATGGAAGAAAAATAAGCATCAAAGAAAGCAAATCGGCAAATCCAAATAACAAGTCACATAGACCATTGAGATTTGACTTGTTTTCTTTTTCAGAAATCAAAACCAACTGATCTCCGGATAACAGCTCATCAATGGACACAGAGAAATATCTGGATATTTCCTTTAATGAATCTATGCTTGGATACCCTCTTCCAGATTCCCATTTTGAAATTGCAGTTCTGGAGACAAATAAAGCCTCGGCCAGCTCTTCTTGTGTCAAACCTCGGCTCTTTCTTAATTCCTGAAGCTTTTCATGGAATTCCACCTCCTGCACCTCCTTTTTTATTTCACTTTTTTATTGTTAGCATAACTACTGCCTTATAAACAGTAAATAATCCGGCACTTAACAATACACCACCCACAATATCCGTAAACCAATGTACTCCGGAAATCAATCTGCCGATAACCATGAATGCCGAAAAAGCGATTGCCAGAATCGTAACGATTCTTTTCACTGCAATGCTTGACAGTCTACGCTGAATCTGTTCAATCAAAGTCGGCATCACACACAATACCAGTAATGTCGTTGAAGAAGGATAAGAAGCCTCCATAACTCCATTGATTAAAATCGGTCTGTAATTGATTGGGATGATCTCAAAAATGAAGTATGCCAGTATCACTATAACATAATAAACTCCCAGGATAATGATATCGGGATCCACTTTGAAGAGACTTCTTCTCTTTATTAACTGAACCAGTCCAATACCTGCAAAAATCAGGCATACAACTAAAGGAATCAGACCCATCCAATCGGTAATCGTATAAATTGTCATATTAACATTTGTTAAACGATGAAACCAGCAATTGAATGTTGCAAATCCAATATTGGTTCCGTTCTGACCCAGCGGCTGCACGTCTACCATCTGGATCAAAGCTGTCCATACTGCAAACGCTACAATAAGTATTCCTCCAAATAATAAAACTTGTTTTCCACTTTTTTTCATCATTCTACGTCCTTTCTATAATTGGTTTGTCTTTTCGACAGTTTCACCTTATCAAAAAACGTAAAATGACGAAAGAATCGCTCTTTCACATGTGTGACACGATTCGTATCATCCCCGCAAATGCGTGATTTTCTGTATATTTTCCTGAATACCTATTCCTACAAATTTCGATTTGTTGAACTAAGCCGAGTATATCATACTCTCCAATGAAAGAACACCCCGATATAGTGAAATTTTGCCGTTTTCCTGCGTACGTGCGTACACACTCCACAGGAATTCTAAGGGGCCTGCCCCTTAGCACACGGACTTTGGAACAAAGTCTAGTGTGTTACACATTGTCAGAGGTGTACAGGCTCCCGGTACGCACGTACGCAGCGATTACCCCCAAACGCGCCATATAGGGGGACGATCAAGTTCGCACAAAGCGACCTTGATCCCGCAAAACAAAAGGCAGGATACCATCACCACGATGATACCCTGCCTTTGCTCGTTTACCGTTCCGAGTAGTCCTTCCGCAGAACCTCC
>OOCD01001007.1_pt1 | contig 18336 bp, 17 predicted proteins | sample 1671791 | NCBI WGS metagenome assembly OOCD01 (sample SAMN06348193, study PRJEB24527) | human gut metagenome | biome: human gut; feature: ankylosing spondylitis patient; material: feces | host: Homo sapiens | place: China | collected 2015-10
CTACCAATGAGGGTGGTTATATCAGTTGGTACGATTTCACGAAGGAAATCTACCGCCAGGCTGGCTATAATACAAAAGTTTTACCTGTGACTACAGCGGAGTATGGTCTAAGCAAGGCTGCTCGTCCATTCAACAGTCGGCTTGATAAGAGCAAGTTGATAGAGGTCGGGTTTGAACCCCTTCCTACATGGCAGGATGCACTAAGTCGATATTTGAAAGAAATTCAGTAATAGGAGAAACACAATGGGACAAATCAAAGCTGAAAAAAATATAGGTGGAATAAATGGTCTGTGTGTGATCGAACCCTCTGTCCACGGTGATTCTCGCGGATATTTTATGGAGACATATAACGAAAAGGATATGAGGGAGGTCGGCATCGATATCCATTTTGTACAAGATAATCAGTCCATGTCAACAAAAGGCGTGTTGCGTGGTTTGCATTTCCAAAAGCAATATCCGCAGACAAAGCTGGTTCGAGTTGTGCGCGGAACTGTTTTCGATGTGGCCGTTGATTTGAGAAGCAACTCTGAGACCTATGGAAAATGGTACGGTGTGATTCTGTCTGCAGAGAACAAAAAACAATTTTTGATTCCGAGAGGCTTTGCGCATGGTTTTTTGGTCCTGAGCGAGGAAGCTGAATTTTGTTATAAGTGCGACGATTTTTGGCATCCAAATGATGAAGGCGGCATGGCCTGGAATGACCCCGAAATTGGAGTAGAGTGGCCACAGTTAAAGGGAGAGTATAAGGGGAGCGCAAGTGCAGAGGGATATATGCTTGAAGATGGCACTGCGCTCAATCTTAGTGACAAAGATCAGAAATGGTTGGGATTAAAAGAAACTTTTCGCTTTTAAGAAATGCTTATATTAATTGATGCTCTGCAATCTTTTCTTGAAAAGAGAAAGAGATACTATCTTTGTGAAGAAAAAAGTTCCATTTTATTATCTTGAATTTGCTTGACCTTTTCCTTATCTTCCTGCATGGCCTTATCAGTTTTCTGCATTTTTTCCAATTCGGCAATAAGGTCGGAGATTCGATTCTCTGTTTCTGAAACTAGCCTTTGAATTTTCTCCGGCTCAACAAGTTGTGAAATTCCCATTCTATCAAGCTGTGAAGCCGCTCTGCTGTATGTCTGCAGGGCGGCTTCATTTTGCTTGTAGAAGGTATCCCTCTGGGCAAGTGGTTTGGATGCATACTCCAACCAAACAGATTTATAGGTGTGGCACGCCTGCAGATTATGAGCCGTTGCTGCATAAATTTTGCTTTTGGAACGAAGCCCTGCAATCTCGTTGTGAAGCTTCATTTCTTCGCGTCGATATGCATTGATTTGTTTATCAAAGTCAGCAGCTGAATGTAAACAATTATCAGCCATGCTGCCCAAGAGTTTTCCAAGCTCTTGGGCATTTGCAATTCCTGCACGGCGTTCCACATTAGCGACTCGACGGGCCAAACTGCTTTCAGAAGTGTCAACCTGCACCACACCTCCTAGCGACTGCGCTAGTTCAGCGCCACTGATTGAGTTTCGCGTATTCTCGCTGTCAATTGGCACATAGCTGTACTGCCAACCGGGATATAGACTGATTGCACAGCTTCCTTGGTCGACGTTTCGCTGAACATAGCGTTCCGGAATAAATAGCCGCTCAATGCCATATTGCGGCAAATGCACTGTCACTCCGCGCAGGCTCATGGACATGATCTGATCAGCGGTCAATCTTACAATCAGTGGCTGCGTCAGATTTTCTTCATCGATTTGTCGAATCAAATCAGTGCCCCGAATTGTGCCATGTGTGCCGTCATCGTAAGTTATATCATATGAAAAAGCCGCGCCGATGTCGGCAGATACAGACCCATCAGGAGTCGTATGAATATGGCTGTTATCAATCATCAGCTTTGCCGGATTGCCACTTGAGTCATGGATTTGCAGCAGAACACCGCGCTTGCCGGTAGAACATATCTGACGGGACGTGAGTCTGACAGATGTATCACAACTCTGCGGATAGTTTGTAGTCAATTCTTGATATAGCTCTGCAATCGGTGTACTATGATTTGTATCAAGGTCTTCCGATTTATTCTTTATTGTGTTTTCCAAGCCCGCAAGTGTAAATCCATCTCCTAAAGCGTCAGCAGGCACCCATGTGCCATCTAAGTCGGCAGCCTTATACAAAAGCTGTCCGGTTTGCTTTTTTACACGCGCCTTAACGCCCTCCGACTGCAGCTGCTTTATAAAATCGGTAAAAGTCGAGACACTCGGAAAAATCTTGGCTATGCGCTCACGAATAAATTGCTGCTCGGCAGCGTTATCCTCTAAGCGCTCCACGAGGCCGGTATACGTAAACTTGTCGGTATCGGCCAGTGATGTATCTCTGATCGCACGCCCCGCACCATCCAGCAGGTAAGTCATGTGCTTGCCTCGCTGGCAAACAGAAATGCCCAGTTCCTGTGCCATTTGCAGGAACTGGGCATAATTGGTGGCACGCTCCAGGCAGAAGTTGAGCTTCTTGCGGACTTCAGTGCGATTGCTGGTTGTGCGTTTCTTCTGTACGTAAGTAGGGTAGAGCTGGCCTAGCTGTTGCGGGTCTTTAATAATGGACAACTGTGCTTGCATACAGAGCCGATCCGAGATACTACGGATTCGCTGCGCGGTGCGGTAGGGAATAGTGCGCAGCTTTTTGTAATCATAAAAAGAAATGGCGTTGATAATAATGTGGTTATGTATAGAATCTTTATTGATATGGGTAGCAACGACAAACTCGAATTTTCCATCGGTAAATTCCATCGCAAGCTTGCGACCTAACTTATGGGCCAGCTCCGGCGTGACGGCATCATCCGGTGAAAAGGATTGAATCAGGTGGTAGGCAAGATTTCCTTGCTTTTTCGCACTTGTATTTCGTGCTTTGCGTGCCATTGCTGCAGTAATGGAAAAATCAAGCACTGCAGTCTGTGGAGCAGTATTGTAACCTGAAATCAATTCCTGTCCATCGGTTTTGTCAGGATTTTCTATGTAGTTGATTGCATCACCAAGCCGAACTTTTACCGCATGAATTTTAGTGATAGCCATAATAGATTCCTTCTATGTTAGAAACAGGTGAAGATTGCCACACAGGGCCGGGTGAAAATCGTCAATAACAGACAAAAACAAATAGCCGTTCTCACATGCCCACTTGCTAAAGGCATGATTGGGTTTTGCATAATATTTCGTTGCATACATATTAGACTAGTTTTCGCAGAGCTTTCACCAATCGTTCCTGATAGAGCGACTTCAGCTGTAAATATTCACGTCGCAATTGCTCAACATCATTGGTGGTAACAGATTGATTCGTGTTGCAGCGCTTAGCCACTTGGTTAATGTTACCTGAGATATGACTCAAGCTAGATGAGATTTCTTTTATAACAGAAAAATCATAATGCTTGACTTTACCGGTAAGCAGCATTTCCCGACAAAAAGCCGAAAAATTAGGCATATCACTTTCTGCCATCTTTGTTGCTACCTGTTGCCATTCTTGCTCAGAAAAAAAGATGCCTTTATAAATTGGTCGTTCACGTTTGTCCATATAATATCCTCTTGATTTTCAAAGTACTCTTTTGAAAATCTGTATTCAAACGGGTTTTAGGGTGTCCCTAAATGTGCATCTGTTTTACAGATGCAATGCTTGCTAACGTTCGCTTTCGCTCACGTTACCCCTTCGGGCCGCCCCGGCGGTTCTTCCGGCGAAACCAGAACAGCCCGGCTCCGATAAAAACGATGGGCAAAAAGTCCAGCACATTCCAGAACGGATTTTCTGACTTTTTGCTCTCCTGTACAGGTTGAGAAGAGGTTGGCTCCGGGGTCAGCGTTGCAGACGGCACAGCGGTAGCTGGTGCATTATAGGCTGCCGCTCGCTGTACAGTGGTGTTCTCGTCATGGCTGGGCGTACTCAAATCAGCGTCTGGATTTTTTGTGTCCGTTACTGTCAGGCGAAAGCTTGCGCCGTCATCGGTATTCAGCTCCTTCTGCTCGCACTCGAACTGGTATCGTTTCGCCGCATCGCCTGCAACGCGGGCAGATAGAAACGCATACAGTCCGCTGTCAGCTTCCGTACAAACGGCGGCCAGTTGGTTGGATTCGTATACATCCAGCGCGTATACTGTACCGCTGTACAGGTTCTGCAGGTAGACAATACAGTGTTGGGAAAAGCCAGCGGGTGCTGTCAGATACGAACTGATCTGGGCAGTCTCGGGCAGATAATCAGCGGGTAGTTGGCGCAGCGGCAGCGGCGTATAATAGCGTGTCTGCCCGGTTACTTCCGTGAACCAACTCTCATCTGCAAACTCATATTGCAGCTCATACTGACCACCAGCCTCGACCCGCAAAAAGGTGGTGCCGTCAACCTCGCGCAGCGGCCAATCGTTTAGTGCATCGTATTGAACAGCGGCATTGCAGTAATAGGTGCCCTCCGGCAGTGCCACAGTCTGGCTATACTGGTTCAAGCCGTTCAGCGTTACAAGAACAGCGTCCGTGTCGTTGGGACCGCTGCCCAGCGTAATCAGCACGGAACGTTCCTGCAGCTCCGCGGGAATATCTACTAAGGATACCGTCACCTCTCCGTTTCCCGCAGCAAGGCAGTGCGGTGCCAGCACCATGATAAACGGAACCAAAAGCAAAATCGCCAGAACTCTTTTCATAAAAGCCTCCTTAAAATCCGGCATAGGTAAAGTAATGGCAACCGCGGCTCTCCATCCATGCGTTGGACATGTTTACGCAGACGCCGTAGCCATAACAGCATTCGATCCACGCACCACCGCCAAGCGCCATCTGCACATGACCTTGCTCACCGCCCGCAGCATAGACGACCCGCAGGTCGCCCGGCTGGACCTCAGCAGGGGAGATTGCCCGCAAGTCACCGGTGCGGCCATAGGTGGCTGTATTACCGGCTGAGAACGGCAAGCCCTGTGCCCAGTAGCAGTACTGCACAAAGCTGGAACAGTCTAAATTCATCCCGACGCTGGCATTGCCGGGGCCACCGCGCAGCGAAGAGGGCTGCCCGTACACAAAATGACCTTGGCAGCTAATGGCAAAGGCTACGACCTGCCCGCGCGCAGTGTCGGGGTCAATGTTCAGCCCGGCCAGCAATGCCTGCAGCTCTTCAGCAGTCAAAGCGGAGCCTACCGAACGGCACTTGATACCGTCCGCAACGCCGTAAAGCGCCTCCCAGTCCATGCGATACAGCAGGGATGCCCATTCCACATTGCCATAAGTATCCGCGCCGTTCTCGTACCAGCCCTTGAAGCCCGCCGCACCGGGCGGCAGCGTTACAGTTTTCGTAAAGCGGGCAGTGACCGCATTGCCCGCATACGCATTGCCGTACTGGTCCTGCTTGATGACGGTACGTGTCAGCGTGCCGTCGTTGCTGCTTGCGGCCAGTGCTTCCAGGTTGCCCGTGCCGCCGTTCGCACCATTGGGGACTTCGGTTTCCGGGTCAGCATAGCGGTCATAGCCGGTCAGGTAAATTGTGCAGTTCAGATCATAGTGGCCGTACTGGCCGTCGTGCAGCTCTCCGGGACACCATGGGATAGCGGTTGCGTTGGTAAAGGTCACGGTATAGTCCTGCGTCATAGTTTCGTCGCCGTCGGTGGTCTCCACTGTAAAGGTGGCGGCGCGCTCGTTCGGAGCATAGAACCAATCATTCAGCTCGCCCTTGTAGAGATTTGCACTTTCATCTAGCACGATGCTTCCGGTGCAATCCTCTGCGGCAATTTTGCCGTCGACAACTTGGGTGTAGTCATCCGGCAAGGTACACAGCTCTGACTGGGTGGCCCCATCCGGGAAAATGACAGGAAAAAAGACGGTCACATCGTGTGTGCCGTCCTCGATCCATTCGGGGCGGCTGCCGCCTTCCTCGTGGTCATCGCTCCATTCCCATATTCCGTTGTGGTAGTGCCCGCATTCTTCGTTGCCTTGGGCACAGGTGTGCGTTTCGCATCGATACTCTGTGATGGTCACAGTCTCGCCCTCGCTGCGGTAGCCATTGACGCAGCCGCCGTAGCTGATGCAGGAGTAAGGCGCGGACTCCCGCGCGGTGATTTCCATGCCGTAGGCTGTCAGGGCACGGCAATATTGGGTAAATGGCACGTCGTCTGTAAAAGCCGCAAGCTCCTGTGAACTGGGCCAGTCCTGCTGATAGTAGACCGCGGTCATCGAGATGATCTCTGCAGTATCATTGTAGATGCCGTTGGCGTAGCTCCATGTGACGCCATGCTGCATATTGTTGCTGCGCTGGCCGGTCAGCGTGTCGTAGCCGCAAGGGTTGCCGTTGGGGTCAACATCGTTGCGAAAAGCCCTGCGAAGCTCATCAGTGGCAGCCTTGTTGCGGTAGGTATTGATGCTTTCGATAAGCTGCTGAATATCCTCCGGCCTGTCGGCGCACAGCACGCTGGTCGTTGCAGAACCGCCCATTTGGCCTAGCAGCCCAATAATCAGCAACAACACAACGATTGTGCCGCAAATAAGCGCCGTCCTGCCGATGGAAACCAGCGCTTTGACAGGGTGGGTAAAGAACCGCGCCACTCTGATAACGCTATGACCGGTCTGAAAGCCTGTATTATTGATGATGCCCGGTGTGCGGTCAGCAAAATCATCCGCACTGGTCGAGAACGACTCCGCATAATGCAAGGCCGTCCTGGCACCGGCAGAGCCGATTTGTACCGCAGAGCTTCCCAACTCCATCCGCAGCACGTCGCCGCCTGTGTGTAGGACCTCCTCGGCGATGCGCGTGCCGTCCCGCACATCCTTGATGCCCTTCACGGCGTAGCTGCCCAGTATGCCGACGTCCTCCGCAGCAGTCCCGAGAAACGTCTCCTGCATAATTAGTTCCGCCGCCGCGCCGTGCACACCGAGATCCTGCGCGGCATCGGTGGCAAAGTCCTCTTGATAGCTGACCAGCCCGCTTGCACTCGTGATACCGTGCGCTGCGGCTGTTGTGCCGCGCATGGCAGGGGAGCGGTGGCCGCTTGTCTGCTGGTCGCGCAGCAGTTCGTAGTAGGCATTGCTGCGGCTGGCCCGGGGCGTGTTGGTACCGGTGATATATTTCCGGTTGCCTTCGGCGGGAGGTGATAAGCTTTCTGCTGCATCATCGCTATCGTCTGAAATACTATTTTTCGTTTCACTTACATAATCGTCATTCGACAGTAGCGACTCGGCTTGCTTTTCAGTATTATCCAGCAGTTCCTCGCCGTTTGATGCTTCCTCTACCTGATTGTGCAGGCTTTCCGATATGTCAGTATCGGTAAGGATTAAAGGTTTGTCGCTATAATTTTGCGTGAATAGTTCTGACATGGCAGACTCCGTGAGGTTGTTTTTAGAGATGTGCTGGTGTAAGCATAACGTATTAAGACTTTCGATTAGGAGATGTATCCATCAGCCTGAACAACTCGGTATCCTTCGGAAAATCGTTGTTGAAGGGCACCACCGTCTTAGACACGATCAGCAGTCCGCTGCCGACCTCTGCATTCTCGATGTACCGCTTTTCCTCGTTGGAAATGTGCAGCAGCCGCGCCAGATCGTTGGCATCGTCTGGAGACTGGTTCAACAGCTTGATATATCCGCAGTCGGACAGCATTCGGCGCGCGTCCTCGTTGTCCAGAACCGAACGCACGTGCTGGGTGATGGAGGTCAGAATCGCACCCCACTTGCGGGCGCGGCTGGACAGCTGAAAGTAAAAGTCCGTGCAGTCCTTGTTGCCCAGCAGTTGCTGGAACTCGTCGGTAAACACCCATGTGCGGCGACCCAACACGCGGTTGCGGGTAATGCGGTTCCAGACCTGATCCAGTACGGTCAGCATACCGATGGACTGCATCGACTTGCCCAGCTTGACCGTATTAAAGCAGATGCAATGATTCTGCACGTTCACATTGGTCTGGTGGGCAAACAGGTCCATGGAGCCACTTACATATAGCTTCAACGCCGTAAGCAGTGGCTTGACTTCCTCTCCCTGCAGCGCAAGATTTCTATAAAAGTCGTGCAGCGTTGGCATTTCCTCGCGCTTGGGATTTGCCATATAGCGCTGATAGGTCAGGCCGGCAGCTACATCAATAAAGGTTCGCTCCTGGGGCGACAATTCGGAGCTGTGTAGAATGAGCTGACAAAAATTCTGTAAAAACTGACTTTTCAGTCGGATGGGGTCCTCATCGTCGCCGTAGTCCTCGGTAATGTCCATAGGATTGATATGGGAGGGGCTGGACGCGGAAATGTCAATTACGACACCGCCCATGGCTGTAACGAGATGCGTGTACTCCTGTTCTGGGTCGATAAGAACAATATCATCATCTGGCCAGCGAAGCATGATATTGGTGACCATCTGCATTACGGAGAAAGACTTGCCGTAGCCCGTCATACCCAGTACCATACCGGCAGGGGCGGGCAGCAGCTTGCGGTTACACAGTATCAGATTCTTACTGCGGGCGTTGATGCCCTCGTACAGTCCGCCCGGCTGGAACAGTTCCTGTGTGGTGAACGGCACATAGATGGCCGTGCTGACGGTTTCCAGCGTGCGCTCCAGCCCGAGCCATTTCTTGCCAAGCGGCAGCATACTGTTCATGGCGTTGCGCTGCTCATACAAAATGCTGTCAAAGCGGCAGGTCTGCTGCTGTACGGTGCTGCAAATGCGCCGCACGCGCTCGTCCAACTGCGCATTGGAATCACCATAGGTGTGAATGAAGATGCAGACTTTGAAGATTTTTTGGTTTTTGGTTGTAATGTCATCCATCATCTGCTCTGTGTGGTGCATTTTGGATTTCAGATCATAGCTCACAGCTATGCTGGCAGGCATGTTTCGCTCGCGTGCTTTGGCAATGGCATCGTATTCTTCCTTGTGCATATAGGCAAGTTTTTTCTCGATTTCTTGGACAGCTTCTGCCTGGTCCATAGCGTCAACATGCATTGTGATGACGTGGTCAAAAGGAAGTTCGGACAGCATAGAGAACAAACCATTCTTCATTTCCGGTGCTATACCCCGCAGATACATTGTCTTGCCGATTTTATCGCCAAACTGATAGCGGTCACGGTAAACGGCGCGCGAGTCGTCGTGCTCCGGGTGCCAGTTGTAAGAGCTGGGTGAAATAAAATCCTTCGTAGTAAGGTCATCCTCAGCCAGCAGCCAGTCATAAGAAAAGCTCATTTCCTCGTTGGGCCGCATGATGCCTTGTAACAGGCTCAGACGCTCAATGCCGAACAAGATGCGTGTACTGCTGCCCATGCGCTTGAAGTGATCGGCAATATCTGCAGCACGGTTCTCCAGCTGCTCTTTCGCCTGCTGGTAATTTTCGGCGTGCAGGCTGAAGGTGACGTACTTTTCACGAATCAGGCCATTTTGACCGCGCAGTGCTTTTTCCGCCACGACTTGGTTCATCTCCTCGGCATAGCGGTCACGGTCATTCCCACGCAGCGGCAGGAAGGTGTCGCGGCGGAACTGCTCCTCGTCCATGCTGCGGGTGACAAGGTTGATCTCCAGATGCAGCGAGGGGTCGAAGTAGTTCAAAAACTCACTGTATTTCGTAAAAATGTTCTTTTGCTCTTCCAACATAGCGATTTGGAAGTTCACATCGGTGAAAGCCATCGTCATCGAGAAAAGTCCCGGCTCCACCTCGCAGATGCCATCCTGCGACATACTCAGGTATTGCATGCAGTCACTGGCTTTCTGTGGCGCTTTGCGTGCGGCAATGCGCTTTTTTGCATGTTTTTCGGCTTTCTTTAACTGCTTTGCGCGCTGCCGCCGTTCTTTGGCGGCTTTCCTTTTTTCTCGTTTTAACGATTTCTCCTGTGCGCGCAAAGACTCCAACACACTCGGTTCGATGGGCAAGTCGGCGTGCTTTTTTGGTAAAAACATAATTTTTCTCCTGACGGGGGCAGACTGCGACCTCGGCGGGGCCGCAGTACCATGCCCAGTAGATTTTTACAAGCTTTTCAAACGGATACCCGTTATGGCTGATAAAGCCCAGCCCAAGAAAGGGGAGAACTTCTACCATTACGATGTAGGAAACCAGCTGAATATCCAGCTGAAGCCATTGCAGACAAACGAAGCAGGCTGCTATGGCCAGTACGGCAGCGACACCAAAACAGGCCAGCTGACGCAGTGAAAGTCCGAAAAAGAATTTCTCGTGATATTCCGTGATTTCGAGATTGGTTTTTGTTGAGAGCATAGGTGAACTCCTCCATTAAATGGCGCTGGTGATGGCTTTGGTGAATCGTCCGCTCATAAATACGGCTACCAGCAGAATAACGGATTTGCCCAGCATAGCCCAGGCCTGCTCGGTAATGTCACCGCCACTGCCCAATGAAGCTGTCAGGGCAGGGTAGAAGCCAATGACAAGATAGAGAACGGCCCCTTGCAGCGCCACCGCCATGTAGTTTTTCAGGAAGTTTACAGCAATACCATGCAGTTCCCGATAGCAGAGCGTGGCAATCGGCAGGGAAGCCAGGGCATTATAAACATACATCTCAATGAAGCGGGCCGCAACGATGGTATTGATCACAATGTTGACAAGACGCAGCATCCAGCTTACGACCATAAGCTCCATAGCCACAGGCATATTACCGATGCCGCCCGGCAGTGCGTTGATTGCGTTTTCGATGTCGACCTCGGTGTTGACCTGTCCGCTGCCCACATAACCGGCTATGCCGTTTGTCACCGTAGCCGCTACCTCAAACATCGCATTTAGAATTTCCGTGGAGTGTAGAACAGCCCAGCGGCAAAGCGTGATTTTCAGCATGACCAGCGCCACCTGCTGAATCGTAAAAGCTGTGCTGCCGCCGTTCATGGCTATGGTCTGGGTGAAATTGTACAGTTCCAAAACCATAAAAAGTGCCAGAACGGTAAGTGCAATCGGCATGACTACGCCGGAGCTGATAGAATCTGCATAGCCGGCCAGTGTGCTGTTCCAATCGGTCAGACTGCTCAGCAGACCAGAGTTCTGCCCCATAGCATTTATGGTGGCCGAAATACCCGCCAGCTGGCTTCGTATCGTATCCTCAAAAATAGCGCATACCTCCCATCAGCTGACCGTCAGCGTGCCAAAGTAGGTGGCAACGGCAATGATCAGCACGCCGCCTGCAATCGACCAGGCACCGCTGCTGATGCCGGGGCCGTTGTGGTCCTTGAGGTTCGTGCCCAGCGTCACTGCGCCAAACAGCAGCAACAGGCCACCTGCAAAATTGACAACATTCGTGATAAGAGAAGTGATTGTAGATACCATTTCCATGTGATTTTCCTTCTTTCTGTTTATGTGTCAGACTCGTCATCGTCGAGTTCGATGTTGTTGATTTCCTGCACATTTTTCATAAAGGCTGCAAAGTTATTTTCTGCGCGTCTCTCGTAGTCGAAGGGGTGATGCCCCTCTTTTTCTACCAATGCGTAATTAGGGTGCTTTTTAAGATCAAACTTGTAAGAGTAAAATGGCACAACACCGGAAATCATCAATAAACAACGATTTCGCGGCATGGTGCGTATTTCTTCCGGTGTCATCAGATCACGGCTGGCTACCTGATAGTTCTTCGAAAAAGAGCCCTGTGCGCCGAGATTCTCTGTGGTGTTCAGCACCTCGATGGTCCGTTTGCCCAGCTGTTTACCGAAGAACTCCAGCGACTCCGGGTTATTGCCGCCACCCAGCACAAGCTCTGAATCACAGTTTTCCAGAATCGTGCCCCAGTCATCACCGTACTGAGATTTCAGCTGTGCGATAGACTGGTAAATCAGGGTACATCCGATATTTCGGCTGCGGATGGTGCTGATCAGAATCTGGAAGTCCGGAATCATGCCGATGTTCGGAAACTCATCTAAGAGAAACCGCACATGGCGAGGCAGGCAGTGATCCTCACGATTGTCTGCGGTATGCACAAGAATCTGAAAGCATTGCTGGAACATGACCGCGGCCAGAAAGTTATAGGCTGTGGTGGTGTCTGGTGTGACAACGAACAGCGCCACCTTTTTGTCGCTGGCCAGCTCTTCCAGATGGATGGTATCATCCTCGCAGATTTTCATAATGGAGGGAATATTGAACGCACTCATACGCATACCGAGGGATACGTCAATGCTCTGTGCGGTTTTGTCTGGTGCCATGTGGTACAGTCCATATTGGCGCGCTGCGAATGACGCAGGCTTTTCCATAGCCAGGTCTTCGAATATATCGTCCAACTGGCTGCGTCCCTGTGGTCCGTAACGATGCTGCATCAGCACAAAAAGCTCCATTACACTGTTCATATTGTGCATCTCAGGTGATTGCTCAAAATACACATAAGCAAGCAGCGCTTCCAGCAGTGAAGTAGAGCCTTCTTCCCATATAGGATCGGCTGTGTTTTTCTGTCGCGGGTCCTCTTTCATATTTTTGATAAGATTCTTGGCGACAACCACAATGTCATCCGTATCATGGATGTACGCAAACGGATTGTAGTGGTCGGACTTGTCACGGTCCTTCAGGTTGAACACTTTCACATCATAACCCTGCGATACTAGAACATTTCCGTAGGTGTCAAGCAGTTCGCCCTTCGGATCACTGAGTACATAATTGCTGTTAAACTGCAGCAGCTGCGGGCCTGCAACGCTGTAGCTCTTGCCGGAGCCGGACGGACCGAACACAATGACGTTCTTGTTGCGGTTGTAGTTGTTCTCCGCTGTTACCGGCATCTTCATGGCAAGGCTCAGGGACTCTGTGGCCGTAAGGGGGATGTTCTCACTTGCCTTTTCATGGAGAAACGGCGCAATGTCCGCCGCTGTGCCCCATGAAGCGTTTTGTCAAGTGCTTTTCGCAATTTATTGACGCAAAACAGGATTTTTTCAAGAGAAAAGCCCCATGCGGTCAACATGGGGCGAGTTGATAAAGTGAAAGTGCGAAAGTGCAAGGTGCAAAGGCTCTGCGTTTTGCACTTTCATTTTGCAGTTTCGGGCGGCTGCTTCTTCTTGATGAAGTTGTACCATTGACTTCCAACGCGCCTTGCGCCCAATATGCCGCCCATGCTGCGCTTGGCATTTTGTACCGTTCTTTCGGATATTCCGGCTTCGGCTGCCGCCTTGACAATATCCTCGCTTGCCATTTCCTTACCGTCTGCAAGTAAATCGAGTATCAACCTTTCCGCTTGCTCGGTCTTGGTTTCGGTGTTGCCGCCTGTGCCGGACAGCAGTTCATCAGCGGTAATGTCATATTCGCCTATCCATGAAAAGCCGCTTTCCGCGCCCAACGAAAACGCCATAGGCTTACCCTCCGGTGCAAGGGAAGATTTGTCGTGAATGATAACGCGCACATTCGGCTCTCGTTTCACGCGCCCTATGAGCAGCACACTACGAGCGGCGGCTCGGAAGTCGATAGAGCCTAATCCCCGGTATGCGCTCTGACCTCCGGCAGCTTTGTTCAAGTGCCCGATAAGCACAACGGCACACCCGGTACGCTCTGCAACTTCGGCAAGGCGGCGAAAGATAGGGCGTATTTCGTTTGCCTTGTTCATATCCGTTTTTTCGCCTACATACGCCTGTATGGGGTCAAGGATTATAAGACGCGCCCCGGTCTGCCGGATTGCCCTTTCTATGCGTTCATCGGATAAGGACAATTCCTGTTTGCCCTCGTCAATGACAAGTACCCGGTCAAGGTCTGCGTCCGCTTCCATAAGGCGCGGCTTGACGGTATCGCCCAAACCGTCCTCTGCGGTCTGATAGATAACATTAAAAGGCTCATGCTCTGCCATAGCCGGAAAGGGCTTGCGGTTGGTACAGGCGGCGCAAAGGCGCAGGGCAAGGGTGGTTTTTCCCTCGCCGGGGTTGCCCTGTACGATTGTTACCTTTCCAAAAGGGATATACGGCTCCCATAGCCATTCAACGGTCTGTGTGTCAACCTCGCTCATGCGGATAATTTCAACGGTTTCTTCCTGTTGCGGCTCACGCAAGCCATAGACAGCTTCGCGCAGATATTTTCCGTCTGTAATTTCCTCTTTACGCTGTAAAACCTCGTTCCAGTCTTTGAACAACGGTACAAGGCGATTGACGGTGTAGCCTTGGGGGATAATGCTGTTAAGGCGGCTGCAAGCGTCTGTCCCGGCTTTGTCGCTGTCAAGGCAGAGATAGACGGTCTTGATATTCGGACGGTCAGAGAGAAAACGCAGCAGGGCTTTTTCACTCACGCCGCCCAATGACAGATAGCTTTGTTTCTGCCATTCCTTTTTGAACAGGCAGAGGAAAGATAACAGGTCAATGGGGGCTTCAAAGACAAAAAGCCTTTCGCCCTCGCCCCGGTAGCAGAAGTTAAAAGTCTTGTCGCTGCCTTTCACATCAAGCCGGAAGCTGCCCACCGTTCCCCGTTGGTGGGCATATCTCGGTATGCCGCTTTCATCTCTGCCGACAAATACGGCGTTATGGTGGGCGGCTTCCTCGTAGAGATCGCCGCAGGAAAAGAAAAAGCCCGACACATCTTCATCAATGCGCCGGGCGGCTGTAAGGTAGTTCCTCGCTGTTTGGTTGTCGGGGCTTTTGGGTGGTAGTCTGAATTGCAGATAGACGGGTGGGGGTGCTTCGCCCCGTTCGCCTATCAGCATTTCAACGGCTTCAAGAAAACTTTTGCCGTAAAACTCCATGACAAAATCAATCGGACCGCCGCCTTTGCTCTGGCTGTGCCGATACCATCTGTTTTCTCTGACCGTCAAGCTGTCGTGCCGTTTCCAACGGTACTCCTGTCCGGCGCGTTCAAGCTGTTCGCCCTGGGCTTGCAGGAATGATACAAGGTCGGTCTGATTTGCCCGGTCAATCTGTTCTTTGGTGTAGGTCATAGGGAAATATCCTCCTTTTTGCGTCTTGGTGTTTGGTGTGTCTGTTCCTGTGTGCGCTGCTCGGCTTGCTCTACAATATCAATGCACTTTCGGATTTGCTGTAACTCCTTAACCTCGCTGCGCTTTGTTTTCAGTTCTTCATATTCGCCTGTGGATTGGGCTTTCAGTTCGTCAAATTCTTTCTGCCACTCGGACACCTTGAAAGACTTTGTACCCTCCGGCAGATTTGCGTGCAGGAAACGGTTGGCGGCGTTCCAGATAATGAGGTCGCTTTCGTGGGCTTGCTCAAATTTTTCTCTCTTTTTGCCCCATCCGTTTTTCAGCGTTTTCAGTTCATCGTGAATGGGCTTCAAGCGGTTGTAGTTGCTGCCATGCTCGATAAACTTTTCCAATGTCCTCATGCGCTTCTGCTTGGCAACAACGCTTGTATTCAGCCGCTTTGCTTCTTCATCAACAGAGGAAAGGGCAGCGTCCAAATCTTCAAGGGTAGCAATGCCCTTGCTTTGCAGATAGACAATCGCCTTGCTGATTTTTTGCAATTCCCCGGCAGTATGCTGTTGCTGCCAGCCCTGTGAATACTTCCGGCTTTTCTCTCGTTCAATGCTCAAATACCTTGTAAGCAGCGTGGCAATATCGGGAGAGTGCGGGGCAGCTTGCAGTTGCTTCTTAGCGGCGAAAACCTCCGCAAGCCATTCTTTCAAGCTGTCGATATAGCCCCGGATTTCCCGCATAAGTCGGTTGGTCTTTTGTATCATGCGGTTGATTTCTCCCTTGTCGGTGGCTATGCCTTTCTTCTCCATTTGGGAAGCTGCAACACCCATGTGGACGGTGGGGAGTTCCTCAATACCACGCTCTGCATGGCTGCGGTGGTCGATACGCTCCGCGCTGCCGCTTCGCTCTAAATAGTCGTTGGCAAGGTCAGCCCACGCCTTGCGCCATAGGTCGGCGTTCTCCTGCCTGTTCCAGTCCATAAGGTCAACCTTGCGCGTCTTGTATCTGCCGCTTGGCAGCTTTACGCGCTCCCCATTTTCGTCAAGGACATATTCCTTTTTTGACTTCGCCGCCCATGTGCCTTTTTCATCAAGGGGGCGCATAGTCAAAAGGATATGAGCGTGTGGGTTGCCGTTGCCTGTGTCGTGGATATTGAAGTCGGCGCACATTCCTTTGGAAACAAATTGAGAGGAACAGTATTCCCGGACAAGGCGGGTCTGTTCCTCTCTTGAAAGTTCAACAGGTAGGGCGATTTCGATTTCCCTCGCAAGCTGTGAGTTATTCGATTTTTCGATTTGCTCCACGCTGTTCCATAGAATAGAACGGTCAGAGAAAGAGGGTGGGGCATGGGGCGGCAGCATGATTTCAGAATGAACAACGCCGCCTTTTCTTGTATAGTCGTGGGTCAGTCCGTCCCACTCGTTTGTCAGCTTCTCTCCGGCGCGGTAGGCTGCTGCGGCTACGGCAGATTTGCCCTTTCCCCGGCTGACAATCTTAATGCTGCAATGGTAGATTGCGATAGTATCACCTCCCGATACGGTCAACAAAACCCCATGAAAGTGAATAGCTTGCAAAGCAAGGTGTTCGCTTTCGTGGGGTACACAAAAGGGTAGACAGCGCAAGCTGTCGCAGGGAAAGTGTAGGTTTCCCTGTCGCGGCGCAAGCCGCCAATCTCTGCACAAGGCAATAATGCCCGGTGCGGAGATAAAGCCCTCGGCAGAGCGCACACGCCCGTTAGGGTGTATAAGTGCGCCCTTGTGTGCAAGGGTAATTCTTCGGTGTCGCTTCTCCGGCTCGTTTTCTCAAAAACTCCTGCGCTTTGTCGCTGAAAACCGCGGTGTAGAGGAAGTCGCGGGCTTCCTGTTCTGACATATCAATGAGTGCCGGGACAAGGCTTTCAAGGTAGCCGCCCCGCGAACAAAGACGGTGGTTGCGCTCCTTGCGCTTCTCAATGGCAAGTTAGCGGTCAAGCATTTTGTTCCTGTTCTCATACTGCCGGATTTTCTTCTGTGTCAGTTCCATTTCGGCGTTACATTCCTCGATGGTGGTCGGTGGTTTTTTCTTCGACATGGTAGCCCTCCTTTTTGATTTTTAGTAAAAGAAAAGGGCGGCTACTTCGGTTTGGAAATAGTCGCCCTGTTGGGGAATTATGTTATTGTTATTTGAATAATATTATTCTGCCGCGTCTGTGTTACTTTTATCTGCTTTCTTCATTTTCAAGGAGCCCAAAATAAAGACAGCTCCGAAAATGAAACAAAGGACAGACCAGATAGCAAGGTCAGAGAAGCTACCGTAATTTACAATTCCCAGCAGTCCGCCCAACAGATAGAATACTCCGGCAACAATTCCGCCGCCTTTGCTCTTTCGGGTTGCTACTCCAACGATGCCTGCAATCAGCATACAGAAAGCAAGCAACATTCCTGATGTTCCGCTTACTTCGCCGTTATCTGCTAAAGCATTTCCTAATCCGGCAGCGCAAGATTGAAAAGCTACTAAAACAAATAAAACCATGCTGATAATTCCGATTACTAATTTTGCCGTTTTCATGTTGCACACCTCATCTCGTTACGGATTTAATGTAATTACCTCATTTGCAAAATCTTCGCCCATAAAATCATCAGCATCGTATGCTCTAAACAGGACTTCGATTTCTTCCACTTCGGTAATTCCGTTTTCCTCTAAAGTTGTATCAGACCATGCCATAGAACTAAATGCACATTTTCCGGCAGAAACAGAAGTTGCATAGAATGGGTCTGCCATAAAGCCGTTTACAGATGCGTCATCAACGCTGAACATTACCGTTTTGTCTGTCTTGTTCAGCAAGAACAGATTGGCAGTATAGCCCCATATCTCATCATCTTCATAGCCTGTTACGATAACAGTAACATAATCATTATCGATAATCACATTATCAGTAGCCTGTGCTTCTCTCACAAATGCAACAGCGTTTTCTTCTCCGTATGGATAGACATGGATTGTTTCCTTTCCAACAGGGTCAGCAGACCAATCATTGCTATCATACACCTTGAAAGTCAATTCAATATCTGTGTATTCAACAATACCATTTTCCTCAAGAGTATCGGTGCTAAAGTTGATTTCTTCGTTAGCCTTTTTGCCAGCAGCTACCTCGCTTGCAAACATTGGATCGCACTGAACACCATTGATGGAAGCACTCTCGACAGAGAACATATAGGTTTTCTCTGTGGACTTGTTTTCAAGCTGTGCTTTCAGAGTGTAGCCCCACATATTATCGGGGTCGATTTCGGTAATTTTTACCGCACACTCTGCGTTGTCAATGGCAACAACTTCCTCAAATACGATTTGATTTTCGGTGTTGTCGTTTTCGGTGCTTTCTTCATTTTGAGAAGAAGCGGGGCATCGTCAGATGCGTCAGGTGTCGCTTCTCCGCCACAAGCTGCAAGAGATAGCACTAAAGCAAGCGAAAGAAGCAAGGTTACAAGTTTTTTCATTCCATTCCCTCCGTTATTAAAAAGTGTAACTTTCCAAATTTAAAAAAGCGACTCATAGAATTATTTCCTCCCGTTAAATAATAGATAACTATTAAAAA
>OOCD01001011.1_pt1 | contig 18315 bp, 16 predicted proteins | sample 1671791 | NCBI WGS metagenome assembly OOCD01 (sample SAMN06348193, study PRJEB24527) | human gut metagenome | biome: human gut; feature: ankylosing spondylitis patient; material: feces | host: Homo sapiens | place: China | collected 2015-10
TGGTGTATGCCCGCAGCGGCCTGTCCATCAAGCACGGCCTGTGCATGGCCAACGGTGTGGGCGTGGTGGACAGTGACTACCGCGGCGAGCTGAAGGTGCCCATGATCAACCTGGGCAAGGAGGCCTACACCATCCAGCCCGGGGAGCGGGTGGCGCAGCTGTGCATCGCCCCGGTGTACACGGCAGCCTTTGTGCCGGTGCAGGAGCTGGGCGACACCACCCGCGGCGCGGGCGGTTTTGGCTCCACCGGCAAATGAGAGAAAAGGAACGCGATATGGAACTGATCTTAGCCTCCGGCAGCCCGCGCCGCCGGGAACTGCTTTCCCTGTATACGACCGACTTCACGGTCTGTGTCAGCGACTTTGACGAGAGCACCGTGACCGCTGACACCCCGGCCCATCTGGTGGAACAGCTGGCCCGGGGCAAGTGCCTGGCGGTGGCAAAGGACCACCCGGACGCCGTGGTCATCGGCTGCGACACGGTGGTGGACGTGAACGGGGAAGTGTTCGGCAAGCCCCACGGCGTGGAGGACGCAAAACGGATGCTGCGGGCCCTGTCCGGTGCCGCCCATCAGGTGCACACCGGCGTGTGCGTGAGCCGCGGCGGCCGCACCGAGAGCTTTGTGGACAGCTGCAAGGTGACCTTCTTCCCGCTGAGCGAGGAGGAGATCGACTTCTATGCTTCCACAAAGGAGCCCTACGACAAGGCCGGTGCCTACGCCATCCAGGGCCGGGCAGCCCTCTGGCTGGACCGCATCGAGGGCGATTATTACACCATTATGGGCCTGCCGGTCAGCCGTACTGTACAGCTGGTAGAGCGTTTTGTGTGAGAAAAATGGAAAAATGTAAGAAAACGAACGGAAACGCTTGAGAAAACAGCAGCTTGGGGCTATAATATAACCGTGTTATTCTGCGAAGGACGGCGCAAAACGGCCGTCAGACGCTATGGGATAGATCTACTGGAAACGATGAAGGAGAGACTTTACAATGGGTTTTCTGTCGAAGGACGTTGGCATTGACCTGGGTACCGCCAATACTCTGGTCTATATGAAGGGCAAGGGCATCATCATGCGGGAGCCGTCGGTGGTGGCTGTGGACACCAAGACCGACGAGGTGCGCTGTGTGGGCGGCGAGGCAAAGGCCGTCATCGGCCGTACCCCCGGCAGCATCGTGGCAGTGCGCCCCCTGAAGGACGGCGTCATTGCCGATTTTGACATCACCACCAATATGCTGGAGAACTTCCTGAAGAAGGCCTGCGGCAACAGCATGTTCTCCCGCCCCCGCGTGGTCATCTGCATCCCCTCGGGAGTTACCGAGGTGGAGCGCCGGGCTGTCCGTGAGGCTACCCTCAAGGCCGGCGCCCGTCAGGTGTCGGTCATCGAGGAGCCCATGGCCGCTGCCATCGGTGCGGGCCTGCCCATCAGCGAGCCCACCGGCAGCATGATCGTGGACATCGGCGGCGGCACGGCCGAGATCGCCGTGATCTCGCTGGGCGGCATCGTGGCCTCCCGCAGCGTGCGCATGGCCGGTGACATGTTCGATCAGGCCATCATCGCCTTTATCAAGCGCAAGTACAACCTGCTCATCGGTGAGCGTACCGCCGAGCAGATCAAGATCGAGATCGGTTCCGCCTACGTTCTGGACCCGGAGCTGACCATGGAGATCAAGGGCCGCAACCTGGTGGACGGCCTGCCCAAGAACATCGTGGTGCACTCTGAGGACGTGCGTGCCGCCCTGCTGGAGTGCCTGGAGAAGATCACCAGCGCCATCAAGGAGACGCTGGAGCGTACCCCGCCGGAACTGAGCGCCGATATCATCGACCGCGGCATCACCCTGACCGGCGGCGGCGCCCTGCTGCGCGGTCTGGATCAGCTGATCCAGAGCGAGACCGGCATTGACGTGCATGTTGCCGAGGACCCGCTGGACTGTGTGGCCAAGGGTGCCGGTGCAGTGCTGGATCATGTGGATGTGCTGCACGACGTGCTGGACACCGACGGCGGTCATATGTAATCAGCGGCCCGGAAGCGGGCTGCCGGATCTCTTGCGGAAAAGCTATTGACGTTGCACCTGCGCTGTTTTCCGCTGCAAACAGGACCCTTGCGCGGATGGCACGGCTGTCCGCGCTTTTTTTGTGAACGCGCAGGTTTGCTCCGAATGGGAGGACAGACCCCTTGAAAGATTTTTTTGACACCTGGAAATTCAAGATCCTGGTCATCGTGGCGGTGTTCCTGGTGGGCATCATGGCCTATGCCGGTGCCAACGGCCGCCTGACGGCAGCCCCGCAGGAGCTGCTGAGCGTGGTACTCACCCCTCTCCAGAAGGTCACGTCGGCCCTCAGCGGCGGTGCGGCCTCGGTGTGGGAAAAATACACCAGCATCGACGATGTGATGGACCGGAACGAGCAGCTGGAAGCCGAAAATGCAGAGCTGCGCCAGCAGATGGTGGACTACGACCGCATCAAGGCCGAGAACGACGCCTACAAGGCACTGGCGCGCATCCAGGACACAAATTCAGAGGCGAGCTATGTGTCAGCCTTTGTCATCGGCCGTGACCCGCTGGATGAATTTGGCGGTTTTACGCTGGATCAGGGCAGCACGGACGGCGTGGCGGTGAACGATGCCATCATCAGTGACCGGGGCTATCTGCTGGGCGTGGTGGTGGAAGTGGACGCCACCAGCTGCAAGGTGATGACCATCCTGCACCCCAGCTTCAACGCAGCGGGCGTGATCTCCCGCACGCGGGAAAACGGCATCATCACCGGCAGCGCCGACTATGCCGCCGACGGTCAGTGTGTGCTGACCAATCTGGACCGCACCACCGAGGCCCGCAAGGGCGATCAGGTGATCACCACCGGTCTGGGCGGGGTGTTCCCGGCAAACCTGCTGGTGGGCACTGTGCAGGAAGTGGTGCCGGAGCAGAGCGGCAAGTCCTCCAGTGCGGTCATCCTGCCGGGTGCCGACCCGCGCACGGTCAAGCATGTGTTCATCGTTACCGAATATTAAGGAGGCAGATGTATGGAATCTCGCCGCAAGCGCAGCCGCAGCCAGATCCTGAAGTGGTGCTGCTATGTGCTGGGCCTGTTTGTGTGTGCGGCGCTGCAGACCACGCCGGGGCTGTTCCAGCTGGGTCAGGCAAAGCCGCTGCTGCTGCTGCCGCTCTGTCTGGCCGTGTCGGTGTGTGAGGGCGAATTTGCCGGAGCACTGTTCGGCATGGTGTGCGGCCTGCTGTGGGATTACACCGCCGGGCGCACCGTGGGCATGCTGGCACTGGAAATGATGCTGCTCTGCTTTGCCGTAGGCGTGCTGGTGCAGCTGTACCTGCAGAGCGCTCCGGGCAACTTTGCGGTCATCTCGGCCGCAGCGGCTTTGCTGGTGCTCTCCTGCGACTGGCTGTTCTTTTACCGGATGCCCGGCTACAGCGGCTCGGCACAGCGCTACCTGTGGTTCGTGCTGCCCTCGGCGGCCCTTACCATTCCGGCGTCGCTGGTGGAGTTTGCCATCGTGCGGCACATTTACAACAAGTTCAAGATCGACAACGGCGTGGTCTGACCGCCGGAGGAACTACGGATGAACCAAAACGAACGCAAGACCGTCATGCGGCGCATGGTGCTGCTGATCGCTGTGGCGGCACTGGTCATGGGCCTGTACGCCCTGCGGCTGATCTTTCTGCAGCTGGTCAATGACGACGAGTACAAGTCCCAGGCCACCAACACGACGGACTATAACTTTACGGTCACTGCTGCCCGCGGCGACATCGTGGACAGCACCGGCAAGCGCATTGCCACCACGACCACCAGCTACAACGTGGTGCTCAACAAGCTGCAGATGGGTGACGAGGATCTGGACAGCCTGCTGCAGCGGTTGGTGGAGCTGTTTGAGAAAAACGGCGAAAGCTGGACCGATACCCTGCTCATCAGCCAGCCGGACGCGGCGGGCAACTATACCTTTACAGCCCGGGATGACAGCAGCAGCGACCAGCGGCAGCTGACCACGATGAAGGAGAACCTGGGCCTGCAGCAGTATGCCACCGCCAACGACGTGATGGAAATGCTGGTGGAGAAAAACAACCTGCAGGATCTGCCGCTGCGCTGGCAGCGCACCCTGGCCGGCATCCACTACGAGATGGAACTGCAGGCATTTTCCAACGTGAACAACTTTGTGATGGCGGAAAACGTCAGCGACGTGACCGTGGCCACCATCAAGGAGAACAGCCTGTCGCTGCCCGGCGTGGAAATCGTGCAGACCAGCACACGCAGCTACGAGCAGGGCGATATCGTCCCGGCGGTGCTGGGCCGTGTGGGCAAGATCACCGCCGAAAAGTGGAAGGTGACCGACGAGAACGGCCAGGTGACCTACCCCCTGCGGGACAAGGGCTACAACATGAACGATGTGATGGGCATCTCGGGCCTGGAGTCTGCCTATGAGGATGAACTGCGCGGCAAGGACGGTGTGGAGACCATCACCCGCAATTCCGACGGTGTGATCGTGAACACGCAGCTCACCACTGTGCCGGAACCGGGCCACACGGTGCAGCTGACCGTCAACAGCGACTTCCAGCGGGCGGTGAACAAGGCACTGGCCAACAACATTGACATGATCAACCGCACCTACAACACCGGCAACATGAAAGCGGCAGCCGGTGCGGCGGTGGTCATTGATGTGAAGAATGGCGGCGTGCTGGCGGCCTCCAACTACCCCAGCTTTGACCAGAACCTGTATGCCACTCAGTACGACGAATACAGTGCTGACCCCAGCCTGCCGCTGTTCAACCGCAGCCTGCAGGGTCTGTACACGCCCGGCTCCACCTTTAAGCCGGCCGTGGCCGTGGCCGCACTGGACAGCGGCCTGATCAACCAGTATTCCACCGTGAACTGCACAGGTGTGTATACCTATTACAAGGACTACCGTCCCCGCTGCACCCAGCACGGCCACAGCGGCAACATCAGCGTGGTGGATGCCATCAAGTGGAGCTGCAACATCTTCTTCTACGATGTGGGCCGCCGCCTGACCAGTGACGTCTACGACGCCTATGCCTACAAGCTGGGTCTGGCTCAGCGCACCGGCGTGGAGGTGAGCGAGAGCCTGGGCCGTCTGACCACCAAGAACGACAGCAACTACAACACCTCACTGGACATTCAGGCGGCCATCGGTCAGGGCAATACGGTGGTCACCCCCATTCAGCTGGCCACTTATGCGGCTACGCTGGCCAACAACGGTGTGCGCTACCGCACCCACTTCGTCAAGGCCATCCTCGACACGAATACCGGCGAGGTGATCCATGAGACCCAGCCCGAAGTGATGGATGTGGTGGAGGACAACGGCACCACCTTTGCACTGGTGCGGCAGGGCATGAAACTGGTGCCCAGTACCATCACCGGCAAGATCTCCAGCTACCCGATCGCCATTGCCTGCAAGACTGGCACCCCCCAGCGCAGTGAGACCTACGCCCCCGGCAAGCACTACCTGAACGCGATGATGATCGCCTACCTGCCGGCCGACGACCCGGAGATCGCTATCGGCATCACGGTGGAGTACGGCGGCTACGGTGCCCGCACCGGTGATCTGGCGGTGGACATCGCCAATGCCTACTTTGCCATGAAGGATGGCACGCTGGAGGTGGATCCCTATGTGAACCCTGCTCTGAGCGCGGATCCTTCGGATGACACGACCGGCGCGGCCGATACCACGGACACTGCCGGTGCCGCACAGGATGAAACACAGCCGGAGCAGGGAAGTGCAGACTAACGTCGTTTTGCGGTGCACACTCTGAAAATTTAAGACAAAATTGAATATTCTGTATAAAAACCGGTTGTAAATGATTGGATTTTGTGATATCATTTTGTACAAAGGGAAATTTCCGCAAATGACACGACAGAGGAGAGATAACAGATGACGATTGCACTGATTGCGCATGACTCCAAAAAGGAGTTGATGGTTCAGTTTTGTACGGCGTACTGCCGCATCCTGAGCCAGCATAAGTTGGTGGCGACCGGCACAACCGGCAAGCTCATCGCCGAGGCGACGGGCCTGCAGGTGCAGCGTTTTCTGGCCGGTGTGCAGGGCGGCGACCAGCAGATCGCGTCCCGCATTGCCTGCAATGAGATCGACCTGCTGTTGTTTTTCCGCGACCCCATCAATGCAAAGCCCAGCGAGCCCAACGAGATGACGTTGCTGCGCCTGTGCGATGTGCACAACATCCCCATGGCCACCAACATCGCCACCGCCGAGGTGCTGATCCACGGCCTGGAGCGCGGCGATCTGGACTGGCGCGACATCGTGCACCCCCAGAACGACTGAGGCACAAAACCTTTATCCACAACAAAAGGCACCGCAGAAGCGGTGCCTTTTTTGCGTCCCGGAACGGGGAACTATGAAAAAAGTCGTCTTACAACTGGAGCTCCTGCGCCAGCTCAGCCAGATCTCCGGCGTCGAATTCGCCCAGAGGCAGCAGCAGACGGGCCAGCGTCTCCTGCGGCAGGGCAGCCAGTGCGGTGCTGTCATCGCGGGCAGCGTCCACCGGGGGCAGCACGGTGTGCACGCCGTCGGTGCCCACCTCCAGCCGGGCGCGGCTGCTGCTGCCGATGTACTGGATGCCAAGCTTGTCGGCGGCGGTGAGCAGGGCGGCGAACTGCGGCCAGGCCCCGGCGGCTTCCGGCTGCTGGGCCAGCGCTTCGGCGTTCAGCAGGATGCACTCGATCCCCAGCGCCTCGGCGGCTTTTTTGGCTCTCTGTGCGGCTTCGGCCTGCTCCGGGGCAAGGCGCACCACGGCACCCACCACGGCAAACCCCTGCTGCTGCAGGATGCGCACCGCCACGGCTGCCTCGGTGCTGCCGTCCATCTGCATCAGGACCTTGTCCTGGCTCTCGTAGGTGTCAAACCCGCTGCCGGGCAAAAATGTGTCGTTCATGTTCCCTGCCTCCCGCCGTGTGCTTTGCTTTGGGCTACGGCCAGCTGGTCGCAGCGTTCGTTTTCCGGATGGCCTGCGTGCCCCTTGACCCAGACGTATGTGATGGTGTGTCTTGCTTCCTGCTCCAGCGCCTGCGCCCAGAGGTCCGGGTTCAGGGCAGGAGAGCCGTCCGATTTCTTCCAGCCGCGGCGCTTCCAGCCTTTGGCCCAGCCCTTCTGCAGCCCGTTGATGACATATTGGCTGTCGGAGCAGTAGCGCACCTCGCAGGGCTCCTTGAGCTGGCGCAGGGCCTCGATGAAAGCAGTGAGCTCCATGCGGTTGTTGGTGGTGCTGGCGTCGCCGCCGCTCAATTCCTTTTCGTAAACTTTGCCGTTGAAACGGTAGCGCAGCACAGCGCCCCAGCCGCCCGGGCCGGGGTTGCCGCTGCAGGCACCGTCAGTGTATACTTCGACCTGCTTCATGCGGGTTCTCCTTTATAAAGTAGTATCTCTATTTAGCGCTATTTTGGCCGGGATGTCAAGGGGCAATGCATAAAGACGGCACCCTTTGCCAAACCTTGGAATTGACAAAACCGGTGCGAAATACTATACTAAGCGTAACAAAATGCGTATAGGGGCGCACCGAAGGCGTGCGCTCAGACGTTCCTGCAGAAAAGCCGCGGTCGCATCGAACAGATGGACTGTACGGGCTGAGGGATTCTTGTGGAACGACCAGCGGTGCCAAAAGCACGCTGACAGGACAATTCTATACGGTGCATCCAACGGAAGCCGATGCAAAGATCCGGTGCTTCCCCATGCAGCGCACGGCTGTCTCCCTTGTGGAGACGGTCCGCGCCGCCATTATTTTTGGAGGTCAAGAATGGCTCAGACGAAAGAAAAAGAAAACACGGTCCCGGCTGCCCGCGCAAAGCAGAACGCAGCCGCAGCCCCGGCAGCGGCCGGGGAAAAGCGCCCCCGCACCACCCGGCGGCCCTACTACAACCGCCGCCCCCGCCGCCCGCAGCAGCCCAAGGAGGCTGCAACGCCCATCCACATCTACCCGCTGGGCGGTCTGGGCGAAGTGGGCAAGAACATGACCGTGTATGAGTGCAACGGGGACATGATCATCGTAGACTGCGGTCTGGTGTTCCCGGACAGCGACATGTACGGCGTGGACATGGTGATCCCGGACTTTACCTTTGTGGTGCAGAACAAGGACCGCATCAAGGGCCTGCTCATCACCCACGGCCACGAGGACCACATCGGCAGCATCCCGTATCTGCTGCAGAAGTTCGACCTGCCCATCTACGGCACCCGCCTGACCTGCGGCCTGATCCGGAACAAGCTGGAAGAGTTCGGCCTGGCCGGCAAGACCAAGTTTGTGGAGATCACCCCCAAGCAGAAGATCAAGCTGGGCTGCTTCACCGTGGAGCCCATCCATGTGAACCACTCCATCCCGGACGCGGTGGCTTTCGCCATCGACAGCCCGGCCGGCACCATCATCCAGACCGGCGACTTCAAGATCGACTACACCCCGCTGGCCTGCGGTGTGACCGACCTGTCCACTCTGGCCGAGTATGGCCAGCGCGGTGTGCTGGCCTTGCTGAGCGACTCCACCAACGCGGAGCGCCCGGGCTTTACCGCTACCGAGCAGAAGGTGGCCGCCGGTGTGCGCAGTTTGTTTGCCCGCGCCCGCAACAAGCGCATCATCATTGCGACCTTTGCGTCCAACATCTACCGCGTGCAGCAGATCATTGATCTGGCCGTGGAGGATGGCCGCAAGGTGGCCTTCAGCGGCCGCAGCATGGTCAACAATACCGCCATGGCCCAGGAGCTGGGCTATATGCACATCCCGGAGGGGACGCTGATCAGCGTGGACGAGCTGAACCAGTACCCGCCGGAGCAGGTGGTGCTGATCACCACCGGCAGCCAGGGCGAACCCCTGAGCGCACTGAGCCGCATGGCCTCCTGCAGCCACCGTCAGGTGCGTGTGGGTCCCGGCGACTTCATCATCATCTCCGCCAACCCCATCCCCGGCAACGAGAAGAGCGTGACCAAGATCGTGAACGGTCTGCTGCTGCTGGGCGCAGAGGTCATCTACGAGAGCATGTACGACGTGCACGTTTCCGGCCACGCCTGCCAGGAGGAGCAGAAACTGATGCTCACCCTGACCAAGCCCAAATATTTCCTGCCGGTGCACGGCGAGTACAAGCAGCTCAAGAAGCACGCCCTCACGGCGGCCAGTCTGGGCATCCCCACCAGCAACATCCTGATCGCGGAGAATGGTTCCAACGTCATCCTCAGCCAGGACGAGATGAAGCTGGGCGAGCCGGTCACCGCCGGTGCCGTCATGGTGGACGGCCTGGGTGTGGGTGATGTGGGCAACGTGGTCCTGCGGGACCGCAAGCACCTGTCCGAGGACGGCCTGGTGATCATCGTGGCTACGGTGGACAGCAAGACCGGCAAGGTGCTGGCCGGGCCGGACCTCGTGAGCCGCGGCTTCGTGTATGTGCGCGAGAACGAGAGCCTGATGGACGGTGCCCAGAGCATCGTGGAAAACGCACTGGAACGCTGCGTGGACGAGCATGTGCGCGACTGGAACAGCGTCAAGACCCGCGTGCGGGAGGCGTTGAGCAGCTATATTTACCGGCGCACCAAGCGCAGCCCCATGATCCTGCCCATCCTGATGGAGGTATGAGCAGGGCGCGCCGCCGGGCGGCACAGCATATGACCGGGAGGCAGAAAAGCAGATGAAACAGAAACCGAGATGGACCATGGAGATGCTGACCGCAGCGCTGGCGGTGCTTTGCGCCCTGCTCACGCTGGTCCTGCTGATCCAGCGGCCCAGCATCTGGCCGGTGCTGCTGGCACTGGTGGTGGCGTGGGGCATCTGCATGGCGGCGTTCCGCTACCAGCTGCGCCGCTGGCTGTCCCGCTGGGTGCGCGGCGACAACTTTGAAAAATCCAAAACAAAATTCAGTCTGGAGCAGCTCTCACAGCCGACGGCTCTGCTGTCCGGCGAAACGGTGCTGTGGTACAACGAGCAGTTCCGTGCCCGTCTGCTGGGCGGGCAGGATATGCTGACCAGCCGGGTGCAGAAGGTACTGCCCGGGCTGGACCTGCAGCAGTGCCGCACCCAGCAGGGCCAGCTGCTGACGCTGGCGGACGGCTTCTGGAGCGTGCACAGCTCCACGGTGCCCGGCGGGGCCGAGTGCATGACCCTGCTGGTGCTGAACGAGGAGACCGCCCTGCGCAAGATCGAAGCGGAGTACAAGGCCAGCCGCCCGGGCTATCTGGTGTTTCTGGTGGACGGCTATGACGATGTGTTCGGCGACATGCTGGACAGTGAGCGCGCCCGCCTGCTGGAGGGCATCAACCGCATCCTGGAAGATATGATCGGCCGGGGCAGCGGTTTTCTGCGCCGGGTGGCCAGCGGCCGTTACATCGCCGTGGTGGAAGAACGCCAGATGGAGCAGTTTGCCAAGCGCGGCTATGACGTGCTGGACAAGATCCGGGCCCTGGACCCCAGTGTGAACCTGTCACTGTCCATCGGCATCGGCCGCGGGGCCAAGACCCTGCGGGAAGCCCAGGACATGGCCGTGCAGGCGCTGGACATGGCGCAGGGGCGCGGCGGTGATCAGGCCGCCGAGATGACGCCGGACGGCTTTACCTTTTACGGCGGCGTGAGCCATGGTGTAGAAAAGCGCAGCAAGGTGCGCAGCCGCATCGTGGCCGACCAGCTGGTCAAACTCATCAAGGAAGCGGACCATGTGGTCATCATGGGCCACCGCATGAGCGATCTGGACGCCATTGGTGCCGCCGAGGGTGTATTGCGCATCTGCAAGATCTGCGACGTCCCGGCGGTGATCGCCGTGAAGCGGGACGCCACGCTGGCGGGCAGCCTGATCGACGCGCTGTGCAGGGCGGGCCAGAAGGATGACTTCATCGACCCGAAGGACGCACTGCCCATCATCTCCAAGCGCACCCTGTGCGTGGTGGTGGATACATACCAGGTGGGCCTTGTGGAAAGCAAGGAGATCCTGGAAAAATGCGGCAAGGTGGCTGTCATCGACCACCACCGCAAGGGTGTGGGCTACATCCAGAACCCGGATCTGGTCTGCCATGAGCCCTATTCCTCCTCGGCCAGTGAGCTTGTCACCGAGCTTTTGCAGTATGTGGGCGACCGCGACGACAAGCCCAACCGGGTGGAAGCCGAGGGCCTGCTCTCCGGCATCCTGCTGGACACGCAGGACTTTACCCTGCACACCGGCGTGCGTACCTTTGAAGCCGCTGCAGCCCTGCGCCGTTACGGTGCCGAGACGGAACGGGTACGTCAGCTGTTTGACGTGACCATGGTGGAATATGCGGCCAAGGCCGAACTGGTGGAGCGGGCACGGATGTACAAGAACTGCGCCATCTCGGTGGGCGGCGAGATCGCCCCGGAGGCCCGTGTGGCCATTGCGCAGGCCGCCAACGACCTGCTGCGCATCCAGGGCGTGGACGCCAGCTTTGTGGCGGTGCAGGTGGGCACCGGGGTGAACATCTCGGCCCGCAGCCTGGGTGCCGTGAACGTGCAGGTGATCATGGAAGCACTGGGCGGCGGCGGCCACCAGACCATGGCAGCGGCACAGCTCAAGCACATCACCCCGGAGGCTGCCCGCTCCCGCATCGAGACGGCCATTGACAACTACTGGGCATCCCAGAAAAAGAGCGGTGCCGAAGAAAAATGAGAGTGAGAGGTTCTTCCCATGAAACAGTATGATTACCTGATCGTCGGTGCGGGCCTGTATGGTGCCGTGTTTGCCCACGAGGCAAAGAAGGCCGGCAAGAAGTGCCTTGTCATCGACAAGCGCAGCCACATTGCGGGCAACATCTACACCGAGCCGGTGGAGGGCATCAATGTGCACCGCTACGGTGCCCACATCTTCCACACCAACAACAAGACCGTGTGGCAGTATGTGAACCAGTTTGCGGAGTTCAACCGCTACACCAACAGCCCGGTGGCCAACTACCACGGCGAGATCTACAATCTGCCCTTCAACATGAACACCTTCAACAAGATGTGGGGCGTGGTGACCCCCGCCGAGGCAAAGGCCAGGATCGAGCAGCAGAAGGCGGAGGCAGGCATCACCGACCCGCAGAATCTGGAAGAGCAGGCCATCAGTCTGGTGGGCACCGACATCTACGAAAAGCTCATCAAGGGCTACACAGGCAAGCAGTGGGGCCGCCCCTGCACCGAGCTGCCGGCCTTTATCATCAAGCGTCTGCCGGTGCGCTTTACCTACGACAACAACTATTTCAACGCCCTGTATCAGGGCATCCCCAACGGCGGCTACACCGCCATGGTGGAAAACATGCTGGAGGGCACCGAGGTGCGCCTGAATGTGGACTATCTGGCTGACCGTGAGGCGCTGAACGCGCTGGCCGACAAGGTGGTGTACACCGGTCCGGTGGATGCCTACTTTGGCTACCGTCTGGGGGCTTTGCAGTACCGCAGCGTCCGCTTTGAGACCGAGGTGCTGGACACCGACAACTATCAGGGCAACGCCGTGGTGAACTACACCGATGCCGAGACCCCCTACACCCGCATCATCGAGCACAAGCACTTCGAGTTCGGCACCCAGCCCAAAACGGTCATCAGCCGGGAGTACAGCGCCGAGTGGAACAAGGGCGACGAGCCGTACTACCCGGTCAACGACGCCAAGAACGGTGCTCTGTACGCCGAATACAAGCAGCTGGCCGACGCCGAGCCGGGCGTAATCTTCGGCGGCCGCCTGGGCGAGTATAAGTACTATGATATGGACAAGGTCATCGAGGCGGCACTCGATGTGGTGCAGAAGGAACTGGCGTAAAAGCCTGACCGTTTAGAATGGCCGCCGCGTGTGCTCTGGCCAGAAATAGCGGAAATAAATTGGATTTTTGCACTTCCGGAACGCCTGCGGGCGTTCCGGAAGTGCATTTTTCACAAGAGGGGCCGGAGAGAAAACATTCTGCACAACTTTTTGCAGGGAGAAGTTATCAACGGCAGCAGCTCCTTGCGTGAAAGGGTGTTTGGAGCAGCCCGCAGGCTGCGACAAACACGAAATAAATCATAAACTTCCGATGAATATGGTCAGAGCGAAGCGGAGACCATTTTAAATGGTTGGCTGCCCCTCTTGCTCAAAGCCGACAAATGCGCTATACTATAAACACAAGAACGGCACCGGGGTTCCGGTGAAAAGTGAGGGATAAACATGAAAGTGATTCTCAAGCAGGATATCAAGGGCATTGGCAAAAAGGACGAGATCCATGAGGTGTCCGACGGCTACGCCCGCAACTACCTGTTCCCGCGCAAGCTGGCGGCTGTGGCCGATGCCAGCGCTGTGAACGTGGCCCGCGGCAAGGAAGCCGCAGCCGATTTCCATGAAGCTGAGAATGTGGCCGCTGCCAAGGCACTGGCCGCCAAGATCGAAGGCAAGACCGTGACCATCAAGGCCAAGGGCGGTGCCTCCGGCCGTCTGCACGGCAAGGTCACCGGCAAGGAAGTGGCCGAGGCTCTGGCACAGCTGGCCGGTGCTCCCATCGACAAGAAGAAGATCGAGATGGAGACCCGCGACATCAAAGATGCCGGTGTGTTCAACGGCAAGGTGCGCCTGCATGTGGGCGTTGTGGCTTCCTTCAAGATCCAGGTGGAAGTGGAACAGGCCTGATCTGTCTGCTGTCTGCGCCCCCTCAAAGCAGGGGGCGCTTTTTGGCTTTTCCGGGAGGAACGGAAAATGAAGCAAGTACAAAAGAAGCATTCCGCGTGGCTGCAGACCCTGCTGACCGTGGTGCTGTCGGTACTGATCGCGTCAGCGGTCTGGATCGGCCGGTATGGAGTGCCGCTGCTGGGGCTGCCCAAGGCGGAGGATGTGCAGAGCGTCACCCTGGTGAGCCTGGACAGCGGTTCCGTTACGGTCACGGACACTGAGAATGTTGAGCTGCTGGTCAAAGCGGCCAACCTGCTGAACTATAAGCTGGGGGCGCCGGACACCACAGACCCGGAACTGACCGTGACCTATACCCTGAAAAACGGGGAAGTCCGGGTGCTTTCCGCCAGCCGCACGACCATGTGGTGGAAGGGCAGAGCACATCCGCTCAGGCAGCCGGAGGTGTTCTGCAATATTGTGGACGGCCTGTTTCTGGACGGATACGACAACAATGCAAAAGGATAAAGGACCATGCCGAACGAACGACATTATAACAACGAACTGAATCTGGAGAGCGTGGGCATCAACCAGCCGTTCAACATGCAGGCGGAGCAGAGCGTGCTGGGCGCGGTGCTGCTCAAGCCCGACACCCTGACCGACCTGGTGGAGATCATCAAGCCGGAAATGTTCTATACCCGGCAGAACGCGCAGATCTGGAGCGAGATGCTGCGGCTGTTCACCAACGACCAGACCATTGACTTTGTGACCCTGCTGGATGCGGTCATCTCGGACGGAGTGTTCCCCAGTGCGGACGAAGCCAAGGTGTACCTGACCGGTCTGGCCGAGACGGTGCCCAGCATCTCCAACGTGAAGGCCTACGCCCAGATCGTGCAGGAAAAGTATCTGGTGCGCCAGCTGATGGACGTGGCCAAGGATATCCTGCAGGACGCCGGGGACGAGCCGGACGCCGACCTGCTGCTGGAAAATGCCGAGCAGCGCATCTACGAGATCCGCTCCGGCCGGGATTCCAGCGCACTGACCCCGCTTTCCTCCAGCATGGTGGAGACCCTGACCAACCTGCAGAAGATCAGCGGCCCGGATGCCGACAAGTACAAGGGCATCCCCACCGGGTTCCGCCTGCTGGACACGGTGCTCACCGGCCTTGGCCGTGGTGACCTGATCATCCTGGCCGCCCGCCCCGGCATGGGCAAGACCAGTTTTGCGCTGAACATCGCCACCCGCGTGGCCATGCAGCAGAAGGTGCCGGTGGCCATCTTCAGCCTGGAAATGACCAAGGAGCAGCTCACCAACCGCATCCTGTCCGCCGAGGCCGGCATCGACAGCCAGGCTTTCCGCACCGGTGCCCTGCGCGCCGAGGACTGGGAGTATCTGGCGCTGGCTACTGAAAAACTCCACGATGCACCGATCTATATGGACGATACCTCCGGCATCACCATCACCGAGATGAAGGCCAAGATCCGCCGGGTGAACCAGGACCCCACCCGCCCCAACGTAGGTCTGATCGTCATCGACTATCTGCAGCTGATGACCACCGGCCAGCGCACCGAGAACCGCGTGCAGGAAATCAGTTCTATCACCCGGAACCTCAAGATCATGGCCAAGGAAATGAACGTGCCCATCATCGCGCTGAGCCAGCTGTCCCGTGCGGTGGAAAAGCAGGGCAACAACTCCAGCCACCGGCCCCAGCTGTCCGACCTGCGTGATTCCGGTTCCATCGAGCAGGACGCCGACTGCGTCCTGTTCTTGTACCGCGATTCCTATTACGCCAGCCAGAACCCGGACGGTGCCGAGGTGGATGCCGACACGGCCGAGTGCATCGTGGCCAAGAACCGCCATGGTGAGACCAGTACCGTGCCGCTGGGCTGGGACGGTGCCCACACCCGCTTCATGGATGTGGATTTCAAGCGCTGAACCGATGAAAAACGAGAAAGACTGCCGGGCTGCGGTGCGGAATTTCTGCCTGCAGAACCGGCTTTTGTGTCCGGGGCAGCCGCTGCGGCTGGCGGCGGCGGTTTCCGGCGGGGCCGACAGCATGGCGCTGCTGCTCCTGTTGCGGGCGCTGCAGCCGGAGTTCGGCTACACCCTCTCAGCCTGCCATGTGAACCACGGCCTGCGCGGCGCCGCCGCCGACCGGGACGAAGCCTTTGTGCGGCAGGCCTGCGGGGCACTGGGGGTGTCGCTGCGGGTGTTCCACGCGGCAGAACTGGCCGACACGGTGGATGCGCCGCCGCCCCACGCCGGGGAGGACTGGGCCCGCCGCCTGCGCTATGCCTGCTTTGAACGCCTGTGCGAAGAGGGGATAGATGCCGTGGCAACGGCCCATACTGCAAATGACCAGGCCGAAACGCTGCTGCTGCGGCTGGCCCGAGGCACCGGGCTGCACGGCGCGGCAGGCATCCGGCCCCGGCGCGGGTGTTATCTGCGGCCGCTGCTCTGCCTGAACCGGGCCGACACCGAGGCGGTCTGCCGGGCGGCCGGGCAGACATGGGTCACCGATGAGACGAACGAGACGGACGCCTACGCCCGCAACCGGCTGCGCCGGGCGGCACTGCCTGCTTTGCGGAGCACGAACGAGGCAGCCGTGGAAAATCTGGCCCGCTTTTGCGAGAAGGCGGCGCAGGCCGATGCCTACTTTGCCCAAAAGGCCGAAGCGCTGCTGATGGATGCCCGCCTGTCGGACACGGACCCCGTGTGCTGGCGGCTGGAGCCGCTGGCGGCAGCGGATGCGCCCATTCTGGAAACGGCCCTGCACCGTCTGGCGGCCCCGGTGCGGGACCCGGAAGAAAAATATATCCGGCTGTTGGCGCAGCTGGTGCAGCAGGGCAGCGGAGCCGTGCAGCTGACCGGGAAGGTCCGCTTCTGCGCGGCAGATGGGGTGCTCCGGCAGGAAACACAGGCCGAATCCGCCGGCTGGGACGCCGATGCGGCGGCCGCATTTACCGCAGCCCTGCAGGCCGGAAAACCGGCCCGGATGCCTCTGCCGGGGGGCAAAACCCTGACTGCACGGGTGTTCCCGGCGGATTTTGAAGAAAAAATACAAGTCGTTCATAAAAAAGACTTAAAAAATCGGGCGGATTATGCTAGAATAACTACGTTGTATGCTGGTCTTGTTCTGCGCACCCGCCAGCCGGGGGATGTTTACCGCCCCGCCGGGCGAGCGGTGCACAACCGCCTGCGCAAATGGATGAACGAAGCGGACATCCCGGCGCAGCAGCGGGACACGCTGCCGCTGCTGGCAGCAGGCAGCGAGGTGCTTTGGGTGTGCGGCAGCGGCTTTGCCGAGGGCCTTGCACCGGATGAGACCACGACGCAGATCCTGCAGATGGAACAGGAAACTTGAAGGGATAAAAAGGAGAAACATCATGAGCATGAATGATGACATCAAGACCGTTCTGGTCTCGGAAGAACAGCTGAAAGCCAAGGTTGCGGAGCTGGGTGCACGCATCAGCAAGGACTACGAGGGCAAAAACCTCGTGCTGGTGTCCATCCTGAAGGGATCGGTGGTCTTTATGGCCGACCTGATGCGGGCAGTGACCATCCCCTGCAGCATCGACTTCATGGTGGTGTCCAGCTACGGCGGCAGCAACACCGTGACCAGCGGTCTGGTCAAGATCATCAAGGATCTGGACGGTGATCTGTCCGGCAAGGATGTGCTGATCGTGGAGGACATCCTCGACACCGGTGTCACCCTGTCCAAGCTGGTGCCAATGCTCAAGATGCGCAACCCCAACTCGGTCAAGATCTGCACCATCCTCGACAAGCCCAGCCGCCGCAAGGCCGACATTCAGCCCGATTACGAGGGCTTCCAGGTGCCGGACGAGTTCGTGGTGGGCTATGGCCTGGACTACGACGAAAAGTACCGCAACCTGCCCTATGTGGGCGTGCTCAAGCCCGAGATCTACACGAAGTAAGTCCCGGATCAAATTCACCCTGAACTGGAGTTGATTTTTTTGCAACCGAAGAAACCTCGTTTCAACCCGCTGATCCTGGCACTGGCACTGGCTGCCGTGCTCATGGTATGGAGCGTGCTGGGCGGCGGCAGCAGCAGCGGCGGCTCGTCCTCCATGGTTTACTCCACGGCGGTGCAGTATTTTGAAAACCTGCAGGTCACCAAGTTCACGCTGGACCTGAACACCGGTGTGCTCACCATGACCCTCAAGGAGGGCAAGCTGGCCCTGCCCGACCCGTCGTCCGTGAGCACGGTGCAGTCCACCGGCGGGCTGCTGTCCGGGATGCTGTCCTCTTCCTCCTCCGGCTCCACCGGGGCCGAGAAGAACAGCGACGGCACCGTGACCGTGCGCTACAAGCTGCCCTATGCCTCCATGTTCGTCAAGAATGTGGACAGCTACATTGCAGCCTACGACGAAGCAAACCCCGATGCCCCGATGGAGTATGATTATACCCCGCTCAAGGAGAGCATCCCCTGGATGGAGATCCTGTTCTATCTGGCCATGCTGGGCTGCACCGGTTTCCTGCTGTTCTCCATGATGCGCGGCGGCGGTGCCGGCGGCGGCATCATGAACGTGGGCAAGGCCCGCGTGAAGGATGAGCGCGAGAACAAAAAGACCGCTACCTTTGCCGACGTTGCCGGTGAGGACGAAGAAAAAGAGGAACTCAAGGAAGTGGTGGAGTTCCTCAAGAGCCCGGACAAGTTCAATACGCTGGGTGCCCGCATCCCCCACGGCGTGCTGCTGGTGGGCCCTCCGGGTACCGGCAAGACCCTGCTGGCCCGTGCCTGTGCCG